>Ga0247727_10001521_pt1 | contig 54934 bp, 48 predicted proteins | sample WisWelCaveWW1625_FD_202498 | JGI IMG/M metagenome (GOLD analysis project Ga0247727, IMG submission 202498) | Biofilm microbial communities from Wishing Well Cave, Virginia, United States - WW16-25 | ecosystem: Environmental > Aquatic > Deep subsurface > Groundwater > Cave microbial mat | place... | reverse complement strand
CCATGGGGGCATTCTACGTGGAGAGGGCGGCGGGGACCATTTCGTCTTTCATATCGGCGCGCGGCGACCAAGGGCAGGAGGACAAGTGTCCAAGGAGTCCGTCGAGGCGGAGGCGGATCGTGTCTTTGGTAAAGCCTGACACCATTGCTTACGGCCATCCTCGCCCTGTTGCATCCGCGCCCTGTTGCCCTATTGCCCTCTCCTCGGCGCTCTGTCGGCGCTCTGTCCTCGGCAACTGTCCTTGGCGCTCTGTCCTCGGCGCTCTGTCCTCGGCGCTCTTGACACGGTGGAGAGGGGTTGTTATCATTCTCCTGCTTCACATTGACAGTCGGAGGAGGGTTCGCTCTCCTCTGTTTTTTTTAGCAGCTCATATCGAACGGCTCTCCGCCGGGGCGACCCGGCTGGGGAAAGTCGATTCTGGAGGTTAAAAGCATCTACGCGCGTCCATTTCCCAAACCGGGTGTCCGCTCCGGCGAACCCCGTATCAACAACCAAATTCGGGCCCAACAAGTCCGGCTGATCGACGAAGACGGCACCCAACTCGGCGTCAAGACTCTCGAAGAAGCGCTTCGCACCTCGCAGGACCGCGGAAAAGACTTGGTCGAGGTTGCCCCCCAGGCCCAACCCCCGGTTTGCAAGGTCGTTGATTTTTCGAAGTACCGCTACGAGAAGGAAAAGCAAAAAAAGGAGGCCCGAAAGCACCAAAAGGGCGGGCACGTCAAGGAAGTGCGGTTCCGCCCCCGCATCGGGGTGCACGACTTCGACACGAAGTTCCGGGCCGTACGGAAATTTTTGGAAGAGCGGGACAAGGTGCGCATCACGGTAATGTTTCGCGGCCGGGAGTTGGAACACAAAGATCTCGGCCGAAAAATCATCGATCGGCTGAAAGAGCAGTTGGGCGAACTGGCGACGGTGGAATCGGATCCCATGATGATGGGCAATCGGATGATCCTGATGCTGGCGCCCCAAAAACAATAGGCCTGTGACAAACCCTAAGGATCGTTCATGCCTAAAATGAAATCGCACAGCGGGTCCAAAAAACGCTTCCGCTTCACGGGGAGCGGCAAGGTCATGTATCAAACGCAGGGCCGCCGGCACCTTCTCATCGGGATGTCGTCCACCCGCCGCCGCCGTTTCCTGAAAGACGGCACGTTGAACAAGACCCAGACCAAAATCATTCGAAAGTTGCTCCCCTATGCGCGTTAAGAGCGCTGTTTACACCCGTCATCGCAAGAAGAAGTGGTTCCGCCGGGCCAAAGGCGCCTACGCCACCAAGAAGTCCCGGTGGCGCATGGTCATCCAGCATTTGGAAATGTCCATGCGGTCCATGTACCGCGGCCGCAAGGACAAAAAGGCCGACCTCCGCCAAATCTGGATTCAACGCATCAACGCCGCCGCCCGCCGGGAAGGGATGAGTTATTCCCGTTTCTTCTCCGGGTTGAAGAAAGCCGGCGTCGCCCTGGACCGGAAGACCCTGGCGAACGTGGCCGTGGCCGACCCGGAGTCTTTTAAAAAGCTCGCCACCATCGCGCGAGAGAACCTCGCCGTTCCCGCCTAGTGTAACCGCCGGCCTCCGGCCGGGACAACGTTTCCAGCATGACCGCTCTCCGGGACGACCTGGAAAAGCTGAAGGGTGAAGGCCTTTTTGAACTTCAGGGCCTGGAAACTTCCGATGACCTTGAGGCCTTTCGGCACCGCTGGTTGGGTCGCCGGGACGGTCGCCTTTCGGCGGTTCTCCAGTCCCTCCCCGGCCTGGCTCCCGAGGAGCGCAAAGAGATCGGGCGTTTGGCCAACGAACTGAAAGCCCTCCTCGAAACTTCCCTGAGTGAAAAAACCAAGACCCTGGACGACGCCCGCGTGTCGGCCGAACTCGCCCGAAGCGCGGTCGACCTTTCGCTCCCCGGGTCGCCTCTGCCGCGCGGCGGCCTCCACCCCCTGACGCGTGTTATGGAGGAGATCACCGACGCCTTCCTTCGTCTCGGTTTCAACCTGGCCGAGGGACCCGAAATCGAGACCGACGACAACAATTTCACCGCCCTCAATCACCCCCCGGACCACCCCGCGCGGGACGCCCACGACACTTTCTACCTGAAGGATTTTAAAGATGAGGCCGGCCGGCCCCTTCTTTTGCGGACGCACACCTCCCCGGTGCAAATACGGCATTTGCGGGCGCACAAGCCGCCTCTCTACATCGTCGCTCCCGGCCGGGTGTTCCGCCATGAGAACGCCGACGCCACCCATTCGCATGTCTTCCACCAGGTGGAGGGCCTCGCCGTCGACACGGACATCTCCCTGGCGGACTTGAAGGGCGCCCTCGGCCTGTTCGCCGAAACGGTCTTCGGGAGGGGCGTCAACGTCCGCTTTCGGCCGTCGTATTTTCCCTTCGTCGAGCCCGGGGCCGAGGTGGACATTTCCTGCACCCTCTGCCGGGGCCGGGGGTGCCGCGTTTGCAAGCAGACGGGCTGGGTGGAAATGCTGGGCGCGGGGCTCGTCCACCCCAACGTGCTCCGCGCCGTGGACCTGGACCCGGACAAGTGGTCCGGGTATGCCTTCGGGATCGGCGTCGAGCGCGTGGCCATGTTCAAATACGGGGTGGACGACCTCCGGCTGTTCCTCGAAAACGACCGGCGCTTTTTGGAGCAGTTCTCGTGAAAGCGTCTTTCCTCTGGCTCAAGGAATTCGTCGCGTTCGACAACGGTCCCGAGGACATCGCCGATCGCCTGCGCCGGGCCGGGTTCGACGTGGCGTCCCTGACGCCGGTCGGCGGGCCGGTCGTGAACGTCGTGGCGGCGCGTGTGGAGAGCGTTGAAAAGCATCCGAACGCGGACAAGCTTAAATTGTGCAAGGTCTTCGATGGGCGCGACCGGTGGGACGTCGTCTGCGGCGCCCCGAATGTCGAGGCGGGGGGGGTTTACCCCTTGGCCCGGATCGGCGCGACTCTGCCCGGCGGGGAGACGATTGAAAAACGCGCGCTCCGGGGCGTGGAATCCAACGGCATGCTTTGCTCCGCCCGGGAGATGGGGGTGGGGGAAGAGCACGCCGGCCTTTACGTTTTGCCTCCCGAGACGCCCCTGGGGGAGGACGTCAACGAGACGTTGGCCCTCCGCGATGTCGTCCTGGACGTGGAGATCACTCCCAACCGCCCGGACGCCCTGTCTCACTGGGGCCTCGGCCGGGAAATCGCCGCTTCGCTGGGGAAACCCTTCCGCTCTCCCTCCCCGGCTCGGCCCCGCGCGAAGGCGGTCCAGGGTTTGGTGACCAACGACGCGCCGGAATTGTGCTCGCTTTACGTCGGCCGCGTTCTGGAGGGGGTGCGGGTCGGCCCGTCGCCCCTCGGGATGCGGCTGCGGCTGGAGCGTTGCGGGTTTCGCCCCATCAACAATGTGGTGGACGCGACCAACTACGTCATGTTGGAGTTCGGCCATCCGCTCCACGTTTTTGACCGGGACCGATTGGCGGAGGGACGGGTGGTCGTCCGGCAAGGATCCGCGGAGGAACAGCTCGAAGGATTGGACGGAGTCGCCCGGAGCGTGGCGGGGGCGCTGGTCATCGCCGACGCTCGTCGTCCCCAGGCCCTGGCGGGGATCCTGGGGGGACAACTCTCCGCCGTCACCGAAGGAACCGTCCGGGTGCTTTTGGAGAGCGCCCGTTTCCTCCCCGCGGAAATCCGGCGCACGCGCGGCCGGCTTAATTTGTCAACGGAAAGCTCCCACCGGTTTGAACGCGGGACCGACGATGACATGGCGGAAATTGCCAGCCGCCGCGCGACCCAGCTGATTCTCAACGCCGCCGGCGGAAGGTTGGCCGGGGAAGGCGCGGTCCGCCAAAAACGCGCGGCGGCCAGGCGGGTCAAGTGCTCTTTGAAACGGCTGACCACGCTGCTGGGGTTCCCTGTGGGGCGCCAAGAGGCGGGTCGGGCCTTGTCCAGTCTGGGGTTTCGACTTTCCGGCGCCGGGGATGTCCTGGCGGCGGCGCCCCCGGTCCACCGGACGGACATCCGGGAAACGGCGGACGTCGCCGAGGAAATCGCGCGCCGCCTGGGGTATGATCGCGTTCCGGAACGACGGCGCGGCGCTTTCCAAGACCGCGGACCTCTCCCCTCGACCCGCCGGTGGGTCCGCGTGGCGCGGGAAAGGCTCTTGGCCCTGGGTTTTTGGGAAGCGAAAAACAGCGGGTTGGCGGCGCGGGCCGATTGGCGTCGCTGGGCCGGTCCGGACGGCGGCGAGCCCGTGGAAATTGGAAATCCGCTTTCCACCGCGAACGAGGACTTAAACCAGAGTCTCTTGTTGAATCTTCTGGCCAACACGCAAATCTCACGGCGGCGGGGCGCCCCGGACGCGCGGTTCTTCGAAGTCGGGCGGGTGTTTGCGCGCGGCGAGGGCATCGTCAAGGAATCGGACAGTCTCGCCTGGATCGCCGTCGGAGCGGAGCGCCCCTCCCATTGGAAACACCCCTCCCGTCCGCTCGATGTTTACGACGCGAAGGCCTGGGCCAAGGCCTTGATTAAAGATTGGCGGCTTCAGGGCGTCCGCTTCAAGGGAGGGGACCGGCCTTTCCTCCACCCCTCGGAGTCCCAGTCCCTTTGGCGGGGCGACCACCGGCTGGGCGCCTACGGCCGGGTGCACCCGCGCCACGCCCGGGAACGGGACCTGCCGCCGGAAACCTTCGTCGGTGAAATTGACCTCTCCCTCGTCGCCGCCGGGGAGGAGTCGGGGATCCATTTTCAAGGACTTTCCCATCAGCCCGCGTGGATCCGAGATTTCTCGCTGGTTTTCCCGGCGTCCGTCACTTGGTCCTCGATTGCGCTCTGGATCCACGAAAAGTTGGAGCACGTGGAGGCGGTGGAACTGTTCGACGTTTTCACTGGGTCTGGGCTTCCGGAGGGGCGTCGCAGTCTCGCGTTCCGCGTTTCCGTCCGCCGCCCGGAGCGCACGTTGACCGACGCCGAGGCCGCGGCGCTGCAGGAAAAAATCCTGGAAGGCCTGGCGGAGGCTTTTCAGGCCGTCCCGCGCGCGGGCGCTCTTCCCCGTGAATGAGATGACGGGGCGGGAACCCTCTTTTCGCAAGACGCGGCGCCTGGCGGGGGCGCTTTGCCTGGCCGTTTTGGCGGTGGCGCCCGGATGCGTCTACCTCCGCTTGTTGGAAATCAAAAAGCAGCTGAAGGATTTCGATCAGAACTTCGCCATCACGGGACGGTCCGAACTGGTCATCGAATTCAAAGATCCCGTCCTCAAGATCAAAGACGTGAAGTTCTTGATCGGGGCGGACCCGTTGTATCAAACGGAGGAAGGGGAAGACATCTATCACTACGAGTTCGACCAAGTCCGCGCCGCCGTCCCTGCGGCCCCGGATGTTTTCATTGTGGTGGGATCCACTGGCCCGCCTCAAGCCGCCGCCGCGCCGCCGCCCCTTCACCACCTTTCGCTGAGGATGGCGTTTCGCGAGGTGAATCTGGTCAGGATCATCATCCCTGAAACCTTCATGCTGCTCTTCCCCCGTAACGTGCTGGTGGAAACGCTGAGGCAGGCGGCGGACGCGGAAGTCTACGAATCGAGACGATTGGCCCGGGGCCGCATCAAGCTCCCCCTGGCGACCGAGGCCGAGCTCCCCAGCCTTTCGAAGACCATTTTCCTTCTGGGAGAGCCCTTGGAAAGGGTCCCGGAGGGAGACTTGGAAACAATTGTTTACCGGTATGAGATTTTGAAGGGCCGCCGTCAGGCCCCCATCAAAGCGCGGTTGAGTTTCGACGTCCAGGGTCTCCTGCGGCGCGTTTTCGTCCGTTGGGACATTTCCTCCGTTGAAACCGAGTTCCTGCGGGATTAATATCCGGATCGCTCAAAGGGGCTTGGTTTTCTTTCCGTTGATTGTCGCGGGATGTTTGGGCCCCCTTCGGCGGCCGTCCCCGGTTCCCCCAGCCCCGCTGAGGGTCGAACCTGCGGTTTCCACCGTCAACTTCGCGTTGGAAAGAGTCCCGGCCTTGTTAGTCCCCGATTTCCAGGACGACGGCGAGCGGGAGGGTCTGTCCATCGCGGTCCGCCAAAGTCTCCGATATTTCCAGGCCCTCCCGGCCAACCGTCCATTCTCTTTCGGCCCCGACGCTTATTCTGCGGGGGAAATGGCGGAAGGGTTGGAGGTCTTTCTCGAACTCCTCGGGCAGGCCCGGCCGGATTTCGCCGACCGGGTGCGGGCCGAATTCACGGTTTACCGCTCCACGGGGGCCCCTCCCGACGGCGCGGTGGTGTTTTCCTCTTATTACGAGCACGACCTGAAGGCGTCCCTCACGCGGACCGACCGGTATCGGTATCCTCTCTACGCCCGCCCGCTCGATTTGGAGGAGCGGGTGGACGTGCGGGGGCAAAAATGGGCGGGACGAACCGTGGGCGGCCTTTGGGGCACTTACTTCACCCGGAAGGAAATTGATTCGGAGGGAGCGTTGGAGGGGCGCGGGCTCGAGATCGCCTGGGCGGACAATCCCGTGGATGTCCTTTTTCTTCAAGTGCAGGGATCGGGATGGTTGAATCTTCCCGACGGCTCCCGCCAACGCGTTCGCTACGCCGGGAACAACGGCCACCCCTACCGCTCCGTGGGCCTGAACCTGATCGAGAGCGGATTGATTCCCCGGGCCGTTTTTACCCGCGCGGCGATGGTGGATTATCTTAAGACTCATCCCCGGGAGCGCCCCTCGCTGCTGAACGTCAACCCTCGCTATGTGTTTTTTAAAATCGATCTGTCCGACAGCCGGGACCAGGCCTTTGGGTCGTTGAACGTGCCGGTGACGCCCCGCCGCTCCATCGCCACGGACCCCGCGGTGTTCCCGCCCGGCGCCTTGGCGTGGATGGAGACCGGCGCCAAAAACCGCACCGCGCGGTTCGTATTGAACCAGGATGAAGGGGGGGCGATCAAAGGGTCCGCCCGGGTGGATTACTTCGTCGGCGGCGGGGCGGAAGCGGAATCTTACGCGGTGGGGTTTTGGGAAAAAGGAAAGCTTTATTTCCTGGCGCACCGGCGGCGGGGCGCCGCTTCGGCCGGCGCTCCTTGAGAGATTAAGGCGGCGCGTCGCGCCGCGGTTTGCACCACCGAGGAGGGGGGAGGGACGTAACGAAATCGTCCCCCGCGCGAGCGACGGAGCGCCGACAGGACTCCCCGCCGAAACGCCGGGTTCACGAGAAGCGACCCCCCCGCGGTCCAGGGCGACGGGAGCGCCCTCCGGGGCCGGCCGGCGACCCGCAGCACAAGGTCGGCCAAAAGGCCCTGCGCCTCGCGGACAATATTTCCGCACACCGGATCGGCGTCCCTTTGAGCGAACACGCGGCGCGCCAGCGCCGCAGTTTTTGCGACCCGGCCCGGCGTCGACGCGGACGCGCGAAGCCGGGCGGCGCTCCAGCCGAATTTTCGCCGTTGGAATTCACGGCCCATCCAAAATCCGGAGCCCCCGTCGCCGGTTTTGGGGCCGAGGCCCCCCGCGCGGGACCAGACTCCGCGGGCCGATCGGGCGATCGCGAGGGACCCCGTGCCCGCCGCCACCGCGATTCCCGTCGCGGAATTCCTGCCTCTGCGGTTTCCAAAAACCGCCCACCACACCAGCTCAACATCGGACACCACGGTGATCGTGCCGGCCAGGCCCCGGAGGTTTCGGGTCAACCGCCGGCGTTCCGCCATGGTCCAGATGCCGCGGCTGCCGACCAGCAGGCGGTGGGGCCGCTCCCCGGATCGGCGCTTGAGGAGGGTGGCCAACGTTCGGGGCAGACGGGTCAACGGCACGGCTGGCCGCTCGACGTCCCACAGGACGCGGCCGCGGTCATCAACGGCCGCCGATCGAAAACGGCTCCCGCCGGAATCCACGGCAACGGAAATCACCCGAAAATCCCTTTGAGACAGGCGGCAATTTGGCATTGGCGGTAGCCCTGGGCGGTGACCACCAGGGTCTCGGGTCCGGCGAATTCGGCGTCGTAGGGGTCCCGCAAGAGGACCAGGACGAAAGGGATCTCCAGGGATTCGAGGCGGCGCAGCAGGCGGCGGTTCCCGGGATGGAGATGGGCGTCGTAGCAGAAGAAGACGGCGGTGTCCGCCCGCGCGGCTTCCCGGGCGACGCGGGCGACGTCGGCGGAGGTGGGGTCCATCTCCACCAAGGATACCCGCGGCCGCCCTCCCCCCGCGGCCCCGGACCGGCGAAGGAAGGGAAGGGGCCGGATCAAATCGGGCTCCACCATGATCCGCGAAGCCCGGGGAGCGAAGCGGGGGAAAACGATCAGCGGTCGCCGGGCGCGCAGGGGGAGCGCGGGGCTTTCCGGGCCTCCGCGAACGGTCACGGCGGTCCGCGCTACTTCCCGCGCCAGGCGGGATCCGTCCGGTTCCGGCCGCGCCGCGCCCGGGGCGAACCGCGGACGGTGAAGGGAGGGCAGCGTGCGAATTCGCTCCACGGACAACTCAAGGTCCCTCGTTTTCAGGACCCCCGAGAGGTAGGCCTCCCGCAGGCCGTGGAAGACGCGCCGCTGAAGGTCCGCCCGATGGCAGCACAGGATCAGATCGTGGCCTGCCCGGGCGGCGAGCACGGCGGCCCGGTCCACCGGACACAGGCGGTGGAGGGCGCCCATCTCCAGGTCGTCCGAGGCGATGACCCCGGTGAAATTCATTTCGCGGCGGAGCAGGTCCGAAATCAACCGGCGGGAAAAGGTCGCCGGGGTTTTCGGTGCGGGGTCCAGCCGCGGATAAAGGGGATGGGAGGACATCACCATTTGGACGCCCGCTCGGATGGCAACTTGAAAGGGAAGCAGATGGGTTTTTCGGAGTTCCCGCCAACCGACATCGATGACGGGAAGGTCGAGATGGGGATCGATGGTCGCGGGCCCAAGACCGGGGAAATGTTTGGCGCACGCGCTCACGCCCCGCCTTTGCAGGGCGCGGATCCGGGCCGTCGCCAGGGCGGCGACGCGATGGGGATCGAAACCGTAGGAGCGGATGCCGATGTTGGGGCTGTAGTCCCGGGTCAGCACGTCCACGGTCGGTGAAAACGAGACGTCGATTCCCAGGCGTCTCAATTCGGCCCCTTCCGCTCTCCCCTGGGCGGCGGTCCAGGAGGGACGGTTCGCGACGCCGAAGGCCAGGTTGTCGGGAAAAATCGTCAGACCCTCGGGGAACATCACCACGCGGCCCCCTTCGTGATCCAGGGTGACCGTCAGCCGGCGGCCCAGGGATTCCTCCATGTCCCGGAGGAGAGACCGAATTTGCTCGGGCGAGCGGTAATTGATCCGGTAGAGGATGAGCCCCCGGGCGTGGGTTTCCCGGAAGAGGCGCAGGTCCGCCAAGGTGGGGCGGGGCCCGGGAATCCCGAAAATGAGCGTGTCACCGATGAGGCTTTCCAACGTGGTCAATGTGATCTCCCGAACGAGTGCGAAATTGTTATTCTAAAGGCCCCATGAAATTGATTCACTACGCTTCCTTGGCGACGGAAAAACCACTGCCTGCCGCGCGGGATTTGGACCGCCGGCCGCTGTCCGATTTGGTCGCCCTTATGAACGGCGAGGACGCCAGCGTCGCGCGGGCGGTGGGGCGGGAGCGTGCCCGCGTGGTCCAAGCGGTGGAAATGATCCTTGCCTCCTTCCAAAACGGCGGGCGCCTCTTTTTGGCCGGCGCGGGAACCAGCGGACGTATGTGCGTCCTGGAGGCCGCGGAATGCCCGCCCACCTTCGGCACCCCGCCCCGGGAGGTGCAGGCCCTTATGGCCGGGGGGCGCGCCGCCGTGTTTCGTTCCCAGGAAGGAGCGGAAGACCGCGGCGCCGACGCCCGACGGATCGTTCGCCGGCGCCTTCGTCGAGGCGATGTGCTGGTCGGCGTGGCCGCCAGTGGTGTGACGCCCTATGTCCGGGAATCCCTCGCCGCGGCCAAGACCCGGGGAGCCAAAACCATACTGCTCACCTGCAACCCCCTCCGACGGACGCCGGCCGCCGCTGGGGGCCGCCCCGGTTTGTCGGAAGGGGGGCCCGCCGCGGACCTGATTCTCGCGCCGCGGACCGGGCCCGAAGTGCTTGCCGGGTCCACGCGCCTCAAGGCCGGGACGGCGACCAAGATGATACTAAACATGCTCACGACGCTGTCCATGGTCCGCCGGGGCAAGGTCTACGACCGCTGGATGGTGGATCTTCAACCCCGGTCGCGAAAACTGAAGGCGCGGGCCGTTCGGCTCGTCGCCGGATTGGGACATGTGCCGGAAAGGAGGGCGGTCCGATTTTTGGCGTCGGCCGGCGGCCGGGTTAAGGCGGCGATCCTGATGGCGCGCCGTCGGTTGTCCCGGCGAGAGGCGGAATCGGCGTTGGCCGCCGCGGACGGATTTTTGGGACGCGCCCTCGGCGAATGAGGCGACCGGTTTTCGGCCTTCTGTTTGCGATGGCAATCGGCGCCGGATCGGCATCCTCGGGCGTGGACACCGGCCTCGACGTTCTTGCGGAACAAAATTTCGCCCCGTTGTGGGGCAAGCGCGTCGGCGTCATCGTCAATTCGACCTCCGTGGACCGGCGAGGGCGCCGGCTGGTGGACCTTTTGCGGGACGCTCCGGGCGTCACCTTGGCGGCGGTCTTCACTCCGGAACACGGTTTCTCTGGTCGTGTCGAACACGGCCGGCTGATCGAAGACGGCCGGTTTGAAGACACCGGTCTCCCCCTCTACAGCCTTTACGGAACAACCCAGCGGCCTACGCCGGACATGCTGCGCCATCTCGACGCGATTGTTTTTGACCTTCAGGACGTGGGCGCCCGCTATTACACTTACATCACGACCCTGGGGCATGCGTTGGAGGCGTCGGCCCGGGCGGAAAAGGAATTTTTTGTTTTGGACCGGCCGAACCCCTTGGGCGGCGATGTGACCGAAGGGCTCGTCCTTTCCACGGAGGTTCGCCATTTTACGGCGTATTTTTCCATTCCGGCCCGGCACGGGTTGACGGTGGGGGAGATCGCCCGTTGGCACAACGAGGAAGCGGCGCTCGGGGCCCGCCTGGTGGTCATCCCCCTGCGGGGGTGGTCCCGGCCAATGCTTTGGGAGGACACCGGGTTGACGTGGACGCCCCCGTCTCCGAACATCAAATCGCCCCGGGCGGCGCTCCTCTACTGCGGCCTGGGGGCCTTCGAATCCACCAACGTTTCCCTGGGACGGGGAACGCCGACGCCCTTCGAAGTCTTCGGCGCCCCCTGGTTAAAAGGCGTCCCTCTGGCGCGGCGGTTGAACGCCGTCCGCCTGCCCGGTGTGCGTTTCCGCTCGGCGTCCTTCCTCCCGGCATCGGACCGTTACAAGGGGGAGCGTTGTTACGGCGTTCGGGTGACCGTGACGGACCCGCGGGCGGTCCGGCCGGTGGATGTCTTTGTGAACGCGGCCTGTTTTATTCGTGACGCGCGGCCGCGTAAATTCCTGCCCCGGTGGGCCGAGATGCCCCGGGTGGTGGGGAGCCGAGACTTTGAGCGCGGGTTTGCCGCCGGAGAGACCCCCGCGGCCCTGCTCCGGCCGTTTCACGACAGCGCCGAGGCGTTCCGGCAAAAGCGCGAAGCGGCCCTGCTTTACCGCTGACGGTGGATTCCCTCATCGGCGGCGGCGCGTTGGTCTCGGCGGTGGATTTTGCGGTCCTCGGCGCGCTGGCGACCGCGATGCTCGCGGTGGGGTGGGCGTTCCGCGTCCGGCAGACGTCCAGCGAGGAATTCTTTCTCGGGGGTCGGCGGTTGCCCATGTGGGCCGCCTGCCTGTCTTTCGTCGCCACCGAGGTGAGCGCCGTGACCGTCATTTCAGTTCCCGCCACGGCGTTCAATGAAAACTGGAATTATCTGCAGTTTTTCATCGGATCGACGGCGGCGCGGTTGGTGATCGCCTTCCTGTTCATCCCGGCGTTTTACAAATTCAATTGCACCAGCATCTATCAATACCTGGGGATTCGTTTCGGGCGGGCCACCCAGACCGCGGCGTCGTTTTTCTTCTTCGTCACGCGCCTCCTCGGTTCCGGGGTCCGGCTGATGGCGGCCTGCCTCGCGCTTTCGGTCCTTTTGGACGTCAACATCCTCCCCGTTATCGCGGCGTTCGTCCTCATCGGCGTCGCCTACATGGGGATGGGGGGCATGCGGGCGGTGGTGTGGACGAATGTCCTTCAGGCCGTGGTCTTCATCGGCGGCGGCGCGGCCACGCTGGTTTTCCTGGGGGACAAAATTTCCGGCGGATGGCCCGAGGCCTGGCGGTTGGCCGCGGCGGGCGGGCGCGCCGCCATCGTGGATTGGGGGCCGTCCTGGGGAAGTCCGGATTTTCTCCGGAAGGTGTTTCAAAACCCCAACATCCTCTGGCTGGCCATTTTGAACGGATTTTTCGGCTCGCTGGCGGCCTTCGGAACAGACCAGGACCTGATGCAGCGCTTGTTGACGGTGGAAACCCGGCGCGACAGCCAGCGCACCATGGCGGGGACAATTTTTTTGAGTCTCAGCGTGCTGTTGATCTACCTGTCAATCGGCACCGGGCTCTACGCGTTTTTCCAGCAGTCGCCGGGACTGCCCCCGCCGTCCAAACCGGACGCGGTCTTTCCGTACTTCATTGGGCACGTCATGCCGCCGCTCTTGAAGGGTTGGTTGTTGTCGGCCATCGTCCTGGCGGGAATCGACTCGCCCCTCGCCTCCCTGGCGACGTCGTTTGTGACGGACGTGTATCGGCCTTTCGTTGAAGCCCGAGGGCGGCGGCCGACAGAAGCGGGCCTGCTGCGTTTGTCGCGAGGGTGCGTGGCGGTCTTCGGCGTCGTCCTGGCGTTGCTGGCCTACGGATTCAGCTTTTTTCAAAATATTCTCTGGCTGGCGTTCAAGATCGGTGGTGTGACTTTCGGGTCGCTCCTCGGCGTATTCCTGTTGGGGCTCCTGACGGGGCGCCGCGCGGACCGGACCAACGTGGCCGCCATGGTCTTGAGCGCGGGGATCAATCTGACTCTCTTGATCCTGTCGGAAACAAAGGTCCTGCCCTTGGCCTGGAGCTGGCTGGTCATCTGGGGGACGCTGACGACCTTCGCCTTCGGCGCGTTGTGGGCCCGGAGCGGAGAGGGGGGAACAGACCGGTGCTGAACGATTTTATTCACCTGATGGAAGCCCTCCAAGGGAGCCTCTTTTCGGCGCCGATCTTTATTTTGTTGTATGCCGTGGCCTGTTTCGTCGCGCCGATCAGTCTCTTCCCCGTGGCGGGTGGGGTCCTCTTTGGTTTGGGGTGGGGATTGGCGATCAACCTCTTCGCCGTCCTCCTGGGGGCGAGCGGGGCCTTCGCGATTTCGCAGCGGCTGGCGAGGGGCTGGTGGGAACCCCGGATTCAGCGGTGGGCCCAGGGCCGCCCGTTCCTCCTCGCCCTGGAGGACCCGACCCCCATCGCCTTCATTCTGATCCGCCTGCTCGGTTTTCCGCCCTTCGTCGTCACCAACTACCTGGCGGGCCTGTCGAAAATGCGCTGGCGGCGGTTCTTGTGGACGAGCGCCATCGGCCTTTTGCCTTGGACGTTCCTGATGACCTTTTTCGCGGTCACGTTTTGGAAAATCATTCTTGACGCGGGGATGAGCGGTTTTCAACGCTCGCTTATGAATCACCTCCAACCGCTGCTCTGGGGCGCCGGAGTCCTGGTGACCATCATGGCGATGACGTTGATGGCGCGGCGGTGGTTGCCGAAAAAAACAGCGGGGGGAAATTAACCCGAACAATTCAGTTGCCCACCGGATTCGACGTAAAATATGGCCCTTTCCCCTTCACAAAAAAGTTCGAACGTAGTCCCCGCTACGTCCTCACTTTTTTGTTTCGTAAAAAGGGCCATCTTTTCCGTCTCGGTCCTCGCGCGCAACTGAATTATCCGGGTTAAGAGAAGCGGAGGCTGGTGAGGAAGTGTTGGAGGTCCTTGGGGAAACGCCCGAACCAAGAGGGAACGGCGGTGACCGAGAGGATGTAGAGATGGTCGTCGTGGAGGAGGAAAACGTTCTCCTGGCGGAGAACCAGGGCCTGGTCCGGGTCTTCGTGAACCATCCGGTGGGCTTCCAGGCCCTCGGGGTAGGCGAACGGGCCTCCTGAAAGAATCCGGGTTTTCGGGCCCTTCGGGAGATTCTGGTAATAACTCTCCACGGCGGCCGTGAGGCCCCTCTGGTTTCCGCGGGGCAAGCGGGTGAGGGTGAACTCGATGGCGGGGGTGAGGCGGCTGGGCTTAAAAAGGACCGTGGTGATGGCCGGCGTCAGAATTTCGTGATGGGTCCATTTTTTGGGGTACCGCGCTCTCCACCCGGCCCCAGGGGCCCTATAATCCACCCATTGGCCCGTGAAATCGAAGGACCGTCGCCACTGCAGGTCAAATCCGACCGCTCCGACGCTGTCGCAGAAAAGGACCAACGCGGCAACGAAGGAGGCCGCCGCCCACCGTCGTCCGAGGTACGTCCGGGGATAGAGGGCGATCGCCCAATTGACGCCCAAGGAAATCCCAACCGCAATCAGTGAAATTCCCAGGGCCGCGAATTGAGGAAGACAAATCCGGGCGACGAGGCCCCAGAGGGCGAGGGCGACGGCGATGGCCGTCCAACCCGCCGTGGGCGAACGTTTGTCGTAGGACGAAAGGGCGGAGCGGCCGCGAACCCGGAGGGCCATTTTGGCATTATAAGAATTCTAGAGGTCGGACAACAGAGGCGCGTGTTGTCTGTTGGAGCGCCGCTGTCGGTTACCGTCGATCAACCGCCTTGTCGAGACGTGAATTCGTATGCTAAAGTACCAAGGATGCCCTCCACATCCTCACCGGTTGTCAACCGATTGGCCGATCGCGTGCGCCAGGCCGTGACGGTGGTGCACGATTTGCGCAAGGAAAAGGAGCGTTTGACCTCCGAATTGGCTTTGATGACGGAGGAAAACCGCCGCGCGCGGCGCCTCCTTCAGGAGCACGAAGACCTGGTGGCCGAGCGTCAACGCCTCCGAGAGCGCCTGGAGAAGGTTGTGCAAAAATTGGGGAAACTGAAAATTTGAATTCCCTCGTCAATGATAAAACAAGGGTCCGCATCCTCGGGAAGGAATACGAGCTCGACCCCGGCAACCTGACGCCGCTGGAAGCCAGCCAATTGGCCGCCTACGTCGACCAGAAGATGAAGGAAATCGCAGAAAAATTTCGATTGGTGGACACGCAGAAAATCGCCGTTTTGGCGGCGCTCAACATCGCTTTTGAACTTGGGGCCGAGAGGGCCTCCCCGGAAATGGCGCCACGGGACGAGCAGTGCCTTCGGGGCTTGGTGGAAAGTCTGGACAAGGCTCTCGGCGGGTGAAGGAGCTCTTTTCGCCCCCGGAGGCCCTGGGGGAATCCGAGGCGGGACCCTTGGCCGCCCGCATGGCTCCTCGGGACTGGTCTGAGTTCGCCGGCCAGCCGGCCCTGGTGGCCGAAGGCGGCCTGCTCCGCCGCGCGGTGGATGCGGACCGTCTCGGGTCGGCGATTTTTTTCGGGCCTCCGGGGTGCGGCAAGACCGCCCTGGCGCGCCTGGTGGCCCTGAAGACCCGGGCCCACGTGGAACGCACCAATGCCGTCACCATCGGTGTTCCCGACATCCGGAAAATCCTTTCCACCGCTTTGGAACGTCGCTGCGGCCAGGGCCGGCGCACCCTTCTGATCTTGGACGAAATCCACCACTTCAACCGCTCCCAGCAGGACGCGCTCTTGCCCGACGTGGAGCGGGGCCTGGTCACCTTGATCGGTTTGACGACGGAAAATCCGTATTTCCATGTAAACGCCGCCCTGATCTCGCGTTCCACGGTTTATGAATTCCACCCCCTGTCCTCCGAAGACCTGCGCGGGCTTCTCCACCGGGCTTTGTCGGACGGCGTCCGGGGGTTCGGGGAGCGGCGTGTGCGCTTGGAGGCCGCGGCGGAAGATCACCTCCTCCGCGTCTCCGATGGCGACGCGCGGCGGGTTTTGAACGCCCTGGAACTTGCGGTTCTCACGACTCCCCAAACGGACGGCGAGATTGTCGTCACTCTCGCGGTGGCGGAAGCGTCCACCCAACGCCGCGCCCTGCGCTACGACAAATCCTCGGACGACCACTACGACACCGTCTCGGCTTTCATCAAATCCCTTCGGGGTTCGGACCCGGACGCGGCGCTTTACTGGATGGCGAAAATGTTGGCCGCCGGCGAGGACCCGCGGTTCATCGCCCGGCGGCTCCTGATCTGCTCGGCCGAGGACGTCGGCAACGCCGACCCGCGCGCGTTGATGGTGGCCAACGCGGCGTTCGACGCCGTGGGAAAGGTGGGGATGCCGGAGGCCCGCGTCCCTTTGGCCCAGGCCGCGGTCTACGTCGCCCTGGCGCCCAAGTCCAACGCGGCCTACGCCGCGATCAACGCGGCGTTGGCTGAGGTGGAGCGCGGGCCGAGGCGCGAGGTGCCGACGGCACTGAAGGACTCGAATCGAGACGCGGACAGCCTCGGCCACGGCAAGGGCTATCAATACCCCCACGATTTCCCCGGCCACTTCGTTCCCCAGGAATACTTCCCCGCTTGGAGACGGTTTTACCTCCCCTCGGACCAGGGGGATGAGCGCCGCCTGAAAGAGCGCTACGAGTCCCTTTGGCCGGGCCGAAAGGAAAAGGCCTGAACACCAGCCTCCCGCGTCAAAAACATTTCTGGCGGCGGCTTCATCAAGACGCCGTCCGTCAGACGCCAGCCGGCCGGCGTCGGCGCGAAGCCCGCCGGGCGGCGGCCCGTCTGTCCCGGCTCGGCCTATTCCGCCGCGCCCGCGTGGTCGGCCTCTATGCGTCCCGCCCCCATGAGTTGGACACGCGGCCGCTCATCGCGCTTTGCCGGCGGATGGGCAAAGCGATTGTTCTCCCCGTGGTGGATCCGGACCGGAAGGTCCTGCGCTTCGCCCTTTGGGCCCCCCGGGGACGACGGAAAAAAAACGTTTACGGAATTCTCGAGCCTGAGGCAAAAGGGCGCCGCTGGTTCCCCGCCCGCCGGGTGGACATCGTGGTGGCGCCCGGCGCCGCCTTCACCAAGGATGGGAAGCGATTGGGATCCGGGGGCGGCTACTACGACCGCTTCCTCGCCCGCCATCGCCGGCCCGCCGTCGGCCTGGCCCACGCGGCTCAAATGACCGTTTCTCTGCCCTCGGATCGCCGCGACCGCCGGGTGAGCGTTGTGGTCACTGCGGACAAGGTTTACCAAAAATAGAATGATCCGTTGGTCGATGGGTCTGGGTAGGGAAGGCGACATTGACAATTTTGGGAATCAATGGTCTAATGGGTTTGATGTCAAGTAAATTCAGTATTCTTCTTAGAGTGGTCGTTCGGGTCCAGGTCCTCGTCCTGGGCCTCGGGGGTTTTGCGCCGTAAGCGGAGATTGATAAAGGAAAGTTCGGACCGCCGGCGCAAAAGCCCGGCGGTTTTTTTCGTTTGAGACGATATGTTTCTTTCTAATTTAAGGGGATAAATATGAGCGGTGATCAAAAGAACGCCATGCACTTGATTTCCTGCCTGGTGGAGGACCGGCCGGGCGTGTTGGCCCGGATCAGCGGGTTGGTCTCCAGCCGCGGGTTCAACATCGACTCCTTGGCTGTGGGGGGGACTCAAATTTCCGGGATTTCCCGCATCTCGCTGGTGTGCCGGGGCGACCACCGCGTGGTCGGTCAGATCGTCAACCAACTCAACAAGCTGGTGGACGTGATCCGGGTGGCGGATTTAAGCTGGGACGATTGCCTGGAAAGCGAATTGATGCTGGTCAAGATTTCCGCGCCGGGCAACCGCGAGGATTTGGACCGGGTGTGCAAGCTGTTTCACGCCCGGGTGAACGATCAGGGCGCGGACGGCTTCATCGTCGAAGCGGCGGGTCGCGGCGAGGAGACCGACGCGCTCATCAAGGCCCTCGAACCTTTCGGGGTTCAGGAAGTTTCCCGAACGGGCCGTGTGGCGCTTCAGCGGGGGAAAACCTTGGACGTGGCGGCCGACCTGATCCCTCACGACGAGGCGCTTCCGGCCGCGGGGGGCGAAATCATGAGCGGCGCGGACATGATCCCGCGCATTTTGGCGCAGGAGGGCGTGGACACCGTGTTCGGCTATTCCGGGGGGGCCATCCTGCCCGCCATCGACGCCTTTTACCGGTTCAACGATAAGCTGCCCGAGGGCAAAAAGATCCGTTTCGTGGTTCCGGCCAACGAACAGGGCGCGGGGTTCATGGCCGCCGGCTATTCCCGGTCCTCAGGCAAAGTGGGGGTGGCCCTCGTTACCTCCGGGCCGGGGGCGACCAACACCGTGACGCCCGTCCGCGACGCGGCGGCGGATTCGACGCCGTTGGTGGTCCTGACCGGCCAAGTCCCCCGCGCGGCCATCGGGACGGACGCGTTTCAGGAGGCGCCCATCTTCAACATCATGATGGCCTGCGCCAAACACGTGTTCCTGGTGGAAAAGCCGGAGGAGCTCGAGGCCACGCTGCGTTCCGCCTTCTGGATCGCCCGCACCGGCCGCCCGGGGCCGGTGGTGGTGGATATCCCCAAGGACGTGCAGTTGTGGCAGGGTCCCTTCCGGGGATCGGGCCTTCTCCCCCTGCGCGGTTACCGGCGGCGCGTCGAGGCGCTGGCCAAGTCGCGGTTGTCCGAAGACAACGCGCGCATCTTTTACGAACACCTGGCCGCCGCCGAGCGTCCCCTCCTCTACGTGGGCGGCGGGGTGATCAACGGCAACGCCGCCCCGGAACTGAAGGAGTTCGCCGAGGCTTTCCGATTGCCCGTTGTGACCTCGCTCATGGGCATCGGCGCGCTGGACAACAAAGATCGTTTGTCCCTGCACATGCTGGGCATGCACGGGACGGCCCACGCCAATTACGCCGTTGAGGATTGCGACTTTTTGTTCGCCATCGGGGCGCGCTTTGACGACCGCGTGGCCGGCAAGGTGGCGGAGTTCGCCCCCAAGGCGGCGTTCATCGGCCACCTCGACATCGATCCCGCGGAAATCGGAAAGGTGAAAGGCCCCACCTGGAGCCACGTGTCCGACGCCAAACGCGGCCTGCGGGACTTAATCGATGCGGGGCGCCGCCTTGGCTTCAAGAAGGATTTTTCATCTTGGTGGAGGGAGGTCGACGCGAGCCGGAAGGTCCACGGGCTCAATTACAACCGGAAAAGCCCGTTGATTCAACCCTGCGAAGTGTTGGAATTGCTCGGCGAAATCACCGGCGGTGACGCCATCGTCGCCACGGGCGTGGGCCAGCACCAGATGTGGGCGGCCCAGTACGGCCGCCACGCCCACCCGCGGCACTTCCTCACTTCGGGGAGCATGGGCACCATGGGCTACGGACTGCCGGCCGCCATCGGCGCGCAGTTCGCCAGCCCGGGCAAAACGGTGATCGACGTGGACGGCGATGGGAGTCTCCGCATGAACTTCGGCGAAATGGAAACGGTGACCACCTACGGCCTCCCCGTGAAGGTTCTCCTCATGAACAACGAGGGCGACGGCATGGTGCGGCAGTGGCAGACGCTGTACTTCGGAAAGCGCTACTTCGCCATCGACAAAAACCTGCACTCCATCAACTTCGTGAAGGCCGCCGAAGCCATGGGCTTCCCCTTCGCTCGGCGGATCACCAAACCCTCGGAGACGCGCGACGCCCTGCGGGATTTCGTGAAGAGCTCCGGGCCCGCTTTTTTGGAGGTCCTCATCGATCCCCACGCCATGGTCTACCCCATGGTCGGGCCGGGCACGGGCTACAAGGACATGGTGACGGGGGAATGGATCCCCTCTCGGGGCGCTCCCCCGGCGCCGGAATCGCGGGGAGAAGCGATCCCGGATCTGTTCTAGAGTTGTTATAATTGTCTCTTCCCATTTCTGAAGGAGTTAACATGAAAACAATGAATTCGAGAACCGAATATGAAATCAAGGCGAAGACTTTCTACGAGAAAGACGCCGATCTCAACCTGATCAAGAACAAGAAGATCGTGGTTCTGGGCTACGGTTCCCAGGGCCACGCGCAGGCGCTCAATTTGAAGGATTCGGGTTGCGATGTCACCGTGTCCGTTCGGCAGGGCGGGCGAGGCTTTCAACTGGCGCTCAAACACGGATGGGAAGAGGGGAAAAACCTGGTGTCGGACAACGTCGCCGCCGTGAAGGGCGCGGACTGGGTCCATTTCCTCCTCCCCGATGAAACCCAGGGCCCGGTTTGGAAAAACGAAGTGGGCCCCCATATCAAAAAAGGGGTCGTCCTTTCATGGTCCCATGGGTTCAACATCCGATTCGGCCAAGTCGTGCCGCCGAAAGAATCCGACGTGGTGCTGATCGCCCCCAAGGGGCCGGGCCACCTGGTCCGCCGCACCTTTGAGGAGGGCAAAGGCACGCCGGCCCTCGTCGCGGTGGAGCAGGATTTTTCCGGGAAAGCGTTGGCGTACGCCCTGGCGTTCTGCAAAGGCGTCGGCGCCACCCGCGCGGGCGTGATCCAGACCACCTTCACCGAGGAAACCGAGACCGACCTCTTCGGCGAGCAAAACGTCCTCTGCGGGGGCGTCGTGGACCTGATCAAAGCGGGATTTGAGACCCTGGTGGACGCCGGCTATCAGCCGGAAATCGCCTACTTCGAGTGCCTCCACGAACTGAAGCTCATCACCGACATGGTCCAGGAGGGCGGCATCGGCTGGATGAACTATTCCATCTCCGACACGGCCGAATACGGCGAATACAGCCGCGGCCCCCGGCTCATCACCGACGTGACCCGGGCCCAGATGAGGAAGAACCTCGAGGAAGTGAGGAACGGCGTGTTCGCCCGGGAATATTTGATGGAGAAGGCCATGGGCGGAACGGTGATCAACAGCCGCCGGAAGGCCGACGCCGAGCATCTTATCGAGAAGGTCGGCGCCAAGCTTCGCGACATGATGCCCTGGTTGAAAAAGAAAGAATAGGTCTTTGAAGACAAAATCCCGCCTGATCCCCGTCGCTTCCGACGCCTGGAAATTCATTCTGGGCTTCGGTCTGGGGGGGCTTTTGTTCCTGCTCCTCGGGGCCTGGTTCGCCAAAACCGTGGGGGCGGCGTTGGTCCTCCTGGCCCTGTTCTCGTTGTTGTTTTTTCGAGACGGCGAGCGGGAAATCCCCCCGACCGGCGATGTCCTCTCCCCCGCAGACGGCACGGTGACCGAGGTGTCGGACGTGAACGGCGAGGGATACGGCCGCGGTCGCGTCATTCGAATCTTCCTGTCCGTCTTGGACGGCCACATCCAACGCGCGCCGGTGGCGGGGCGGGTGAAAGGGCTCACGTATCAGCCCGGTTCGTTCCTGGACGCCCGGGACCCCCGGGCGGCCTTCGCCAACGAGTTCAACGCCGTGGAAATCGATTCGTCGCGGGGCCGCGTGGTGGTCAAGCAGATCGCGGGGTTGATCGCCCGGCGGATCGTTTGCTGGGTGCGGCCCGATGACGCGCTTGAGCGGGGCGAGCGGATCGGGTTGATCCGGTTCGGGTCCCAGGTCAACCTCTACGTGCCCTCCGATGTTGAAATCACCGTGAAAGACGGGGACAAGGTGATGGGGGGGGTGACGGTGGTGGGGCGGTGGAAGACCCCCGAGTCCCGCGCGCTGTCCGGCGATGCCGGCCGGTCGGCGCAACCTCTGGCGGGGGTGGGCGCGTGACGGAAGAACGGCGCGGCGGTTTCCTGAGCCGGTGGCTGGACTTCGGCCGGGACCGGACCCTGTCGGTGCCGCCGGCGTCAACGGCCCCCAAGCCCGTCGTGCGCCGGGGAATCTATCTTTTGCCGGCCCTGTTCACCGTGGGCAACATGGCGCTCGGTTTTTTCTCGCTGATCAAATCCGTCAACCACGAATTCAGCGCCGCGGCGACGGCCGTTATTTTCGGCCATGTTTTGGACATTTTCGACGGTGTGGTGGCGCGCCTCACCCGGACGTCGAGCCGGTTCGGGATCGAACTGGATTCCCTGGCCGATTGGATGACGTTTTCCATCGCGCCGGCGTTCCTGATGTACGAGCTGGTCCTCCAGAACAACAAATCCTGGGGTTTCGCCATCGCGGTGCTCTTCGTGATTTGCGGAGCGCTACGGTTGGCCCGGTTCAATCTTAAAGCCCAGATGGGGGAATCGGCGCCCGGCCATTTCACCGGCCTTCCCACGCCGGCGGCCGGCGGCATGTTGGCGATTTTCGCCCTGCTCTACGATGTGGTGGAATTCGGAAAACCCATCGGAAGGAGCCTGAAGCTGGTGATGAACCAGGTCCCCGTGTTCTACGAAGCGGTCCCGGCGGTGATGCTGTTGCTGTCCCTGCTGATGGTGTCTGATGTGCGTTACGCGAAATTTCGGGTCCAAAACCTCCTGCGGCCCCGCGGGATGCGGGCGCTCGTCCTTACCATTCTGTCGATCCTGATGATTTGGGTTTATCCCCAGAACACGATTTTCATTCTTTACGTCTCCTACATCGTTTGGGGCCTTGTGGATTATTTCGTCGGCCGCCCCCTGCGGCGTCCCGGGCCCGTCCGCGCGACGGAGGCCGAGGACCAAATCGACCATTACGGCAAATGACCTCCAAAACCGAGCGCGTCATCGTCTTCGACACGACCCTTCGCGACGGGGAGCAATCCCCCGGCGCCAGCCTGAACGGCGAGGAAAAGATGCAGGCGGCCCGCCAATTGGCGGAGCTGGGCGTGGACGTCATCGAGGCGGGGTTTCCCGTATCGAGCCCGGGCGATTTCGAAGCGGTCAAGGCCATCGCCAAGGAAATCCGGGGTCCCGAGATTTGCGGATTGGCCCGCGCCGTCAAGGGCGATATCGACGCCTGCTGGAACGCGGTGAAGCACGCCAAGCGCCCCCGCATCCACACCTTCATCGCCACGTCGGACCTCCACATCGAGAAAAAACTGAAGATGTCCCGTCAACACGTGTTGGACCGGGCGGTGGAATGCGTGGGTTACGCCAAAGAATTTACGGAGAGCGTGGAGTTTTCCGCCGAGGACGCCGTCCGCTCGGATTTTGATTATCTGTGCCGGGTGATCGAGGCGGTGATCGACGCCGGGGCCACGACGGTGAACATTCCCGACACCGTGGGCTACTCCATTCCCTCCGAATGGGGGGACAAGATCCACCGACTGATCGAACGGGTGCCCAACATCCGGAAGGCCGTCGTTTCCGTCCACTGCCACAACGATTTGGGATTGGCTGTGGCGAATTCCCTGGCCGCGGCGCAGAACGGGGCCCGGCAGGTGGAATGCACGGTGAACGGCATCGGCGAGCGGGCGGGCAACGCCTCGCTGGAGGAAATCGTCATGGCCCTCCGCACCCGGAAGGACCTCCTGAACCTCACCACGGGAATCCACCCGAAAGAAATCGCCAAGGCCAGCCGGCTGATCTCTAAGCTCACCGGCATCGTCGTCCAGCCCAACAAGGCCGTGGTGGGCGCCAACGCCTTCGCGCATTCGTCCGGGATCCATCAGGACGGGGTCCTGAAGAACCGCACCACCTACGAAATCATGAGCCCCGAGGACGTCGGCGTCGAGGAAACCGCCCTGCTCCTGACCGCCCGGTCGGGCCGCAACGGCGTGAACAACCGGCTGAAGCATCTGGGTTTCACCGTCACCGCGCCGGAGCTCGACGCGCTGTTCGATAAGTTTAAAACCCTCGCGGACAAAAAGAAATACGTTTTTGACGACGATCTGATCGCCCTGGTGGAGGAGGAAGGCCGCCGCAGGTTGCCGGAGGCCTTCGTCCTGGAATATTTGAACACCACCGCGGGCACCGGCATCGTGCCCACGGCGACCGTGCGGCTGAAGAAGGACGGGGAAACCGTTCAGGAAGCGGCCTGCGGCGACGGGCCCGTGGACGCGGCCTACCGGGCCATGGACAAGATTACGGGCCTCCGACCGGAGCTCAAAGATTACGCGTTGCACGCCCTGTCCTCGGGCACGGACGCCCAGGGCGACGTGGTGGTGAAAGTGGCGGACCACGGCTTCGTGGTGACGGGCCGGGGGACCTCCACGGACATCGTGGAGGCCAGCGCCAAGGCGTATTTGAACGCGTTGAACAAGATCATCGCCTCCCGGATTTCCGGCCGGGCGCCGACGCCCAAAAAAGAGGGGATGTGACCCCCATGGGCCGGACGCTTTTCGACAAGGTTTGGGACCTGCACACCGTCCGGGAACTTCCGAACGGCCAGACCCAGCTCTTCATCGGTTTGCACCTCATCCACGAAGTGACCAGCCCCCAGGCTTTTCAAATGGTCCGGGAGAGGGGCCTCCCGGTGGCCTTCCCCGATCGCACCTTCGCCACGGTGGACCACATCGTTCCCACGGAAAGCCAGGCCCGCCCTTTCGCGGACGGGTTGGCGGAGGAAATGATGGTCGCCTTGGAAAAGAATTGCCGGGATTTCGGCATCCGCTTCTTTGATTTCGGGTCCGGCGAGCAGGGCATCGTGCACGTGGTGGGCCCCGAACTGGGGCTGACCCAGCCCGGCTTGACGGTGGCCTGCGGGGATTCGCACACCTCCACCCACGGGGCCTTCGGCGCCATCGCCTTCGGCGTCGGGACGACCCAAATCCGGGATATCTTGGCCACGCAGACCCTGGCGCTGGCGAGGCCCAAGGTGCGCCGGGTCCGCGTGACCGGGAAACTGGGCAAGGGCGTCTACGCCAAGGACGTGATCTTGGCCGTGATCCGGAAACTGGGCGTGAAGGGCGGCCTCGGGTTCGCCTACGAATTCGCCGGCGACGCCATCGAACGTATGGGCATGGAGGAGCGGCTCACCATTTGCAACATGGCGATTGAAGGCGGGGCACGGGTGGGCTACATCAACCCTGACAAAACCACCGTGGACTACCTTCGCGGACGGCCGCGGGCGCCGCGGGGCGCCGCCTTTGGGCGCGCGGCCGCGTGGTGGCTGTCGATGGCGTCGGACAAGGACGCGGTTTTCGCTGACGAAGCGGCCATCGACGCCGGGGCGCTGGAGCCGCAGGTCGCCTGGGGCATCAACCCCGGCCAGACCGTGGGGGTCACGGAAAACCTTCCCCGTCCGGAGACGACGCCCAACGGCGCCCGTGCGGGTCTCGAGGAAGCGTACCGCTTCACCTCTTTTGAACCGGGCCGTCCGGTGTCGCAGATCCCCATCAACGTCGCCTTCATCGGTTCCTGCACGAACGGCCGGATGTCCGATCTGCGCGAGGCCGCCAAGGTCGCGCGGGGGCGGCGCGTGGCCCCGGGGGTGAAGGCCATCGTGGTCCCCGGATCGCAAAAAGTCCAGCGCCAGGCCGAGGCCGAAGGGCTCCCCGAGATCTTTCGCGCGGCGGGTTTCGAATGGCGCAACGCCGGGTGCTCCATGTGTCTGGCCATGAACCCGGACAAGTTGAAGGACCGTGAGATTTGCGCCTCCAGTTCCAATCGCAATTTCATCGGCCGCCAGGGCAGCCCCACGGGACGGACCCTCCTCATGAGCCCCGCGATGGTGGTCGCCGCGGCGCTTCAGGGCCGCGTGTTCGACGTCCGGGAAATTTTGTGAGTCCCGTCATCAAAAGCGTTCACGGCCGGGCGGTGGCGGTCCCCGGGGACGACATCGACACGGATCGCATCATGCCGGCGCGCTACCTGCGTTGCGTCACCTTTCAACACATCGGGCAGCACACCTTTCAGGACGAGCGGTTCGACGGTCGGGGGAATCCCAGGCCCCATCCCTTGAACGATCCCAAACACGCCGGCGCGTCGGTTTTGATTGTGAACAAAAATTTCGGCTGTGGGTCTTCCCGGGAGCACGCGCCCCAGGGGATCCTCCGCTGGGGCTTCAAGGCCGTTGTCGGGGAGTCCTTCGCGGAAATTTTCGGCGGGAACTGCACTGCCATCGGCCTTCCCGTCCTGACGGCCTCCCCGAGCGACATCCAGGATCTGATGACCTTCTCCCGGGCCCACCCGGACGCGGCGGTGGCGATCGATCTGGAAAAAAAAGAGATGACCTTCGGAGCTCGGCGCGTTCCGTTGGACCTCCGCGAATCGGCGCGAAAAATGTTCCTCGAGGGTCTTTGGGACTCCTCGGCCACCCTTTTTGCGGCCCGCGAGCAGGTGAAGGCCGCCGCCGCGCGCCTGCCGTACCTCCACGATTTCGCGGTCACCCCCTAAACGTGCCCATGGCCGACAAAGAGCCCGACTCCGATCAAGTTCCCCGAGCTTCCGAGCGGGCGGCCACGGATTTCGTCATCGAAATCTACAACCCGGACGGGAAAGTTCTCCGCGGGATTTGCCGGCTTTTGGACCTGTCCGTGGCCGGTTCCTGCGTGGACACCTCGAGCGACCTCAACGAAGGCGAGGCCGTCGTCATTAGAGTGTTGTTGACCCAACGGCATCTTCTGACGCTGCCTGGCCGTGTGGTGTGGAAGCGGTACTTTCCCAAGTTGTACCAGTACGGCCTTAAATTCGATGCCTACGCCGAGGAGACGCGGCTCGTCATTGAGGAATTTGTAAAGGCCTATTCCGCCAAATTGCGGAAAATGGGACCCAAAATCATTTTCACAGATCAAGGTGTTCAGGAGGTTTAAGTGAGTTCTTCAAGCGCATCGCCCGCATCGGTCTCCGCGGCCCCCAAAACAAAAAAAAGCTACAAAATCGCCGTGTTGGGCGGCGACGGCACCGGGCCCGAAGTGATCAACGAGGGGTTAAAAGTCTTGCAAGCCGTCGGCAAATTCCTCGGCCTTTCCTTCGACTGGGTCCCCTACGATTTGGGCGGCGAGCGCTACAAGCGGACCGGCGAAATCCTTCCGGAATCTGTCCTGGCCGAATTGCGCAAGGTGGACGCCATCTACCTGGGCGCCATCGGCCATCCGGACGTCAAGCCGGGCATCTTGGAAAAAGGACTGTTGCTTCAATTGCGGTTTCAACTGGATCAGTACATCAATTTGCGTCCCGTCAAATTGTATCCCAACGTGGCGACGCCGCTGAAGGACAAGGGTCCAAAGGAAATTGATTTCGTCGTGGTCCGGGAGAACACCGAAGGGTTGTACTGCGGGGCGGGCGGTATTTTGAAAAAAGGATCGCCCGACGAGGTGGCGGTTCAGGAATCCATCAACACCCGCAAGGGCGTGGAACGCTGCCTTCGTTACGCCTTCAATTACGCGCGCCAGCGGAACAAGGATAAAAAGTTGACGCTGTGCGGAAAAACCAACGTCCTCACCTTCGCCTTCGATCTTTGGGAGAGGGCCTTTCATGAGGTCGGAGACAAGGATTTTCCCGACATCAAGCGGGATTACGCCCACGTGGACGCGACCTGCATGTGGATGGTCAAGAACCCGGAATGGTTCGACGTCATCGTCACCGACAACATGTTCGGGGACATCATCACCGATCTGGGCGCCATGATCCAGGGCGGCATGGGCATTGCCGCCGGAGGCAACATCAACCCCGAGGGGGTTTCCATGTTCGAGCCCATCGGGGGGTCGGCGCCCAAATACACCGGAAAAAACGTCATCAATCCGCTGGCCGCGATCTGCGCCGGCGGAATGATGATGGAAACCCTGGGAGAGAAAGAGGCCGGACGGCGGGTGGAAAACGCCGTGTTCAAGCTCCTGGATTCCGGCGTCCTCAAAAGCCTGGCCGCCGGGAAAATGGGCATGGGCACAAGCGATGTCGGGGACTGGATCGCAAAAAATATTTAGGTTCATTTCCCAAATCATTTGTGAAAAACGGCGGCCTTTGCGGCCGCCGTTTTTTGTAACTGTGTGCCAAACATTACAACACATTTACAACTCATCAATGCCTCCTTAAGGCCCTTCGCTGTACCATAACCTCATATGGTGATATTGAAGGCCATTTTCAGGAACCCTGCCCCGCCGTCGAAGCCGATATTGGCCCGTTTTTTGGCCATCATTTTGGTTTCAGTCTATTTTTCGAGCAATGTCCTTTTCGTCAACGCCGCGGAAAATGAATTTTGGGAATCACGCCGGCGCGCGGCCAAGGAATCCCGGGCGTCCGCGGAAGGGAACGCCCAAGACCTTCTCCTGGCCCGCCTGCCGGGCGGGGGGACATCCCTTGACGGACTTGCCGGGCCAAAGGGCCTCGCGGATTGGCGTCCCGCCCCGGACGCCGGTGCTCCCTCCGTCGGCCGCCTCCGGCCGGACGAACTTCCCCGCTGGCTGGATGAGGCCCTGCGGGGGCACGGCGCCCTGCGGGATGTCTACCTCTCCAAGACGGCCAACGCCCCTCTCGTCATCCACATTCAGGATTTGCATGATTCCACCGAAGCCCAAACCCGCATTGCCGCCCTGATTCAATCCCTCGGTGAAACCAGGGGGGTTTCCCTTGTGGGTTTGGAGGGCGCCCAGGGGCCCTTTTCCATCGATGCCTTCCGCGGTTTCCCCACGGACGACATCGCCCGGGCGCTGGCGGATTACTTTCTGAAAGAAGGGCGCATCGGCGGGGCGGAATTCGCCGGCCTCACCCAGCCCAAGCCGCCCCTTCTGTGGGGCGTGGAAGACAACGCCGCCTATCTGGCCAATATTGAAAGCGTCCGCGCCTCCTCCCGGGCCCGGGGTCGCGTCGAAAAATTCCTGGCGGAAGCCGAGCCCATCGTGGCGCAGTTGAAAAGTTCCGTTTTCTCTCCTCGCCTTTTAGAATTCGACCGGCGTTCCGTTGCCTTCGACGCCCGGAAGGAAGCGCTGGGAAGTTACGTTCGTTTTCTTTTTCGGCTGAACGGAAAGTCGGCTGGCCGCTGCGTCAACCTCCGCTTGCTGGATCAAGCCCTTCAGTGGGAGGAATCCCTCGATTTCAAGCATGTCGATGCGGAGCGGAGGGAACTGCTTGAAGTCTTGACGCGCCGCCTCCCGGCTCCGGAGCTCAAACTTCTGCTGGACGACAGCGTTCGCTACCGGCTGGGAATGCTCACCTACGGGGCCTATTACAGGAAATTTCGCGACCGTTGCAAGGAATCCGGCATTGACCTGGAGCACTACGGGCATTTGAGCGGCTACATCCGCTACGTCCTTCTGGCCGAACAGATCAATCGAAACGATCTCCTGACCGAATTGTCGGATTTGGAGAATCGCTCCCGGACCGCTCTGACCGCGACGCCGGAGGAACGTGAATTGATGGACGCCGGCCGCCGTTTGGCTCTTTTGGATAAACTGGTCCGGCACGCCTTTTCCCCGGCGGACTGGTCGGACTACGGCCGTCGGCGCCAGGGGATGTTGAACCTTTCCCGGGACGCGGCCGGGTTGACGCGCCGGGCCGGTCGGGAACCCCTTCGGACCGAGCTTTCGGCCGAAGACCTGAAGCCCTTCGAGGATTTTTGCTCCCTGGCCTTGGCCCGGAACGCCGCCCTGGTGGAAAACCTCCTGGCAAAGATGAAAAGCGAGGGCCGGTCCCAAGCCGTCCTGGTGGCCGGCGGCTTTCACACCGACGGCCTGACCCAGATCCTCCGCCACAAGGACGTTTCCTACGCGGTCGTGACGCCCATGCTGACGGGCGCCCTGCCTGAGGGATCTCGGACCATCGACGTGCTGGCCCGGGATCCCCTCCCCCTGGAAAAACTATTCGCGGGAGAGGCCATTAACGTCGTTTCCCCGCGCCCGACGGCCGATTCGGCGCCCCGCACCCTGAAACGCGCCATCGCCGGCCTGGCCATCGCGGCCGGGATTTCGGCGGCTCTGGCCCACGGGGTTGCCACCTCCCAGGACCTTCGTTCCAAGGCCCGGACCCTCCCGGAAGTTAAGGACGTTTCCATACAGGCCCTTTCCGAGGAAGGTCGCCGCTATTTTGTAATTGAATGGTTTTTAGGAAGTTCCTTTTTTGATACGGACACTTACAAAGGCGGAGATGAACCTTTGGCGGCGGCTCGGACGGAGGTGTTGGGAACCGTGCCGGTCGGCGCGTTGAGGGTTTCCATCCAACCCTCCTCCAGAACGCTTTGGCGACCCGGCCTCCTGGCGAGGAAAGCGGCCGGCGTCTTCAACGGACTTTTGCTTCAGAAACCGGCAACCCGGAAGCTCCTCGATGGATGGGCGGCTCTTCGGCGGGAATCGGATGAAATTTTGGGCCGTCGTCTTCAACGCCGGCTGGGCCGCTCGCCGATCCTTTCAACGGCATTGCTGGAAGAATCCGGGGCTATTTCCAAGTGGGAACCGGGAAAAACCGCTTTTCAGGGGTTCATGGAGAGCCGAGGACCGGCCGTCCTGGTGGGCGCCGTTTTGGCCGTTTTACAGCAGGCCGTCTCCCTGGAACCAGTGGCGGGTTTTTTCGCCGCAGCGGTCCTCGCCGGTTTCTGGACGATCCTCGGGCCGGCCCAACGGCGGTTTGTCCGGGAGCACGGAGATCAAACCCATCTTGAGCGCGTTGTGCGGATGTTCGGGGTTGCGCTTTTCAACATCGCCCCTTTACTGATCGGGCTTGCGATCCCCGGAATCGCCGATCATTTCGGATTGGCGTTGTCCCTTCCCCTGATGATTTTAGCGGCCGCGGCCGCGGGTTTCGCCGCCGCCGTCGGCGTCCATGCGTTTTATGACGATCTGCTGATCCCGCGCCCGCCCCCTCGATCTTTTCTCCCGATCCCGGATTCCTGGTCCGGAGACCCGTTGGCGGAATCCGTCCCGGGGAAATTCAATGAGGATTTAGCGAAAAAAATTAAGGGAAAAACCATTGAGGAATTAAAGATATATCACCGGGCCGAGGCAGACAATGATTATGGGGGGAAATTGAACGAATGGATGGGAAAGCCCACTGTCGGCGTCATGGGAACACACCACTCCCCTTTGCCGGTGGTTTCCCCTCGAGCCCCTCCCTATTGGGCGGGGCGGTACCTCCTCGGTCAAGTGGTCCGAAACCCGAAACAAGATGGGACCATTTCGAATGGCGTGGGGGGGGACGAATACCAAATCTTATTTGAGGGGGAAAATGCCGACATCCGGGCACAAGCCGTTATCGATGGCTATCACGACGAATTGAACGGGAGATATAAATTCTTTGCCATCGACTTGAGTTCCATTCCCGATCCCAAGTCCGTGATAAACCTTTTGCAAACCGAGGCGGATTCACCTCGAAGGCCCTACCTGGCCCTGGTCAAGCATGGGCGAGGGGACCGCCTTGTGGTGGGGAAATCAAGTCCGGATGAAAACCTCAAGGGCCTGACCGACCAGCTCCGTTCGCTGGGCGTCGGTGTCCGTCCACTTAAAGCGGAGCGGATGGGTCGGGGGCCCTTTACGATATCTTTGGGAATGGTTTCCCTGGCGGTCGTGGTGGAACGACTGATCCTCGCCACCAGCCGCGGGGAATGGCTTGATGAAAATGGGCGCCTGCGGAAGGAACGCGTCGCGGAAGTCATCGAATGGTCCCAACGCTTCGCCGAAGACGCCATGGGAAGGGCGAAGGAGAGGGGCCGTCACCAGGTTTATTCCTCCAACACGAAAGAAATGGTGATGGCGCTGGAAAGGCCAGAGTCCGTCACGTTGGATACCGTTGCTGCCCTCCGGAGTCCCAAACCGGCGACGGAGGTCGTGTCTGAACCGCCGGCCCCGGAGAGCGACGCCTTTTCACTCTCTCCCCCGCCGATTTTTTGGGATTGGATTAAAAAGCTCGACGATGTCGACCGGAAAAAACTGATTCTCTATGAGTTCGCCGTCACGCAGTACCATCAGGGACGGTGGGACCAAATGTGGGAGACCACCCTCACGCGGGCCCTCGCTTCGCTGCCGGCCGCCTTCATGCCGGAGAACTGGGTCCGGCGATTTGACCGGGGCTTCCTATTCAGGGCTTTCCACCACTTTCAAGGATCGGATAAAAACAAGGGTAACGCCGCCATTGAGGCCCATTTCAAAATGGCGCGGGAAAGCCTCGGCCAAAGCCATCGCCGGCTCTGGTCCCGCGCCGTCGACAACTTCCTGGTGGCGGCGGACAACGCGTCCCCGACCCCGTCCCTGGCGGAATTTGACGAACAGGCGGCGGTCATGGCTGAAAACCTGAGAGATCGTTATCCGAAGGATCGCATCCAACCCTTCCATGTGGTGTTCCGCCTTGATTTGAGCCGATGGCCCTCCAATGGGAGGAATCTATCCCAGGCCCAAATCCTCGAAATGTTGGGACGGGTGGAAGGCTTTCTTGAAATGAAAAGCAAGGTCATCACGGACTGGGGACGAAAGGGCGGGAAGGACAACCTCAAGCAAAGGCTCAACGAAGATTTCGGTGAAGGGTCCGCAGAATTGGGGGAGTCGGTCCTGATGTTCAATTTCATTCCGACGGACGAAAACATCAAGAAACTTGAGGAATATTCCAACGACGTTCAGGAGGCCGAATCCGCCCTGGCCGAGGCCTCCTTCCAATCCCGGGCCCCTCCCCGGACGGGGAGTTGGCTTTTCGAGGTCATGGCGGTAATCCTCCAGAAGACTTTTGATCTTTCGCCGGCCCGTGCCCGGCAAATCGTCACCGGACGATATGTTCAGGGTCTCTTCGTTCCCCTCATCGAGTTCCCGTTGTTTCCCGGAATGGCGTTGGCGGGAATTTTCCTCCTGACGGGCGCGGCCTCCCCCTTTGGGGGGATGGCTTTGGGATCCTTTCTGGCGGCCTTGCTTCACGGATGGCCGAAGTTCGGTCGAGGTCCACCGGACGGTTCCGACCTGCCCTGGTATAGACAAACCCCGGAACAACTCTTAGTCCGGTTCGCCGCCTCCTCCCTGATCAACGGACTGGCCCTCTTCACCGGGATCGGATTTTCGCCGGAGTTCCTTCTCGAATCCTCGCAATCCCTGATCGAGTTCAGTACCCCCTTCTTCCTCCGGACCTTCGCCGGAGGGATCCTTTTTCACGCGCTGTATAATTATTTTGTCCCGGAACGTTTCCGCTTAAGCTTGATTCCCGGCTCCGGCGGACACGCTGGTCCGGGGACGGGGACCCTCGAAACAAAGGTTGTAGAGTTGAAGAATGTCCTAAGGAACCGGCATCAATTGGCCCGCTTGGGAGACAGCGAGGCGGGACGGACCCTGTTGGCCCTGATCGACCTGGTTCGAAAAACGAGACCGGATGAACATCAACCCCGGAGCCAGGAATATCCGCTTTCCTTTGCCCTCCGGGTCGCCGGCGCCGGCGGTTCCCTGGAGGCGGTCGCCGCGGCGATGCTGGGCGGACTGGCCATCCTCCGGGCGAGCCGGTTGAATCGGGACCCCTTGCAATCCATCATCAATGGTTTGAGTGAAGATCACGTCGTCGACCGGCAATGGTTGTCCCGGGTGGCCCATTTGGCGGTTCAATGGCACAAGGTGGACTCCATTCGATTCAATCCGCCCGACAACGGAAAGACGATCGGTATCATTCGAAATCAAATGGGGCTTCTGGCGCAAAATCTCGGGGAAGTCCGACCCGGAGATGTATTGCGGATGGTCATGGAAAGTAAAATCCTGGATCTGGAAGCCTTGCCGGAAAAGGGCAATGGGAAAAAGTGGTATTTGCCGTTCAACACATCTCCCGTACTATCTCTCCGCCAAAGGAAACTCATCGATGAAATCACGTATGTGTATGCGCCGTGGGCGGAACGGCTGGGGCAGGACGCTCTGGCCTCAAGGCTTCGGGAGGAAGTCTTCCGTGTTGCGCACCCGGAAACCTATTTGTCCGTGGCCAAGGACCTTTATAAATACTTGGACCCGTTGGGGTTCGCCCGGGAGGGGGAAAAACCCGATTGGGACCCCCGGGCCTGGCACGCGCAACTTCAGGAGTCGATGGACCGTTACGTCTCAAAATTGGAAATTCAATTGAACGACGGATTGGCCCGTGTCGACCCGGAAAGGAAGCGCCGGGCGTCCACAAAACCCTATGTTCGATTGGGGGGGCGGGTCAAAGGGATTGCTTCAATACACGAAAAAATGGGAAGGGATAAAATTGATTTGAAAGGTATGCATGACATATTCGGAATCTCCATTATTTTTAACGACCGGGCCGCTTTGAATGCGGCTCCCAAGACGGAAGATTTCGACCGTCCTTTGTATTGGGCCGGACATCATATTCAAAAAGAATTGAAAAAAACCGAGACCGTGCTGGCGGGCAAAACAGGACCCAATCCCGCCCCGGGTTTGAAATTCGATGAATATCGAATTGATATAAATCCGCGAGAGGACCGGAACTTTGCGCCCAACGCTTTCATCGAGATTAAAATATGGGATAAGGAAAACGCCCAGGAATACAAGCGAGGGGAGGCCGCCCACTGGATTTACTATTTGGAGAAGATGTTGGGCGCGGGCCAATGGACCATCGACGAATCGCCGGTCGTGGTCGAGGATTTCGACGCCAGCGTTGAAGCTTTTATTCAAGAGCGGGCTCCTTTCCATTACGCCGGGGTCCGCCTTCGCGTTCCCGGATGGGATTACCTCGTCCCCATCCGCCTGGGCTCCGGGGGAACGCCGGCGGACGCCGCCGCCCATAGGCTGGTCAATCTTTTAAAAGAAGGATACGAGGGGCTACAGTCCATTGGCGAAGATTGGGAAGGCAGGCCAATACTTGGCGAAGTGTTTCCCCAATCGGAATTGCTTCCGCCCGGAGCCATCCTGTTTCCCGTCCCAAAGGGGAATTCCGATCCGCTCGCTCTGGCCAAGTTGGCGGCGCAGATTTTGACGCATCACGAACACCCGCGGACGGCTTTGATGTGGTCCGCTTGGCAGGGTAAGGAGGCCGCGCGAATCGAGGATTTCGCCGAGAAGGGCGCCGAGATGGTCAACGCGGCGTGGACAGCCTCCAACGGAGGAACGCCGCGAGAATTGACTGAAACCGATTTGGACACCCGAATTCGACCCTTGGCCAGGCTCTACGGGTTTGGCGAGAACGATAAGGAATTCTTGGCGTGGGTCGTGGTGGCGGAGAAAGGGGGCCCCTATGAGTCGGTGATAACGAAAATCATTGAAAGTCTCAATGAAAAGCACCTCACTGTGGATCGAATCCCGGTGTACCCCGGGCCCAATCCGGAGGAGTGGCATTTGACGGTCAGCGGGGACCACAACCGTCCCCGCATTTTAAGTGAAATCGCGAGGGTTTTTAAAAGCGTTGGGATTAAAATCTTTCAGAGAATTTCATTGCCATCCACGGGAATTCCCGAATCCCACGGCGGCGAAAATCCCGAAGGACCATTCTCGATCCTTTTTCAGGTCAAGGGCGATGTGGCAACGATTTCAGCCGCGGCCCTTCGAATCGCACGGATCCCCGATCGTCCGGTGGAATCTCCCATGGGGCCCATCATCAAAATCCTTGTCGCCGGCGACGATGTCTGGCGGGCCAGAAAATACATTGAAGGCATTTGCACAAGGTTGGGGGCAAACATCCTTCCCAACACGGGTTGGAGCAAATCCAACCATTTGTTGTTTTGGATCCAACCTCCCCTGCGTATGGGCAGCCTTTTGCAGGAGGAAATCGCCTATAAATTATCATCCCTGCAGGTGCGGTTTTCGTTCCAAACCCGCCGGGTCGACCCGAACGCGGAGCACGGCGGGACCTGGTTCGCCGGAGAGGGTTACCGAAGGCATGCCTGGTGGTTGGAAACTCCGGTCCTTTTTGGGGCCGTCCTCACGGCGCCGATCTATTTCCAGGACTATTTGAGTTTCTTCTTCTCGTCCCTGCCGGACCCGGGTTTGTTTTTCTTCGCCTACCCCCTTCTCTTTCTGGCCATGCATGTTTTCAATGGCTTCGGTTTTAACAGAAAAGACGTTAAACAACTCACCCTTCTAAAAACAATTCCCGCGTTCTTAGCTTACGCCGCCTTTCCCGATTCCTATCTCGGCGCGGCGCTGCTCGCTTTTGACCCCTCGGGGTGGACAGGGGGAATCCTCCTGATGATTTCCATTGCCGCGGTGGCGGCGATCAGCGTTGTCCACCAACGTCGAAACAGAGTGCCGGACATTGAAGTTGAACGCGTTGGCTATGAAGCCGGCATTCCCCATATTCCGCCTGCGGCGGTGGCTTCTCCAGCAAATAAAACGAGCGTGGTCCAAAGATTGGCGGCCATTGCCACGACATACCTGCAAATGAGTCCGCTCACTTTCGAATTCCTTGCGGCGATGGCGGCGATCAGCGCTGTCCGCAAACGTCGAAACAGAGTGCCGGACATTGAAGTTGAGCGCGTTGGCTATGAAGCCGGCATTCCCCATATTCCGCCTGCGGCGGTGGCTTCTCCAGCAAATAAAACGAGCGTGCTCAAATTCCTTGCGAGAGAAGACAAGCCTCCGCTCTGGGTTTTGACCCGCTGGGCTTGGCGCGACATGACAAGTCGCTGGTTAACGAGATGGGGCCGGATTCCGCTCTATTTGGACCCCGTTCGGCAGATTTGGGTGGGGATGTCTTTCGCGGTGAAAAAAGTATTGGAGACCGCAAAGTTTTCGGTAATGCCGATTACTGTGCAATTTAGATCTGAATTTGAAAATCTTAGAGAGACTTTGCGCCGTTTCGGCTTGGCGGAGGCAAAGGGAATCGAATGGTTCGTGGTAGACGGCGATGTTCCGGAGCCGCTGCGCGGAGAGGCCCCGAAGGACGTCTTCCTGTTTTGGATTTCATACAAGGCCGGATCACGGCCAATGATTTACGCCCACCACGCCACTTTAAAAAAATGGCGGAGGAAGGAAACCTTGGATCACTCTGGCCTGAAATTTGGCTTTTTTCAAAACGCGATTTTAACGGCCACTCTGCGTGCAATGGCCGAGCACCAGGGAGTTTCCCATGATGAATTGGTCAACGCAGGATTGGATATCGAAGGTCTGGCATCCCTCTTACGGGCGGGCTTGGGCATGAATGAAGTCGAGTCGCTTCAAGTCCGAAGGTTCGAAATGTTGACCGCTCAGTCCCGAACCTTTCACGTGATGAGGGAAACGGCGACCGGGACGGGGAGCCCGCTGGAGGAGGCCCTGGAAGCCCTGGCACCCGCCACCGCGTTGAGATGGTCCAACCGATTGCTGTTGGGCGACCCCCGGGCCGCGAGGAATCTCTCGCTCAATGAGCAAAAAGCGCGGATGAAATCGGTCGTGGACGGCCTGGCGGCTCCGGGAAAAGCCATGGGCTGGTTGAAACCGGAGCACGCGGCTTTGTTTAGTAAATCCATTCGCTCAGACGATTCTCAGGCGGGCACTCCGCTTTTTGCCGACGCGATGGAATCGGCCATTGCCCTTAGCCTCTCGCGCGATACGGATTTAAAAGAACTGCGTCGATCTCTTCGAATGCATGTGTTGGGAGCGATTTCACATCTTCTCTCTGAAGGTCGATCCCTTTCCGAATCCCCGGGAGTTGCCTTTAACCGGCTGTTCGCGATGACGGCTCTTTTGATCGGCTTGGGCGGAGACCTGTGGGCCGACGCGGACGCTTCCCCCCGTAAAAATCCAGAGCACTGGAGAGATTTGACCGTTCGGCTCCTCGTTGACGTCTCGGCTTTGATTGAATCCGGATTACGGGTGTCGAGGATTTCGCAGGAATCCGAATTGCGGGAATCCTCAGGTCCCCCGACGAATAATGAATTGGCCCGGGAATTGGACTTTCGCGCCGGCGGCTATTTCGACGAGGCCATGCGCTCCCTGGCTAAATTCTCCAAAGTGGATCGGGAGGTGAAACGATCCTTGGCCGCAAAAGGAGACGTGATGGTCCAAGTCTCAAAGGCGATGCTGGAGGGGAAGGAACTCACGGAATCGGAAAAAACGCAGCTTCGGGTATTGAAGTCTCATTCCGGGCGTGCGGCTTACTTCCTTGAGGAAGGCGTGACGGACAACCTGGATCAGGTTATCGAAAAACTTGCGGGGAATGCCGGGATGGATCAGAGCGGACTCGACAATTTAAATCAAAGGGGTGGAATTTTAGTGCCGTTGACGCGAAAAATGAGGACTGTCGAGAAATCCGGAAAAACGACCATCAACGGCCGCGCAGTGCTGGAGGCGGCCCGTCGACAGGGGTTTATTGTGACAACAATATTCGCGTTGAAGCGGGTGGACATGGAGTGGGATTTGCAAGGCGTCGAAGGCCTGGCGGCCTTCATCGTGGCCCTGGCGGGCGACGTGGTCAAGGACATGACGTCCGCGGTGGACGCGAAATTGAGGGGAACCCGCTTCCTGACCATTCAAGCGTAAGCCCGGCGCGGGGCTAAACGGTCAGGACAATCTTTCCGAAGTTTTTTCTCTCCTCCATGTGGCGGGTGGCGGCGGCGACCTCTTCGATGGGGAACACCTTGTCCACCACGGGCTTCAATTTGCTGGACGCCATGTTGGTGACGACCTGGACCAAACCGATCCGCTTGCCCATCCGCACCCCGAAAATCGTGATGTTCCGGGCGAAAAGCGCCCGCAAATCGAAACTCACCTCGCGGCCCGACGTGGCCCCGCAGACCAACATCCGCCCGCCCACCGTCAGGCACGCCAAACTTTTTGAAAACGAGGAAACCCCGATGTGCTCCACCACGGCGTCCACGCCCTTCCCGCCGGTGATGCGCCGTGTTTCCTCGAGGAAATCCTTTTCCTGGTAGAGAATTGTCTCTACCGCGCCGAGGGCTTTGGCCTTAGCGGCTTTTTCCGGCGTGCCCACCGTGGCGATGACTTTGGCCCCGTGCAGTTTAGCCACCTGGATGGCGGCAATGCCCACGCCGCTCCCCCCGGCGTGGACCAGCACCCACTCGTCGTTGCGGACTTTGTCCAGCGTGACCAGCATGTGCCAGGCGGCGGTGAAGACCAGCGGGATCGAGGCCGCCTGCTCGAAGGAGAATTGGGCGGGAATGGGGACCAGGTTGGTGGCGGGGACTTTGATGAGTTCGGAAAAGACGCCGGCCGATTTTTGGCCCAGGATGTCGTATTGCTCGCAGAGATGGTCGTCCCCCGCGCGGCAGGAGGCGCAATTGGCGCAGGAGAGTCCCGGCGCCACCAACACCCGCTGGCCCGGGGTCCAGTTCCGAACGTCGGGGCCGACCTTTTCAACGACGCCCGCCGCGTCGCTTCCCATGATGTGGGGGAGGGGGATGTCCAGGCCGGGGATGCCCATCCTGACCCAAACGTCCAAGTGGTTCAGCGCGCAGGCCTTCACCCGGACGAGCGCCTCCCCGCGCCCCACAATCGGTTCCGGCACGTCGCCGACCAAAAGTTTTTCGATGCCGCCGTGGTCCTGGAGGTAAACGGCTTTCATGGGTGGGTCAGGCGATGAGGTTCAGGGTTTCTTCCAGGGACCGGCGGACGCCGGTGTAGATGGGCGTGTCGCGGAGGGTGTAGCGGCTGCCCTGGGTTTCACGCAGGGCCATGACCAGGTCCAAAAAATCCGACGGGTAGTCGCTCTCGAAAGCCACCACGAATTCCTGATCGTCCAATCCAAATGAGTAGGTGGTGTTGAGCTTGACCGATGGGAATTTGTTGCCGACCATGATGTGCTCGTCCATCATCTTTTGGCGTTCTTCCTTGGACAGCAGGTACCATTCCCGGGTTTTTAGGAAAGGGTAGACGAAGAGGTATTTGAATTTTCCCGGGACGATTTTGGTCCGCATGTTTTCGTGTTCCGGGTTCAACTTGTCCACGTAGGTCGAGCGTTTGGATTGGGCCAAAAAAGAGTTCGGGGTCGACAGGTAGCTGCCGAGTTTGGTTTTGTGGAGCGCTGCGGACATCTCCTCGAAATCCTCCAGCCGGTAGCTGATGCGCCAGAGAAAAAAGTCCACCTCCGGACGGAACCCGAAGGTCGAATAGGGAAGGACGATGACCTTGTCGGCGAATAGGGCTGCGGCCTCCAGGAACTCTTTTTTGCCGGCCAGGCGTTCCGCCTCCAGTAGGCGACGCCAAGCGGCGTCGAGCTTGTAAAAACAGAAATTGACAAACTGGCGGGGCGCCGCAGGTTGAGCGGCGGGCGTGGCGGCGGGCGCGGGTTGCGGATGCGGCATGGGTTCCCTCCTTCAGGAATGAATCAATTTAGGATAATCCGACGGGGCGGTCAAATGAGCCAAGGCAATATTTTGCTAAAATACGCCCCATTCCGGTTTTGTGGAGACAAAATGAAAAAGTTGAAGCTCGGCATGCCCAAGGGCAGTTTGCAGGAATCCACCATTGAGCTGTTCAAAAAGGCGGGCGTCCGCGTCAACGCGTCCGACCGGTCCTATTTCCCGTCTTCGGATGACGAGGACCTTGAAATCATGCTGGTGCGGTCCCAGGAAATGGCCACCTACGTGGAGGACGGCGTCTTCGACGCCGGTTTGACAGGGAAGGATTGGATTTTGGAATCCGGGGCCAAGGTCCGGGAAGTTTGCGAACTGCTTTACGCCAAATCGGGCTTTCGGCCCGTCCGCTGGGTGTTGGCGGTGCCGGAGGATTCGCCGATCAAATCGGTGAAGGACCTCGAGGGGAAGCGCATCGCCACCGAGGTGGTGAACATCGTCAAAAAGCACCTGGCCAAGAACCGGGTGAAGGCCAAGGTGGAATTCTCCTGGGGGGCCACGGAGGCCAAGGCCGGCCGGTTCGTGGACGCCATCGTGGAATTGACCGAAACCGGATCCTCCCTCCGGGCCAACCGCCTGCGCATCGTGGAAGAACTATTGACCTCCTCCACCCGCTTCATCGCCAACGAAAAGGCCTGGACCGATCCTTGGAAACGCCAAAAGATCGAAAACCTGGCGATGCTCCTTCAAGGGGCCTTGGCGGCCGAGGGCCTTGTGGGAATCAAAATGAACATCAAGGAAAGCCAACTCGCCGCGGTCACGGCCCTTCTCCCGGCCCTCCGAAAACCCACCGTCTCCCACCTCACCGAAGAGGGCTGGGTGGCCCTGGAAGTGATCATGGCGGAAAAAGAAGTGAAAAAGAACATCCCCGCCCTGAAGCGCGCCGGCGCCGAGGGCATCATCGAATACCCGCTCAACAAGATCATATACTAATCCGGTGAAGACCCGCGTCCGTTTCGCCCCGTCGCCCACGGGCTTCCTCCATATTGGGGGCAGGGGGGAGGCCAGGAAGGCCTCCCCCACTGGGATGTCTTTAGAGGGGGGTGCCCGTGGGCGACACCGAAGTCATCCGGAGCGTGGATCGATGGTCAACCCATGAGCGTTCGAGTGCGTTTTGCGCCATCGCCCACCGGATTCCTCCACATCGGGGGAGCCAGGACGGCCCTTTTCAATTGGCTTTTCGCTCGCCACACGGGCGGGACGTTTATCCTCCGCATTGAAGACACGGATGAAACCCGTTCCACCCAGGAGTCTGTGGACGCGATTTTCAATGGAATGCGATGGCTGGGGCTGGATTGGGACGAGGGGCCGACCTCCGCTTCCGATCCTTCGGCCGCGAAGGGCCGATGGGGCCCCTATTATCAAATGCTGCGACTCGCCGATTATCAAAAGGCCGCGGACCAACTGGTGGCTGACGGGAAGGCCTTTTATTGTTTTGCCACGCCGGAGGAAGTGCAAAAGGCCAAAGACCACGCGCAACTCCTTAAAAAGCCCCCCAAGTTCGTGAGCCCCTACCGGGACCTGACGCCCGCGCAGCGCGAAGCCCTCCAAAAAGAGGGAAAGCCCCACACCGTCCGGTTCAAAACTCCCCAGGACAACGGCCTGGTCCATTTCGACGACATCATCCGCGGGCCCATGAAGTGGGAACACAACCTCATCGAGGATTTCATCATCCTGAAAACCTCGGGGATCCCCACTTACAATTTTGCCTGTGTCGTGGACGACCACTTGATGGAGATATCCCACGTGATCCGGGGTGACGACCATCTTTCCAACACGCCCCGGCAAGTCCTGTGCTACGAAGCCCTCGGCTGGACGCCGCCCCTCTTCGCCCACCTGTCCATGATCCTGGGATCGGACGGCCAGCGCCTCTCCAAGCGCCACGGCGCCGCCGCCGTGGAGGAATACCGCGACGCCGGTTATTTGCCCGAAGTGACGCGGAATTATCTGGCCCTGCTCGGCTGGTCCACGGAGGACAGCCAGGACCTGTTCACCCGGGAAGAAATGGTGCAAAAATTCACCCTGGAGCGGTGCGGAAAAAGCCCCGCCATCTTCGACCCCAACAAGTTGATCTGGATGAACGGCGAGTACATCCGGAAAATGCCCCTCAAGGAATTGGTCGAGCGCTCCCTGCCTTTCATCAAGGCCGCCGGATACCTCAACGGCCGGGAGGAGGACCGGCGGGGGGAAATCGAGGCGGCGTTGGCGCTGGAGCAGGAGAAAGTGAAGCGCCTGACGGAGGTTCCCAAACTCATTGATTTCTTCTTTAAAGACGTGGAATACGACCCCGCCTCGGTTGAAAAAGTCCTGAAAAAAACGGACGTCCCGGAAATCCTGAAGGGCGCCGTGGAGGCCTTCGAACCCCTGGCGCCCTTTTCGGCCGCTGCGACGGAGGAGTCCTGCAAGGCCCTCGCGTTGAAACGGGGGATCAAGAACGCCGCCGTGTTCCATCCCGTGCGCGTGTCCGTTTCCGGACGCACCCAGGGGCCCAGTCTTTTCCACATGCTTGAGGTGTTGGGAAAAGAAAAGTCGATCGCGCGGATCCAAGGGACCCTGGCGCAAATGACGGCGGGGACGTTATGACGTGGTGGGCGGACCCTTCCCTCTGGGCGGCCCTGGCCACCCTGACGGCCCTTGAAATCGTCCTCGGCATCGACAACATCGTTTTTATTTCAATCCTGGCGGGGAAATTGCCGGCGGACCGGCAGGCGGCGGCGCGGCGGTGGGGATTGTTCCTCGCCATGGGAACGCGGATCCTTCTCCTCCTGGCTCTCAACTGGATCATGGGGCTCACCGCCGCGTTGTTCACGGCCTTCGGACGCGATTTCTCGGGGCGGGACTTGATCATGGTGGCCGGCGGACTCTTCTTGATCGTCAAGAGCACCCACGAAATCCACGCCAAGCTCGAGGGCGATGAGGGGGCGAGTTCCGGCCGGATCGGGGCCACTTTCCCGGCGGTGATCGGGCAGATCCTCCTGCTGGACATTGTGTTTTCCTTGGATTCGGTGATCACCGCAGTCGGTATGGCCCGCCATGTGGGCGTGATGGTGACCGCCGTGATTGCGGCGGTCCTGGTCATGCTGTGGCTGGCCGGGCCGATCAGCGAATTCGTCCATCGCCATCCCACCGTGAAAATGCTGGCCCTGAGCTTTCTTCTTTTGATCGGTGTGACCCTCATGGCGGAAGGATTCGGCCAGCATTTCAGCAAGGGATACGTTTATTTTGCCATGGCGTTTTCGTTTTTTGTCGAGGTTCTCAATTTGCGCGTTCGTGGCAAGGCCCCGCCCCTCCATTTGCGGGAACCCTACGCCTGCCCCCCGCCGCCAATAGGCGACAATAAATGTCATAATCAGTCCAACAAATCCCTTTCAAAGGAGAACATTCATGGATAATGAACGCAAAGGCGGCACCACTTTTAAGGGCAATCCCCTGACGCTGCTTGGGTCCGCCATTCAGGTCGGTCAAAAGGCCCCTGAGTTCAAGGCGCTGGCGGGAGACCTCAGTGAAGTCACCCTGTCGTCCTCCAACGGGAAAACCCGGCTGATCATCGCCGTCCCGTCCCTGGACACGCCGGTCTGCGATGCGGAGACCCGGAAATTCAACGAAGCGTTGGCCGGACAAAGCGGGATTCAGACCTACGTCATCAGCATGGATCTTCCCTTCGCCCAGGGCCGTTTCTGCCAGACGGCGGGAATCAAGAACCTTCAAACCCTTTCGGACCACCGGGACGCGTCTTTCGGCCGTGCCTTCGGCGTTCTGATCAAGGAACTTCGGCTGTTGTCCCGGGCGATCTTCATCCTGGACGCCAAAGACACCGTCACCTACGTCGAATACGTCCCCGAAATGACCAACCACCTCAACTACGAAGCCGCCCTCGCCGCCCTCCGCCAACCCGCCGCAGTCTAACCCGTTTCCCTACCGCCCCCTGGGCGGTATTTGGTAAAATCTCCTTCGGGAAAATCCCCGAGGGGGATTTCCGTTTGTGTCATTGCCAGATGAGGTAACGGTAGCCTGCCAGGCTCTGAACCTGGTCGTCATGGTTCGAATCCATGTCTGGCAGCCATTTGAACCGCCACTTCGATCCAAAGCGAGAACGGGCGAGGGTTGAAGTGGCGGTTTTATTTTTTGAGGGAGTGAACGAAAGAGAAATTCAGGAAGCGTAAGGCCCGGTCAAACGATTGAGAAGAGCCGAAACGTCGGAGATTTGTAAACCGGTCAGCCATTCGGAACGGCCGTCGGCATGGAAGATGACGGCGTTGGGGCCTTTGTCACATTGGTCCAGGCAACCCGAGGAGCAAACGCGCACGCGGCCCTTAAGGCCCAGGGAATTGATCTGATCCTTTAAGGTTTCGCGGATGCTGAGGGCGGGCCGCCCTTCGCCCGCGCAGGAAATCTTCTCGCCGGGTTTTCGCGCGTTGGTGCAGACAAAAACAATTTTTTCATAGGGAAGTTTTTCAGTTTTCACTGAAGACTTTCACCGTTTCGTAGAGCGTCGTCCGTTGGACGGGAACAAAGCCCGCCTCCTTGATCAAGGCGACCACCTCCTCCGTGGATGCCTTGTTCACGAACCCCGCGGCCGCGTGGACGTTCTCGTCGATCAGGGTGCCGCCGAAGTCGTCGGCGCCGAAATGGAGCGCGGCCTGCCCGGCCTTTTTCCCCTCGGAAAACCAGGAGGCCTGGATGTGGTCGAAATTGTCCAGGTACAACCGGGAGGCCGCGAGGATCCGCAAATAGGGGACGGCCCCGGTCCTCTCCGGGTGCTTCCGTTCCAAAACCGTGTTCGTCGGCTTGAAGCTCCACGGGATGAAGGCCGTAAAACCGCCGGTTTCCTCCTGAAGGGAGCGCAGGCGCTGCCAATGTTCAACGATATCTCCCCGGGTTTCCACGTGGCCGTACATCATGGTGGCGGTGCTTCGGAAGCCGATGCGGTGGGCGGCGCGGTGGACCTCCATCCATTTCTCCGGCCCTCCCTTCTTGTGGGCGAGTTTTAGACGGACCCTTTCCGAGAGGATTTCGGCCCCGCCGCCGGGAAGGGTGCGCTGGCCCGCGTCCCACAGGGCCTGCAACACGTCCTCGATGGGTTTTTCGGAGACCTGGGCCATGGTCTGAATTTCGGACGCCGTGAAACAGTGGGGGGTGACCTGGGGAAACCGCCGGCGCATTTCCCGCACCACCTCGACGTAATAGGAGAGCGGGAGCGCCCGGTTGTGGCCGCCCTGAAGAAGGATGGTGGTGGCGCCCTGACGGGCGGCGTTGCCCACTTTTTCCATCACCTGGTCGACGGTCAACGCGTAGGAATCGGGGTCTTCGGGGCGGCGATAGAAGGCGCAAAAAAGGCAATCGGTGTCGCAGATGTTGGTGTAGTTGGGGTTGGAGTCCACCACGAAGGTGACGCGGTCTCCCTGAATTTTACGGTTCCGCGTCTCCTGGGCTTTCCGGCCCAGCTCCAAGAGGGGGGCCTCCTCCGTCAACAACACAAGCCCGTCCTCGGGGGAGAGGCGCTGTCCTTTGCCGATTTTGTTTTCCAGAGCCGTCCACAGAATCATGCCAAAACACCCGTCCGGCCGCCGGAAACCAAATCCCGAAAAATTGATTCCCCCTTGAATTCCTTTTCCGTTAGGCGAAACACCAAGCCGTCGAAATAATCCACCATCCGCGACAGGGGCAAACGCAGGGACCGCGCGGCCATTCGGCAGAAGTTGGTCAGGTCGCTTTCGAAGTGATCGACGGCGCCTTCCAGCGCTTCGTTCAACATTCCTTTCCAATACGCCGAAGTGTCCCGGCGGATCATCCAGCGGGCGAAGACGAAGGGCGTTTCCTGCCAGCGGCGCCATTCCTCCGCCAAATCGTAGACGTGAGGGAAATCCCGGAGAAAGCCGGGTTCCGGGATGAGCGCGGCGTCGCCGATGACGAGGCGGGCGTCATCCGTCGCGTCGAAGCCCGGACGGAGGTCGGCGCGAAGCTCGTCGCGCTGGGTCAATAAAACGCGGAGGAGTTGGGCGGAGGTCGAGGTTTGGTCGGTGACGCCGATGGGCCGACCGTTCAATTCGTCCCAGGGGAGGCGGGAAAAAAGCAACACGCTCATGGCGCGGGTCTTGGCGGCGATGCCGAAACGTCCCACGGGCTCAAAATCCTTTTCAAGGCGCCAGGCGTCCACCACGGGCAGGACGCCAGCGTCCACCCGGCCTTCCTCGGCCCAACGGGCCAGCAACCGCGGCGATAGGCACGGCACGACGTTCCACCGCGCGTCCAAACGGAAAGGAACGGTGTTTTGGTAGGAGAGCTCGCCCACCCGAACCGGGAAACGCCGAAACATGTGCATCCGTCAGACCCCCGCCCCGGCGGGAACTTCCGGGAACTCCGCCGGTTCATAGACCCGCAATTCATTATACAGCGCATCGCGCTCAACGGGAAGGCACCCCGCTTCGCGGATGATCCGGAGCAGGCGCTCCCGGGCCATTCCCACGGGGGTCTGCGCCAGGGCCGCGTGCATGATCCGCTCCTCCAATATCGTCCCGTCCACGTCGTCGGCGCCGAAGCGGAGCGCCAGGGAGCAGGTCTCCTCGCCGACCGTCACCCAATAAGACTTGATGTGGTCGAAATTGTCGAGCATCAGCCGGGAAACGGCGATCGTTTTCAAATCGTCGATGGCCGAGGCCTGCCGGCTCACGATGCCGGTGGTTCCCGGCTGAAAGGCCAGGGGGATAAAGGACAGGAATCCCCCGGTTTCGTCCTGAAGCGCGCGAAGTTTCAGCATGTGGTCGAGCCGTTCCTCTAGGGTCTCGATGTGCCCGTAGAGGAGGGTTGAATTGGATCGAATTCCCAGGCCGTGGGCGGTCCGGTGGACCTCCGACCATTTTGCCCAGCCGATCTTAAATGGGAACAGCGTCTTCCGGACCCGCTCGCTGAACACTTCGGCGCCTCCTCCGGGAAGGCACACGAGGCCCGCATCTTTGAGCTCTTGGAGGACCTCGGTGATGGAAATCCGCTCCTTGCGGGCGAAGTAATCAATCTCGACCGCGGTGTAGGCCTTGATCTGGATTTTTGGGTAGGCCCGGCGGACGACGCGGAGGACGTTCAGGTAATCGTCAAAGGACCACTTGGCGTAAAGCCCGCCGACGATGTGCACCTCCCGAAGCTCCGGGGACAGGCGGTCCAGGATGTCTTTTTCGGAAAGGATGTAGGCGTTGGGTTTCCCTTCCTTGGTGGCGTAATCGCAGAACTTGCAGGAGAGCACGCAGATGTTGGTGGGATTGATCTGCCGGTTGAACACGAAGGTCGCCCGCCGCCCGTGCCGTTTTTTCCGGACCTGATCGGCCATCCACCCCACCCCCAGCAGGTCCGGGCTGGCGAAGAGAGCACGGCCGTCCTCGAGGTTAAGCCGCTCCCCGGCTTGGACTTTTTTCCAAAGGGGGGATAGCGACTGGCCACTAAAATTCATATCCCATAGTCTTTCCAGAGGCGATCGACTTTTTTCACGATTTCCGAACTCATTTCCAGTGGCGCGGGGTAACCCTTTTTCCATGTGGCGTCAATGCCGATGGGACCGTCAAATTTGGCCCAGGCCCCTTCCAGGCGGACATGCGCGGGGACCACGTCCCGGGCGCAGTCAAAACGGGTGAAAATCCCCCAGAGGAGAAGCTCATTGTTGTCCAAAGGAACGTCTTCACTGACCGCGGCGATCAATTTGAATTCCTCCAGCGCGGGGTCCTTCAGGAGCTGCCCGACCATGAACCGGCCGTTCTCTTTCACTTTTACGACCAGCAACGTGTCCGCCCAATTTCGGAATTCCTCAATCCCCCTTTGACCCGGCCCTCCTTTCCCGCGCGGAGGGAGGGAAGGGCCATTTGCCGTTCTCGGCTTTTTGCCGAAGGCGGTGGCGTCCAGGATCATTTTGCTCCCCAGGTTCATTTTCGGGCCGGTGAAATCCAGCGTGTCCTGGGCAGTGCCGGGGATCAGGATGAAATCCTCCGCCGGGACGAAATTTTTTCTTAAGGCTTCCAAAACCTCGTCAAATTTCCGAACGTCGACGCCGGGGTCAACGAGCACCACGCATTTGGTGAGGGACATTTGCCCCTGGCCCATCAATCCCAACGCGGTCTTGACGGCTTCCTTCGGGTAGCGTTGTCGAACCGCGGCCACCGCCAGGTTGTGGAAGCCCGCCTCGAAATAGGCCCAAAGGTCCACCAGTTCCGGCCGCATCAACTTGAGGAGCGGGAGGAGCATCTCCTGCACGGCGTTCCCCATGAACTTGTCTTCCTGGGGCGGTTTCCCCACCACCGTCGCCGGGAAAACAGGGTGGGCGCGCCGGTGGACCCGCGAAATGTGAAAAACTGGAAAGGGCGCGGCGGCGCTGTAGTGGCCGAAGTGGTCCCCGAAGGGACCTTCCCGGCGGCGCTCCGTCGGCGGCACGTGGCCTTCCAAAACGAATTCCGCGTTGGCCGGGGCGTCGAGCCCGTTGGCCAGTCGGAACATCGGGACCGGCGCATTACGCAAAAACCCCGCGAAGGCGAACTCGTCCATGTTTTCCGGAAGGGGGAGGATGGAGGAGAGGATCGTGATGGGATCGCCCCCCAGCGCCACGGCCACGGGCATGGGTTGCCCCAGCGCTTCGTATTCGGCGTAATGGGCCCCGCCGCCTCGCTCAATTTGGATGTGCATTCCCGTGGTGGATTTGTCGAAGGTCTGAAGGCGGTACATCCCCACGTTCCGGCGGCCGTTGGAGGGGCTTTTGGTGATCACCAGCGGCAGGGTCAAAAACCGTCCGCCGTCCTCGGGCCAACAGGTCAGGATCGGGAGCGCATCCAAATCGGGAGCTTCGGACAGGGGCAGGCCGCGGGACCGCCGGGGCTTCATTTTGAGCGCGCGGGCGAAAAGTCCGCGGTGGCGCCAAACCGCCGAAGGTTTCGGCGGCATCAGGTCCTCCGCCGCGCGGGCGATTTCCTCGCCGATGGCCCCGGGGGGGCGGCCCAGGGCCCACTCCATGCGTTGGGCCGATCCGAGGAGATTGATCGCCAGAGGATAGGGCGACCCTTTCACCCTTTCAAAGAACAGCGCCGGTCCCCCGGATTTTACGGTGCGAAGGGCGATTTCGGTGATTTCCAACCGGGGGTCGACTTCAACGGGAACGCGGACCAACTGGCCCTGGGCTGCTAAAAACGAAAGGAACGAACCAAGGTCTGAAAAGAATTTGGACAACGCGCTACTCGAGCTCTTGCGACCGCCAGCCGATTTCCACGGGCAGGCCGACGACGCCCCGCACCTTGTCGACGAATCCGTTGATCAGGTCCGGCAGGGAGGCGGGCTTCTGATAGAAAGGGGGGGAGATCGGCATGATGACGGCTCCCGCCAGGGACAGTTTGTGGGCGTTTTCAAGATCGATGGTGGAAAGCGGGGTCTCGCGCAAACACAGGATCAGCTTTCGTCGTTCCTTCAACGCCACTTCCGCCGCGCGGGTGATGAGATTGTCTCCGATTCCGTGGGCGATCTTTCCCAGGGTGGTCATGGAACAGGGGAGGATGACGACGGCGTCAAAAACATTGGACCCCGAGGCGATGGGCGCGTTCATGTCGTCGTTGGAAAAAACCTTTTTGGCGAAGGTGGCGAGGTTTTCCGCCGTAAGGCCTGTTTCCTGATGGAGCACCGAACGGCCCCAGCGGGACAACACCAGGAACACCTCTTCGCCCGACAGGCGGCGTAAAAATTCAACGCCGAAAATAGATCCTGAAGCTCCGGTCATTCCCACAATGATTCGCAAGACACCCTCTTTAAAACTCCGGTTTGATGCCCACAAACACCATGGTCAGGACGACGAAACCCGTCAAAACGTTTATTTTGAAAAAAGCCATGTCAATGTGATCCGCGAGGATATGTTCCATGAAGAGCAGAACACCAGCGGTCAAACATAAAAAAGCGGCGCCGGAGCCCCGCAGGGAAACAAAATACAAGGCCGCGATGGTCACAAAGGCCAGGGCGTGCAAAAAACCCGAGACGGTCAGGGCGCGCTGTTTGCCGAACCGCGCCGGAAGGGAAAACAGGCCCTCCCGGCGGTCGAACAACTCGTCCAGCGTCGCGTAGATGATATCGAAGCCCGAGAGCCACAGAAAACTGAAGGCGGCCAGGATCCAAGCGGGACCGCTGTTCGAAAAACCCGGCCGAACCGCGAACCACCCCGCCAGGGGGGCCATGGCCCAGGTGATCCCCAGCCCGAAGTGGCACAGCCAAGTGAACCTCTTGAGTGTGGGATAAATGACGAACAGCAACGCCGGCACCCAGCTCCAAAGAAGGCAAAATTCGTTGATGTTCATGGCGCACCAGAGGTAAACCAGAAGGCCGGCCACCGCCACCAAAAGGGCGTCCCACACGCTTAAAGCCCCCGTCGCCAGCTCCCGCTGGGCCGTGCGGGGATTGCGGGCGTCGAGGGGAAGATCGATCAGACGGTTGAGCGCCAGGGCCAAAGTCCTCGCCCCCAAAGCCGCCGCGACGATGAGTCCGGTGAGCCGTGGCGAAGGGAGCCCGCCCTGCGCCATAAGTGTGCCGGCAAGGAGAATCGGAAGGGAAAAAAGCGTGTGTTCGATTTTAAGGAACCGGGCGTAGGCGGCAAACCTTTCGCGCAATCCCTCCAAACGTAGGGGATCAACCATGACAGATTCCATATAAGCGTTATTTTAGCAAATTCACCGTCGCATCGTGTTATAATCGACCTTCCATGTCAAAGCAAAACGAAGGGCGTCCGGGTCTGACGCGCCGCCCCGTAAACTGTAGAATGGTTCTCCAATGAGCCTTTATCTTCGGCAGATTCCCGTCGGCCCCATGGAGAACTTCTGCTACCTGGTGGGGGATACAGACGTTAAAAAATGTTGGATTGTGGACCCGGCCTGGGAGGTGGAGGAGGCCCTGTCCAGCGCCGCCCAAGACGGTTTTACGGTGGAAGGCGCGCTCATCAGCCACAGCCACTTCGACCACTGCAACGCCGTGGACAAACTTCTCGCCGGGAAGGCCATGCCCGTTTACGTGCATCCCCGGGAAATGGAGTTCCTGGGCAAGGGCGCGCCGCGCGGCCTTTTTTGGGATTTGCCCCAGGGCCACGTCCGTCCCGCCAATGCCGGAGACACTTTGACTCTGGGGGGAACGACACTGACGTTCCTTCACACCCCGGGCCACACCCCCGGGTCCCAATGTTTTCTGGTGAACGGGAATTTATTGAGCGGCGACACCCTCTTCCTCGGTTCCTGCGGCCGGTGCGACATGCCCGGGGGCAACCCCCATGAACTTTTTGATACCCTGAACAACGTGCTGGCTAAATTGCCCGATGACACCGCTCTCTTTCCCGGCCACAACTATTCCACCCGGGGCGCGCGGAGCACCCTGGGAGAAGAAAAAAAATTCAACCGCTTCTTTTCCGTTCGTCGGCTGGATGAATTTCTGGCTCAACTGGGTTTTTGAGCATGAACCCCGCTCCTTCCACCCACTTCTCCCTCCCGACGTTGGCCGGGCAAGCTCCTCTCGCCCTTTTTCAACTCACCGGGGCCGAAGGCCGGCAGTTCCTGCATGGGATTTTGTCCCAGGACATCGATGGCCTGGCCCCCGGCCAGGGCGTTCTCGCCTGCTTATTAACGCCCAAGGGGAAACTTGTCTCGACGGTTTTTGTTTCAGCCCGGGCGGATGATCTGCTGTTGCTCACTCCGCTGGAGGGCGCCGCCCCCTTCGCCAAGGAAATGAAGAATTATTTGGCCGTTGGCAACTGTGTCCTCGAGGAATTGGCGGACTCCGGAGCGTTGTTTTCCATGGGCGTCCCGCCCGGCGCAATTTCCGGCGTCGAGTTCTTCCCCGTCACCGATCGACTGTTGGGAAAACCCGGCCATGTCGCCGTCATTCCCACGGAGGCCGTTTGGACCTCCCTGCAGACCGTCCTGGGTCCCTCCTTCCCCGCCGGAGTCATTGACACCCAGGGTTTTGAAATTCTGAGGGTGGAAGGCGGGGTCCCCCGCCTGGGCGTTGATATTTCAGAGGCCGTCTACCCACCGGAAATCAATCTCACCGAAACGCTCCACGCCTCCAAAGGGTGCTATGTCGGGCAGGAAGTCATCGCCCGCTTGATGAATTTCGGCAAGCCCCACCGGCAATTGGCGGGACTGAAGTTGCCGGAGCGAATCGAGCCCGCCCGCCCCGTTTTTTGGAACGACGAGCCCGCTGGCATTCTTACAAGCATGGTCCAATCCCCCGCCTTGGGGGGCTATCTGGGCATGGCGCTCCTCCGCCGCGAGGCCTCCGTCCCGGGGGAAAAAGTAAAATTGCAGGCCCCATCGGGAACCGTTTCCGCCGAAATCGTGTCCCTCCCCCTGCCTTGGATCACCCTGGACCCGATCTGATACAATTTTCATGTTTCCACGGTTCCGAAGTGTTCCCCGGAAACATGCGATCGGTTTTTTTCCTCTGTCCCCTCCCCCGTTTACGGGGGAGGGTTAGGGAGAGGGGACCATTTCCGGGCGGTTAGCTCAGCGGTAGAGCATTCGCCTTACACGCGAAGGGTCGCAGGTTCAAATCCTGCACCGCCCAATTTTGGAGACGCCACCATCCTTCCGAGTCTAAAACGATTGTTTTTCATTCTTCTTGCCGCGCCGCTCGCTTTTCTCCTCGCCGTTTACGGCGCGCTCTATCTCCTCCAAGAACGCCTTGTCTTTTGTCCCGAAGCATTGTCCGACCGGCATCGCTTTTCTTTCCCCTTTCCCTTCGGAGAATTGAATTGGGACGTCCCCGGCGGGCGCCTCAACGCCCTTCATTTTAAATGCCCTTCTCCCAAAGGCCTCGCCGTCTTTTTACACGGAAACGCGGGCAGTTTGGCCGGCTGGGGCTACGCGGCCGAGCCCTTTCTCGATTCGGGCTTCGAGGTGCTCATGCCCGACTATCGCGGCTATGGCAAAAGCCGGGGGTTCCTGTTGAGCCAAAAGACCTTCCTGAAGGACGCCGATTTCGCCTATGCCGAGGCGAAAAAACTCTTCCCAGAGGAAAAAATCATCGTCGTCGGCCGTTCCCTGGGTTCGGGTTTGGCCGTCCACCTCGCCGCTCGGAACCGGCCCCGACGGCTCATCCTCATCAGCGCCTATACCAGCTTGAAGGAAACCGCCAAATTCCACTATCCCTGGATCCCGTCTTTTTTAAACCGTTACCCTATGCCCAGCGAACGATGGATCGGGAAAGTGGCCTGTCCCGTGACCCTCTTCCACGGCACCGAGGACCCTGTCATCCCCGTGAGATTGGGCAAGGAACTTTCCCAAAAAGTTCGAGCTCCCGTGCGATGGATCCCCCTGCCCGACGCCGGCCACGACGACATTTCGGACAACCCCCAGTATTTAGTGGAACTTAAAAAGATTTTGGCCGAGAGTCGGTAATGGAGGGGGTGCCAGGCTCTCAGGAAAGGGGTCCCATGAATTCCCGGTTTTTGTATAATTGCATAATCCGCAGCCGGTGGCACGGCTTCCTCGTGCCGCTTCCATTTTTGGGGTCGTGGTGTAGCTCGGTTAACACGCCGCCCTGTCAAGGCGGAGACCGCGGGTTCAAATCCCGTCGACCCCGCCACTCTCCACGCTGCCTGGCTTCTGCGGGGACCACACAGGGGTTCTCGTGGGAAAACCGGACTGTTTTATTATGAATAATAGTTTATGGCGTCCCCAAAACGGCCCGTCCCCAAAACGGTCCCAAAACGCAAATGGCGTCCCCAAAACGCAAAACGTAATAGTTTATGGCGTTCCCAAAACCAAAACTGGCGTCCCCAAAACCCAAAACCAAAACCCCAAAACGCAAAACGAACCCAAAACGAATCAAAACGAGTTTATGGCGTCCCCAAAACGCCCAAAACGGTCCCCAAAACGTTCCGAAGCCTCTCGACTGTCGCCGAGGAAGTCAGCCCGGTCCCGGATCATTGCCAGGAAAAAGAGCGAATCCACTTTTGCAGATGCGGATCGCTGGGGTTGTGGGATACGCGCCCTCGGGAGACCAGTTTCTTGAATTCCGAATAGGGATCGTTTTTGTCACCGCCTTTTCGAAGGTGTTCTTCGTCATTGATGTAGAGGTAGACGATAACCTTGGGCGTGTTAGAGAAGCAAAACATCAGTCGGTAACGCTGAAGGCCCCGTTTGTAACGGCGGTATTTGCGGAGGTCGCTCGTCAGGTGATATTCGGGCCGGTCGGGGTCCATCGGAATAATTTCCTGGTCCGCTTGACGGATGCGGAAGGCCAGCTTTACGGTGTCGTGGTGGAGGAACTCTCCCTGGGGCAGTTTTTCTTTAAGGATTTTGACCCGTTCTTTGAGCTTCGCCACCCGCTCCGCGTAAAAGTCGTGGTAGCGGAGAAGGTAATCACTCATCGGCATTGACGCCCTTGAGCAGGCGGTCCCACTCTTTGTCCCAGACCTCTTTAGCCTGTTTCATCCGACCGGGGTGTTTTAGTGCGTCGGCCATGAGGGCGCGGACAAAAAGGGCGAATTCGGGCTCCGATTCGATTGTGTCCAGATCCGACACGTGGTGGAGGACGATCTTGTCGCCCTCCTCTTCCACGAGAACCTCCTTGGCGGGGGAGTGGCGAACGAAAGACATGGGCAGGTCGATTGCGTAGCTGCCGCCGTGCCTGAAAAGTTTTTTGGCTGTGGTCATTAGAAGCCTCCTTGGGTGCTACAGTCAAAGTATACACATAAATATATACTACGTCAAGGTCTCCGAGGCATTGTTGCTCTTGTATTCCAGTGGACAATCTGCCACCCACGCCTCCAAGAGTCCGCTCACTTTCAGAAATTCAATGAAAATGGCAATTGCCCCAGCGGCGTGACCGCCGCGTGGGGATCCCATTCCACATGCACCCGTCCCCCAAAAGTATCCAAAGACACGGGACTGGTTTGACACAACAGAGCCTTCCTTTTTGCTTCACCCGTTGGGGGAGTCCTTTCCATCCTCTCATTGGCTTCAAAACGCCAGGCTATCAATACTTTAGACACCACGGAAGAACTTTCAACTTACGTTTTTAGGGTAATGGAAGGGGTGCCGGGCTCTCAGGAAAGGGTGTCAGGAAAGGGGTCCCATGAATTCCCGGTTTTTGTATAATTTT
>Ga0247727_10001520_pt1 | contig 54958 bp, 58 predicted proteins | sample WisWelCaveWW1625_FD_202498 | JGI IMG/M metagenome (GOLD analysis project Ga0247727, IMG submission 202498) | Biofilm microbial communities from Wishing Well Cave, Virginia, United States - WW16-25 | ecosystem: Environmental > Aquatic > Deep subsurface > Groundwater > Cave microbial mat | place... | reverse complement strand
TCCAAACATCGCGCTCTCGTCATTCCGGCAAGCGGTCATCCCTGGAGAAACTTAATCCTTCCAACCTTCAACAACAGGACAATTCTAAAGAGCGAAAAACAGGACATTTCTATTGGGCGTTGACAGTTCTCTCCCAAGCGGTTGACGCTCTTAGGAGCCTCTGCTACACTAGGCACGATTTATTTGCCGTGCTCATATATTTGGTATTTGCTGGCTGGCAGCCGTTTAAAAATAAATGAAAGGCAAAGATGTCAAAAGTTTCCGTAATCGGCGCGGGGCACGTTGGCGCCACAACTACGCACCTTCTGGCTTTGAAAGGTTTGGCCGACGTCACGTTAATTGATGTGGTCGATGGATTGGCACAGGGCAAGGCATTGGATATCAGCCAAGGCGCTCCGGTAGAAGGCTTTTCTGTTCGGGTTCAGGGAACGACAGACTTGGCTGCGGTCCAAGGCAGCCAGTTAGTGATCATCACCGCTGGGATGGCGCGCAAACCCGGCATGTCGCGCGATGATCTTTTGGCGGCAAACGCGAACATTGTCGGCCCCGTTGCGGATCAAATCAAGCGGTCGGCGCCGCAAGCCATCGTCATTGTCGTCACCAATCCGCTTGATGTGATGACGGCGCTTGCCCTTGAGCGAACTGGATTTGCCCGCACACACGTGATGGGCATGGCGGGCGTACTGGATACCTCGCGGCTGCGTACGTTTATCGGCATGCGTTTGGGTGTTCCCCCATCGGATGTTGAGGCTATGATTTTAGGATCGCACGGCGATTTGATGGTGCCTATCCGCAGTTCGATCACGGTTTACGGCACACCGGTGTCGGCTCTTATTCCAGCGCCTGAGTTTGAGCAAATCCTGCAGCGCGCCAAGGAAGGCGGCGCGGAAATCGTGAAGTATCTCAAACAGGGCAGCGCTTATTACGCGCCGGCAAGCGGCGCTGTTGAGATGGCCGCCGCTATTTTGCGCGACACCCATCGGGTTCTTCCCGTATGCGTTCGGTTGCAAGGCGAGTACGGCATCAAGGACGTTTGCGTCGGCGTGCCGGCGCAGTTAGGCGCCGCAGGGATCGAGCGCGTGGTCGAAATGCCGCTTGAGCCCGGCGATCGCCAGGCTCTTTCGGCATGCGCTGAGCAGGTACGCGGCATGGTTAATAGTCTGGCCACGCTTGCAGCGAGGCCGGCATGACAGCTACAAAACCTGATTCGGTGGAATCGGTCGAGGTGCGCAAAGGGCTTGAAGGCATTATCGCCGGCGAAACCTCGGTTTCTCAAGTTGACGGTGAAGGCTGTCAACTCATTTACCGCGGTTATAACATCGATGAGCTGGTCGGCCGGACCAATTATGAAGAAGTCAGCTACCTGCTCTTGCAAGGCTCCTTGCCGACTCGTTCGCAGCTGGCCGATTGGAACCACCAGTTGGAATCGCAACGCGTGCTGGATGCGCACATACTTTCCATTCTCAACACCCTCCCGCCAGACGGTCAGCCTATGGCGCTTTTGCGAACGCTCGTTTCGGCCATGGCGCTGTACGACTCCGAGACCGAGGATGAATCCATTGATGCGGTGCGCCGCAAAGCGGTGCGCACCATCGCGCGTATGGCGACAGTGGTGGCGGCTATCGGGCGCCGGGCTAAGGGCCAGCAACCGGTAGCACCTAAAGCGGGCCTTTCACACGCGGCGAATTTTCTTTATATGCTCAACGGCGCTGTGCCCTCCAAACAGCAAGCGGAAGCGCTGGATCTGTACCTCGTCCTGCTGGCCGAACACGGCTTCAATGCTTCTACTTTCGCAGCACGCGTAGTGACGGGAACGCGAGCAGATTATTACTCGGCTATCACCGGAGCCATCGGCACGCTGAAAGGCACGTTGCATGGCTCAGCCGGTGAGCGCGCCATGGAGACGGTTTTAGAGATCGGCCGGCCCGACCAAGTTGAACCTTTTGTGAAGAAGACGCTGTCCAATCACCAGCGCTTTATGGGTTTTGGGCATCGGGTCTATAAAGGAGAAGATCCGCGAGGTAAGCACTTAAAGCGCGCCGCGCAGCAGTTGAGCGCAAACGCGCCCGACGCGCATCTTTTTACCATCTCCGAACGCATGCAAAAGGCGGTCTTCGACGCGAAAGCGCTTCACATTAACGTGGATTTCTATGCCGCCCCGCTGCTGCATTATGTCGGCATCGCGACGGATCTTTTTACGACCATGTTCGCTGTCTCGCGCATTGCCGGCTGGTCCTCGCATGTGATCGAGCAAAGCATCGACAATCGGCTGATACGGCCGCTTGCGCGCTATGTAGGACACATGGACTTAAATTACATGCCTATTGATCAGCGCTCTGCGCCGTCGTCTCCCACCGCGTGAAGGCTCGCCGGCGAAACCGATGAAACTCCACGAATATCAAGCCAAGCAGCTTTTTACAACGGTCGGCATTCCCATTCAACGCAGCATCGTCGCCAAGACCGCGGATGAAGCGGCCGCAGCGTTTAAGCAGCTTTCTCTGGGCAAGCCCGCGCGGCTCAATATTAAGGCGCAAATCCATGCCGGAGGCCGCGGCAAGGTAGGCGGCGTTCGCGCTGTTATCAGCGCCGATGAGGCGCGCGCTGTGGCCGGAGAGTTGCTGGGCAAGCGCTTAGTGACCAAGCAAACGGGTCCTGAGGGGCTGCCGGTTACAGCCGTTCTGGTTGATGAGCGCATGGAAGGCGGCCGTGAATTGTATTTATCGGTTACGATCGATCGCTTCCGCGCAAAGCCCGCGGTTCTGGCAAGCGCAAGCGGCGGGATGGATATCGAAGAAATCGCTCAGACTAACCCCGAGGCGATTATCCGCGAAGTTTATGATCTGATCGAGGGCATTTTGCCCGAGCAGGTGAACCGCATTTCCAAAGCGTTCGGCTTATCCGGCTCTCAGGCGTCGGCTTGCGGCGACATCGTGCGCGCGATGTGCCGTCTATTCGAAGAGAGCGATGCGACGGTGATCGAGATCAACCCGCTTGTGGTGATGAGCGACGGCAAGCTGATCGCGCTGGATGCTAAAATCGCGGTTGACGATAACGCTCTCTTTCGCCACGCAGATATTGTCGCGATGCGCGACCCATCGCAAGAAGATCCCAACGAATATAAAGCCAGCCAAATCGGCATCTCGTACGTGGGTTTGTCGGGCAACATCGGTTGTTTGGTGAACGGTGCGGGGCTGGCCATGGCCACCAACGACATCATTAAGCTGTCAGGCGGTGAGCCGGCGAATTTTTTGGATGTCGGCGGGGGCGCCAACGTTGATCAGGTCACCAACGCATTTTCGATCATCTTAAGCGATGATAAGGTCAAAGCCATACTGGTCAATATTTTCGGCGGCATCATGCGCTGCGATTGGATCGCCGAGGGTTTGCTCAAGGCGACTGAGCAATTGAAAGTCAAGGTGCCGATCGTGGTGCGGCTGCAAGGCACCAATGTGGAAGAGGGCAGGCGTATCCTTAAGGACGCCACGGGGCTTAATTTGATCAGTGTCGACGAGCTGGGTGATGCGGCGCGTAAAGTGGTTGAGCTGGCCAATAAATGAGTATTCTCGTTAACGCGCAGACGCGTGTTTTAGTGCAAGGCATCACCGGCCAAGCCGGCGCTTTTCACACCGAAAAGATGCTGGAGTACAAGACCCAAGTGGTCGGCGGGGTGACGCCGGGTAAGGGCGGCACGAAAGCGCAGGGCGTTCCGGTCTTTAACACCGTTAAAGAAGCCAAGGACGCGACCGGCGCCAACGCGACGGTGATTTTTGTGCCGGCGAAATTCGCTTACGCGGCCATTAATGAAGCGATCGATGCGGTTATTCCATTAGTGGTCGTGATTACCGAAGGCATACCCGCATTAGACATGGTTCGCGTTAAGCGCAGGTTGTCGGGTAGCGGTACTCGGCTGATCGGGCCGAACTGCCCCGGGCTCATCACGCCTGGGCAGTGCAAGATTGGAATCATGCCCGGCTATATCCACAAACCAGGCGGCGTCGCGGTGATTTCGCGCAGCGGCACGCTGACCTACGACGCGGTTTATCAGCTTACAGAAGTAGGGCTTGGCCAATCCACGTGCATCGGCATCGGCGGCGACCCTGTTATCGGCACCGGCTTCGTCGATGTGCTGGGCCTATTTGAGCAAGACCCGCAAACCGAAGCGATCGTCATGATCGGCGAGATCGGCGGCACAGAAGAAGAAGAGGCCGCGGCGTTTATTAAGGCTAAAGTCCGAAAGCCTGTGATCGCGTTTGTGGCCGGCCGCATGGCGCCTAAAGAAAAGCGCATGGGACACGCGGGAGCGATTATCGCCGGCGGAAAAGGCACCGCCGCTGAAAAATACCGAATCTTGCAGGAGGCCGGCGTGATTACGGTCGACAGCCCGGCGGATATTGGAAAGACGCTAAAGGCTCACCTTTCCAAGAAACCATCAGCGCTGAGCCAACGTAGGTAACAGCTGTTTAAAGCGCGCTTTTTTGCGCGCAGACTGAAGGAGTATCGCGATGCGTGATCGAGTCGAAAAAGTGATTAACCGGATTCGCCCGGCGGTTCAGCAGGATGGCGGCGATATTGAGCTGGTCGATGTGGTCGACGGCCTGGTCAAACTACGCTTGGTCGGCAGTTGTTCAGGTTGTCCGTCGTCGACGTATACGTTGAAGATGGGTATTGAGCGCGCGATCCGCGCGGAAGTGCCTGAGATCGTCGGCGTCGAAGCGCTGCCCGCTTAACGGCTGAAGAGTGCCGGTTATTTATCTCTTCCGGCGATGCGTTCAAGTTCTTCTACGTGCTCTTGGCTGTCTTGCAATACATGCTCGACAGCCTCGTAAAGAATAACCTCATCGTGCGGGATCAGGTTGAGAATCTTGCGGTAAAACTCGACTGTCTCGCGTTCATACTTCAGATTAATCTTCACCGCCTGCAGGGAGTCCTTGTGAATTTGGATCTCGCCCACTTTTGTTGTGGGCGTTCCGCCTAGCGCGCCGATGCGCGCGCGCAGAATCTTGGCGTGCTCAGCCTCGTCTTGCGCGATCTCTTCAAAGCGAGCTATGAGCCCCTCCGCATAAGGCCCGCTGGTGATGGCCGCTTGCGTGACGTACTGAATGTGGCTGGCGTATTCCATCTCCAACCCCTCGTTCAGCAATTCTAGAATTTTAGTTTTGTCGAAAGTCATGAACGGCCTCCTCGATTGTTTTACCTGCGGCCAGTCTATCGCCCCCGTAACAAGCTTGTCAATGCGATGAAAAACCATATTGACAATCTCGACGGAATAGTCATAATTGATAGCATCTTATTCAGATGAGACTGAGTCGCAAGTAAGAAATATTATGTTGTGATGCTTTTAACACCGACGTGTAGGGAGAGCGATAGATGCGTTTTCTAATAAGCAGAACAGCATTTTGGGTGATAGGTGGTGCGGTAGCGGCGGCCGCTTTTTCAACACACGCGCAAGCGGAAACGCTTGTGATCGCGGTTCAGCCGACGCAAACGCCCGAACAACTCAGCAGCCAGGCAAAAGACCTAGAAGCGGTGCTGGAGGCTGAGCTGGGTATAGATGTGGAGCTTAAGTTTCCTACCAGCTATGCGGGCACAATTGAGGCGTTGCGGTTCGGGCATGCGCAGGCCGCTTTTATGGGTGCCTGGCCCGCCGCGATTGCCGCCGAAGAGGCGCAAGCCGATGTCGTGCTGGCTGAGATCCGAGAGGTCACCATTGGCCGGCATCGGGCCGAAGCGCCGTCCTATTATTCCTATTGGATTGTTCCGATCGACAGCCCGTATCAAACGCTTCAGGATTTAAAAGGCAAGCATGTTGCTTTTACCAGCCAGCTTTCATCGTCAGGGTATTTAGCGCCTTTAGCCCGCTTAGTTGAGCTCGACCTGGTGCAGCCCGGCAAGCCGGCGGATCCCCAGCAATGGTTCAGCGAGGTGCGGTTTGCGGGCGGTTATTCTCAAGCATGGGAAGCATTGAAATCGGGCCAGGTGGATGTTTCGATTATCGCAGGCGACGTGCCGGAAGCGCTCTATCAGGAAGTATTGGGGGCTACCCGCGTCATTGAGACGCAGGGGCCGATTCCTTCGCACGCGGTGGTGGTGAGTTCATCGCTTCAGGATCCGCTGCGCACGCGATTGATTCAAGCGCTGTTGACGCTGAATCAGCCCGAGCGCCAAGCGCTGATGCGAAAATTTATTTCCGGAACCTTCATCCGGTTTGAGCCGGCTACGACGCAAGGGCACCTAGGGCCATTGAATACCATGCTCGAGAAAGCGGGTTTAACATACGCGGAGACTGCGCGCTAATGACGTTCACTCCGGCCTTAGCCGAGCCGGCCATGCCGCTTGCACAGCCAAGCGCCTCCCCGAGGGCTGTTTCAGCCTGCGCGCTTTTGCGTGCATCCCAAGTATCTTTCGCGTACAAAAATGGGCCGGTTGTGCTAAACGGCGTGGATTTGTCTGTTTCGTCCGGCGGCGTGACTATGATTTTAGGGCGCAGCGGCAGTGGAAAAACGACGCTGCTTAAATTGTTTGCTCGGCTTTTGAGCCCTGTCCAGGGCGCGGTGGATGCCGCTTCGCTGCCGGGTGGAAAACAGCCTGTCGTTGCCTATATTCCGCAGACGCTGGGTTTGGTCAGGGGGCGTACAGCGCTCAAGAACACGCTGGCGGGTGCCTTGTCGCGAACCGGTTGGTGGCGTTCGTTGTTGGGGCATTTCCCATCCGATGTGGTGCGTCAAGCGCATGCGATTTTGGAGCGGGTAGGGCTTGCGGCAAAAACGCATGAGCCTGTCGCGTGCTTAAGCGGTGGCGAGCGGCAGCGGGTGGCCATCGCGCGCGCTTTGATGATGCGCCCGAATCTAGTGCTGGCCGATGAGTTTGTTTCTCAGTTGGACGCGGTGACGACACGCGAGATGCTCGACCTCATGCGCGCTCAAACGAGTGAAGGAACGGGTTTCGTCGTTACCACCCATGATCCTGAGATTGCGGCCGAATACGCCGATCGCGTGCTGATCATGCGCAACGGCCGTGTTGTGTTCGAGGCTGAAGCGGCGAATGTTTCGGCCCGGATGCTTTTGGATCGGTTGGAAGAAGCACACCCATTGGATGATCAGCGTCGGGTGGAGCGTTCAGGCCAGGGGGTAGATTGATGAACCCCCGGCTGCGCAATACCGTTGGTTTGGGGCTCCTCATCGTTTCAGTGGTTATTCTTGCGCGTTTTGGCGCGTGGAAGGCCGGAACGCTGACCAGCGCAATGGGGCGGCTTTTAGAGTTTTCACGTTTGCTGCTTCCGCCGCGCTGGGATGTCGTGCCCGCGCTTACCGCCTCAATGTTTGAGACCATACAAATCGCTTTTGCCGGAACTATGTTGGGTTGGGTGTTTGCGCTGCCGATGGCTTTGCTGGGAACGCGCACTTTGTTTGGCCCGGCATCGAGTGGCTTCGCGCGCGGGGTAATCGGCGCGCTGCGATCCATCCCATCCATCTTGCTGGGGGTGGTGGCTGTAGTGGCGTTCGGTTTAGGTCCGCTCGCCGGTGTTTTTGGCGTCGCGCTGTATACCGTAGGCTACCTGGGTAAATTGTATTACGAGGCTTTTGAGTCCGTGGATACCGAAGTCTTGGAAGCGGTCAAGAGCGTCGGAACGACGCGCCTGCAACTATGGCGGCATGCCGTGCTTCCCGAAGCCATGCCGGCGGTGATCAGCCAGCTGTTATTCATGTTCGAATACAACATTCGCGCATCCGCCATATTGGGTTTTGTCGGCGCAGGCGGCATCGGCTACTACATGCTCGGTTATGTTCAGATGCTGCAATATCGCCCTTTAACGACGGCGATTCTGCTCACCTTTCTGGTCGTCATGCTCGTGGATCGCTTAAGTCTGTGGCTGAGGCAGCGGCTCTTGCCCGACTGGACAGCGGCGCGATGAAACGTTTTATTGAAGTAGAACAATTACTGCGCTCCAAAGGCATGCGTTTGACCGGGCCGCGCCAGTTAGTCGTTCGCCGCGCGGTCGCCTATCTGCATTTTACCGCCGAAGAGCTGGTGAAAGATGTGCACACGATAGACCCGTCGGTCGCGCGCGGCACCGTATACCGGACGCTGGCCTTGCTTCAGGATGCAGGGGTTGTTGAGAAGCATGACTTTCGATACGGCGCGCCTAATTATGAGGTTACGTTCGCCAAGGCGCATCATGACCATTTAATGTGCGTTCGCTGCGGCGAGATCATCGAGTTTCAAGAGCCGCGGATCGAAGAGATTCAAGATGAGGTCGTGCGCCGCTTCGGCTATCAGCTGGTCTCGCATACCCATAAGCTCTATGGTTTGTGCGGTGTGTGCCAGCGCCAAGAGCGCAAGTTGAAAGTTGGAGCGAAGTCTCCGCAATTGCATGTAGAGCAGGTGGTGGCTTGATGAGCGCAAGCGCGACGCGCGTTACACCGGAATTGTTGCAGCAAATCGCCAATGCCATCGGCTCAATGCGTTACGGGTGCGTGCAGATTACGGTGCACGAGGCTCGTGTGGTGCAAATTGAAAAAGTAGAACGTGTGCGTCTAACAAACCCGCCGTCCGACCGGACTCCCGGAGGTTTTCGGCACAACAGTGGTCCTTAGCGACCCGGGAGTTCGTTGAATGGAACGTTTCTCACACCCCATCTATCGGGGCGTTTTTGCGGCAGCACTGTGTTTATGTGGCTCGGCTGCTTGGGCAGAGCAAGCAGAGTCAAAGAAGGACGGTTACCGCCTGCCTGAGGTTACGGTGAACGCGCAAGCGGCCGCGCCGGAGGGGCCGTTTCCGGCAGAGGTCAGCGGAACCTATATCTTTTCGGGCAAGAAAGCCTCTGTCATTGATCTGCAAGAAGCGCCCGCGATCGTGAATAATAATTTTCGCCAGACATTGGCGAAAACCGCCGGACTCTTGCTCAGCGAAGAGTCGACGCCGCTCTTTAGCGTAGGTTTCCGTGGCTTGGATCCCCACCGAGCCCAGTTCACGCAAGTCATGAAGGATGGCGTTCCGATTCATGCCGACATGTTCGGCTATCCCGAAGCTTATTATGTTCCGCCGCTTCAGAGCATCGAGCGCATCGAATTCGTGAAGGGCGGAGGCTCTTTGATGTTCGGGCCGCAGCCAGGCGGCGCCCTTAACTTCATCACCAAGCAGCCGGATGCCGGAACGCCGTTTTCAATCTACACCGAGAACAGCATCGGCACGGATGAGCTTTTTTCGCACTATACGGGCTTAAGCGGTCTGTCGGGCCCGTTAGGGTATCTGGCCTATTTTCATGAACGCGAGGGGAACGGTTTTAGAGAATCCAATAGCGACTTCGAGGTGCTGGGTGGCGGGCTTAAAACAACCCTTAATCAAACAAATGATTCCCGCGTCACGCTTTCGTATGACGAGTATCACGAAGAGCATGGAGAGCCGGGCGGATTGACTAAAGCTGTCGCCGATAGCGACGGCCGCGACCGAGCGAGCCTGCAGTATGACCGGTTCAGGCTTGAGCGGTATTACGCGCTTTTGCACGCGGAGCACGCGTTGACGCCAGAAAGTTTGGTTGAACTGCGCACATTCGGCGGCCACTATCGCCGCTACAGCAAGCGCCAGCGCGGCGGTGGCTTCGGCACGGCGCCAACCGGCGCCTCTTCAAGCACGAATGCGATCGAAGAGCAGGATTTTTACACCTTCGGGCTTGAGCCGCGCTTGCGGCATACGTATGAAGCGTGGGGCCAGCCTGGGCAGGCGTTTTCATTTGGGGCGCTCGCTTATTTTTCAGATTCCCCGCGCGAGGATCAGCGGGGAACAACCCCAGGCGCCGACACCGGCGCGTTGCGCAACAAGAGCGACCGAGAAACGCAATACTTGTCGTTCTTCGCCGAGCATTTGTTCCGTTACGGGCCGCTTTCGGTAACCCCTGGCCTGCGGCTTGAGAATATTTGGCAGCAGTTGGAAGAAACCGTCAATGCGGATAAGGCCGCTGTCGGCACACCGCTAGGCAATGCCGACGAGTATGATTTCGTTCCCCTGCTCGGGTTGGGTGCGGCCTATGATGTCGCTCCTGGCGCTCAGATGTATGCGAACCTGTCGCAATCGTACCGGCCGAAGATTTTCTCGCAGGCGATTCCGACAGGCGCAACGAACATCGTCAACAATGATTTGGAAGAAGGTAAAGGCTGGGCGTTCGACACCGGCTTTCGCGGCCACTGGTATGACGCGCTGAGCTGGGACGCGGGCTATTTCTTCATGCGTTTCGATGACCAAATCGGGACCGCCGGCAACACGGTTGATAATGTCGGCGATGCGCGGCACCAAGGTTTAGAGTTGGCTCTCGAGCTGGATGTGATCGGGTTGTCGGACAATGCTACCGGCGGCTCGCTGCGCGATCAGGTGGGTTCATTCAAACCATACGCTAATCTGATGTTGTTGGACGCGAAGTTTATCGAAGGCCCGCAGAACGGCAAGACGCCGCAGTATGCGCCGCAATACACCGCGCGCTTCGGCGTTGAGTACGCTTTGCGCAAGCTCGCAAAGGTGCGGCTAGGCAGCACGTTTATCGACGACCATTTTGCGGATGACGCCAATACAGCCAACCGCACGGTCCCCTCTTACAAAGTGTGGGATCTGACAAGCGAAGTCAGCGTATGGAAAGAATATGTGGCGCTGGTAGGCGGCATCAATAACCTGTTCGATGAGCGCTACTACGCCCGCATTCGCGGCGATGGGATTGACCCCGCCTACGAGCGCAATGTGTACGGCGGCGTTCGTGTCGGTTTTCGTTTCTAAGCGCTTTTAGAGATTCAAAAAAGAGGTTGTGACTATGCTTGAGCTGTTTCAGAAGGGTGGACTGATCATGTGGCCGCTGCTGTTGGCGTCGCTCGTGGCGCTGACGGTGGTTATCGAGCGGCTGATTTTTATCGTTCGCGAGCGGCGGCGGCAAGAGCCTGAGCTGACGGGGAGCTTGCTGGCCGCTGTTGAGGCGGGCAATATCGACGAGGCGATTTACCTTGGCCGCAACTCGCGTGATTTCGTGGTGAGAACGCTGGTCTACGGGCTGACGCATCGCGAACGGTCGTTCGCGAACGCCTTACTGCGCGCGGCGAATCGCGAATTGCAGCGGTTCAATCAAGGCCTGCCCATTCTCGACACCATCATCACGCTGGCACCGCTTCTGGGCCTTTTGGGCACCGTCACCGGGATGATCAACGCTTTCGGGCTCTTGGGCGGATCCGAGCTGGAAGCGCCGGCTGCGATCACCGGCGGCATCGCCGAAGCGCTGATCGCTACCGCTTTCGGCTTAGGCATCGCGATTATTTCGCTGATCCCGTTTAACTATCTCAACGCGCGCTTGGAAGACGCGCGGCATGAAATCGAGGACGCATCGACTCACTTGGAGCTGCTGTTGGTTGAACCGGGCAAGAAGGATGCGGATACCTACACCTACCGTTAGGCGGCGCTCGCGGATCGAAATCATCCCGCTGATCGACATCGTCTTTTTTCTGTTGGCGACGTTCGTCATGGTGTCGCTGTCGATGGTCAAAAATCAGGGAATCGCCGTGCGCTTGCCGACCGCGGTGACGGGGTTGCCCCAAGAGCGTCGTGTTTTTGTGGCCATCAGTCTTGCGCAAGATGGAGCGCTCTACTTGGACAAGCAGCCAGTTGCGTTAGAAGATCTCGGCGCTAAGCTCACGAATCTCAAGGCCGAAGATGACCGCCTGCGCGTTTTTATTAATGGCGATGAGCAGGCGCTATTCGGCCACGCCATCCGGGTGATGGATGAAGTCCGCCGCGCCGGCATCGCGGATGTTTCGATTCAAACGCGCCAGCCGTCGGCATCTTCTGCGCTAACAGCTGGGCTTCTGTCGTCAGGGGAACCCTTATGACAGTCCTTCTTACGCCTGTAATCAAACACGCGTTTGCATCCACTAGCTTGCAACGGCTGCCGCTTGCTAAAGATTTGTCCCACCGCGACCGTTGGATCAGCGGTTTGATTGCGGTAGCGGTGCACGGCGCGTTCTTGATCGGAGGCGAGGCCATGCTAGCATCCGGCGTCGAGTATGGGGTTGAGGCGGGCGATGGCGGCATGGCGGTGCATCTGGTGGCGGCTTTGCCGGCGTCGTCGGTACGCTTAGAAACGGTTGCCGTAGCGCCGGCGGTGCCCGTAGTGCCCGCTGAAAGTGCTCAGGCACCGGTGCCTGAGCTGCCGAGCGTTCTTGATCCGTTGCCGGCACCGCTGGCTGTTTCCGATCCGCAACCTCAGGAAGGCGGCGCTGCGCAGCAGCAAGCGGCCGCATCAAGCGCCTCAACGGTGATAAACTCAACCCCCTTCGTCGGCGATGAAAGTTCGCCCGTTCCAGGCAAAGACGCCACCACGCTCCATTCTTCGGGAGGAGCGCGCGGCTCTACCGGGCCTAAATATTTCCGCAACCCGGCGCCTCCGTATCCATCGCTTGCACGCGAGCAAGGCTATGAAGGCACCGTGTTGTTGCGCGTTGAAGTGCTGCCCAATGGGCGCTGCGGTGAGCTTGAGATCGCCGCGTCTTCGGGGCACGCTATTTTAGATGAAGCCGCCGCTAATGCGGTCAAGCGCTGGCGATTTAAGCCTGCTCACCGCGCTTTCAAACCCGCTGCTGCGTGGGTCAAGATTCCCGTCACCTTTCGCTTAGTCGATCTGCGGTAACGTATCCCGCCAGTTGCTCTAAAATAATCGTTCCTCTTTCGAGTGCGGAGCTAGAGCGTGCTATAATAACGCCCTCATCCTATGGCCCAACCGCTGCGCATCGCACTTGCTCAACTCAATGTGACGGTAGGGGATATATCCGGTAATCTCTCGCGGATACAAGACGCTATCCGCGAGGCACAAGCCTGGCAGGCCGATGTCGTTGTCGTGCCGGAGCTGGCTTTGACCGGGTATCCTCCCGAAGATTTGCTGCTTAAGCCGGATTTTCTTTCAGCTGCCGAACGCGCGCTTTCCGACCTTGCCAAATCCGTATCCGGAATCACAGCCGTCATCGGCTGCCTGGATCGCTCGAAAGACGGCCATCTTTATAATACCGCTGCCGTCATTACCAACCGCCGCGTTCAAGCGATTTACCATAAGCAGCACTTGCCGAATTATGGCGTTTTTGATGAGAAACGTTATTTCGCGCCGGGAACTCAGCCGGTTACCTTCATAGCGGGTGGCGTCCGTGTCGGGATTTTGATCTGCGAAGACCTCTGGGAGCAGGCGCCTGCGCGTGTTTTGGCTAAGCGTGGTTGCCGCCTGACGATTTGTCTCTCGGCCAGCCCTTATCATGCCGGTAAAGTAACTTTGCGGGAGCGTTTGTTCGCTCAGCGCGCGCGCGATAATCGGATGGCTATTGCTTTCTGCAATCTGATAGGCGGCCAGGATGAGCTGGTCTTTGACGGCGCCAGCCTCATTCTGGATGCTAGCGGCCGGCCTTTAACCCAGGGCTGTCAATTCACCGAAGACCTTGTCCTTGTTGATCTCAATGCGCAGCAACTGGGTTTAAAGCCCGGTTCAAACCGATCCGTGCAGCCAAAAGACACGCGGCCCAGCTTGCCTCAACGGGAGGTCGATCGTCTCAAAGGGCCGGCAGAAGTTTACGAGGCTCTTGTTTTGGGTGTGTCGGATTATGTTCGCAAGAACCGTTTTTCTACGGTCACTTTGGGGGTTTCAGGCGGCATTGATTCGGCGCTGACCGCTTGCATCGCAGCCGATGCTTTGGGGCGCGATCACGTGGTTGGGGTTGTGATGCCGTCGCGTTATTCATCGAAAGCCACCCAAAGCGATGCCAAGCGCTTGGCGAAAGCATTAGGGATTCGATGCTTAGAGGCGCCGATCGAGCCTATTTTTAAGGCATGTTTAGCGACGGCGCACCGTTTGTTTGCGGGCGTAAAAGGTCCTAAATTGGCGTTGGATGTTACCGAGCAGAACCTGCAAGCGCGTATCCGAGGCAACCTATTGATGGCGCTTTCCAACCGCTACGGATGGCTGGTGCTGACAACGGGTAATAAGAGCGAAACCGCAACCGGCTACTGTACGTTATACGGCGATATGGCGGGTGGTTTTGCGGTTATCAAGGACGTTCCCAAGACGCTGGTCTATCAGTTGGCGCGCTACCGCAACCGCCGCGGCCCCGGCAGCCCGATCGCCGAAAGCGTGCTTAAGCGCGCTCCGACAGCGGAATTGGCTCCGAATCAGCTTGACCAAGACACGCTGCCGCCGTATGGTGTTTTAGATCCTATTCTGAAGGCCTATATAGAGGAAGATAGTGGCCTACAAACCCTCGTTCGTGCAAGCGGCCTTGCGGTTGCCACGGCGCGTAAAGTTATCCAAATGGTGGATCGCTCAGAATATAAGCGGCGCCAAGCGCCTCCAGGTATTAAAATAACCCCCAAGGCGTTTGGTAGAGATAGGCGCATGCCCATTACCAATCGCTGGCCGGCATGAAACAACCAGTTGCAGGACAAGTTAAAGCGAGAAAAAAGTAGAGATGCTGCGTGTTCTCTTTGTAACCGATGATCTCGCGCATAAGAAAGCGCTTAAATCGGGATTGATCGACGCCGGCTGCTCGGTAACGGTCGTCGTCTCTTCTGATGTCTTTAAGGAGGCTTTCTCTGCCCAAAAGATCGATGTCGTGCTCGTGGATTTGGAGCGATGCGCGACCGAGCATGCCAAGCTTTGCCATGCGGTTAAGCGCGAACCCAGCTTAAAAGAGGTACCGGTAGTGCTGCTGGTGACCGAAGACCTGCTCGGCCGAGTGGATTTCGGTCTAGGCGTAGACGATTATCTCACGCTGCCTGTCACGCCCAAACGGCTGGCGGAACGCTTGAAGTTTCTGATGTGGAAGCGTAATCGTGTTGAGTTGAAGAACGGCCTCTCTCAGCGCGGGCTTGTGATTGATTTCGAGCGCTACGAAGTGCACGTCAAGGGCGAGCCGATGGATCTGACCTACAAAGAGTTCGAGCTGCTTAAGTTTCTTGCCATGAATCCCGGCAAGGTGTATACCCGCGACGTGCTCTTGAACAAAGTCTGGGGCTACGATTTCTACGGCGGTACGCGTACGGTTGACGTTCATGTCCGCCGGCTCAGGGCAAAGATCGAAACCCATGGGGTGGTCTACATCGAAACCGTGCGTAATGTCGGGTACAAATTTTTATCCAAAACGTAAGCTGTTACCCTGAATTAACTCACCGGATATCTGTCTGTAACGTGCCTCGCGTAAGCTTGCGTTTATTATGGTTGAGGCTTGTATGGCAGAACCCCTTATATTGCGATTTCAAGACCTGACGGTCGACTTAGACCACTACCGCGTTTTTTTAGGCGATAGGCGTATTGTTCTTTCCTATAGGGAATATGCGTTGTTGGTCTACCTAGCCGGCAAGGCTGGGCAAGTTGTCCCCAAACGTCGGCTTTTAGAGGAAGGCCTTGGGCGGCACGATGCCGGTGGCTTGCGGCTTGTGGATGAGCATGTTCGCCGGTTAAAGAGCTTGCTTGAGCGCGAAGGACGCTTGTTTATCCACGAAGTTGACGCTTCCGGCTACCGGTTTGAGCCCCAAACAAGCGGCCCGACTATGAATTTAGGCTGAATTTGAGCGCCGGTCTGTAACATAAACGTAACGTGGGCGTTATTTGGGTGAAATGGCTCTTGGATAAGCTTGGCACGAATGCAAGCGGGTTGTGGGATCGAAGTGGGGAACAACGAAGGAGGCAAAGCACATAATGTCACGAATGAAATCGGGATTACTGGCAGGATTAGCGCTCTGCATGGCGGCAACGCCTGCATGGGCAGCTGACGATGCGTCCAATGCGGCGCTTAGGGCCGAGCTTGAAATGCTCAAGTCGAAAATGGCTCGGATCGAATCGCAGATAGGAAGCTCCTCCGGTACAGGCGATGGGGTCTCGCTTCCGACGGTTCATCTGCCCAGCGGATTATCCGGTCTGCAGTTGAGCGGGTTTGCGGATGTTTCGTACATCTACAGCTTTAACGAAGCCAAGGACAGCGCCAGGCGAACCACGAACCGCGGCCGGTCCTATGACACGGAAGCGAACGGGTTCACGCCGCATGCTATTGAGTTGGCTATTGAAAAGCCGCTCAGTGAAGAGTCGCCGGTAGGCTTCAGAACCGATCTTTATATCGGCGATGATGCCGAGCTGATTCACTCGGCCGGGCTCGGTATTGCCTCGGACTCGTTTGATCTTCAGCAGGCGTATGTAGCGCTGCGCGCTCCCGTCGGCGATGGGCTGGACTTCAAGGTCGGTAAGTTTCAGACCCCGATCGGCGCTGAGGTGTACGAGAGTCCTTACAACTGGAACTTTTCGCGATCTTTCTTGTTTACGTTCGCTGAGCCTGGAACGCACACCGGTGTTTTAGCCAGCTATCCGGTTGTTGACGGCCTGGCTTCCGTTTCCGCCGGGGTAGTGAACGGCTGGGATGTTGTTGATGACACCAACAAGGGAAAGAGCGTGCTTGGAAGTATTACCTTGACGCCGGCAGAGGGCGTCACGTTGATCGCCAACGCCATCACCGGTCCTGAGCAGATCGACAATAGCCGCGATAAGCGCACGCTCTTAGACTTGGTCGGTATTTGGCAGGCGACCGAGCAGCTTGCTTTTATGGCCAACTATGACTTTGGCCACGAGAGCGGCGGCCGGGCGACCACGTTTGATGCTAAGGAGTGGGCGGGTTTGGCGTTGTACACCAAATATGATATCAGCGACAAGTGGGCTTTGGTCGGCCGGTGGGAGTGGTTCGATGACAAAGACAACTTCCGCTCGGCTTTGACCGGAGCGGATGGAACAGCCCCAACCGATATCGACTACTACGGGCTCACGCTGACCAGCCAGTGGAAGCTTTACGACCGCGTAATCGCGCGGCTGGAATACCGACATGACAAGGCGGATGAGGCTGTCTTCTTTAGGAATGCCGACAGCTTTACCAACTACCAAGACACGGTCGCCGCTGAGGTGATTTACCTCTTCTGAGGCGCTGGTGTAAGACGGGCGGGGCGCCCTCGATCCCTGAGGGCGCCCTTCTCATGAAATAAAGACCGCTCTATTGGGTTGTGGGAGATTGACCCAGTAAGAAAAACAAGGGGGAGGGGAATGGATCCAAAAGTTGCTCTCGATACGATGTGGGTACTCATAACAGCGATGCTCGTGTTTTTTATGAATCTAGGATTCGCGACCGTCGAAGCGGGCATGCAGCCTGCTAAGAACTGCGTGAACATTCTTTCGAAGAACTTCGTGGTGTTCGCGGTTACGTCGGTTGTTTTCTGGGCATTGGGTTTTGGGATCATGTTCGGAGACGGAAGCCCGTTCGTCGGTTTGCAGGGTATATGGGGCGTCCACGGTGCGGACAACTCGCCGGCAACCGGAGAGGCCTATCAGGGGGTTTATAGCTCCTTAAATTGGACGGGAGTTCCCCTGCTGGCTAAGTTCTTCTTCCAGCTGGTGTTCGCTGGAACCGCCGCGACGATCGTATCAGGCGCGGTCGGCAGCCGTATCAAGTACCTTTCGTTCATCGTATTCTCCTGCTTGATGGGCACGATCCTCTACCCGGTAACTGGCCACTGGATTTGGGGCGGCGGTTTCTTGGCCAAGTTGGGTTTCTGGGACTTCGCGGGTTCGTCGGTCGTTCACTCTGTCGGTGGTTGGGCAGCGCTAACAGGGGCGATTATCCTTGGCCCCCGTATCGGTAAGTTCGGCCCGAACGGCGAGGTGCGCGCAACCCCAGGTCACGAATTAAGCTTAGCGACGTTGGGTACTTTTGTGCTGTGGCTAGGCTGGTTCGGTTTTAACCCAGGCTCGACGATGGCGGCGGATCCTGAAGCTATTGCCCGCATCTGTGTCACCACCAACTCCGGCGGTGTGGCTGCGGCCATTACGGCAACGATTACATCGTGGTTGCTGCTGGGCAAGCCTGACTTGGGTATGACGCTTAACGGTTTGCTGGCGGGCTTGGTTGCTATCACAGCGCCGTGCGCTTGGGTGAGCGTAGAAAGTTCTTTGCTCATCGGCGCGATTGCGGGTGTTTTGGTTGTATTGGCGGTTATGTTCTTTGAGCAGAAATTGAAAATCGATGACCCGGTGGGCGCCACGTCGGTGCACTTGGTCAATGGCATATGGGGTACTTTAGCGGTCGGTTTGTTCGCCCAAGATCAGTTCGCGCCCGGCACGACGGGTAATGGGCTGTTGTTCGGTGGCGGTACCAAACTGCTCATGGCTCAGTTGACCGGTGTTTTTTGGGTGGCGGTGTTTACGGTGCTCGTTTCGGCAGCGGTATGGCTTGTGCTCAAGGCGACCATGGGCATTCGCGTCTCGGCCCAGGAAGAGATCGAGGGTCTCGACATCGGTGAGCACGGCAACTCAGCTTATCCGGAATTCGTGGTTCGCAAGACGGTGCCTATCTCCAGCGGTTCAGCGATGGGCTCAATCGAGCCCGCCCGCAAGTAATTGGAGGATCAGCAGATGTTGGAGACTGCTACGGCAACCACTAACGCGTCCGCGAAGACAAGGAGCGCTACCATGAAGAAGATTGAAGCGATCATCCGGCCTGAGAAGCTGGATGAGGTTCGAAAAGCGATCGAGGCGGTCGGCTATCCCGGCGTTACGATCACGGAAGCTCAAGGGCATGGCAAGCAAAAGGGCGTCGTGCAGCAGTGGCGCGGCGAATCTTACCGGGTTGAGTTTCTGCCCAAAGTGAAGCTTGAGCTTGTAGTCACTGATAGCGACGCCGAGCGTATTGTTCAGGCGGTAATCAAGGCCGCCAAGACCAATGGATCTGGAGCGGTGGGCGACGGAAAGATATTCATCTCCGACGTCAAGGATGTCGTCCGGATCCGGACGGGCGAGCGTGGAGAGACCGCTATTTAAGGTTTAAGACTCAAGCGGTTCCTTCAGTTCTAAAGCGGGGCCAAGTCTGTTACGGGCTTGGCCCCGTTCTTGTAATACGCCCGTAACATGATAGTAATCCGGTCGTAACACCACTTGTCTAAAATAAAATCTAATATTTAACATGCCGACGATTGCTGTTTTCTACCATGTCCCGTATGAACGGCTCGGTACCTTTGAGCCGGTGTTTGCCAAATCACGCTTTACCCTGCAGGCTGTGGATGTTTTTCGGCCCCAGGCCGCGTGGCCTTCTGTGGATGCGATCGATGGGTTGGTTGTGATGGGTGGGCCCATGGGCGTCTATGAGCAGGACAAATATCCGTTTCTGGCCAAAGAAATCAGCTTCATTCAAGCGCTGTTGAGACAGGAGAAGGCGATTTTAGGCGTATGCTTAGGCGCTCAACTGTTGGCGGCGGCGCTGGGTGCGCGCGTGGTTCCTAACCCCCAGAAGGAGATCGGTTGGTATTCGTTGATGCGCGAGGCGGCCGCCGATAATGACCCGCTGATGCAAGCTTTTGGGCAGACCGAGACTGTTTTTCAGTGGCACGGAGACACGTGGACGCTTCCTAAAGGAGCTGTGCGGCTGGCCGGCTCGCCGCTGTGTATGGAGCAGGCTTTTCGTTTTGGAAAAAATGCCTATGGGCTGCAGTTTCATGTTGAGGTGAATGCGGCGATGGTGCGCGCCTGGATGGCGACGCCATCCGGCAAGGCTGAGCTTGCTACGCTTAAGGGCATCATCGATCCGGCGGCGATCCGTAGCCAAAGCGCCGAGCATTTGGGCCGCTTACAAGAATTATCTGAGCATGTAGCCGGCGCTTTTTGTGAAGTTGTTCAAGAACGCATCACGACAGGAGTGAAAACCGATGCCGCCAAAAGGCGCTCGTCCGCTTCGAAAAGATAAAGAGTACGTGCTCCGTTTGGCTAAAGAGCATGATGTTCGCTTCATCCGGTTGTGGTTCACGGATATCTTGGGTTTTTTGAAGAGCATCGCGATTTCGATCGATGAGCTGCAAGAGGCGCTCGAGGAAGGCGTTGGTTTTGACGGCTCGGCGATAGAGGGTTTTGCCCGCATCGATGAATCCGACATGCTGCTCGTGCCGGATCCCAACACGTTTTGCCTTTTGCCGTGGCGGCCGAAAGAAAATGCGGTCGCCCGCATGTTCTGCGACATAACGCACCCGAGCGGCAAACCTTTCGAAGGGGATCCGCGCTATGTGCTCAAACGCAATGTCGAACAGGCGACGCGCGAAGGCTTGACCTTCTATGTGGGGCCGGAGCTGGAATTCTTTTTCTTCAAGAACGCCGACGCGCCGACGCCGATGGATGCAGGCGGCTATTTTGACCTCACCCCGTTAGATGTCGCTTCTGACCTGAGGCGCGATATCATCCTTTCTATGGAGGATATGGGCATCGGCATTAAATATTCGCACCATGAGGCCGCGCCTTCGCAGCACGAGATCGATTTTCGCTATACCGATGCGCTGAGCATGGCCGACAATGTCATGACGTTCCGTCTTGTGGCGAAAGAGATCGCTTTTAAGCATGGCGTGTATGCCTCTTTTATGCCGCGCCCGCTGGCCGATGCCAATGGCTCGGGTATGCACGTGAATGTTTCGCTCTTTCGCGGCGAGCGCAATGCCTTCTTCGACCCGAAAGACTCCGCGCACCTTTCCAAGCTGGCCAAGCAGTTTATGGCCGGCATTCTGAAGCACGCCCCTGAAATGACGCTCGTTCTGAATCAATGGGTGAACTCGTACAAGCGGCTTGTTCCCGGCTTTGAAGCGCCTGTGCACGTGACTTGGGCGCAGCACAACCGCTGCGATTTGGTGCGCGTGCCGCGTTACACGCCGCGCAAGGAAAGCTCCACATGCATCGAGCTGCGTTCGCCAGACCCCGCTTGTAACCCGTATCTTGCCTTCAGCGCGATCTTAGCAGCCGGGCTCGAAGGGGTACGCAAAGCGTATCCGCTGCCTGAGTCTACCGAAGAGAATGTTTTTGAGATGAGCGAAGGCGAGCGTTCTAAGCGCCGCATTCGCACGCTTCCGGGGAGTTTAGAAGAGGCGATTGCGCTGGCCGAAACAAGCCCGCTCTTACAGAAAGCCTTAGGCGAGCATGTTTTCCGGTCATTCTTGAAGAACAAGAAGATCGAATCGGACCGCTTCCGCAGGACAGTGACGGACTACGAGCTGAAGACCTACCTACCTCTCTTGTAAACGCAAATTGTGGTACACTTCTTTGAGGCGCGGCGAGCGTCCAGCAATCCTGGACGCTCGCGTTGTTTGTTGCCTAGCGTAGGAGGAAACACGCATGTGGGTGCGAATGCGCGCGCTCGAAGTTTTCGGTTTGACGCTTGTCCTGTGTTGCGCTGCAAGCTCTTTGGCGCAAGCGGCGGATATGGACGCTGAGAAAATTCTCAATATCTATAACTGGCAGGACTACTTAGGCCCGGACACGATACAGAAATTTGAGGAAAGATACGGCATCAAGGTCAACGTCGAGACGTTTGATGATGAAGATGTCATGGTCTCGGGCGTCCAATCCAATCCAGCGCAGTATGACGTGATCATCAGTTCAGGGCGCATTATCGCTGAGCTGATCGAAATGCGTCTTCTAGCTAAGCTTGACCTGTCGCGCGTTCCTAATCTAGTGAACATCGATCCACGCTTTCGCGACCCGTCTTATGATCCCCAAAACAAGTACTCGGTGCCTTACATGTGGGGCACAACGGCCTTTGCGGTGAATCGGGCGTATATAAAGGAAGAGCCGAACACATGGGCGATCCTTTGGAATCCCGCCTATGCAGGGAAAATATCGATGCTGCCAAGCGGCCCAGAGGTCATTGGTGCGGCGCTTAAGCTGTTGGGTTATTCGCTTAATTCCGCAAACGTTCAGGAATTGCAACAGGCGCGCGTCAAGCTGCTCGAGCAGCGTCCGTTGCTGGCGGGGTTCATCGAAACGATCGACGTTCGCGATAAGCTCATCGCCAACGAGTTATGGGCCGCCCAGGTATATGTGGGAGAAGCGTTGGTTGCGGCCAAAGAGAATCCCAACATCCAATACGTGATCCCTAAGGAAGGCGCTACCATTTGGATCGATAACATGGCCATTCCCCGAGACGCGCTGCATAAGAAGAATGCCGAATTGTTTATCAATTTCGTGCTTGAGCCTCGAATCAGCGCCGCCATATCGAATGAACTCTGGTACGCTAATCCCAATGCCGCCGCGCGCGCGCAGGCATTGCCTGAGATTTTGCAGAATCCTTTTCTATATCCCTCGGAGGAGGTTTTATCCGCCTGCGAGGTTTTGCTTCCTACCGCAAGCAGCGACGAAGGACAGCGTCGGCAGCGGTTGATCAACGAGATTTGGGCCCAGCTGCAACGCGCGACGCCACGCTAAAAGCCACAACCTATGCTTGAGTGGTTCGATATTCGCAGATCTTTGGGCGCGCAAATTGCGCTCGCATTCCTAGTCGTGTCGCTGGCTCCCTTTGCCGGTTTTTTTCTATTTTCATACGCACAGGTCAAAGAGGGAACCACGCACGCCGTTCAACAAAACCTTTCTTTGCTGGTGTCTCAGGTGGGGACAGAGGTCGAGCGCACCGTGGCTACGGCCGCCCGGCATGTGAAAGCGCTGGCGGCAAATCCGGTGCTCACATCCGCTCAGGCGGGCATCGAAGAAAAACTCACCGAGATGAGCAAGATTCAGTCGCTGTACGGCGTATTTGATGATATTACGCTTGTGGATCTGGATGGAGTTGTGCTGGCTTCAACCACGTACCAATACCGCGGCGAATGGAAGAAGAAAGATTGGTTTTTGCGCGCTAAAGCGGGCGAGGTGACGGTTTCTCCAGCCCATGTGATCGCAAAGCCTTTCAAGCTGGTCTTGGTGGTTACGGCTCCGGTTATCGCAAGCGACGGCGCGATACGCGCGGTGCTGGGCGGGCAGGTCGATATGCAGGTTATATGGAATATTACCGATCAGGTGCGCTTAGGCTCGACCGGGCATGTGGTGATTGTTGATAAAGCGGCAAATGTGTTGGCGCATCCCAATAAAGAGTTGCTCCTTGAAAAGCTGCAGCCCGATGCTTTGCGGCAAGTCCTGATTTCACAAGAGGGGGGCGTATTTGAGTTTCAGCAGGCTGAGCAACCCTTGCTTTGCCAGTTCACGCGGTTAGCCGGCTACCAAGAATATCGCGGCCAAGAGTGGCGTTTAGGCATCATTCAAGCGCGTTCCGAGGTCTATGCCGTTGTTGACCGCTTGCGGGGCCAAATTCTGCTCGTGCTGCTCTCGGGAAGTATTTTGATATTCTTTTTGTCGGGCTTATTCAGCCGATCGATTCTAGAGCCCATTCAAGAGCTAAACACCGGTCTAAAGAAGATGGCAAAAGGCGATTTAAAAACGAAAGTCGCTTTCCACAGTTTGGATGAAATGGGCAGGCTCGCCGCCGCTTTCAATGCGATGGCAAGGCAAATCGAAAGCAAGACTGCGGAATTGGACGCGGCGAACCAGCAACTGAATATGCTCAACAGCAAGCTAAGCGAATCCAACACGAATCTGCAGCAATTCGCCTATGTGGCTTCGCATGACTTGCAAGAGCCGCTGCGCATGGTTTCGAGCTACGTGCAGCTGCTCGAGCGCCGCTATCAGGGAAAACTCGATGCCGATGCCGATGAGTTCATCGGTTTTGCCGTCGATGGAGCGCGTCGCATGCAGCAGTTGATCAACGATCTGCTTGAGTATTCGCGCGTCAGCACACGCCAGAAGCCCTTTGAGCCTACGGATGTGAACGTGGTCATGGCGCGTGTGTTAGAGACGCTTAAGCTCAACATAGAAGAGCGACACGCAAGCGTCACGCATGACACGCTGCCGACGGTGACCGCAGACGCCCAGCAGTTGGAGCAACTTTTGCAGAACCTAGTCGGAAATGCCGTCAAGTTCTGCAAGGATCGATGTGCCAGCGTGCGCGTGTCGGCTGCCGAGGAAGGCAAGGAATGGGTGTTCTCTGTTCGCGACAACGGGATCGGCATTGAAACGCAGTATTATGAGCGGGTCTTCACGATTTTCCAGCGCTTGCATACGCGCGAAGAGTACCCGGGAACCGGCATTGGCTTGGCGATCTGCAAAAAGATCGTGATGCGCCACGGCGGGCGTATCTGGGTTGAATCGCAACCTGGAAACGGAAGCGCATTTTTCTTTACCATCCCGCAACACGGCTCTTCACAATAGGGAGGCAACCCCACATGAGCGCTTTGCCGGCTGATATTTTGCTCGTCGAAGACAATAAAGGTGACGTGCGTCTTTTACAGGAAGCATTCAAAGACGGCAAGGTAGTCGTGAACCTGCACGTGGTGGGTGATGGGGTTGAGGCGCTCGCTTTCTTGAGGCGCGAGGGCAAGTACGCCGCTTGCGCGCGGCCTGATTTGATTCTGCTGGACCTGAATCTTCCGCGCAAGGATGGCCGGGAAGTGTTGATTGAGATTAAAAGGGATGACCGCTTGAAGCAGATTCCCGTCGTCGTGCTGACGACATCAAGCTCAGGCGAGGACATCTTAAAGAGCTACAGTTCCTATGCTAATTGCTACATTACCAAGCCTGTGGATTTGAATCAATTTATGGAAGTTATCCGATCGCTTGAAAATTTTTGGTTGACGCTGGTGAAGCTGCCGAAGCAAGATTAGCGCATGACCCCAACCATCCGCATCCTCTTGATAGAAGACGATTCCGGGCACGCGCGTCTTATCCAAGAGATGGTGAAGGACGCTTGCGGCGCGAGCTGTGTTTTTGAGCGCTCCGCGCGGCTGGCGGATGGTTTGTCGGCGGGCTTAGTTAGCGGTCCGAATATTATTCTTCTTGATCTGTCGCTGCCGGACTGTTTTGGTGTGGAGACGCTCGAGCGGGTCATCAGCACATTGCCGAACGTTCCGGTTCTCGTGCTCAGCAGCAATGACGATGCGCAGGTAGCCGATAAGATGAGGCAAGCCGGAGCGCGCGGTTATCTCGTTAAAGGCCAGTTCGATTCCGACGTTTTAGCCCGCGCTATTCGCAGCGCACTGCAAGTTCCTTAAGGATCGCCTCGGCCGCTCGTTCTATAGCCCCTGGCGGCCCTAGCCGCCGGCGCACCTTTTCAAACGAGAGGATCATTTCCTGCCGAATGTTTGTGTCCCGCAACAAAGTGATCATCGCTTGCGCGAGCGCTTTCGGATTGGCTTGTTGCTGCACGAATTCAGGCACGATGGGTTTTTCTGCGACAATGTTGACCAGCGCGATATTGGGAATGCGCAAAACCCCCTTTGCCGCAAGATATGTAGGCCACGACGTGCGATAAACGACCGCCATAGGCACGCGGGCAAGCGCTGTTTCTAAAGTGGCTGTTCCCGAGCAGACCAGCGCCGCGTCCATGAGCTGCAGCGAATCCGCAAGCGGGCCGTCGCTTAAATGGATCTGAAGGTTCGGATATTTTTGCGCCGCCGAAAAAGACCCCGCATTTAACCCTGGGGCGACCGGCACCAAAAACTGAACGCCCGGCATTTTCTGTGTGATCTGTTCGGCGGTTTTCAACATAAGAGGAAGGTGCCGCTTAATCTCAGACAGGCGCGATCCCGGCAAGAGCCCTACCGTCATGCGAACCGGATTAATCGACCAGCGTTGCCCAGCGGCCGCGCGATCGATCGAAGGCCGCGAGCGTTCAGCCAGCGGGTGCCCGACCCACGTAACCGGTATGCCTTCTTTTTGATAAAATGCTTCTTCAAAAGGAAAGAGCGCGATCATACGGTTGACGTGAGCGTGCACATACCGCAGGCGCCATTTTCCCCAAGCCCAAATCTGCGGGCTGATGAAATAGACGACGCGTCTTTGCGCTTTGCCGGCCAGCGGCGCCAAAAACGGCAGGTGAAAATCTCCAAAGTCGGCCAAGACCACAAGATCGGGCTTTCGTTCGGCAAGGCACTGGGCGAATTTGCGACGGGCGCGAACGAGGGTGGCTATGTGCTTGACGGCGTCGAAGGGGCCGATGGCTGCGGCCGCGGTAAGGTCTTCAAGCAGCTCCATCCCGGCGGCTTGCATAGCCGGCCCGCCCAGGCCAACGAAAGTCAGTGCCGGATCGCGCCGCTTAAGCGCTTGGATCAATTCCGCCGCATGCGCGTCGGCTGAAGGATCTCCGGCAGAAAAGAGAATGGTCGGCATAATTTTGATCCAGCGTCGGCTAGATCGACTGGCGGTTATTTTCCATTTTTTCGCATCGTGCGTTCAATGCGCAGCGCAAGCGCAAGCGCCGCAGCGCCGTCTTCGCCCGACACCAGCGGAGCGCATCCGGTTTTGACCGATTGAATAAAAGCGGCGAGCTCTTCTTGCAGCGGCGGCCGCCGGTTGACCGGCAGTTCAATCCGCTGGATCTGATTAAGCGTTTTTTGCGCCAGCTCAACCGTTTGCGCCTGATAGTCGATCGAAAGGTAGCTGTCTTTGGTGAAAACGCGGATTCGGCGGGTGGCGCCGTCGCTGATGCGGCTGGCGGTAAGATTGGCGACGCAGCCCGAGCTAAAGCGCAGGCGCGCGTTGGCGATGTCTTCGCTTTTCGAGAGCACAGCCACACCCACAGCATCGAGGCGTTGGATAGGCGATCGCACCAAAGCAAGCAGCAGATCCAAATCGTGGATCATTAAATCCAGCACGACGCTGACATCCGTTCCGCGAAAGGGGTATGTGGAAAGCCGGTGCACTTCGATAAACCGCGGGCGTTTTAGGCGCGATAGGGCGGTTCCGATGGCGGCATTGAACCGCTCGACGTGGCCTACTTGCAGCAGCCGGCGCGCCTTAGCGGCCGTTCGGATGAGCATCTTGGCTTGCGCGAGCGTCGCCGCAATGGGTTTTTCGATTAAGAGGTGAGCGCCGCCGGCTAAAAGCTCACGCCCCACAGCCGCATGGGCTTGGGTCGGCACCGCCAAGCTTGCCGCGTCAATCTTACCCAGAAGCTCACGATGGTCGGTGACCGCCAGGCAGTTGAGCTTCTGCGCTATGGTTTTGGCTTTTTCTGGGTTCGTGTCGCATACGGCCACTAGACGGACGTCTGCCATTGTGGCGTAAATCTCGGCATGCCGGCTGCCCAGGTGCCCAACTCCAATAACCGCAACGCGAACGGGTGAGGACATATTTTCGGTATCTCCGTGTCCCAGAGAGAGTAGCGGGACCAACAATACTAGCAGGATAGCTTGTCCGTCGTCAATACGCGTGGTAAAATATCCCACTTATGTCTACCCATATTCGGCTACTCAGATACCTGCGCCCCCACCTGCGGGTTTTTTCGATCGCCGTCGTTTGTATGGCGGTTTCAGCGTTATTAGGTGGGGTTCAGTTAAGCGCGCTGATACCGATCTTTGATCGGATTTTTTCCAATCAGAGAATTACCGTGCCGGCTTGGCTTCCAAGCTGGCTGGCGGATTTAGCCGGATGGTTGAACGGCATTGAGCCGCTGCCGCTGGTTACAATTATCGCCATCGCTATTCCGATCTTGTACTTTCTCAAGGGGTTATTCGAGTTTTGGCAAACCTACTACATGAATGATACCGCCCAGCGCGTGATCAGAGACCTTCGCCAGGCGCTTTTCGATCAATATATGGGTCTTTCGGTCGATTACCACAACAAAGCGAGCACCGGAGCGCTTACTTCTCGGATCCTTTACGATGCCAGCATTGTTCAGAATGCGCTTACTGAAGGCGTTACGGATTTGTTTTTCCAGAGTTTTCAGATCCTCATCTGTCTTTCGTTTGCTCTGGCCATAGATTGGAAGATGGCATTGGCTATCTTCGTCGTCGTTCCCATAATCGCCTGGCCGATCGCAAGCGTAGGCAAGATGTTGAAGAAGCTTTCGCAGCAGAGCCAGGTAGCCATGGGGCAGCTCAATACTATCATCCATGAATCGCTTAACGGCGTGCGTGTGATCCAGGCATTTCTTGCCCAGGGCAATGTGCGCGCGAAGTTTGCCGCCGCCAACGAGCGCTCTTACCGCTTGCTCTGCAAGCTGCAGAAGAGAATGAACGCTCTGGCTCCTTTGACGGAGCTAGTCGGCGCGAGCGCAGGCGCTGTTTTCTTTTATTGGGGTGTGCGGCGCGTTCTTCTTGGAGATATGACCACAGGGACTTTGTTTACGTTTCTTGGGTCCATGCTCTCGCTCATTCGGCCGTTCAAGCGCCTGGCTCGATTGCACGGCATCAACCAGCAGGCGCTGGCTTCGGCCGAGCGCATTTTCGAGGTGCTGGATACGCCGTCAAGCGTCGTCGAGCACCCTCAAGCAAGGCACTTGGCGCCGTTTGGGCGCGAGATTGTTTATGAGCATGTGTCGTTTCACTATGACACCAAGCCCGCGCTGCGGGATATATCGATTTCGGTGCCTTTTGGCGAATCGCTCGCATTGGTGGGCCCAAGCGGAGGCGGCAAGACCACGTTCGTCAATTTGCTGCCGCGTTTTTTTGATCCAAGCGAAGGCCGCATCAAGATCGACGGCGTGGATATCAAAAGCGTCACGATCTCGTCGCTTCGGTCGCAGGTAGCGGTGGTGACGCAAGAAACCTTTTTGTTTAATGATTCGATACGCGCCAACATAGGCCTGGGTCGGCCGGAGGCTGATCTAAGCGAGATCGTCGAAGCCGCGAAAATGGCGAACGCGCACGAATTCATCAGCCGGCTTCGCCACGGCTACGACACGGTGATCGGCGAGCGCGGCGGCCAGCTGTCGGGCGGCGAGCGCCAGCGGCTGGCCATAGCGCGCGCGTTTTTGAAGAACCCCACTATTTTGATTTTGGATGAAGCCACCAGCCAGCTGGATGCGGAATCCGAGCATCTTATCAGCGAAGCGGTGGCTCGATTGACAAAGGGTCGCACGGTATTTTTGATCGCGCACAGGCTGTCTACGGTTCGGCTCGCCCACCGGATCGTGCTTGTTCAGGAAGGGCGCATTGTGGATCAAGGGAGTCACGACGAGCTCCTGCGAAAGAACCCGCTTTACCGCCGGTTCTGTGAGCTACAGCTCATTCAAGCAGGAGAAGAGCGTGAGTCTTCGTCGGAGTAGTGAGTTTAGCCAAGAGGAGCAAGACGGGTATGTCAAGTGAACTGATCGGCCAGTTGTTAAGCGCAGGGGTGCATTTCGGCCACCAGACAAAGCGGTGGAACCCCAAGATGAAGCCGTTTATCTTCGGCAGCCGCGCGGGGATTTATATCATCGATTTGGAGCAGACAGAGAAATGCCTCAACGCCGCGTGCGAGTTTCTCGAGTCGGTAGCGGCCAAGGGCCAATCGGTGCTGTTCGTCGGCACCAAGAAGCAGGCTAAAGCGCTGGTTACTGAGCAGGCGCTGCGCGGGGGCCAGCCGTTCGTTGTCAACCGCTGGTTGGGCGGCACCCTCACGAACTTTCAAACCATCAAGCAGAACCTAGACAAGCTCCGCGAGCTGCGCAAGCAGAAGGCCGATGGCTTGTTTGAGCGCATTTCAAAGAAGGATGCCAAGCGCTTCAGCCGCCAGCTTGAAAGGCTCGAGAGCAGCTTCTCGGGTTTGGCTGAAGTGTCCAAACTGCCTGGCTGCATGTTCGTGATCGACACTAAACGCGAGCAGATCGCGGTGCGCGAAGCCAAGCGGCTCAACATTCCGGTTGTCGCCATGTGCGACACCAATGCGGACCCTGACCCGATCACGTTTCCTATTCCGGGCAATGACGACGCTATCCGCGCGATCCGTTTAGTCTTGTCGCTTGCCGTGGACAGCATTATTCGCGGCCGTGATCGATTCGCCGTTTCCCAGCAGGTGCCGGTAGAGCCTGTAGCCGCAGAAGTGGCCGGCGATCCCGTAGAAGTTAAGGAGTAAGGATATGAGCAAGGCTGCCAATAAAATCGATATTGAAGCCATTAAAGCGCTGCGCGACAAGACAAGCGCATCTTTGGGCGACTGCCGCAAGGCCTTAGAAGAAGCCGGCGGCGATGAGGCAAAGGCGCTGGCTTGGCTCAGAGAGCGGGGAGCCGCCATCGCGCAGAAGCGCGGCGATCGCGCGACGGGTCAAGGTAGAGTTGAAGCCTACATCCATCATGACGGCCGAATTGCGGCCATCGTTGAAGTAGGATGTGAGACCGATTTCGTGGCGCGCACGGCGGAGTTCGGCCAGTTCTGCCGCGATGTGGCCATGCAGGTTGCGGCTATGAACCCGCGTTTTGTGAAAGAAGAGGATCTGCCGTCTGGCGCCGGCGTTTTGGCTGATGACAAGTCTACGGCTTTTCTACTCAACCAAACGTTTATCAAAGATGCTAAGCTGACGATCGGGGATCTCTTGAAATCGCTTATCGCCAAGACCGGCGAGAATGTGGTGATCAAGCGGTTCGTTCGTTTTGGTCTGGGCGAGGCAAGCTAACCCTCAAGGATATTAAATGGCCAAGACATCGCGCCCAGCAGCCGGCACACCGGCAAGCGTAGCGCGCGCCAAATATAAGCGGATCGTCCTTAAGCTCAGCGGAGAAGCCCTCAAGGGTGATATGGATTTCGGCATCGACACCGGAATCCTTGAGGATCTTGCGCAGCAGATCAAAGAGATTCGAGGCCTAGGCGTTGAGGTCACGGTTGTCTTGGGCGGCGGCAACATTTTTCGCGGTTTGCAAACGTCATCGGCGACCGGCATGGAGCGGGCAACCGCCGACTACATGGGCATGCTGGCGACGGTGATCAACGGTTTGGCGCTGCAAGACGCGCTTGAGCGAGCCGGCGTGCCGTCGCGCGTGCAGACGGCTATCGAGATCGCGAAAGTAGCCGAGCCGTATATACGCCGCCGGGCGATGCGCCATCTTGAAAAAGGGCGTGTAGTCATTTTTGTCGGCGGCATCGGCAGCCCGTTCTTTACCACAGATACGACAGCCGCTTTGCGGGCCATGGAAATTGGTGCTCAAGTGGTGCTGAAGGCGACTAACGTCGACGGCATTTATACCGCTGATCCCGCCAAAAATCCTCAAGCTAAGAAATTTGAGTCGGTGACCTTTTTAGAGGTGCTTAAGCGCGGCCTTAAAGTGATGGACGCGACGGCGGTTAGCTTGTGCATGGAAGGCAAGATGCCCATTATCGTGTTCGATCTGCACCAGCCGGGCAACATCAAGCGCGCGGTGTGCGGCGAGCCGGTGGGCACCCGAGTCGTCAACCAGTAGGGCTAAAGGAGGCATCCATGACGCCGCTTCAGGTCCTTTATAAGGAAGTCGAAGAGAAGAACAAGAAGGCGGTCGATAACGTCAAGCGCGAGTTTGCGGAGGTGCGCGGCGGCCGGGCAACCCCAGCGCTGGTCGAGCATTTGGTGGTCGATTACTATGGCGCGCCGACGCAGCTCAAGCATTTAGCGGCCATTACGGCGCCTGAGCCGCGCTTGCTGGTGATTCAACCTTGGGACGCCAAGGCCGCTCCTGAGATCGACAAGGCCATTCAAAAAGCGAAGCTCGGATTGACGCCGATCGTCGAGGGAAAGGTGATCCGTTTGCCGATCCCGCCGCTTTCGGGCGAGCGCCGGCAAGATTTGATTAAGTTGATCCACAAGATGGCTGAAGAAGCGCGCGTGACCGTGCGCAGCGTCCGTCGCGATGCCATCGAGCATGTGAAAAAACTCAAGACCGAAAACAAAGCGACCGAAGACGACGTCAAAGAATCGCAGCAGGACGTTCAAAAAATCACCGATGGGTTTATTCATCAGATCGACGCTGTGGTTAAGACGAAGGAACAAGAGCTCCAGGGCGCGTAACCCTCCAGTACCACTGAGTTTTTATCAGGCTCTAAGTGCTCTTTCAGTTTGCATATGTTAAAGCAGGCTTGTTTACAACTTAGGGCTCAAGGGTACTCTATCGGGCAAATTGCCAGGCGGCTTTCTGTTAGTAAATCAAGTGTCCACTGGCATGTACGAAAGATTTCGCTCACTTTAGAGCAAAAGGAAGCCCTTCGGCAACGCAAGCAACGCATCATGGCCGTTGTGAATGGGCGGCGCCGAGGAAAAGCGCTTCAGCCTCGACCATTTCTTAAGCCGAGGTGGTCACAAAACCTGATTCATCTGGTGTCTCATCTTGCTTTTGATGGAAGAGTTGACCGGTACGGGTGTCATTACTACAGCCGAAATAAGCAGCAAGTTGAGCATGTGCAAAAGCTCTTAAAATGCCTTTTGCAAATTGAAGCGAAGATTTATCAGCGTTCAAATGGGATATGGACAGCTAGTTATCATAACGTCGAAACGGCCGATTGGTTATCTCATCGGGAAGCAGAGCTTGAGCTAGTGACGAGCCGTAGTCCACGTTGGCGGCAGACATGGCTGAGAGCGTTTTTCGATGATGAAGGGCACGTTCATTTCGCCGGTTCAATACGCCGTGTTCGGGCATCGCAAGATAGGCCTGAAGTTCTTAGAATCGCAAGAGAGTTTTTGGATGGGTTTCATATTGCAAGTCGTATTGATATGACTGCACATGCTGTTGAGATTACAGGGCGAGAGAATCTAGAACGCTTTCACGCTATGATTGGGTTCTCACCAGGAATCCAAATAAACCCGGCTCGTCGTAATGGTATTTGGAAAACAGCGATAGATAAGCAAGAGCTTCTTAGTATCGCATTACAGAGTTATTTGTCCGTTCTTTAACAATTTGGGGCGCTAGCTCACCAGGTAGAGCAAGAGCCTGAAACAGAAAGGGCCGCTGCCAAGAAATTGGCAGATGAAAATCCCGTAAATTGCGGGAACGTCTGTTGTATCCCAAGGTACCTAAAAGGTAACAAACCAAGGGTGCAGATAATCCGCAGCCAAGTCCAGCCTATTCTTTTTACACTCCAAAGGCGGGAAAGGTTCAACGACTATAATCGGGGCACCCGGTGAAATTTGGGTGATGGGATAGTCTGATCTGTACGGCGACGTGCAGCTAACACAGGTGTTTAAGCTCTGGGTACTGGGTTCGAGTCCCAGGCGCCCCATTTTTTCTTTTATGAGATCGGATGCGCAGGATCTTCTGGGAAGACAATCTACAGGTAGCCATGGAACGGACAGCGCTATTTATTCTAGCGATTTGTCCGTTATTCCTTATTGGTTTGATGGGTTTGCTTCCTTGGTCCGTCTTGGAGTTTGAACGGACGCTCCAAGAGATCGTTAGTTTTAGCTAATGTGGCTTCAAAACAAACAGTTGCTTGTGTTGGTAGCGCTCTTTGGCACGATTGTTTGTGGTTGCGCGCATAATAGGTCGGTTTCTCAGGATTTCGTGACCAGCAACGAACCGCTGTCGACTCCTGTGGAAGCTGAGAAAGCGTCTGAGGCGTCTGAGGCTTCTGCGCTTGACGCAGCCCAGGACTTTCAAGCATTTCAGATGCAACCGCCAGCCGGATTTACGCTGGTCACGCAAGAAGGCGCAGGCGGGGACCGCATCTGGACATGGCAAGGCGATATCCGTGATGACGGCAGCCTGCCGATGCTGTCGGTCGCTGTTTCCGACCCGCGCGTTGAAGGCTCTGAGGCGTTCAAAGTCGTGCAAATGGCGGACAAAGCGCGCCTTGAGACCGTCTGGATTCTCAACATGACGTTGAGCCTTTATGGCGCTTCGCCTAAATTTAAACGCACAAAGACAGAGCGCCTCTCGATCAATGGCCAGCCGTTCGCGCGGGCGAGTTTCAGCGCCCCGTATCGCGAAGACAGCGATGCGCTCGCGCACGGCGTGCTGTATGTCGCTTCGCATCCCGGCCGCGTGATCGAGATTTGGGCGATTGATAGTGAGCCGGAGCATAAGGCATTTCTTTCGCTGGCCGAGTCGGCTATTATGACTTTTCGGGAGAATGCCGCGTCCGAGCAAACGAGGTAACGAGGTAAAGTAACGTGCTGGATCTCAAGCTATTGCGTGAAAATCCTGAATCCATTCAAGAGGCGCTTAAGCGCCGCGGCAGCAATTTCAGTTTAGAGCCGCTCCTTAAGCTTGAAAAAGAGCGGCGCGAGCGGCTCACGGCCATCGAGCAGGAACGCCATTTGCTTAAGCAAGCTTCAGATGCGTTCGCTAAGCAAAAGGCGCAAGGCCCTGCCGCGCCTCCGGCTGATTTAAAGCAGCGCTCGGATGCGATTAAAGAAGAAGAGCGCAAACTCAAAGAAATCGAAGAGACCATCAGCCGCGAGCTGGCCTATATCCCGAATGTGCCGCACAGTTCCGTCCCTGTGGGTGATGCGGCGCACAATCAGATCGTGCGCGTGATCGGCCAGAAGCAGCAGTATGCGTTCAAGCCCAAAAATCACGTCGAGATCGGCGAGCAATTGGGTCTTTTTGATTTTCCTCGAGCGGCAAAAATAAGCGCCTCGCATTTTCCGCTTTTTATAGGAAAGGGCGCTAAGCTTGAGCGCGCGCTTATTAACTGGATGCTCGACGTACAGACTAAGGAGCACGGTTATACTGAAATCGCGCCGCCGTATCTCGTTAATCGCGCGTCGATGTTCGGCACCGGCCAGCTGCCGAAGTTTGAAGAGGACATGTATCGCTTGAAGGACGATGATTTGTTTTTGATCCCAACGGCTGAAGTGCCTGTGACGAATTTGCTGCGCGATGAGCTCTTGGACGAAGAGCAACTACCCGTGCGCTATACGGCTTACAGCGCTTGTTTTCGCCGCGAGGCGGGCTCTTATGGCAAAGAGACAAAGGGTCTTGTGCGCGTGCATCAATTCGACAAAGTTGAGATGGTTAAATTTGTTACGCCGGAGACATCGTACGACGAGCTTGAGTCGCTGGTAGGCAACGCCGAGACGCTGCTTTCTCGCCTAGGGCTTCACTATCGCGTCCTTGCGCTGGCGACCGGCGATATCAGCTTCTCGGCGGCGAAATGCTACGACTTAGAGGCGTGGGCGCCCGGGCTTGGGCAATATCTTGAAGTTTCCAGCTGCAGCAATTTTGAGGCTTTTCAGGCGCGCCGCGCCAATATCCGCTACCGCCAAAAGGCGACGAAAAAAGTCGCGCACGTGCATACGCTTAACGGCTCTGGCCTTGCTTTGGCGCGTATCGTAGTCTGTCTCTTAGAGACGCATCAACGCGCCGATGGGCATGTCACGATTCCACCGGCGCTTCGTCCGTATTTGGATGGGCAAGAAGTTCTTTGACGAGCGTAAAAACTTTTGATGGCCAAGAAGTCTCTTAATCCAGGCGGAGTATTGGCGCGCTTGGTAAAAGCGGCGATGGTGGTGCTGCTTTTGCCGGCTGTCATCGGTATGCTTGATGCCACCGCGCGTCACCTGGACGCTATCGCACTGCATAGCCGTATGGCGGGCTATTGGGTGAACTGGGGATTTTTGTCATACGTTGGGGTGCACTTAATTTTGGTCAGGCCGAGGCCGATCTTTCACGCAAGCCATAGGATTTTTGCGGTGGTGGCGGCATGGCTTTTCGGCGGGCATGTGACGAGCGTTGAGGATGGAACCGGCCCGACAGGCGCCAAACGCCGCAAGAGCTCAACGGCCGATGACGAAACAGTATCAACGGCTGCCGGGTCGCCATTAGTCGCCTTTAGCCCGTACGTGATTCCGTTTTACACGATTCTGATTTGCGGCATAGCGGCCCTTGCTCGGCGTTGGATCGAACAGCCGCTTATTGAAGTGCCGGCCGCGTTTCTCGTCGGGCTTACTATGGCGTTTCACTGGATAATGACCGCCGATGACCTGCAGGAGCAGCGCGACCAGTGGCACATAGAAACGTACTTGCTGGCTATTTCGCTGGTGTTTCTGCTGACGCTCGTATTAACTTTGATTTGTTTGCCGTGGGCGATTCCGCAGGTATCGTTTAGCGCGGTGATGTCCGACGGCGCGGCCCGCAGCCAGGCCATTTACGACGCTCTTTTTGGGCAACTCTTTCGATAAAATCGTTCCACCGAAACGGTCCGACGGAAGGTTGTTCTTTCTCTATGGGAGGAGTGGCTGAGCGGTTGAAAGCGACGGTCTTGAAAACCGTTGTCCACGCAAGTGGACCGTAGGTTCGAATCCTACCTCCTCCGTTTCAACATCCTGGGCATGATGAATAAAGTAAAACGATCAGCTCATATCGGTGTGGTTTTATCGACGCTTGCGTTTTTTCTGTTTGTGGGGAGCCGCTCTTCGGGAGCTTTGCAGTGTCCCAACGCCGACCCGTGGTTTGTCGAGACCTTGGGCGTCGAGGTCATAGACGGTGTGCTGCCGCCTGGCGTGGAAATCCAAGCGCAGGAAGACGGAAAATCTGTTCTGTCGAATCACAGCGAGTCTTTGTTCTTCTTGGCGAAGCGGATGGAACCGTCGGGGGAAAGGCCGGAAGATATTTTGCCGCTGTACAAACTAGTTGGCGGCAGAGTTAGTTACTATAGCAACGGCGAGTGGGTGGGCTTCCCGAGCGAACTGGAAGTATTGGACTTCAGATACTATGCGGATGATTTCGGCTGGGAAGATCGAACGGTTTGGCAGGATGACCGGCCGGCCAATGTGAAAGTTCCGCCGCCACAGCGCGTCGCATTTGTTGGTATCGTGCGGCCCGCAGGTTCGGATATCGTCGATCCGCATCAGTATCAGCCGTCGGAGCAAGACAAGCTTATCCGCATGGAGCTGGTCAGCTATTATGCGCTGAACGAGCGCTACGATCCGCATGCCGGCCGCCGCAATGCAGACGAATGCTCGGGAATTCTTAAGCAGTAAGGAGAGGTGGCTGAGCTGGTTGAAGGCGCCGCTCTCGAAAAGCGGTAGGGTCGCAAGGCCCTCGTGGGTTCGAACCCCACCCTCTCCGCTCTTCATTTAAGTAAGTGGTTTTACAAGCATGGGTGGAGAAAAGTATGTGTTTGCGGAGCGTGTTTAGACCCCGCCTTGCTGCAATTGTTTTGGCTTGGTGCCTACCGCTTACACTATGGCATGGAGTTATGTATGCTACAGACTACAAAGTTTCTGTGCCTATCGGAAAACCTAACCACATTTACTCGGCTTGGAGGGTACATCCTGTTCCGCCGGCTGTTTACTTAGCTTTTGCGTTGTATGAGTCAATAATTCCAAAGCAGCGGCTGATGGCTGATCCCTGGATACGCAATGAGGCGGTGACCATCGCGGCGTCTGTGAATTAAGCAAAAATTGTGCATGGATTGGGAGAGGTGCGAGAGCGGTTGAATCGCCACGATTGGAAATCGTGTAGGCTCCGAAAAGGGCCTCGTGGGTTCGAATCCCACCCTCTCCGGTTTTTCTTGTTCCACACAAAGTAGTCCCCGCATGCCAGGGCTAAATTTGCACGCCTAAGAAACCTACCCAGGCTTCTTGTTTTTGAGCCAATAGGCAAGTAACGGCTGAGAAAAAGTCTTGAAAAGCCTGCTTGCGAAAGCAGCGACGGACTAAGATAATAGAGTACTAGTTTTTTACCTATTCTTGCGCTCGTAGCTCAACTGGATAGAGCATCAGCTTGCGGAGCTGAGGGTTCCGAGTTCAAATCTCGGCGAGCGCGTGTTTTTATCTATCGCTTGGGCGCCTAAGCTGAGGATGAGAGCCTGATGACCATCAAGATCGACGAGATGTACATGCGCGAGGCCATCAAGGAAGCTGAGCAAGCGCTCACATCCAAAGATCAGCCGGTAGGCGCGGTCATTCTGCATACAGGCCGCGTAATCGGCCGCGCGCACAATCAGGTCAAGCTGCTGCGCGACCCTACCGCGCATGCCATTGTCATCGCGCTTACCCAAGCCGCAAGCGCTATGGGCAGCGACCAGCTGCCTGAGGCGGTGGCTTATGTCACCAAAGAGCCTTGCGCCATGTGTTTGGGGGCATTATTGCTCGGCGGCGTGGCGCGGCTGGTTTACGGAGCCGCGGATACTAAGAGCGGCGCCTGCGGCTCGGTCATTGATCTTACCAACAACGAGCGGCTTAACCGCCGGCTTGTCGTTGTGCGCGATGTGCTGGCGGGCGAGTGCTACACGCTGCTTAGAAAAGCGGCGCCCGGCGTTCATATTTGATTACAGCCTCTGGATTTGGAGAGGTGGCTGAGCGGTCGAAAGCGGCGGTTTGCTAAACCGCTGTACTGGTGAAAGCCGGTACCTCGGGTTCAAATCCCGACCTCTCCGTTTTTGATTATCAATCGGTTCGAACTCAAGCAGGAGGATGCGCATGGGATTCTTAACCGACTTAAGTCGCGCGCTTTATGATTTCAAGGGGATAGCGCAAGATCTGTCCCGGCGCAGCCTGGGGCAGGTGTTTGGCGTGTTGTTGGTTTTGTCTGTCATTTACGGATCGGTGACAGGCATCTGGTACGCCAATGCTTTGACCGATCTGCTGGTGATCACAACAGAAGAAGCTAGAACCCAAGTTCCTCCGTTCACCATCGAGAACGGCAAGCTCACAAGCCCGGTGAAGCAGCCATACGTCGTGACCGAGCATACGCTGAGCGAGACGTTTTTCACCAATTTGGGAAGCTGGCTTAAGCGGCGTTTCCATGTGAGCGTTCCCAGCGCAAAGGATGCCATGCTTTCATGGACCGGTGGGGCTGACTCGCGCCTCTTTTGCCTTGTCCTGGACACGACGGACACCTACGAGCAAGTCGTTAAACCCGAAGAATACCAAGTTTATGTCGTCGCCGATAAAGATTCGATCAAGTATGTGGGAGAGAATCAGTCCGGCATGAGCCGCTCGCGCGAGGTGATGTACAGCGAAACCCAGCGCACAGGCCCGCTGACGGTAAGCCCGGATATGATCCGGTCCGACGTTGTGCGCGCAAAAGTTCAAGGCCCTATTCGCGGATGGCTCGTGGGCTTGAGCATTCTCTTTACGTTTATTCGTTTTGCCTTCAAGGCTTTATTTGTGGGGTTATTTGGTTTGCTCTTAAGCATGCTGGCCAAGAAAGAACTGTCGTTTGGTCGCACGTTCGCGATCGCCGTCTACGCGTTGGTGCCGGTTGTTATTTGCGGTATGGTAAAGGTTGTCGCCATGCCGTACCCAGGCATCTTGCTCTTCTTGATCCATTTGGTGTACGGGCTCGTGCCGGTGTTAATGGCGACATCAGAGGAGCGAGCCGCTACCTCGTAGATGGACGATCCGTGTAATGGCCTATCTTCCGCTTGCCAGAAAGTACCGACCGCAGACCTTCGAAGATCTCGTGGGTCAGGCGCACGTCACCACCACGCTCTCGCGCTCGCTTGAGCAAAAACGCTTAGCGCAGGCGTATCTTTTTTCGGGTATCCGCGGCGTCGGCAAAACATCAGCCGCCCGCATTCTCGCCAAGGCGTTCAACTGCGTGCAAGGCCCCACGCCCAAGCCGTGCAATACATGTCCTAGCTGCGTACAAGTCACGCAAGGCAACAGTTTGGATGTGACCGAGATCGACGGCGCCTCCAACCGCGGCATCGACGAGATCCGCAGCTTGCGCGACGCGGTTCCCTACGCGCCGACGACGGGCCAGTTCCACGTCTATATCATCGACGAAGTGCACATGCTCACGACCGAAGCTTTCAACGCGCTGCTTAAGACGCTTGAAGAGCCGCCGGCGCATGTAAAGTTTATCTTCGCGACGACCGTGCCAACCAAAGTGCCGGCTACCATTCTTTCGCGTTGCCAGCGGTTTGATTTCAGGCGCATCGAAGTGCCGGAGATCGTTGCGCAGCTTGCGCGCCTGGCCAAAGAAGAAAAAGTAAAGATCGACGACGCCGCGCTGTATGCCATCGCGCGCGCAGCCGACGGTGCTTTGCGCGACGCCGAGGTGGTGCTCGATCAGCTGGCCAGCTACGTGCAAGAAACGATCACCGAAGCCGATGTGACCGAGCTTTTGGGCTCTGTGGGGCCCGACGCGCTGGCGGATCTGGCGCAGGCTATTTTGGACCGCGACGCGGCAAAAGCGTTGTCGCTTATCGCGCAGCAGCGCGATCGCGGAAAAGCAGCCGTCGAAATTTTAAGCGGCCTTTTATGGCACATGCGCAACGTGATGATTTTAGCCAGCATCCAGGACGCGCCGACAAAGGCCGATGTGGTTGGCCGCCTTGTGGATGAATCGCCCGAGCGCCTAAGCCGTTTGGAAGAGCAGGCAAGCAAGGCTTCGGCCAATGACTTTATCATGATGGTGCAGATGCTCACCGGCGCTTTTGATCTTATGCGCCGTACGCCCATGACGCACACGGTGCTTGAGCTTGCGCTCTTAAAGCTCACCAGCCGCGAGCCGTGGCAGTCGCTCGACGCCATCAGCCGGCGGCTTGAAGCGCTCAGCCAGAGCGGCGCTGCGGTTGCTTCTTCGGTGCCGGTCGCGACGCCAACTGCGGCGGCATCATCGCAGGCTGCCGGTATGACGCCTGCGCGGCCAAGCGCTCAGCGCGCACAACAGCTGCCGCGCCCGTTTGAGCCGGCCGCTCGCGCGCCTGAGTCTTCACCTGAGGTAGCCCCGCCGGAACCGGCAGCTGTGCCGGCTACGCCCGCCGATCCCAATGATGTGGACGCGCGCTGGCCGCATTTTATGCAGCGGCTTGGCCAGACGCGCATGTCGCTTGCGGCTTACTTATCTGAGTCGCGGCCTAATCGCATCGAGGGCGATAAGTTTTTTATCGGCCTGCCCGGCTTTGCGCTGCACCAAGAAGTGCTCTCGACGCACGAAAATAGAAAACTGCTCGAAGATCTTTTAAAAGAAGTATACGGCCGCGACTTGCTGGTGCGATTTGAGACGCTCGCTGAGCGCTCGGCTACGCCGACAGGCAAGGCCTCGGGCCTTTTACCGATCGATGAACAGGCGCCGCCAGCTCTGGTGCAGGATATCGTGAAACTTTTCAATGCCACCGTGATTAACCCGCCGCCGAAGGGATCGTAAAAGCATGACCACGTACGCGCTGCCGCTAGCCCGTTTATTGGAAGCGCTTGAAAAGTTACCGGGGATCGGGCCGCGCTCGGCCGAGCGCATCGCGTTTTATATCCTGCGCGCGCCGCGCGATCAGGTGCAGTTCATCGCTCAGGCGATGACCGACGCCAAAGACCGCCTTCGTTTTTGCGAAGTGTGCTTCAATTTATCTGAGATGCCCAAATGCCGCGTCTGCCAAGATCCTGCGCGGGATGCGACGCTCTTGTGCATCGTTGAAGAGCCTAAAGATGTCATCGCGGTTGAAAAGACCGGCAGCTTTCGCGGCTTGTACCACGTGCTCTTGGGCGCGATCGCTCCGCTAGACGGAATCGGTCCTGAGCTTTTGAAAATTGAAGAGCTCATGCACCGCATCAGCCAAGGAGGCATCGAAGAGGTGATTATCGCAACCGACGTAGACAAAGACGGCGAAACGACCGCGGCGTATTTAGGCAAATTGATCAAGCCAACCGGCCTTCGCATCAGCCGCATCGCGTCGGGTATTCCTGTCGGCAGCAACCTAGAGTACGCCGACCAAGCCACGCTTTCGCGGGCGTTCCAAGGCCGGCACCAGGTCATCTAGGGCGCTACTCTGTCGTCGGGTGTGCTACAATAACTGCCGTTCTTTAAAGGATTATTCCTCGGTAGCTCAGCTGGTAGAGCGGCTGACTGTTAATCAGCATGTCCCAGGTTCGAGTCCTGGCCGAGGAGTTTTATTTATTTGTGCAACCTAGTGGCAGCACCACTTATCCGGTGCTGCCACTAGGTGCTTCTCAGGTTAGGGCATCAACGAGCGGAGGAGGCATGAACATCGCTTCAACGTTATGCTGGCTACTGGGGATCTTAAACGTGCTCGGCGGACTTGCTCTCGGGATACCTGCCTTCTCTACCGGTAAGTCTCTCGAGTTTCCTCTAATAATCAGCGCGGTGGGAGCCGGTCTATGCTACGCAGGATACGGACTAAGGAAACGGCAACGCACGGCTGGCGTGCTGGCGATTATTTTGAGCGTCGCAGCATTCATCTCACCTCCTGTTATAGGATTCCTGCTGGGATTGAGCATCATTATCCTGACGCTCGTTAACTGGAAGCAACTTGCTTAAGGCGAGATCGACGAGTATGTCGAAACTGCTCACAGTCGATCTGAATGACCTGAACCCCGAGGCGGCCTAGCAAGGTTGCATACTGCACCGCCCGGGGAGTTTTTGATCGGACGAGAGTCTGGACGAAACCGGAGCCTCTCCCTGCATCATTTAGCGGAGGGAGGCTTCTTATTTTTAATTTAACGAAGCGGCTCTCGCAACTACTATGGATTGAGTTTGAGGCCTAGCCGCGGCACTCTTAACGTCAAATGGAACTAATCTTCCCCCTACTATTTGTGTATTGCATCACGCTAGTTGTGGCATTCACAGCCAGTAGATGGAATCATCTTTCGAAATCTTTCCGCCTGAAGGGGCATTTCAATGCGCCGCGAAAGCTGATGTTTTTTTCACGGATTGGATGGGTTTCCGGCTTCCTGCTAATCGGTTGGAATAACGAAGGATTGTACCTTTGGATACCGATGCCCGGTATTCCGCCTCTCTTGGTGCCCTGGGAGCAAGTACACAGTATTAGAGAGTGGAGGCATCCATGTGGTATGAAGTATGGTGCAGTAAGTCTTGGCAAGCCTGAAATAACCGTTCTTAGGATTCCCTGGAACGTAGTGGAGGTTATCCGCGTTTACTTTCGGTCAAAGAACTGAGTCAGCCGATCAGGCTCACTGAGCTACAAGACTGAGGAGCCATTTTCCGGTGCACGAGCCGAGGGGGGCGGTGACGCATACAACTTCTCGACCGTACGCCGGTCACATACAAGCACCTTTTTCACCAACGGGTGGAGAAGGTGTTTTTTTTGCGCATTGGTCCCCTTGGAGAGCACTGCTGTAGGATGGCGAAAAGGAGTGTCTGTGTCTAAGGCACTGTGTCAAAATGATGAAAAGGAGGAGAAATGACAAGCCAAACCAATAGAATCAATATTGTGCCATGTCTCTGGTTTAACAAGAATGCCGAAGAAGCGGCGAAATTCTATGCCAAGACGTTCCCCGATAGCCGCGTCACCGCGGTGCATAAGTCACCGACCGACTATCCCAACGGCAAGGCCGGCGATGTGTTGACCGTCGAGTTTACGGTTCTCGGTCAGCCTTTTGTCGGGATGAACGGCGGCCCCGGAGTCCCCTTTACGGACGCGGTCTCGTTTCAGGTGTTCACCGACACACAGGAGGAAACCGACCGCTACTGGAATGCGATCGTGAAGAACGGCGGACAAGAGATCGCATGCGGCTGGTGCAAGGACAAATTTGGATTGAGCTGGCAGATCGTGCCGCGGGTGTTGATAGAGGCGATCTATGACTCTGACACCGCATCCGCCAAGCGCGCGATGGAGGAGATGATGCAGATGGTTAAGATCGACATCGCCAAAATCGAGGCAGCCCGGCGAGGATAAGAGAAGTACATTCCAACGCATTTGATTTGCCTATTAATCAGAGGGCATGAGCTAGCAAAGCTATCCCATTAGCTGGTTGGATCGATGCCCCGGTCAGTCTTTTTAGCTAGGAATGTGAGCTTGAAAGCCAGCACAATGAAGAGGAAGAGTGCAGGATGGAGCTATACTGCACCCGTATGCCGCGCAGATATGGTTTTCGCACTATGTTTTAGGCGGGATCGGGCTTTTGGTTTGTCGTGTCCACGCGCCGGCCGCCGTCGGAGACAACGGGCAGATAGGCGTATAGCAGCGCCAGCGCGGCTAGGGCGCCGAAAAAGAGATACGATTGCAGCAGGTTAAGCCATGGGATTGCGGCGGTCTTCTGCGCAATGAAGAGGTAGTTGCTCGTCAAAAGGTAGCTCACACCTAAGCAAGGCAGGGTCGCTTTTCCCATCACAGGTTTGCCCAGAGCCAGCCCCAGCAGCAAAGCATAGATTGGCAGCAGTATCCCGTAGTGGTGTTCCCAGGCTATCGGCGAAACGATTGTCGCAGTCAGCACCGCCGCTGCGAATTCAACCGCCGTCGGCCGCAATCGTTTAAGCATCGGATACGCCAGTAAGAGTCCGACCAGGATCGCGGTGCCGGCCGGAGTTCCGATGTACACCCAAAGGTGAAAGGGCGGATATGCGCGCGGGTCAAAAGGAAAATTCGGGCCGTTGAAGAAGAGGCGGTTGAGCAAGCCGTTGAAGGATTGGTTCGGGTAGAAGCATTCGCCGTGCTTCGCCATATAGGACAGCACCGGCATGTAATTCAGGTGATCGGCCCAGCCGAATAGCCTTACGGACAACGCAAGGCCTGCCAGCACTACCGTTGAGGCTGCGATGACGAACCGTCCTTGGCGGCGGATTACGGCCCAAGCCAGCACCAAGCCGTACGTCGGCTTCATCAGACACACAAGGCCGGTCAGCGCGCCCGCCAGCGTGATTCGATTCGTCAGCCAGCTCAGCAGCGCCGCGGCCACCAGACCGTTGATCCAAGTTTGGATCTGCCCCTGCGCAAATGAACGCAGGACGGGGTAAAAAGTCAGCGTAAGCCCCAGTGCCGCGATGTCTTGGGCCAGGCTGTCCGGCCAGCGTCGCTGGGACATGATCCAGCCATGCTGCGTCCACGCGAAGCGTAGGATCAAGGCGGTGGAGGCGGCTGACAGCAGCACGAAGCACCAGGAGATAAAGCGGGCCGGTCCCCGAGGGCGGTCCGGCCAGGTATGGTTGGGCGAGAGCCACTTCAGGATCGGCACGAAAAGCAGCGAGGTGGGCGCGTATTGGAACTTGGTCTTGCGCTCAAAGAAGATCTCGTCGTAAAGCGGTCGACGGTGCGCCTGCTTGGTGTATGCGTAGGCTTTGAACATGGGGTTCCAGGAATCGCCGTGCTCATCTCGCATGAGAAATTGTTTAGTGCGGTGCAGCACCGTGTCGTGCCACCCAACCGGGCTGGTCCAGCTGAGCGGAATCTGAAGCAGGGTAATGACGACGAGCGTTGCCGTCAGTCCGCGGGTGCGACCCGACAGCTGTTGCCACGACACCGCGAACCATGCCGCGATGAACGCCGCAGCGCCTGCGACGGCCATCAGCAGATCGCTCTGCTTCAGGAAAGAGGCCAGCTCCATCTTCGTGTAGTCGGGCCTGAGGGCCTCCAGCCAAGGCGCCGCCTGCCCGTTGTAGATTGCGGTCAGAAGCGCGTGACCCTTGAGGACGTAAACAAGCCCAAGTAACCCCAAGCCGGTAGCAACACCCAATAGAAGAAGTCTTGAGGATGCCTCTGCGGGCGAGGAGTCTTTCGGATGATGGGGACTCATCATGGCCCCGCATCGCGCGCGGTGGTGTCGCCGAAGCTGAGCGTGGCGAGGATGGCAACGAAGAACAGCGCGTAGAAGATGACCGTCTGCGGCAGCTGTGGATCCATGTGCGAGATTGTAGCATATACGGCCTAACGGTACCCGATGACGCAGCTGCTGACGGTCGAGTTTGATGGATGACTGCGCAAGGCGTGTTGTTTGTTGAGCCATTCTACCGGTGAGTTTTTAACCTAACTGGTGTCCGGACGAACCTGTGACGCCCTTTCTGCTAAAATATCACGGAAACGGCGTGAGTATTTTTATTGGTTTTGTGTCTTTTTCGGGAGGCTCGTTCTATGCCAAAACTTCGCGTTCACGCGTTTTCGATATCGCTCGACGGCTACGGAGCCGGACCCAAGCAGGGCATCCAAAACCCGCAGGGCGTCGGCGGCATGGGGTTGCACAAGTGGGCATTCGCGACGCAGAGTTTCCGCAAGATGTTCGGCAGCGAGGGCGGAACGACAGGAGTAGACGACGATTTCATCAAACGCGGCTTCGCCAACATCGGGGCGTGGATCCTGGGGCGCAATATGTTTAGCCCGGTACGGGGGCCCTGGCCTGATGACGCGTGGAAAGGGTGGTGGGGCGACAACCCACCGTACCATGTTCCCGTGTTCGTCCTCACCCATCATGCCCGCCCGTCGATCACCATGGAAGGCGGCACGACATTCCACTTCGTCACCGACGGCATTCACGCCGCGCTCAAGCGCGCTTTCGAGGCTGCGAAGGAGAAAGATGTGCGGCTCGGCGGCGGCGCAGCGACTATCCGGCAGTACCTCGAAGCCGGGCTCATCGACGAGATGCATCTCGCGATTTCGCCGGTTCTCCTTGGCTCCGGGGAAAACCTTCTTGCAGGCATTGATATGTCGAAGCTCGGCTATCAGTGCAGCGAGCATGTTCCCACGACCCAGGCCACCCATGTCGTGCTGACAAAGCGCGGCTGAACCGGCAAAGGTTCGCCCAGCCACCCGACCAGGGAGTTTTTATCAACCCGACTCGAACCGTTTCATAAAGTGGGATTGGTCCGATAGGAAAAGACCCTTTCTGCTAGCATAGGCGCAGGAAGGGCCTTTGCCGTTTTTGGGGCAAATCCCGATGACTCAGGTAAAGAATATTTTGCGCGGAATTTGACTTTGACCATGCCGACCTTCCCATTTAATGATGCGATGCATTATCGACAGCCGGTTGACGCGGTGCTCGTTGAGCTGGGCACGGCCGCGCGGCGCGGCCTGACCGTAGCGGAAGCCACGGAGCTACTCGCGCGCCGCCAATGAATTTCGATTTTAATTTCGTGTCGCTCGGTTTGGTCTTGTTTCAGGCCTACATCTTCCTCACCATTATCTATCTCCTTCTCGACAACCGTGAGCCCGCTGAGACGTTTGCATGGATATTCATTTTCATACTTATGCCCGGCATCGGCGTGATCATTTATTCCATCGTAGGCCGCAACGGACGAAAACAGTACGATCGCGACAAGAAGCTCCAGCAGATCTTCGCGAAAAACCTGATGGGGATGTTCAAACCGCTCGACGACGTTCAGCAGGACATCATCGCGGGAGTCAAGAACCGCCGGCAGACCTACCAGGACGATTTGATGATGTTGCTCTACAGAAATTCTAAGGCGCTCATCACCTCGAACAACAAGGCGAAGTTCTTTCACGACGGTCGGTCGAAGTTCGATGAGCTGTTCGCGGACATCGAAAAAGCCAAGCGGTTTATCCATATGGAGTATTTCATTTGGTGTTCGGATCAGGATCCGCTCGGCCGCGCAATCAAGGAGCTGCTCATCAAAAAAGCTAAGGAAGGGGTGGAAGTTCGCATCCTCTACGATTACTCAGGTTGTTTATTCACCATGAGGCGCGCATACAGGACAGAACTTCGCAAAGCCGGCGTGAAAATATACCCCTTCTTTAACTATCTGGCGGGTTTCAGATTGCATACGATAAATCATCGGAATCACAGGAAAATCGCTGTAATCGATGGAGAAGTCGCTTACACAGGCGGCATGAATGTGGGGCAGGAATACATTGACGGCGGCAGGCGATTTGCTTCTTGGCGCGACACCCACTTCAAGCTCGAGGGCGGCTCGGTGAATCTGCTTCAAGCGATTTTCGCGATCGACTGGTTCAACACGACAAATGATGAAAGTTGTTTGGATCCAAAATATTACTCGGGGATTGAAGCGAGCGCGAAAGAGATGGGTGCTCTTGCCATCCAACTTCCGACTTCAGGCTACGACACGCCGTGGCCCGCGCTCCTCCATCTTTATTTCGGGATGATCACAATGGCGCAGAAGAACATCACCATCGTCTCGCCGTACTTTGTGCCGGAAGCCAGTCTGCTCACCGCTTTGAAGACCGCCGCCATGCGCGGGCTCGACGTGGCCGTCGTTATGGCAGGTGTTCACGATAATCCTCTTCCGTACTGGGCGGCGCACTCCTATTTCGACGAGCTTCTCAAGGCGGGCGTCAAAGTGTTTCAGTACCGGAAAGGCTTCATGCACGCCAAGATAATCTCTGTCGATGGAAAGATTTGCTCCGCCGGCACGACCAACTTCGACATTCGGAGCCTTAAGCTCAACTACGAAGTGAACGCCGTGTTCTACGATGAGCAGACGACGCAAGAGATCGATGGCCAGATCGCTCGCGACCTTAAGGAGTGCCGAGAGGTCACGCTCGCGGATCTGCGCCTGATCGGCCTGCCCGCTCGGTTGCGGAATTCACTCGCGCGCCTCCTCGCGAACATTTTGTAACACCAAATAAACGAAAGACTCCTGCCCAAGCGCATGTTCAGGGGCATAATGGGGAAGCGGCGGATTTTACGCACAGGCTCACTGAGCCACTCGACTGGGGAGCTTTTTGAAGTAACCACACCGGCGGCTTGAGAATATCAGGCCGCCGTCGCTGTCCGGGTGTACAATTTGAAATTATGCGTCTGGCTATATCGGTGGTCCTGATCCTGGGTTTGAGTGGCTGCGCCACATTTACAGAGGTCGTGCCGCCGGAGCGGGCGAGGCGGCCGTTGGAAGAGGCGCAGGCGGATGCGGCCGTTCCGGCATTCGTCCCAGCCCAACAGATTGAGCAGCCCACACCGCCGAGCGAGCCTGCGCATGACGTCAAAGCGGATGAGAGGCGAACCCCTTTGAAGGAGGTGCTTCTTGCGACAATCGAGTCATCCGACCGAGAGAAACAGCGGCATGTTGTAAAGGCTGGCGACTCCTTGGCGGTCATCGCTAAACGTTATCGAGTGACGCTCGAGATGCTGAAATGGGCCAATCGGTTGGAAAAAGATCGCATCCGTCCTGGGCAGAAGTTGCTGATTCCCGCAGCCGCGCTGCGCATCGATATCGATAAGTCGGAGAATCTGCTCAGGCTCTTTAGCGCTGGGCAGCTCGTTAGGACCTATCCGGTGGCAACGGGTAATGAGGGTGTGACGCCGACCGGAGCCTACACTGTCGCCAACAGGCTGATCCAACCGACATGGTACTGGCAAGGTTACGCGGTGCCGCCCGGTGATCCGGATTATCCGCTGGGATCGCGCTGGCTCGGGTTATCCAAGCGCGGCTATGGGATCCATGGAACCAATGAACCTGAGAGCATTGGCAAGCAGATGTCGCATGGATGCATCCGGATGCACAATGAGGATGTCGAGGAGCTCTTCGACGTGGTTGCCGTCGGAACAGCGGTTACGATCATCGAATAGCAATACGGATACCCAAAGGAGGCAAAAAGATGCGATTCATGGTCATCGTTAAGGCCAGCAAGAACTCAGAGGCGGGTGTTCTGCCGGATCAGAAACTTCTTGCCGAGATGGGAAAGTTCAACGAAGAACTAACTAAGGCCGGCGTTATGCTCGCGGGAGAAGGGCTTCAGGCAAGTTCCAAGGGCGCGCGCATGAAATTCTCGGGCGGGAAGCAGACCGTAATCAACGGGCCGTTTACTGGGACACAGGAGCTCGTCGCTGGCTTCTGGCTCTGGAAATGCAAGTCGCTGCAAGAGGCGATCGAATGGGCCAAACGCTGCCCCAACCCTATGCCTGGCGAAGAAGCTGAGATCGAGATTCGGCAGGTGTTTGAAGCCGAGGATTTCGGCCCCGCGTTGACACCCGAACTTCGCGAGCAAGAAGAACGGCTGCGCGCGAAAGTCGAACAACATAAGGGCTCGTGACCAGAGGGGCATTCCTGTTTTTACGTATTTGCATCATATAGAGGCTGCTGTTAATCTAGGTGCTATGTTCGGCCTCAAAATACCCAAGCTGCTTCACATGCTCCTTATCGCCTGCATGCTCGGCTGCTGGCTTACGTGCATAAGCGAAGCGGATGCCTCGCACCACGACGACGTAGGCCAAGAAGCCTGCACAGGTTGTTGCAAGAGCCATCATCAAGGTACGCTAGCTTCAAGCCAGCTCAGAACGAACTTCTCAATGCCGCTGCTTCAGCGTTGGCTGCCGACCGATTACATTCTTGAAGGGCAGACAGTAATTCGCCTCACCGACCGTCCTCCCAAGTTCTCTCTGTAAGCCGTTTTCCGTCTCTTACCGTTTCACTGAATCAGGAGAACTCATGAAGTCTCTATGTCTAACTGTATTCCTATGCCTGTTGGCGGCGCCCTATGCACTTGCGGAGGCAGAATCCGATGAGCTGAAGGCTCTCCGAAGCCAAGTCGACCAGCTCACCGGTGCCGTCCGCGAATTGACGGCTACTGTCCAAGCGCAGCAACAGCGGCTTGACGCGCTCGAAATAGAGAAACAATCTGCTTCGGCAAAAGTTGATGCGCAGCCTACCGCGCCGGCTGTATCGGCAATTCCGGCCAAGTCACGCAGCACGGGCACTAGTTTGTCAGCGCTGAACCCGGAAATTGGCGTCAATGCGGATTTTGTCGGCCAGCTATCCGAAAGCTCACAAGATGGCGAGGGCAACGATAAATTAAGTGCTAGGGAAGTGGAGCTTGTTTTTGGGCACCCGATCGATCCGTACTCAAGGCTAGATGTGACCGTGGCTTTTTCCGACTTTGAGGAAGTAGAACTGGAAGAGGCCTTTATCACGCATTGGGGGCTGCCAGCTGACTTACGGGCGCGCGTGGGGCGAATGCGGCCAAAGATCGGCAAGGCAAGCGTGCTCCATCGCGATCAGCTGGATACGGTGGATGAGCCGCTCGTGGTGGATCGATACTTGGGAGAGGAAGGCCTTTTTAGGACGGGCGCAGACGTATCGGCGTTCCTTCCGGTTCCGTGGGAAGCGGTCACGCATGAGTTGACGGCTGGAATCCTCGAAGGCGGGGTAGGCGAAGGGGCAACGCTCTTTGGCACGAGCCGCAGGCGTCCGACGCTGTACACGCATCTGAAGAACTTCTGGGATCCGACGGATGAAACGAGCGCCGAGCTGGGGCTGACCTACCTTACCGGCTCAAGCGATGCCGACGCGAGCTTTGAGGTTCACGCGGTTGGCGTTGATGCGACGGTGAAGCACTTCGTCACACCGTCGAATCCGCTTAAGTGGCAAAGCGAGATCTTCATTCAGGATCGCGATGAGACGACCAACGCCCTGAACCATCCCTGGGGAGCTTACTCGCTGCTGGACTACCGTTTGAATCAGCAATGGGCTGTGGGCGGTCGTCTTGACTACGTCGAACCGACTGACCTGTTTGCAGCAAGCCAGGCGCGCGATGCGGATACCGCTTTTGGTGGCTATCTAACCTTCTATCAAAGCGAGTGGGCGCGGTGGCGCATGCAATATCGGCACACGGACTTTGCAGCCGGCGGCGACGATGATAGCTTCTTCGTTCAAGGTACTGTTTCAATTGGTGTTCACAAACACGCACTTCAATAGCCGGAAGGAATGACAATGAATAGGTCAATAACAACATGGGGGCTTGCCGCGCTCTTGCTGGCCATTCCCGCAATGAGTCTGCAAGCGGCTGAGAAACCCCTAAAAGTGGTCGCAACCGTATCCAGCTTGGGAGAGTTGGTAAAGGCCGTCGGGGCCGAGCATGTTGACGTGCATGTCATCGTGCCGCCGCGGCTGAACCCTCACTATGTCCAGCCAAAGCCAAGCGATGTGCTCAAAGTAAAGCGGGCCGACTTATTCGTTTATACGGGTCTGCACCTTGAGCTGTGGCTGGGTCCGCTCATGGATGCGGTCGGAGAGCCTGACGTTATGCCTGGCGGGCAAAAGGCGCTCGATATGTCGCAGGGCATCCAGATACTTGAAGTGCCGCATGAGGCAACGACGCGAGCCGAGGGCGAAATGTACATGCACGGCAATCCGCATTACTGGCTCGATCCTCGGAATGCCAAAATTCTCGGCAAGGCGATTGTCGAGAAGCTGCGCGAGTTTCATCCGGAGCATGAGGCTGCGTTTCAAACCAACCTGGACCGCTTTCTTGCCCAGTTAGATCAGAAGATCACCGAATGGCAGGTGCAGGTAGCTCCGTACAAGGGGCGCGAGCTGGTCGCTTACCACAACGAGTGGCCCTACTTCACGCAGTTCACCGGCTTCGCGATGCGTGAGTTCCTCGAACCTAAGCCCGGCATTCCTCCGACGCCCAGACAGCTGCACTTCATTGAAGGCTACATTCAGGAGAACCGGATTCCTGCGATTGTGAAGGCCGGACACGAACCCAAGGAAGCCGCCCATGAAGTAGCCAAGCGGACAAGCGTTCCGATGGTCGTGCTTTGCCACACCGTGGGCGAGCTGCCTGAATGCTCGGACTATTTCAAGATGTTTGACCACAACATTACGCAGCTGACGGGCGTTCTTGCACAGGGAGCACAACAATGAGTGAGTTCTTTCAGATTATGCTTTACCCGTTCTTGGCCTGTCTGATCCTGACTAGCATCCATGCCTACTTAGGGCTGCACGTCATCGAGCGGGGCGTTATCTTCGTCGATCTCGCTTTAGCCCAGATAGCCGCCTTGGGAACGACCATTGGCTTTGTCATGGGCTTGGAACCGAATACGGCGTCGAGCTACTTTCTAGCCTTGGGTTTTACGTTCATCGGTGCAGTCGTGTTCTCGGTTACGCGGCTGAGGCATTCCCGCGTGCCGCATGAGGCGGTGATCGGCAGCGTTTATGTCGTTGCCGCTGCCGCTGCGATTCTCATTCTGACTCAATCCTCGGAGGGCGATGAAGAGCTGCGCAATATCATGGTCGGTCGGCTGCTTTTTGTGAACCACGCCGACATTATCAAAATAGCTCTCATCTACGGGGTGTTGGGATTTATCCACTGGCTGTTTCGGAAACCGCTGCTGCTTATTTCTCAATCTCCGAACCAAGCCTACGAGAAAGGAATGCCGGTCAAGCTGTGGGATTTGCTGTTCTATACGACATTCGGCTTTGTTGTGACCAGCTCAGTTGAATTAGCAGGCGTGTTGCTGGTGTTTGCCTTCCTGGTCATTCCATCGGTGTGCGCGGCGTGGTTGGCTCATACCGTTAGGAGCCGGCTCTTGCTCGGCTGGGGATTAGGGGTCTTAACCAGTACGGTTGGCATCGCCGTTTCGTACCGCTACGATCTGCCTACAGGCGCGACGGTTGTCTGTGCCTTCGGCGTATGCCTGCTGGTATGCTTGCTGCTGCGAGGGCTCATAGTTAAATCGCCTGCGCATTGATCGTTACCCCAACATGTCGGCATAGGCTCCAGTAACCAAGCTGCTGAAGCCTAGAATCTCGGCTCGCAGGCTTTCTGATGGGTTGCGCGGAGCGCGTCTCAGATGGGAACCAATTAGGGCGGGAAGCCCCTTTCACGAAAAAGTGGAAGGGGCTTCTGTATGTAGCAGAGAGGTTTGCGTCATTGAGTAATTCTCCTCCGAGCTCTGAAGCCTCCGTATCCGCAGCTGGATTTTGCCCCGTTCGGTCCGGTAGTGTGCATGCTAAGCATGCATACTCGCTCTCAGTAATGCACTACGCTCCAGAACATGCTAATCTAAAAATCATAGAGATAAAGTGTGCAAAAGTAAGTTTACAGCGATGGGGAGTCAATGAAGATATCCTCTCTGCAGCAGGTTCGAAAGGTCGTTGACGCCGTTGACGTGAACGTGGTCGCTTGGATGCGTCGTTCGGGCGTCGATGGTGTCCGCATTGCATTGGCGATTGTATTCATCTGGTTCGGAATGCTGAAGATTATCGGGCAATCACCGGTCTTGGAGCTTATCGCGGAGACCGTCTACTGGATTGACCCCAACGTGTTTATCCCTTTTCTCGGTGTATGGGAAGTGTTCGTTGGGGTCGGCCTGCTTTTTCGGTTGGTCCTGCGCGCTACGCTACTGTTGTTCTGGATGTTGCTGGCCGGGACATTTTCGGTGCTGCTCGTCAAACCGGACGTGGCCTTTCAAGGAGGCAATCCGTTGCTGCTGACTGTGGAAGGGGAGTTCGTCATCAAGAACCTGGTGCTGATTGCGGCAGGCTTGGTGATCGGTAGCACGGTTCGGCAGCATAAGTAAATAGAGTGAAGCCGTATCTGCTGGGATGCGGTTTATATTGAAGCGATAGGAAGGAGGCTTTGGCTTTTCGCGATGTCCTGAGTGGCTGTCGGCGAAACCGGAGGAGAGCTTTATGAACATGGATCAGGCAAGAAAGATCACTTTTTTTCTGCTGCGCGTCGTTTCGGGCCTGATGTTCATGCAGGCCGGCGGCATGAAAATATTGAATTGGTTCGGTGGGGTTCCCGCCGAATTCGGGGGTCACCCGCCGTTCATGTCGCAGGTATGGATTGGGGGTGTGCTTGAGCTCGTCGGCGGCGCGGCGATTATGCTGGGACTTCTCACGCAGCCCGTCGCGTTTATCTTGTCGGGCGAGATGGCGGTCGCTTACTTTCAGTTCCACCAGCCTAATGGGTTCTGGCCTATCCAAAACCATGGCGACTCTGCCGTACTCTATTGTTTCATCTTTTTATTCTTCGCGGCGTATGGCGCCGGAACGTGGAGCATCGACGCGTTGTTAAAAAGAAAGAGTTAGGCAAGACTCGCGTACTCAAGTTTACTGAGCCCCTCGACAGGGGAACCGTATCCGGGATGTGCTGCCGTTACCTAACAGCCGTAGCGTGAGTTGTCGCTGGAATTGCACTCGCCGTTCTGAATGCGGCTGTAGTCTTCGGAGCTGCCGCCCCAGTACGCGCGGCTCTCAACGGCTCGCTGCTCGTACTCGGCTCGCGCGGCGGCTTCGGCGGCGGAATTGTCGCCGGAACCTGAGCTCGAATAGCTGCCGGGGGTCCAATCGCCGCCAGATCCGGATGAACGCGGCGCCCGAGTCGTTAAACGGCGCAGGCCCTCGGCGGCCTTATCCCACTGCGCGTTATAGTCGGTGATGTAGTCGGCTTCTTCTTTTGCGGTCATCCCGCCGGATCGGCGCGCGGAACGGGAGTGATTGCTTGCCGTTGCCTGGTTTGCGCGCACCCACGTTGCCGGGCCCATTTTACCGACACCCGTCAATGTGTTCGCATTCAGCAGTTGATAGGCGCCGCCGTCCAAGCCCCAGGTGGACGATTTCAATGACCACTTGCCCGATGCCGCGCGAAAGGTCCCGCTGTGTCCGGTAAGGCCGTCGCCAAAAACTCTATAAGTGCCGTCGGCGTTGATTTCCCAGTAGACTGGCGCTCCGGCGCTTTGAAGCCGCCATTTGCCCACTAGATTCGGGTCGACGTCGCCGCCGCGTGCCGTCATAGGCCGAACGATTACGGTAGCGATCAGGAGCGCCCCTGCAATTAAGAGCCAGCGTTTTGTGTTGGCCATACGAGTCTCCTTTGAGATTAGGTTATTGGGAGAGAGCTAGAAAATTATAGCAGACTTTTGGCTATTCTTCCTTGCCGCGCGCCGATGCGCATTGACTCACATTAAACCTTACCCAAGGGTATCGAAAAAGGGATCATTGACTCACAATTCCCCTTACCGAGAACAGAGGGGGGAAGCAGATGAGTCCAGTATCGAGAAAAGAGTATCTCCAA
>Ga0247727_10001519_pt1 | contig 54999 bp, 51 predicted proteins | sample WisWelCaveWW1625_FD_202498 | JGI IMG/M metagenome (GOLD analysis project Ga0247727, IMG submission 202498) | Biofilm microbial communities from Wishing Well Cave, Virginia, United States - WW16-25 | ecosystem: Environmental > Aquatic > Deep subsurface > Groundwater > Cave microbial mat | place... | reverse complement strand
CAAGCCGCCTCAGTTCAAGCCTGTCTTCTTTGACTTCAACAAGGCCGATCTCCGGCCGGGAGACCGGCAGAACCTGGATGAAGCCATCCGGTGGCTCAAGACCAACAGTCAGGCGCGCATCTCGCTCGATGGCTACGCCGATGACCGGGGGACCCCCCCATACAACCTGAACCTGAGCGAGCGCCGGGCCATAGCGGTCCGGGACTACCTGGTGGCCGGCGGCATCAACCCCCAGCGGATCTCCACCACTGGGAGCGGTGAGACGCGCGCGTTTGCCCCTGCCAACGACGAGGCCGCCTGGCAATTGAACCGTCGGGTCGATCTCACCGTGAAACCCTAGGGAGGCGTAGGCGTAATCGATCGGTGCGGTGGGCCCGCACGGGTCGAAGGAGGCGAAGGCCGGGAGCAACTTACGGACGTGGCTTCAGCGGTCCGGAGCAGGGGTCCCTCGGGGCGCACGCTCCTTGGGACCCCGCCCGCCTCAAGGAGGGCTCGTTGGCGGCGCCGGCGTGATCAAGGCACAGGACCGCTCGAGGGATCTGCTCAGTTCCCCAGCAAGCCCTCGCAATCACCGGATCAAAAGCTCGCAATCGTACGAGGTGTGATATGCCGCTCACGCCGTGGCGGACGAGGCCAGGGCTCTTTTCGGCGAAGCAGCAGTCATTGAGGATGCGCCCAACGGAGATGGAGATGACCCGATGTGCCGTTGAAGGTTCCGATACAAGGTGGGGAGAGAAGGATGAACAGCATTCTTAGCAAGGCTGTGATATGGCTGCTCGTCGCGCTCATGTCAGTGCCGTGGCCTGTGCCCCTGGCCGGGCAGGGAAGCGGCGCCACGTTCAAGCCGGAGGAGATCGAGCAGATGGTGGCGCCCATCGCCCTGTATCCGGACTCGCTGGTTTCGCAGATCTTGATGGCCTCCACATACCCTCTGGAGGTGGTGGAGGCTGACCGCTGGGCGAGGCAGAACAAGCACCTGAAGGGCGATGCCCTGGCTGCGGCCTTGGAAAAGCAGAGCTGGGATCCCAGCGTCAGGTCGCTGGTGAACTTTCCTCAGGTGCTTTCCACGATGAGCGAGAAGCTCGATCAGACCCAAAAGCTGGGGGATGCCTTTCTCTCCCAGCAGAAGGAGGTGCTGGATGCTATCCAGAGACTCCGCGCCAAGGCCCAGGCCGAAGGTAATCTACAGACCACGAAAGAGCAAAAGGTCATCGTCGAGCAGGCCGCGCCGCAAACGACCGTGATCAAGATCGAGCCCGCCGATCCGCAAGTCGTGTACGTCCCTACCTATAATCCAACAGTGGTGTATGGCGTATGGGCCTATCCCGCCTATCCGCCCTACTACTGGTATCCGCCGGGCTATGTGGCGACGACCGCCGCGTTTTCCTTTGCGGCCGGCGTCGCCCTTGGCGCTGCGTGGGGTTATGCGTGGGGAGGATGTAACTGGGGCCGCGGAGACGTCGATATCAACGTCAACCGGAATACGAATATCAACAACACGCATATCAACCGCGAGAAGTACAAACAGGAGTTCCAAGCCCGCGGACAAGGAGATGGAGGTGCCTGGAAGCATGACGCGAGTCACCGCAAGGGCGTCTCCTACAGGGATAACGCCACGGCGCAAAAGTTCAACCGAGGGACTGATGCTCAAGCCGCGAAATCGCGGGAGGCCTATCGCGGGCGGGCAGAAAGCGGCCGTCAGGAATTGGCGCGTGACCGGGGAGGTGTGGGTGGCCGCGAGGGCGGTGTCGGAGATAGGGGTGGACCGGGAGATCGGGAGGGGGGACTTGGCGACCGTGGGGGCCAGCGGCCTGGAGGAGGTCGGGACGCCGCAGCGTTTGAGGGAATGGGCAAGGGAGGCGATACTCGGAGTGCGAGCGCTCGAGGCTCCGCAAGCCGTGGAGGAAGCTCCAGAGCGGGAGGGGGGGGTGGCGCCCGCGGTGGTGGCGGGCGCGGTGGTGGCGGGCGGCGGTAGGGTGTGTCGCTGCAACGATTAACCAGCAGTGATTTTCCATCGGTGTGATCAAGCGAAGCCTCAGGAGGAAATTGAGATGTTTAGATCCATCGCGAAGTTCAGCGATTGTTTCTTGAGGAATCGGCAGCAGCGACTGGCCCCGATCATCGCCGTGGTCATCGTCGCGACGGCGTCGGCCGGGGTAGCGATCGGCGCCGCCGCCAGGCAGCAGAGCTTTCCTTCTCCGGAGGAAGGCATCCGGGCGCTGATTGATGCGGTGAAGAACAACGACGAAAAAACGCTTCTGGAGATCCTGGGGCCGGAGGCTAAGCCCATCGTCGATTCGGGCGATCCGGTCTCTGATCGGGAGAGCCGGGAGTGGTTCGTCAAGTCGTACGAAGAGGCTCACAGCCTGGTGAAGTCGGGGGACACCACAGTTTTCCTGCAAGTGGGCAAGGATGAGTGGCCGTTTCCCATCCCGCTGGTGAAGGAGGGTGCTGGCTGGCGCTTCGATACCGCCGAGGGCAAGGAAGAGATCCTCAACCGCCGCATAGGGCGCAACGAGCTGGACGTCATCCAAGTCTGCCTGGCCTATGTGGACGCGCAACGCGAGTACTATCGACGCGACCCTGACGGTGATTCGCTCCTTCAGTATGCGCAAAAGTTTATTAGCACCAAGGGGAAGCGCGACGGTCTCTACTGGGAATCGACGCCGGGAGCAGAGGAGAGTCCTTTTGGTCCCTTGGTGGCCCAGGCCAGAACAGAGGGATACAAGGGCGGCGGCGGCAAGCCGGTCCCCTATCACGGGTACTACTACAAGATCCTCACGGGGCAGGGGAAAGATGCGCCGGACGGCGCCTACGACTACGTCGTGCGGGGCGAGATGATGGGCGGCTTCGGCATGGTCGCCTACCCGGCGCTGTACGGATCTTCCGGGATCATGACCTTCATCGTGAATCACGACGGGGTGGTCTACCAGAAGGACCTGGGACCGAAGACCGCGGAAATTGCGCCGTCTATGACCCGGTTCAATCCGGACAAGACCTGGAAGAAGCAGTGACGGAGGAGGAGCGTCGATGCATAAGATGAGGATTGCCGTAGTGCTGCTGCTCGGTTTGCTGGCCCTGCCGGTGCTGGCGCAGGACAAGCCGGCCGATACCATGCAGATCGTCCGCGAAAAGATCCAGGCCGACAAAAAGCTGCTGGTCGCGGCCAACATGGGCCTGACCGAGAAGGAGGCCCAGGCCTTCTGGCCGGTCTACGAGAGCTATCAGAAGGACCTCGGACTGCTGAATGGGCGCATGCTCGTACTGATCCAGGACTTCGCGAACAACTACCAGGCGATGACCGACGACGCAGCCAGGAAGCTCGTGGGGGAATACCTGGCGATCGAGGGGGATCGGGTCAAACTCAAGCAGTCCTACCTCCCGAAGTTGCGCCAGGCGTTGCCGGAAAAGAAGGTGGCCCGCTACCTCCAGATCGAGAACAAGATCGAGGCGGTCATCCGCTATGAGCTCGCGGAGAAGATTCCCCTGGTCAAGTAGAGAAAGATGGGAGGCGCGACTCGCGCAAAGCTGGCCAGCGACCCCTCAACCCTTCACGGGGGCGTGCCTCGGGCCAGAGACCCATCGTCAGAAAGCGGCGGGACCAGGGCAACGAGGGTTAAGCGGAAGGGGAAGAACCGCCGGACCTCCGGCCTGATCAATCCCGCCCGGCGGCCGAGCCCGTCTATCTCCTCGGGCGTGAAGCCGCGCAGGACCGTCTGGAGGGAGGCCTCGCTGAAGAGGCTGCTGCCCGAGAAGCGGCGGAGGATCTTGATGGCCGCGCAGGGGAACCAGTGACGCTCGATGTCGTTGACCAGGACCGCCCGCGACGCCAGGGCGGCCCACAGGCCCAACACCGTGGCGGCGTCCTCTGGAGAAAAATAGTGGAGCAGCATTGCCGACGTGACGAAGTCAAAGCTTCGCGGAGGAAACGGCAGACGGAAGGCATCGGCCCGCACCAGACGCACCTCGGGGTAGGGTCGCAGCCTCGCCGACGCGCGGCGAATCGCCTCGGGGTCTTTGTCCACCACCACGACCTGGATCGGCACCTGGCGGCGGCGCGCCCACGCCACGAAGGCCCGCGGGATGTCGCCGCCCCCGCAGCCCACATCCAGGAGGCGGACCGTGCCGCCCCGTGGCACGTCCAGCAGGCGGCGCAGGGGTGCGAGCTGGCTGCGGATACCCCCGAAGGCTTGGTTCGCCCGCGTCAGGTCGGCCAGGGCCCGGGCAACCTTCTCGGGCGAGCCCCCGAAGGCGTAGGGCTGCTGGCTGGGCTCGAGCCGCGGGGGGGTCTGCCAGAAGCGGAGCACGCGCATCTCCGTGAGACCTGTGGCCGGCGGAAGCCTCGTGAGGCGCGGCCAGCACGCCGGGTGCATCAAGCCCGTGCCTAGCGCCGCGGGAGGTCGAGGCGCCGAGATGGTATCCAAGGTCCAACTGGTTGTCAATCCGGTGGCCGGGAACGGAAGGGGCCTGAGGATCGCGCGCCGACTAGAGACGGCCCTGACGGCCCGCGGGCACCGCACCAGGAGTCTGGTCCCTCGCAGCCTCGGCGCCCTGGCGCGGTGGGCCAGGGAGTGCGACCCGGATTTCGCGTACCTCTGCTGCGTGGGAGGGGACAGCACGATGGATGCCGTTGCCCCCGCGTGTATGCGCCTGGGCGTGCCGCTGGTCCCGGTTCCCGTGGGATTCGGCAACGTCTTTGCCCGCGCCACCGGACACCGGGCACGGGTCGCCGACGTGCTCCGGCTCCTGGAGAGTGGGACGGTCCACTGGGTCGATGTGGGGATCGGTAGGCATGGGGTCTTCGTCGTGGCCCGGGGCTTCGGATTCGTTGAGGACGTGCAGCAGGCCGTGGAGACCGCGGGAAACGTGCCCCCCTCCGGGCCCTTCCGCTACCTGGCCTACGTCCGGCAGGCGCTGCGCGCCGTGCGCCACATGCCGCTCCACCGCCTGCGCGTGGAGATCGACGGGGAGCGGCTGGCCGAGGACGCCGCCATGGTCATCGTGGCCAACGTCCCCACTTACGATGGCTTCCTGAACCTGACCCCTCACGCCTCCCCCCTGGACGGCCTGCTCGACGTTTTCCTGGCCCACCGGACCACGACGGCTCGGCTCTGCTGGGAGCTCGTCGGCACGCTGCTCCGGCCCCGTGCCGGGAAGGCGATCGGCGGGCTCCGGCGGGCCACGCGGGTTTCGATCCAGTCCGGCGAGGAGGCCCCGGAGGAATTTTTCGTGGTCCCCGGGGCGCTTCCGGTGCTCGGAGGAAAAAGAGGGGTCTCACCCCTACCGCAAGGTCAAGCCGCCGCAGGGCGCGCTCGACCCTGCCAGCCGTGAGTCAAAAGGGGTTCCCGACGCGACGTGGACCGAGGTGAGGGATGAGCGGCGTGCGCCGCCGCGATGACGCTCCGAAAAGGGGGGAGGCGATGAAGAGTAAACGAAGCCAACATGGCACGATGAAGATCAACGCGTGTGTATTGGCGGTACTGCTGGCTGTCAGCGCCGGCCTCGGCCCGAAGGCGGCGATGGCTGACGACGCCCAAGATGCCCGACATCTGGTTGACAAGGCGCGCCTGACGTTTGAGAGCTTCATGGCCGACAAGGACCTTGGGCCGAGCGTCCGGTCGCTCGTGAAGCGGGCCAAGGGGGTGCTGATCTATCCACAGGTCCTCAAGGGCGCTTTCCTCGTGGGCGTCTCGGGTGGCAGTGGGGTGCTGCTGGCGCACGACGCGAAGGCGCGGAAATGGGGCGGGCCGGCTTTCTACACCATCGGCGAGGCCAGCTTCGGCCTGCAGGCCGGGGGTCAGGCCTCGGAGGTGATCCTCGTGGCCTTGACCGATCGGGGCGTCACCGCCCTCCTGTCCCACAGCGCGAAGCTCGGCGCCGACGTCGGGGTCGCCCTTGGCCCAGTGGGCGCTGGTGCGGAGGCCGCGACGGCAAACCTCAGCGCCGACATCATTAGCTACTCGCGCGCCAAGGGCCTGTATGGCGGGATTTCCCTCGAGGGGGCGGTCGTGGCCGCGAGGGACGGCCTGAACAAGGCGTACTACGGCAAAGAGGTGACTCCCACGGCGATCCTGGTCCAGCACGCGGTGACCAACCCACAGGCTGCTGGCCTGATTGGCACAGTCTCCAAGGCGGCCGGCAAGTAGGGGCCACAAGAGGGGTCAAGTCTACAATCGTCAATACCGTATGAAGATCTGGGGAGGGAGGAACATGGGCAAGTAGGCCGGTCCTCGCCGGCAAAACGAGGTCGAAGGCACGACTCTGCGACTTTTTGACTCTGTGACTCTGGGAAGATTGAGGGGAGGAAGAAATGACGCGCAAGTGTGATCGACTGCTGAGAGCCCTACTCGTACTGGCGATGGCGGCTATGACCCCGATGAGCCAGCACCCGGCCATGGCGGCCTCCGCGGCGGAACTCAACCGGGAGGCCGCCGCCGCTTTGAAGCAGCTCTACGACAGCGAGCCTGCGGCCAAGGCGCTCGGGGCGAAGGCAAAAGGCATCCTCGTCTTTCCGAGCATCATCAAGGCCGGGTTCATCGTCGGCGGACAGTATGGCGAGGGCGCCCTGCGCAAGCGCGATAGGACGGTCGCCTACTACAACACGGTCGCCGCCTCGTACGGCCTGCAGGCCGGCGCGCAGTCGTTCGGATACGCGCTGTTCTTCATGACCGACTCCGCGCTGAAATATCTCGACAAGAGCGACGGCTGGGAGATCGGCACCGGCCCGAGCATCGTTATCGTGGACGAGGGCAAAGCCGGTGCGCTCACGACCACGACAGCCCAGGCCGATGTCTATGCGTTCTTTTTCGACCAGAAGGGACTGATGGCGGGGCTCGGCCTGCAGGGGTCGAAGATCAGCAGGATCAACAAATAACCCTCGCATCTCACCGCAACTGAAAGGAGGCAAAAGCATGCCAAGGAGCCTCATCGCGACCATCCGATTGCTGGCAGCGGCCGCCATCGTCGCCCTGTGCGCGAACGACGTGCACGCGCAGCAGAAGCGGCCCAACATCCTCATCATCTGGGGCGATGACATCGGCTACTGGAACGTCAGCGCCTACAACCAGGGGATGATGGGCTACAAGACGCCGAACATCGACCGCATCGCCAAGGAAGGCGCAATGTTCACCGACTGGTACGGCCAGCAGAGCTGTACCGCCGGCCGCGCGGCGTTCATCACCGGGCAGTCGCCGTTCCGCACCGGCCTGCTCAAGGTCGGCCTACCCGGCGCGAAGGAAGGCTTGCAGAAGGAGGACGTGACCATAGCCGAGCTGCTCAAGGCGCAGGGCTACATGACCGGCCAGTTCGGCAAGAACCACCTCGGCGACCGCGACGAGCACTTGCCGACCGCGCACGGCTTCGACGAGTTCTTCGGCTCGCTCTATCACCTCAATGCTGAAGACGAACCGGAACATCCCGATTACTTCAAGGACCCGGAGCTGAGGAAGAGATTCGGCACGCGCGGCGTGATCCGCTCCTGGGCGAACCCGGACGGCACGCAGAAGATCGAACTCACCGGGCCGCTGACCAAAAAGCGCATGGAGACCGTGGACGAGGAGTTCACGAAGGAAGCCATCCGCTTCATGAAGGATGCGAAGAAAGCGAACAAGCCCTTCTTCCTGTGGTGGAACTCCACCCGCATGCACATCTGGACGCGGCTCAAGGCGGAGAGCCAAGGCAAGACCGGTCTCGGCATCTATCCCGACGGCATGGTCGAGCATGACGCGCTGGTGGGTGAAGTGCTCAAGGCCCTCGACGACCTGGGCCTCGCGCAGAACACCATCGTGATGTATTCCACTGACAACGGGGCCGAGAAGTTCACCTGGCCGGACGGCGGGCAGTCGCCATTCCGTGGTGAGAAGAACACCAATTGGGAAGGCGGTTACCGGGTGCCGACGGCGATCCGCTGGCCGGGGGTGATCAAGCCCGGCACCGTACTCAATGATGTCTTCGCGCACGAGGACATGCTGCCCACACTGGTCGCGGCGGCGGGTGAGCCAAACATCAAGGAGAAGCTGCTCAAGGGCACCAAGGTCGGAAATAAGACCTTCAAGGTGCATCTCGACGGCTACAACATCACCGACGCCCTCGCCGGCAAAGCGCCCAGCCCTCGCAAGGAGTTCTTCTACTTCAACGACGACGGTTCGCTGGTGGCGCTGCGCTACAACCAGTGGAAGCTCGTCTTCGCGGAACAGCGCGCCCACGGCTTTGACGTGTGGCAGGAGCCGTTCGTGACGCTGCGCCTTCCGAAGCTCTTCAACCTGCGTTCCGATCCCTTCGAGACCGCCGACCACGAAGGCATGGACTACGAACGCTGGAGGGTGGAACACGTCTTCCTGCTGGTGCCGGCGCAGCAGTACGTCGGACAATTCCTGAGCACCTTCAAGGAATTCCCGCCGCGCCAGAAGGCGGGCAGTTTCGCGCTCGACCAGGTGCTGGAGTCGCTCCAGCAGGGTGCGCAAGGCGGCAGCAGATAATCACCATCGGTGGGTGGTCCTTCCCTTTGAGCTTTCACGATGAGCCGGAGATCCAAGCGGCCGCCGGTCGCGGCCGACTTTACTGAAAGGAGGATGCGAATGTTCCGACAAATGAGGCTCCTGATTGTGACAGCAATCGCATTCGCCGCGCTGCTCGGCTTGGCCGGGCCAGCAGCCGCGCAGGCGCCCGCCAAAAAACCCAACATCCTCGTCATCTTTGGCGACGACATCGGCGTCAGCAACATTAGCGCGTACAGCGACGGCCTGATGGGCTACGAGACCCCCAACATCGATCGCCTCGCCAAGGAGGGTGTCCGCTTCCTGCATTACTACGGCGAGCAGAGCTGCACGGCGGGGCGGGCCGCGTTCCTCACCGGCCAGCACGGGATCCGCACCGGCCTCACGAAGGTGGGTTTCCCGGGCGCGCCCATGGGCATGAGCCAGCTCGATCCCTCCATCGGCGGGCTGCTCAAGAACCTCGGCTACGCCACGGGTCAGTTCGGCAAGAACCACGTCGGCGACCGCAACGAGAGCCTGCCGACCGTCAACGGGTTCGACGAGTTCTTCGGCAACCTGTACCACCTCAACGCCGAGGAGGAGCCCGAGCTGCCCGACTACCCGAAGGACCCGGCCTACCGTGCCAAGTTCGGTCCGCGCGGCGTGCTCAATACCAAAGCCACCGACAAGGATGACCCAACCGTCGATCCCCGCTTCGGCAAGATTGGCAAGCAGACCATTGAGGACACCGGCGCGCTCACCAAGAAGCGCATGGAGACGATCGACGACGAGACCTCGGCCGCGGCCATCTACTTCATGAAGCGGCAACACACCGCGGGCAAGCCGTTCTTCACCTGGTTCAACGCGACGCGAATGCACCTGCGCACGCATGTCCGTCACGAACACCGCGGCCGTTACAAGCACGGCGATAGCGAGTACATCGATGGCATGATCGAGCACGATGACACCATCGGCACCCTGCTCAAAGCTCTGGACGACATGGGCATCGCGAACAACACCATCGTCGTCTACAGCAGCGACAACGGCCCGCACATGAACACCTGGCCCGACGGCGCGATGACGCACTTCCGCTCCGAGAAGAACACCAACTGGGAGGGCGCCTTCCGCGTGCCATCCCTCGTCCGCTGGCCGGGCGTAATCAAGCCGGGAACGGTGACCAACGAGCTCATGAGCCATAACGACTGGATCCCCACGCTGGCCTCGATCGCGGGCGAACCCGACATCGTCAACAAGCTGAAGAAGGGCTACACGGCTAACGGCAAGCAGTACAAGGTACATCTCGACGGTTACGACCAGTCGGCGTTCCTGCGCAACGTGAGCGGCACAGCGGGCAACAACAACGGGATCAGGAGCGCCCGCGACAAGTTCTTCTACTCGGACGACGATGGCCTGTTGGTGGCCATGCGGCAAGGCGACTACAAGTACGTCTACGCAGAGCAGCGCCTGCAAGGCACGATGGGCGTGTGGGCAGAGCCGTTCACGAAGCTCCGCCTGCAGAAGATCTTCAATCTGTTCCAGGACCCGTTCGAGCGGGCCGACATCACGTCCAACACCTTCTGGGACTGGCAGCTCAACCACATTGGAAGCGTCTACGGGACGATGGACGAGGTCTTCAAGTTCGCGGCGACGTTCAAGGAGTTCCCGCCGCGTTCGTTCCCGCCGAGCTTCGTCCCGACGACGATCATGGAGGAGACCATCGACGACATCCGGGGGGCGCAGAAGCAAGGCGCACGGAAGAAGTAGGCGGCACGGCAATCCGGATGAGAGTCGTTTAAGGACCACGGGATCGAGACGTAGCGGTGAATCCGCGTGAACATCGATTCTGCGGTGGAGGCGCGCTGTCCAAAACCACACCCAACAGAAGGGACATTGTCATGCACTTACGTCAATCGTTCTTCGCTGTGATGCTCGTCGGTGGGGCTTCTATAGCGCGAGCCTGCATGCGTACAACGGCGAGCGGGAGCTGTGGGCGCGCGAGATGCAGCGGGTGATGAGCGAGGATGGCCGCAATCTCTACTACCGTTGGTTCGTTGGGGGTGGGCAGTAAGTGGCCGGCCGTTTTTTTAGGGATCACGTGGGCAGCTTAGTCATGAAGGCACGGGCGGGACCGCGCCGCTGCTGAAACGGGTCGACTGAAGCCTAGTGAACTTCAAACAACGAGAGGAAACGAGACCGTGAAAGTCAAGACGTCGCTGCTGCTTGGGACGGTGCTGATCGCTGCGATACACGGCATCGTGAGGGCTGCGGAGGATCCGCTCCCGTCTTGGAACGATGGCCCTGGGAAAAAGGCGGTGGTCGACTTTGTCGCCCGCGTGACCAAAGAGGGCAGCCCGGGCTTCGTGCCGGTCGCCGAGCGCATCGCGGTGTTCGACAACGACGGCACGCTCTGGGCCGAGCAGCCCATGTATGTTCAGCTCGCGTTTGCGCTCGACCGCGTGAAGGCGCTGAGCTCCCAGCATCCCGAATGGAAAACCAAGGAGCCGTTCGCCTCACTGCTCAAGGGCGACCTCAAGGGCGCGCTCGCCGGCGGCGAGCCCGCCATTTTCCAAATAGTCATGGCCACGCACGCCGGGATGACGACGGAGGAGTTCGAGAAGACCGTGCGCGACTGGATCGCCACCGCGAAGCACCCGAAGACGGGGCGGCTCTACACGGAGATGGTCTACCAGCCGATGCTGGAATTGCTCGCCTACCTTCGTGCCAACGGCTTCAAGACCTGGATCGTGTCCGGCGGCGGCCAGGAGTTCATGCGCCCCTGGACTGAGCGCGTCTACGGCATCCCGCCCGAGCAGGTAATCGGCAGCCACGGCGAGTTGAAGTACGAGCTACGCGACGGCAAGCCGGTACTGGTCAAGGAAGCCAAGGTTGCGCTGATCGACGACAAAGCTGGCAAGCCGGTGGGCATTCAGAAGTTCATCGGCCGTCGGCCGATATTTGCCTTCGGCAACTCTGACGGCGACCTCGAAATGCTTCAGTGGACCGCCGCCGGGAGCGGGCCGCGCTTTATGGGCCTCGTTCACCACACCGACGCCGAGCGCGAGTGGGCCTACGACCGCAAATCCTCCATCGGCCGGCTCGACAAGGGTCTCGACGAAGCGAAGGCCAAAGGCTGGACCGTAGTGGACATGAAGCGCGACTGGAGGCGGGTTTTCCCGTTCGAGAAGCCGTGAGCGCCTTCACCGAGGGCGGCGGCCCCGGCGGGGGAGACAGCGCCACGATCTAGGTGAAGGATGAGAGTGCGTCCTCGGTCACAACGCGCCCGCAGCGTCCTCGAGGCGCTCGTCGGCGGTGAGCAGCTCGAGACCCTCTATGCGCCGGCGTGCCATGAGGAAGGTCGCCAGATGAAGCGCGTCGAGCGTGCGAAGGGCCCTGTCCGGTGCCACGTGGCAGGCCAGATCGCAGACCGCGGGGGTCAGCTCCCACAGCTCGCAGCGGGTCCAGAGCGCGTCGAGTTCGCGCCGCGCATCGGCGAGACGGCCCTCGGCCACGCTGCCTTGCTGTCGGAGCCTAAGCAGGGCGCGGGCCGATTCGACAACGGACAGGCGGGACGTCACGAGCACGGGCGCAGTGGCGATACGGGCTTCGATCTCCGGTGTCGTGCCGCGCTCGAGCGTGGCCCGCAAGGCTATGGACGTGTCGAGGTAGAGAGGTGTGCCAGGGGGCATGAGGCCGGTCAGCGCCGATCCTGCCGAAGTTCGTCAAGCAAGGCCTGTGCCGTGCCGGGGGGGAGCCCGAGGCCTTGGGTGCGCCACGACCAGTCGCCCTTCGGCTGGACTGCCCGGCTGACCTCGCCCGAGGCGGCCAGCGCCTCCAGGACGTCGTCCAGGGGCCCGGCAGCAGGAGTCTGGCGCCGTGCCGGGCGCAGTTCCGCTACGACCTCGTCTCGCTCCGTCACCAGCACTGTCTCCCCCGCCTTGACCAGGCGGACGTACTCAGAGAGCTTTGCCTTGAGCTGTTTGATCCCAACGACTTTCATGACGCTATTGTAGTCACTGGTGGTCACATTGTCAACGCAAGATTGCTAGCTCCCGTCCCGGGTCAATCATGGCGAAGATACGCCTGGAAGTCTTGCTCGAGGCTTCCGGATTTTGCGCGAGGGGCTGGACGGTGGTGGACATGAAGCGCGACTGGAAGCGGGTGTTTCCGTGTGAGCGGTAAAGCCAAAGAGACTAATTCGGACAGAGGCAGTGGCAAAATCGAAAAAGAAGAATGCACGTAAGCAGCAAACGACCGTCGGACAGGTAGCCAAGCCGCGCCGTGCGCTCTGGGTGGCTGGCGCCCTTGCCGTGATCGTGGTCATCGGGCTGGTCGTGGTGGTGAGCCGGTCTCCGAAGCAGCCCGCCAGTCCCACCCGTGACGCCGCGGCACCGGCGCCGGCGTCCGCGCCGGAGCAGGTCAGCCCTGATCGCCTGGTCGGTCGGTGGCTGCGACCGGATGGGGGCTATGTGATCGAGATTCGCAGTGTACAGAGCGATGGCGTCCTGGACGCGGGTTACTTCAACCCGCGCCCGATCCACGTATCACGCGCCGAGTGGCGTCGCGATGGCGGCCGCTTGCAGGTTTTCATGGAGCTGCGCGACGTCAATTATCCCGGCTCGACCTACACCCTGAGCTACGCGCCGGAGCAGGACCGCCTGGTGGGGACCTACTTCCAGGCCGCGCACCGGCAGACCTTCGATGTTGAGTTCGTGAGGCTGAAATGAACCGCACCCCAGTAAAGGAGGACACGGTATGACAGAGGCACACAACCGCCGGCGCACCCGGCCCCAGCGCCTTCTCTGCCCGCTGGCGCTGGCGCTCATTGCGGTGGCCGCTTGCCTGGCCGCGCTCCCTGCGTCGGCGCAGCAGCCAGGCAAGCTTGACCGCACGGTCCTGCCGATCCCCGAGCCGAAGTATCCGCCGATCACCGAGCTGGATGCACGCAAGGCCAAGGCACCGCCACGCTTCGAAGTGAAGGCGCCTAAGGGAGCGCCTAACGTCGTCATCGTGCTGATCGACGATATCGGCTTCGGGCACGCTGCCACCTTTGGCGGCGCGATCGAGACGCCGACCCTGGAGCGGCTCGCTCAAAACGGGCTGCGCTACAATCGGTTCCATACCACCGCGCTTTGCTCGCCGACGCGAACCGCGCTCCTCACCGGCCGCAACCATCACGTCAACAACGCTGGCGCCATCATGGAGCTGGCCACAGCGTTCCCGGGCAACACCGGCGTGCGGCCTAATAGTGTTGCCCCGCTGGCCGAGATGCTGCGGCTGAACGGCTACAGCACTGCGGCCTTCGGCAAGTACCACGAGACCGCGCCATGGGAGGTGTCGATCTCGGGCCCGTACGACCGCTGGCCCACCCATTCCGGGTTCGACAAGTTCTACGGCTTCATCGGGGGCGAGACCAACCAGTGGGCGCCCGCGATCTACGACGGCGTCGTCCGGGTCGAGCATCCGCGGGACTCGAACTATCACTTCACCACCGACATGACCAACCAGGCCATCGCCTGGACGCGGTTCCAGCAGGCCATGACCCCGGACAAGCCGTTTTTTGTCTACTTCGCGCCGGGGGCCACGCACGCGCCTCATCACGTGCCGAAGGAGTGGATTGCAAAGTACAAAGGCAAGTTCGACCAGGGCTGGGACAAGCTACGAGAAGAGACGTTGGCGCGGCAGATCAAGCTCGGCGTGGTGCCGCCGGGCACGAAACTGACAGCTCGCCCGGCCGAGATCCCGGCGTGGGACTCACTGTCGGCTGACCAGAAGCGGCTGTTCGCGCGGCAGATGGAGACCTTTGCGGGCTTCGCTGAGCACACCGACCACGAGGTCGGGCGACTGGTGCAGGCGATCCGGGACATGGGCGAGCTAAACAACACACTGTTCTTGTACATCGTGGGCGACAACGGCGCCAGCGCCGAAGGCGGCCCGGACGGCACCTACAACGAGCTGCTGGCGCTCAACGGCATTGTCAGCGACATCTCCTCACAGCTGCCGTGGATCGACCAGTGGGGTGGGCCGATGACCTTCCCCCATTTCTCCATCGGCTGGGCGCACGCCGGCAATACGCCCTTCCAATGGACCAAGCAGGTCGCATCGCATTTCGGCGGCACGCGCAACCCGATGGTGATCCACTGGCCCGATCGTATCAAGGCAAAAGGCGAGGTGCGCTCGCAGTTTCACCACGTGATCGACGTCGCACCCACGGTGCTCGAGGCCGCCGGGCTCCCGGAGCCGAAGATCGTGAACGGCACCAAGCAGCGGCCCATGGACGGGGTGTCAATGGTCTATACCTTCCACAATCCCAACGCCAAAGGCCGTCGCACCACGCAGTATTTCGAGATGTTCGGCAACCGCGCGATCTACCACGACGGCTGGGTCGCAGCGACCCGCCACAGCATCCCGTGGCTAATGGCGCCGCTTCCGCCCTTCGACCAGGACCGCTGGGAGCTGTACAACATCGAGGAAGACTTCAGTCAGACGAACGATCTGGCGGCGCACAATCCCACGAAGCTGAAGGAGCTGCAGGACCTGTTCATTCGGGAAGCGATCCGCAACAACGTCCTGCCGCTCGATGACCGACGCGTCGAGCGCTTCAATGCCGCGATCGCGGGCCGCCCGGACCTCATGGGGACTCGCACCTCGCTCACCCTGTACGAAGGGATGACCGGCATCACCGAGAACGCTTTCATCAACATCAAGGGCCGGTCGTTCACGATCACCGCCGACGTGGAAGTGCCGCGCGAAGCTGTGAACGGGGTCATCATCGCCCAGGCAGGAAGATTCGGCGGGTGGAGCCTGTATATGAAGGGCGGGCGCCCGCACCATGTCTACAATTTCGGCGGCCTGGAGCGGTTCACGGCCTCTTCGCCCCAAGCGCTGACGCCGGGCCGCCACACCGTGCGTTACGACTTCGTCTACGACGGCGGGAAGCCGGGTTCCGGCGGGATCAGCCGGCTGAGCGTGGACGGCCAGCAGGTCGGCGAGGTGCGCGTACCCCGGACGATGCCGTTCGCGTACTCCGCCGATGAGGGCGTGGACGTGGGCACCGACAACGAGACGCCGGTGACCGAGGACTACAAGGAACGTGACAACAAGTTTACCGGCAAGATCCACAAGGTGACGGTCGAGGTGAAGTGACGGCGGTCAGGAAGTGGAGTCGGCGCCGATCCCCTCCGGGTTGCACACCGTGACCTGGAGCCCACGGAATCTCCTCGCGTAGGGGGGACCGTCATGCGGCGTGACGAGATAGTTCTTCCCTCTCGGATAGCGCGAGCGGAATATCTCCAGGGACGCGGGATCGAACTCCGCGGGGTTCCACTTGCACTCGATGGTGTCCGCCTGGTCGCGCGGACGCACGAGCACAAAGTCCACCTCGCGCCCCGCCTTGTTCCGCCAGTAGCGGACCGGCAGGTCCGGGAGATGCGCCTGGACATGCTCCAGCACGACGTGCTCCCACAGCACACCATAGTCCTCGGGGCGCAGCGGGTCCCAGCCGCGCGCGAAGCTGACGAAGCCGGTGTCGAAGCCGTAGACCTTGGGCAATTTTACCAGCTCCTTCTGGCCGCCGCCGTGGAAGGGGCGGACGAGGGTAATGGCGTGAGTGATCTCGAGGGCCTGCAGGTGGCTCTCGACGGTGGGCCGCGAGATGCCGAGGGCCGCCGCCGTGCGTGCCCGGTCCAGTGGCCCCCCGCTCTGGCGCAGGACGTACTCGAAGAGGGCGTTGAAACGGTTGACGTCGCGGAAGGCGAAGAGACGCTGGATGTCCCGCGCGAAGAAGGAGTCCATCCACTCGCGGTAGAGAGATGGTGTCTTGGTGGCGGCGAGCAGTGCGGGTGGAAGACCTCCGTGGTACAGGCGTCCGAGCAGGGTGGCCCCGAAGGCCCCGAGCTCGCTCCACAGCACGGGCACGAGGTGCACCTGGCGCTTCCGGCCCGCGAGGGTGTCGCGGAATTTCTTGCTGGCGGCGAGCGTGGAGGACCCGGTGGCCAGGATCCTCAGCCGGGGGAACATGTCGGCCGCGATTTTCAGGACGCGGCTGGGGTCGCGCAGCTGATGGATCTCGTCGAAGACGACGACCGGCTTGGTACAGTAGCGGTAGAAGAGCGCGGGATCGCGCACCATGTCCTCGACGGCCGGCAGGTCGCAGTCGACGTAGAGCGTCCGATCGGCCCCGAGGCTCCGCGCCAGGGTCGTCTTGCCGGAGCGGCGCACGCCGGACAGCCATGCGATAGGAGCTTCCTTCCAGGCATTCTCGATGCGGGTGAGCCAGAATGGGCGCTCGATCATGGTAAGCGTACTTTACGTTTGGTCGGTCCGTTTGTCAAGTACAGAGGCAGGGGCCAGGGGGGAAGCGACGCGGGGAAGCCGCAGGATTGATGTGAGAACGAGTGTTGAACATCGAACGTCGAACACTGAACATCGAACGTTGAACGACGAATTGCGGGCGAAACACGAAAGCCGATTGAATGGCTATCAACAGCGAGAGGGATGTAGATATGGCTCAGGAGACGAGCCGGCGAAGATATGATCTTGAGGGGCGGCTCCTTGAATACTCAGTGGGAATAACCCGGTTGGTTGAGGAATTGGCCAACACGAGAACTGGCAGCCATGTTGCGGGTCAGATCCTGAGGTCTGGAACCTCGCCATACTCAAATCATGCCGAGGCCCAGTCCGCGGCGTCGCCGAGTGACTTTGTCCATCGGCTCCGCATTTGTCTGAAGGAGCTTCGGGAGACGAAGCGATGGCTGCTACTGATTCGTCGTGTGCCCCTCGTGAAATCATTTATCCGTACGGATACACTCCTTCAGGAAACTGAGGAACTGATCAAGATATTCGTGCGCAGCATCCGCACCGCCGAGGCCAGGAAGCGAGCGTAATTCGATGTTCGAAGTCCGACGTTCGATGTTGGACGTTCGGGGTGCATCCCGGAACGTCAAGCGCTGTACCACGTTCCTGGCGCTCGCGGTGCTCGCCATGACGGTCGGGTGCCAGCAGCCTCCGCCGCCAGCGTTCGTCGGAGCGGCGAAGTGTGCCGCCTGTCATGAGCGGGAGACTGAGCTCTGGAAAGGCTCCGACCACGACCTGGCCATGCAGGTGGCGGACGAGAAGACCGTGCTCGGGAACTTCAGCAACGCGACTTTCACAAAGGATGGGGTTACCTCGACGTTCTTCAAACGCGATGGCCAATTCTTCGTGCGCACCGACGGCCCGGACGGGAAGCTCGCCGACTTCGAGATCAAGTACACCTTCGGTGTCGAACCGCTGCAGCAATACCTCATCGCGTTTCCAGGCGGGCGGTACCAAGCGCTGACGATTGCCTGGGACGTCAAGCGCAAGCGCTGGTTCCATCTCTATCCCGCCGAGCGCATCGACTTCCGCGACGAGCTGCACTGGACCAAGCCGTCGCAGAATTGGAACTTCATGTGCGCCGAGTGCCACTCGACCGGCCTGCAAAAGAACTACCGTCTCGCGGAGGATCGTTTCGAGACCTCTTGGTCCGACATCGACGTGTCCTGCGAGGCCTGCCATGGCCCCGGTTCCCGTCATGTCGCGTGGGCGCAGGAGGCTCAACGCGGCCGCAGCGGTTCTGATTCCACGCTCGGGCTGGCCTTCCAAATCAAGGACACTTCGGGAGGCACCTGGACTGTTTCACCTGGTGAAGCGACCGCGCGCCGCAGCAAGCCCCTGTCGTCGCGGGTGGAGATTGAAACCTGCGGACGCTGCCATGCCCGTCGAGGGCAGATCTGGAGTGACTATCAGCATGGTCAGCCCCTGGCAGAGACCCATCGCGTGGCGTTCCTGGATGAGGCGCTCTACCACGCCGATGGCCAGATCAAGGACGAGGTGTACGAGTATGGCTCGTTCCTGCAGAGCAAGATGTATCACGCAGGCGTCACCTGCTCGAATTGCCACGATCCCCACAGCGCCCGGCTGCGCGCATCGGGCAACGCCCTGTGCTCGCAATGCCACCTGCCCTCGAAGTATGACGATCCGCAGCATCACTTCCACACAGCGGGCACGGAGGCCGCGCAGTGCATCTCGTGCCACATGATCAAGCGATACTATATGGTCGTAGACGGACGGCGAGATCACAGTTTTCGCGTACCGCGGCCCGATCTGTCCATGACGCTCGGCACGCCCAACGCGTGCAATGACTGTCACAGGGATCGCCCCGCCCGGTGGGCTGCCGATGCGGTGACAAAGTGGTACGGGCCGAATCGGAGAAATGAATGGCACTACGGCGAGGCAATTCACGCCGGCCGGAATGCACGGGCCGACGCAAAGAGCCTACTGGTCCGGGCCATAGAGGACGCGACGACACCGGCCATCGTCCGCGCGACAGCGTTGAACCTGCTGCACCGTCATCCGGGGCCGAACGCGCTCCGCGTGGTAGAGGGGTCGTTACGCGATAGCGACCCGCTCGTCCGCCGCGCCGCCGCGTCGGCGCTCTCGGCGGTGGAGCCACGGACCCGTGTGGCGCTGGGCTTTCCGTTGCTCAACGATCCAGTCCGCACCGTGCGTTTGGAAGCGCTTTCGACCCTGGTGGCCGTCCCGCGCGATCGCTTTACGGCTGCTCAGCTCACGGCGCTCGATCAGGTCATCGCCGAATACCGCCAAGCCCAGGCCTTCAATGCGGACCGCGCCGAGGCCCATCTCAATCTCGGCGCGCTCGACGCGCAGCTTGGCAAGTTCGACGCTGCTGAACAGGCGTATCGCACCGCCATTCGCAAGCAACCGTCATTTATACCTGCCTACATCAATCTGGCCGACTTGTACCGCCAGCAAGGCCAGGAGGCCAAGGTTGAGCAAACGCTGCGCGAGGCTCTGAAGGCCGACCCCGGGAATGGGGATGCCTCCCACGGGCTCGGCCTATCGCTGGTCCGTCAGAAGCGGTTGCGCGACGCGATTCCCGAGCTTGCCAGGGCGGCGCAACGACGACCGGACGCCCCACGCTATGCCTACGTCTACGGCGTGGCCTTGCACGAAACCGGCGACACCCGACGCGCGCTCGACGTTCTGAAAAGAGCGCATGAGCGGCATCCTGCCGAGGGCGAGATCGTCATCGCCCTGGTCGAATATGAGTCGCAGGCGGGCGATCGCAAAGCCGCCATTGCCTGGGCCCGCAAGCTCGTCGCGATGTCCCCCGGAGATACCCAGGCGCAGCGGCTGTTGCAAGCTCTGGAGCAGGGGCGTTGATGTCTTGGGCAGCTTCTCGAACGAAGAACGCGATTCGGTGTGGCTCGCAATCCTACCGTTGCAGAGGCAGTTGATTCCGTGGTAGGGGGTCACCCCATTTGAGACGAGGTAAGCGCATGCGTACTGAGAGTGGCGCGTCCCCCCACGAGACAATGAGGACGAGGACTATGCCTGCATTGCGACGCTATACGTGGCTCCTGTTGCCGCTGGTGACCTCGTTTATCACAGCGTGCGCCACAATACCGCGCGACATTGACCCACCGAGAATTCATATCGCCAACATCACGCCCAAGGATGTCACCCTCTTCGAGCAGCGGTACGACGTGCAGCTCCGTATAATGAACCCGAACGACTCCGACCTCGGCATCAAAGGGATGCGCTTTGATATCGAGTTAAACGACCAGGAGTTCGCCCACGGTATGTCCGGCCAGAAGACCACAGTGCCTCGCTTTGGCTCCGAGGTGGTAACCGTAGAAGTATTCACCACCCTCGGTAGCTTTTTGCGCCAGCTCCAGGAGCTGAGCAAATCAGACACGGGCAGAATCCGCTATCGTCTTCGAGGCACGGCACTTGTGGAGTCCCCCTCCAACTTCAAGCTGCCATTTGATGAGAAGGGAGAGATCGACTTCAGCCATGTGGGTGAGAAGCGATAAGCGAAAAGCCCCTCTGACGCCCTGTTCCGGACCCGGCAGGATCGAAAAGGTGACCATCGAACTAAGGTAACGCAGCAATATCAAGCTCTTAGAGCGCTCCACCCCCTTTGGAGTCTCAGCGGCAGGGCAGTAAACTTTGCGTCAAAACCTCGTGATTTTACGAGTTGCCTGGGTGCTCTGTTCATAATAGATGTTAATGTGCTGAAGTTCGCGTGGAGATCCCAGACGTACAGTGAGCTGATCGTGTTCGCTTCAAGGCGAATCAGTTCAACTTCGGGGCCAACGCGTCCGCGGTCATCGCGAAGGAGGGCGCCGCCCCGCACACCCAGTTTGTTGACGGCGTGGCAGTCTTCGTGAGGCCGATCGGAGGCGTGATGGGCGAGGCAGTACTCGGAGGCTAGAAATTCACGTACGTACCGAAGTGATCGAGAGATCGTCGGACAGCCACACAGAGCGCCCGAGGTTCAACATCGAAGTAGGGGTATGAGGCTAAACACGCTCCCTCGCGCCGCCGCGGCGTTGCTGTTGGCGGCGACCGTCGCCTTGGTGGCCGCCGCACAGGACCCCGCATCCGCGCAGTCCGCGCGCACGCGCGGCGAATTGCCGTTCAACAACCCCAAGTGGACCGGCGACTTTGACGGGATGGTCAAGCGCCGGCGGATCCGCGCGCTCGTCGTCTACTCGAAGATGCAGTACTTCGTCGACAAAGGCCAGCAGCACGGCACGGCCTACGAGTTCGTCAGGGTGTTCGAGGACCACATCAACAAGAAGCTCAAGACGAAACACCTCAAGATCGACGTCTTCTTCGTCCCGATGTCGCGTGACGAGCTCATCCCGGCGCTCGTCGAGGGGCGCGGCGACGTCGCCGTGGCGGCACTCACGATCACGCCACAGCGCCTGAAGCAGGTCGATTTCTCGGCGCCCTTCTTCCACGGCATCGACGAGATCGCGGTCACCGGGCCGCAGTCGCCCCAGATCGCGACGCTCGACGACCTCTCAGGCAAGGAGGTCTTCGTCCGCAAGTCATCGAGCTACTGGGAGCACCTTGAGGAGCTCAACAGGGGCTTCAGGAAGGAGCGTAAGCCGCCGGTGAAGCTGCGGCCCGCCCCGGAGAACCTCGAGGACGAGGACCTGATGGAAATGGTGAACGCCGGTCTTGTCGGCATCGTGGTCGTCGACAACTACAAGGCAGCCCTCTGGGCGAAGATCTTCAAGGACATGAAACTCCACCCGGAGACCGCGGTGAACACGGGCGGCGAGTTTGCCTGGATGATGCGCAAGAACAGTCCGCTGATGAAGGCCGAGATCGATGCCTTCGCCAAGACGCACGGGCAGGGCACGGGGTTCGGCAACACCGTCGTTAACAAGTACGTCGGCAGCACGAAGTTCGTGAAGAACGCCACCTCGCCCGAGGAGATCACCAAGTTCCAGCAGATGGTCGAGCTGTTCCGCAGGTACGGCCACAAGTACGACATGGACCACCTGCTCATGATGGCGCAGGGGTACCAGGAGTCGCGGCTCGACCATAACGCGCGGAGCCCCGCGGGCGCCATCGGCGTCATGCAGATCCTGCCGGCGACGGGCAAGGAGCTGAAGGTCGGCGACATCACCCAGCTCGAGCCGAACATCCACGGCGGGGTGAAGTATGTGCGCTTCATGGTGGACCAGTACTACGAGAAGGAGCCGATGGACAGCAGGAACAAGATGCTCTTCGCCTTTGCGTCCTACAACGCGGGGCCGGGGCGCATCGCGCAGCTCAGGCGCGAGACGGCGAAGAGGGGCCTCGACCCGAACGTGTGGTTCAACAACGTCGAGGTCGTGGCCGCGGCGAGCATTGGGTCCGAGACGGTGACCTACGTCTCGAACATCTACAAGTACTACATCGCCTATAAGCTCATCACCGAGGACGAGGAGGAGCGCCGCCGGACGCGCGAGCAGCTGCAGAAGGGTGGCTGAAAAGAGGAGAAGTGACGAATCCGCCGAAGGGACGATCTCGGGTTGTATGGGTGAGGACGATCAAGGACTCTCAACCACTCACTGAGAAGGAGGAAGTGCTATGACACCCACAACGCGTGCCGCAACGGTGATCGCACTCGCTACGGGACTGCTGGTCAGCTGCAGTACGGCGCCGGGCACCAAAGAGGAGAGAGACGCACTCTTGAGGGAGGCCGCGTCTTCACGGCAAGAGTGGCACAAGCTGGACCCCGGCGTGGAGGCGTTCGCCAAGAAGGGCTACGGCTACGCCTTTTTCCCGGAGGCCGCCAAGGGGGGGGTAGGCATCGGCGGGGCCTATGGCCGCGGGGTCGTCTACGAGCAAGGTCAACACATCGGGTATGCTGACCTGACCGAGGGATCACTCGGGCTGCAGCTCGGGGGCCAGACCTACAGTGAGCTGATCGTGTTCGAGAACAAGGCGGCGATGGATCGCTTCAAGGCGAATCAGTTCAACTTCGGGGCCAACGCGTCCGCGGTCATCGTGAAGGAGGGCACCGCCACAAGCACCCAGTTTGTCGACGGCGTGGCGGTCTTCGTGAGGCCGCTCGGCGGCGCGATGGCAGCGGCGGTCCTCGGCGGCCAGAAATTCACGTACGTGCCGAAGTGATCGAGGGGCAGCGGTGGGCCAGTAAATTTCACGTCAAAACCGCGTAATTTTACGAGTTGCGGGGGGCTCTCTTGATCATAGATGTTAGTGCGTGATCACTCCTCGCACCGGAGGTAGGCGGTCAGTGGCCGCCCCGACCGGGATTACGTCCTTCTCGGCCTGGAAGATGATGGCGGGAGCAAGGCGCACATGGCTTCGATGGGAAAGCACCCGAGGCTTCTGGCCGGGCTGGTAGCGTTGCTGGTAACGCAGCCGCTACTCGCGTACGGGGGCCTCGCGACCCGCATCCTCTTCGACGGCATGTTCGCCGCGGTCTTGCTGGGTGTGGTCTTTGTCATCTTCGGAGCAGGGTGGGAACGGAAATTGGCCCTCGTGCTGGTCCTGCCGGTGTTTGTTCTCTATCTCGCGCATTACCTCCTGCCGGACCGAATGCGGTTCGCTTCGGCATTATTGTATAACGCCCTCATTATCGCGTTCATCGGCCTCGCGATCGCCGTGACCCTGCGCGACATCTTGCAGAAACGCGTGATCGGGGGCGGCGACGTCCTTGGCGCCGTCTCCGGCTACATCCTCGGCGGCATCGTCTGGGGCAATCTATATGTGGTGCTCCACCTTCTTGCGCCCGGCTCCTTCGCCGTGCAACCGGAGATCGCATGGCAGCTTCAGGAGCGGCACCTCCTGCACGCGCTGTTCAACTTCTTCAGCTTCGCCACGCTGACGAGCCTCGGCTATAACGACATCACGCCTATCACGCCATTCGCGAACACGCTCACGTGGCTCGAAGTGATGTTCGGGCAGTTCTACTTGGCGGTGGTGGTGGCGCAGCTCGTCGGGATGAGGCTGGCGCAGGCGATCCAGCCGGGCGGTCCTGAATCCAAGTGATCATCTCGGCGCTTTCCGCAAGCGAGGGGAAATTCGAGATTCGAAGCAAATTCGAAAGAAAGCGCAACCCGGGGGCCGGAGAAGGTTTCTGCGGCCGCCGACTGTAATCATGGGGCGGGTTCGGCGAGGGGGATCACGAACCAGTTGAGGGCGCTCGAGGACGAAAGGAGGAACGAATGAGTAGCGGAGGACATGGATTGCTGACCGGTGCCTTGTTCGGCGCCGTCGCTCTGGCCCTCCTGGCCGGCTGCGGCAAGCAAGACGACGCCATCTCTACCGCGGAGAAGGCTGACAAGAAAGCGGGCATCGCCGCCCCCAGCATCGCCGAGACCAAGGTGATCGCCGAGGAAGGCTTCATCTACGGGCTGCCGATCGTGATGAACTACGCGGTGATGTACGAATACGCCGTGGACAAGAACTCGGGCCAGTTCAAGGCCCCGTTCAACGAGATCAAAAACGAGCCTCGTGTTTACACCTACAAGGACACGGCGATTGTCACGCCCAATAGCGACACGCCGTATTCTTTCGTATGGATGGACCTGCGCGCCGAACCGATGGTGCTATCAGTCCCGGCCGTGGAGAAATCGCGCTATTACGCGGTGCAGCTCGAAGACGGCAACACCTTCAATTTCGGCTACATCGGCAGCCGCGCCACCGGCAACGAGGCCGGCGACTACATGGTCGTCGGCCCCGACTGGAAGGGCGATACCCCGCCGGGCATCAAGAAGGTGTTCCGTTCCACCACGCAGTTTGCGCTTGCGGGCTACCGCACCCAACTCTTCAATCCGGCGGACATGCCCAACGTGGTCAAGGTGCAGGCCGGCTACAAGGTGCAGCCGCTCTCGGCGTATTTGAAGCAGCCGGCCCCGGCCGCGGCGCCGGCGGTCAATTTCCCGAAGATCGACAAGGAGATGGTGAAGACGAACTTCTTCGAGTACCTCGACTTCTCGTTGCAGTTCGCGCCGCCGGGGCCGGAGGAGAAGGAGATCCGGGCGAAGCTGGCCACCATCGGCATCGGTCCGGGCAAGACCTTCGACTTCAAGGATCTTTCGCTTGTGCACAAGGCGGAACTGCTCCTGGGCATGAAGGATGGCGAGGCGAAGGTCGACCAGTATCTCGCCGCCGGGCTGAAGATCGTCAACGGCTGGAAGGTCGGCTCGTTCTTCGGCGACCGCGCCTTCTTCAATGGCGACTGGTTGCTGCGCGCGGCCGGTGCCAAGGGAGGCATCTACGGCAACGATGCCATCGAGGCCACGTATCCCATCACCAAGACACTGGCGAATGGCGAAGAGCTCGACGGCAGCAAGCACAACTACACGCTCACCTTCGCCGCCGGGCAGTTACCTCCAGTAAACGCCTTCTGGTCGGTGACGATGTACGACGGCAAGACGCAATTCCTGATCGAGAACCCGATCAATCGCTATCTCATCAACTCGCCGATGCTGCCCAACTTGAAGAAGAATCCGGACGGCTCGCTGACCCTCTATATTCAGAAGGACTCACCGGGCAAAGCGAAGGAGTCCAACTGGCTGCCGGCTCCCAACGGCCCGATCTACCTGGTGATGCGTCTTTACTGGCCGAAGACGGAGCCGCCATCGATCCTGCCGCCCGGCAGCGGGACGTGGCAGCCGCCGGCCATCGTGGTAGCGAAGTGATTTTTTCCGTTATCTGGGTTTGACACCTAAACAAGGAGAAACCGATGAAACGGAACACTTCGACACGGGCCGCGCTGGCCTTGGGGCTGCTGGCCATGTTCGTTCACGCGCCGGGCCTGACCCAAGTGCAGGGCAAGCTCACCGAGGACGAGGCCGCCCAGATCGGCACCGAGGCCTACATTTATGGCTACCCGCTGGTGACGATGGAGATGACTCGGCGGGTGCTGACGAACGCGGCCGCCCCGGACGGCAAGCTGGCCCCGATCGGTCAGTTCGCGAGGCTGAGGAGCTACCCCACGCCCGCGGACAAGGAGGTCACCGCGCCCAATGCCGACACGCTCTACACGCTGGCCTGGCTGGACGTCTCCAAGGAGCCTTGGGTCCTGAGCATTCCTGATGCAAGAGACCGTTACTACTTGATGCCGATGCTCTCGGGCTGGACCGACGTGTTCCAGGTGCCGGGCAAGCGCACCACCGGGACCAAGGCGCAGACGTACGCCATCACGGGCCCGGGCTGGAAGGGCACGCTCCCCGGGGGCGTGAAGGAATACAAGTCGCCCACGAGCATGGTCTGGATTCTCGGGCGGATCTACTGCACCGGCACGCCGGAGGACTACAAAGCTGTGCACGCCCTGCAGGACGAGTTCAAGCTGGTTCCGCTGAGCAGCTACGGCAAGCCCTACACCCCGCCCCCGGGCACAGTGGACCCAAGCATCGACATGAAGACCCCGGTGCGCGAGCAAGTGAATCGCATGAGCGCAGGCGAATACTTCAAGCTCCTGGCGGCGCTGATGAAGGATAATCCGCCGGCAAAGGCGGATGCGCCGATGGTCGCCAACATGGCGAAGCTCGGCATCGTGCCGGGCCAGGCCTTTGACATCAGTAAGCTCGACCCGGCCGTGCAGAAGGGGCTGCAGGGGGTGCCGAAAGCGAGCATTGAGAAAATTATGGCCCATTTCAAGACGGCCGGAAAGGACATCAACGGCTGGCTCTTCTCGACGAGGACTGGTCTCTACGGCGCCGACTATCTGCAGCGCGCACTCATCACCGCCATCGGCCTCGGCGCCAACCGGCCCCAGGACGCGGTATATCCGACCTCTGAGGTGGACGCTGAAGGCAAGCCATATGACGGCGCCAACAAGTACGTGATGCACTTCGCCAAAGGGCAGGTGCCTCCGGTCAGGGGCTTTTGGTCGCTGACGATGTACGACGGCGAATACTTCTTCGTGCCGAACCCGCTCAACCGCTACACGCTGAGCTCGCGGTCCAAGTTCAACTACAACAAGGATGGGTCGCTGGACCTCTACATCCAGAGGGACTCGCCGGGCAAGGACAAGGAGGCTAACTGGCTGCCGGCGCCCGCCGGCAAGTTCATCCTGATGCTGCGGCTGTATTGGCCGAGGGAGAGGCCGCCCTCGATCATCGACGGCACCTGGAAGCCGCCAGCGGTGGTGCGCGCACGGTGATGCGGGTGGAGTGACTGTCGTTCCAGGAATGGTCGGCGGTCTCGCGCCGTCGTAACGTTGAGAAGTGCTTATGGATAGAGAAAAGGGGGCTGTATGAAAATGGTGAACTTGGCAGGATTGGTGATGGCGGTGGTCGCAATGGGCTGGACAGGGACAGCGCTCGCGCAAACCCATTGGGGGTACGAAGGCGAAGCCGCGCCGCAGAACTGGGCCAAGCTGGACCCCAAGTTCGCGATGTGCGGGCTTGGAAGGAACCAGTCGCCGATCGACCTCGCCGGCTTCGTCGAGGCGGACCTGAAACCGCTGAAGTTCGCGTACAGCGCCGGCGCAGCGGACGTCCTCAACAATGGGCACACCGTTCAGGTCAATTACGCCCCGGGAAGCTCCCTGACCGTGGAAGGCCGCACCTTCGAGCTGAAGCAGTTCCACTTCCATTCCCCGAGCGAGAACAAGATCAAGGGGAACCAGTTCCCGCTCGAGGGACACCTGGTGCATGCGGACAAGGACGGCAACCTCGCAGTGGTCGCGGTAATGTTCCAGGAAGGAGCCGCGAACGCGCTTCTCACGAAACTGTGGGAGAAGATGCCGAAAAAGGTCGGGGACAAGAACGCGCTGCCTGCCGGACTGAGTGTCTCGCAGATCCTCCCTGCCGAGCGTGATTACTACCGCTTCAACGGTTCGCTCACCACGCCGCCCTGCTCCGAGGGCGTCTGGTGGCTCGTCATGAAGAAGACGGCGACGGCATCCAAGGCGCAGATCGAGCAATTCTCCAAGACCATGGGGCATCCGAACAACCGGCCGGTCCAGCCCGTAAACGCGCGCCCGGTGTTGGAGTAACGCCGGTCGATGGCGGGGGACCAATGACGGCTCGCATGAGGTGAGATGTGCGCGGGGAAGCTGGAGGACATCGACCCGTACTTCCTCGAGTTCGCGATCGCCGCTCGATGTCACCGGTAGCGCGCCTGTTCTCGGAGGCCACCTACAAGATTCCGGCGACCGATACGTCTGGAAAACCGGGTACCGCCCAAAGGAGGCAACGTGAGCCAGACACGGATTGCGGCGTTAGCCTTGCTGGCATTGTTGATAGCCGCCCCGCTGTGGGCGGCGGAGGAGGAAACCGAGACGGAACTGGCCAAGAAGACCCAGAACCCCGTGGCGGATCTCATCAGCGTGCCGTTTCAGAACAACTTCAACTTCGGCGTCGGGCCCAACAATGTCACGCAGTACGTCCTCAACGTCCAGCCCGTGATCCCGTTCAAGTTGTCTGAGGACTGGAACCTTATCACCCGCACGATCCTGCCCATCATCAATCAACCGTCGATCGCGCCCGGGGTCGAGAGCGAATTCGGCCTGGGGGACCTCAACCCGGCGTTCTTCTTCTCCCCGAGGAAGCCGGGGGCGCTCATCTGGGGTGTCGGGCCGGTATTCACGTTCCCCACCGCAACGGACACCCAACTGGGCTCCGGGAAGTATAGCGCGGGCCCCACGGCCGTGGCGCTGACCATCCAAGGCCCCTGGGTGCTCGGCGCTCTCATCAACCAGCAGTGGTCGTTCGCGGGGGATTCGGATCGGCGCGATGTCAGTGCGATGCTGATCCAGCCGTTCGTGAACTACAACCTGCCGGACGGCTGGTACCTGTCGAGCGCGCCCATCATCACGGCCAACTGGGAGGCCAGCAGCGACAACACATGGACGGTACCCGTGGGGGGCGGTTTTGGGAAACTCTGGCGCATCGGGAAGGTCGGGCTGCCAGTCAACACCCAGATCCAGGCCTTTTACAACGTCGAGACGCCGGACGGTGGCCCGGAATGGCAGCTCCGTTTCCAGGTGCAGTTCCTGTTCCCGAAGTGAGACCAGCCGCGCTGCCGGGTGGGAGTGCGGGAGTATGGGCGTGAGGGAGTATGAGCGTGGGGGAGTGTGGGTGTGGGGATGGTAAGACACTTTCGAGAATTGCGCGTTTATCAGGATGCCTTCGGTGCGGCGATGATAATTTTCCGACTCTCAAGATCATGGCCGCAGGAAGAGCGGTACTCCCTTACGGACCAGATTCGGCGTGCATCGCGGGCTGTCTCAGCAAATATCGCGGAGGCCTGGCGGAAGCGGCGGTATCCGGCACACTTCACCAGTAAGCTGTCGGACGCCGACAGCGAAACTGCGGAGACACAGGCGTGGCTGGATGTTGCGCACTCCTGCGGCTACCTCACGAAGAAGCAGTTTTCTGAGTTGGACCAGACGTACGAAGGGGTCAGTGGGGGGCTGGTCACGATGATGGAGAGCGCAAAGAGGTGGTGCGGACCCGCCAAAAAACTCCCACACGCCCAGACGCCCAAACCCCCCATACCGGCGGGAGAAGGGAGGTGACGGGAATCGAGCAGTCTCGACCGCGAGTGTCTCTGCGACTCACTGATGTGACCGTAACCAGCAAAGGAGGAAGCCGATGAAGGCGATGAGACGAGTGGGAACCGTTCTGTTTCTGTCTCTGTTGGTCGCTGCGCTCGGCGCGGCGCTGATCTACGCCCAGACTGCGCCGCAGGGCCCGGTCAAGGCGCAGCCCCCGGCCTCGGTCCAGGGCAAGGCGAACGCGCCCCCGCCCCCCCAGGCCACGAAGGGCACGGCGGTGGGCAAGAGCAAGGTGGCGGTGAACACGGCGAACGCCACCGGTGACTCGGACTCGTTCTGGGTCGAGGAGATCGACATCGACGGAGACGGCAACGTCGAGCGGACCGATCTCCTGTGGGACGATGAGGACAAGGTGCTCTACCTCTATGCCGACGGGACGTTCACGTGCACGAAGGGGGGCACCGGCGAGGGCGCCATGCTCATAGCCGTCTACGGCCAGGGCAATCCGTATAAGAAGCCGGCCGGCTCGGGCTGGTACGTGGTCGAGCTCGACAAGCTCGAGTGCGCCGCGCAGGCCGCTGGCGTGTTCGGCTGCCAGTTCGACGCCAAGGGCAACGCGACCGCCTGCGGCGCGGCCACGATCGACGCCAAGAACGATGACATCGTGATCGTCAGCGTCTCGAAGTAGGACGCGACGACGCACGCCCCGCCGCGGGCGGGCCGGGCGGGGCGTGCCGTCGGTCTAGCTCATCGATCAGCCGGGGAGGCTGCTCGGCGGGCTGGGCCGAAGAAGAAGCGAAATGAGCGACGCTTCGGAGGCCGAGGGTAAATCCGAGATTCGAAATCCGAAATTCGAAGCAAATTCGAATGAGGAAAAGGGGAAAATTCGAGACTGGTGTGATCACGAAAATGCCGCGGTGTATTTCGCCAATGAGGTAGGGCCGTTTTGGAGCATTGGCCTTTCGAATTTCGGATTTGTCTCGGATTTCGATCATCGGATTTCGCCTTTGGCCTAGGGGTCACGTTTCGTCTTTTTGGCTAGTTTTGGTTCTTGCTATAATGCTCGGACCGACGTTTACCTGTGGGGAGCCAGCCGTTGTACACGTGGAGGTAGTTGGTGCTGCTCCCCAGACGGGACTGCCGTGAATATGCAGCAGCCCGTAATGCTCGGCGCGCGGCGCGGGCATGCCAACACGTCAACCCCTATGGCGATCCAGATCGTTCGTGAGCCGATCACCCTCGATGAGATGCGCTCCCTCGCCCACGGGCAGTTCGGGGACTTCGTGAAGGCGGTCGTGGATGTGCGGCTGGGGGTGATGGCCATTGGGGGGGAGCTGCACGCCGACGAGGAGGCGCTCCTCCTCGAGCAGGCGTCCCGCCAGGTGGACCTCTGGGGAATCAATATCTATCCAGACCGCGTGGGGACGGATCGTATCGAGTTCGACTCCATGATCAACGTCCGGCCGTCGCAGGGGAACCGCTCGCGCTCGGTCGAGGATCCGGCCCTCCGGCAGCAGATCGTGAACGTCGTGACGAGGCTCATCGGCGCATGACGGAGCCGGCCTATCGACACCAGGAGCTTGCTGCGGGGCGGTGGAGCCGCCTGTCGCTCGCCGAGCAGCTCGGCAACGTCGGGAGCGAGGTGGGACGCATGCGCCGCTGGCGCGGCAAGGACGAGCGGCTCGCGGCCGGCGCGTTCGATCGTGCGCTCGAGCTGCTCGATCTCACCCTCGCCGACCCCCGGTGGCGCGGTCGGCTCAGGGAGATCACCCGCGCGCGGGAACTGCTCTGCGACGCGGCATTGGATGGTCGCGAGCACGGCGCCACGCTGGAAGACCTCGACCGGTACTTTCTGGAGTTCGCGCTCGCCGCTCGATGGCACCGATAGCGTCGCTGACCAAGCGCAGACGAGCGCCCCTGGCCGAGCCTGACGCCCCCCTGGTGAGTAAGAGAGTCGGAGGGCGAGCGAATCGGGTGGTCCGGGCGAGTTGTGCGACCCTCCGCGGCTCACGCTATGCTGCGGCGAGCCAGCGCTTGGAATTCGAAATTCGAAGCACGAAGCCCGAAGGGAAATACGAAACCCGAGAGTCGAAACAAATACAGATGCTCGATAAGGACGAGGGCGGCTCTGTGCAGCGTTCGGAGACCGGCGGTTGGCGCCCGGGAAATGGGGCCCGGACAAGGAATCGAACTGGATGCCGGCGCCCGAGGCGGAGGGCACTAGGCAGGGCGTGTGACGCGGGCCTGCCGCACAGCGAGTGATTGACAACTAAATCGTCATATGTCATGATATTTGACGACTATGGCGTCAATAGATACCCAAGGCCATCAGTGGGTTCCCCGCGTGCTTGACTTGCCAGCCCTGCTCGCGAAGCGGTCCCATTTCCTCCTGGGCCCGCGGCAGACCGGCAAGACGTCCCTGGTCCGGAATACCCTCAAGGAGGCGAAGGTCTACGACCTCCTCGACACGTCGGTGTACCTAGCGCTCAGCCAGCGCCCCGGCCGCCTCGCCGAGGAGATCGGCCCCCGAGACCGCATCGTGGTGATCGACGAGATCCAGCGGCTCCCGGTACTCCTGAACGAGGTGCACCGCCTGATGGAAACCCGGGGCGTGCGCTTCCTGCTGACGGGATCGAGCGCGCGCAAGCTCCGGCGCGGCGGGGTCAACCTGCTCGGCGGCCGCGCCCGGACAAAATACCTGCATCCGCTCACGTGGAAAGAGCTCGGCGACCGGTTCGAGCTTGCCCGTGCCATGGCCCGTGGACTGATTGCCTCCATCTATTTCTCGGACGATCCCCAAGCCGACCTTCGGGCGTACGCGGGCCTGTACCTGCAGCAGGAGATCGTCGCCGAGGGGGCAACGCGCAACGTGCCCGCCTTCAGCCGATTCCTCAAGGTCGCGGCGCTCTGCAACGGGACCATCGTGAACTTCACGAACGTGGCCAACGATGCCCAGGTGGCGCGCACCACCGTCTACGAGTATTTCGAGATCCTGAAGGACACGCTCGTGCTCTACGAGCTTCCCGCGTGGAGGAAGACGAAGACCCGAAAGCCCCTCGCCTCCTCAAAATACTATTTCTTCGACGTCGGCATCGTCGGATCGCTCCAGGGCAGGGCATTCGGGCCCGGCACGCCGGAATTCGGCGAGGCGTTCGAGACCTTTCTCATGCACGAGCTGGTGAGCCATCGCGATTACATATCCGGGGAGACGCTCAGCTACTGGCGGTCAACCTCGGGGTTCGAGGTGGATTTCATCATCGGGGATCATACGGCTGTGGAAGTCAAGGCCAAGGAGAGCGTGTCGCCGCAGGATCTGAAATCGTTGCGGGCGCTCGCCGAGGAGAAGAAGCTGAAACGTTATCTCTGCGTGTGTCTGGAGGCGCGCACGCGAAAGACCCAGGAGATCGTGATTCTCCCGTTCATGAAGTTCCTGGAGGCCCTGTGGAACGGCGAATACCAGTAGAGGACAATTATAGGTGTACTGGCCGAACGCCGACGGCTCGACGACGGTGTACTTCGGCCCGAAGCATCCCGACGGCGTCAAGCAAGGCAATTGGATCCAGACAATACCGGGCAAGGGCTATCACGTGATCCTGCGCCTGTACAGCCCTCTCGAGCCGTTCTTCACGAAGACCTGGACGGAAAGGGGGAACACATGAACGCGGAGCCATCTCGAGGAAACGTGACGCACACCGCTGTCGGCAGATACGCTGCTCACTGCTCCTGCATGGTCATGCTGGCCCTGGCCCTGCTCGTCACGCCGAGCCTGACGAGCGCGCAGCCGGTGGAGGCTCCCGAGACATACGCGGGTGACCTCTGGTCCCGGCCTCGGGTCACCGGCGACTGGGGCGGGCTGAGAGACGAGCTCGCGAAGAAAGGCATCGTGCTCGACGTGGAGATGCTCCTGACCCCCCAGGGAGTCGCGAGCGGGGGGCGGGACACCGGCGCGGAATTCTGGGGCACTGCCGAGTACACCCTCGGCGTGAACACGCAGAAGCTGGGCCTCTGGCCGGGCGGCTTCCTCAACGTGTACGCGCTGAGCGGCTTCGGCGACAGCGGTGTGAACAGGGACGCCGGGGCGATCATACCGGTGAACACCGCCACGCTCCTGCCCGATTTCGGCAACGCGACGACCGCGCTCATGAACTTGACGTTCATGCAGTTTTTCAGCGAAAAGTTCGGGATTGTCGCGGGCAAGATCTATACGCTCACCGCGGACGACAACGAGTTCGCCCACAACTGGCGCACCAATTTCATGAATATGGGCCTGGATTTCAACATGGTCCTTGACCTGTTTCCGTTCTCGGCCTATGGGGGCGGGATCATCGTCCTGCCGTGGGAGGGTGCCGAGTTCCAAGCCAGCGCGATCGACCCGAGTGGTACGCCGACGAACAACGACATTAGCGAGGCGTTTGACGACGGCGTCCTCGTCGCCGCCCAGGGCCGGGTGACCATCAAGCCCTTCGGCCTGGTCGGGCACCAGCTCGTGGGGTTCGGGTGGAGCAACAAGGAGCGCTTGTCGCTGGACCAGGATCCGTCGAACATCGCCCGGCTGCTCCTGACCGAGCAGTTCCCTAGGTTGGCCAATCCCGGGCCGATCCTCACACGCATCCTGGAGCGGTTCTTTCCGCAACTGCTCGTCCCGACGCAGCCGCCCAACACCGTGAGCGACACCTGGGCGGTGTACTACAACTTCGACCAGTTCCTCTGGAGCCCCGAGGGACAGCCCGACCGGGGGATCGGTATGTTCTTCCGGTTCGGGGTTTCCGACGGCGTGGCGAACCCCGTCAAGTACGCGTACAACGTCGGGGTCGGCGGCAAGGGGATCGTGCCGGGGCGCCCGGAGGACACGTTCGGGATTGGCTGGTCGCGGGTCGAGTTCAGCGACAGTTTCGTTCCCTTCCTGCGCCAGCAGCTCAACCTGGGACTCGACCATGAGGACGCCGTCGAGATGTACTACAACGCCTCGATCACCCACTGGCTCAACGCGAGCTTGGACCTCCAGATCGTCAATCCCGGCCTCAACAAGGGGCTCGATTCGTCGGGGCAGCAGCTCGAGGACATAAACACCGCCGTCGTGCTGGGACTCCGGCTCTTTATGCGTTTCTAGACCGTGAAATGGGGCCTGACCCCTTTTCTCTCACAGGGAGGGAACTCAAGATGAAGCGGATATACCTTATAGCCGTTGCGTTCAGTGTGTTCATTCGTCCCATGCCGCTCCTGGGACAACAGGGAACGGACGGGTCCATCGGTCGTGCTGAGCATCAGGAGGCGTTCCGTACCAGTGCCCGCTGTGGAACGGGGGCCGTCCTCGCATTCGCAGCCGACCCGGAGAAACAGGGAGAGTGTAGATGTCCACCGATGCTTGGTGCGGTGGTCAGCGGGTGTGGTGGTCACAGTGAACTTGATTGCCAACTAAAAACCTGCCACTACAAAGTCTTTGATGTTCAATTTGGCACAGTATCAGACGAAGGAGATATTGATTGCGAATGGCACCCGTCCGGCGTGCAGTGAAGAGTTCCGCGGAGGGTGGCAGCAGGGTCAGATCGACACCTTGAAATCTCGGTTGACATCACCGAATTTTCAAGGTAGCGACCGGACCTTCCCGACGACTCCTTTTCCCGAGATAAGGGGGGAATTAACCATCGATCGTCCACCAGCCCTGGCCGGAGTCCGCGGATGGGCTGAGTGACATTGGCCTGCAGCTCCTCCTGTCGCCGGAGAAGAGCGGCAAGTTCATTTGGGGCGCCGGGCCGGCGTTCGTCTTCCCCACCGCCACCGGCAAGATCAAGTTCATCGGCACAGAGAAGTGGTCGGCGGGTCCGGCAGTGGTGGGCATATACACGAGTGGACCATGGGTCGTTGGCGCCATCGTCAACCAACTGTGGTCATTTGCCGGCGACGACGACCGGCCGGACGTCAACGCCATGACGCTGCGGCCCGTCATCAACTACAACCTGCCCCATGGCTGGTCTCTGGCCAGCGCGCCCAGCATCGCGGCGAATTGGGAGGCGGATAACGACAACCGGTGGCTGGTACCGCTCGGCGGCGGTGTTGCGAAGCTCTTCCCCATCGGCTCGCAATGGATGAGCATTTCGCTGGAGGCGTATTACCACGTCGTCTCGCCAGAGATCGGCCCGGATTGGCAGTTACGGCTCCAGCTCACGTTCCTGTTTCCAAAATGAAATGAGAAGAAGGAGCTTTGGTGTTCACCGAGGAGAAGTAGTGGACGAAGGAGATATCGATTGCGAATGGCACCCGTACAGCGTGCAGTGAGGAGTTTCGCGCTCCTGTTCGGCGTGCTGCTGCTCGCCGGCGCCTGTGCCACTCCGATCGGTGTCACCCGCGCCGACCCGCAGTCGGTGTACCACGAGCTTACGCGGAACGTGCTCTCCGCCGGAGAGCCGAGCGCGCCCAGCGAGCAGTTGCTCCGGCGGCGCGGTTTGTACGACCGATTCAAGGAGGATCCCGAGGCCACGCTCGCGGAGCTCCGGGGTACGGGCTCTCAGCTGAACCACAACGTCCTCTTCGCGCTGGCGGAGCTCTCCTTCTTCCACGCCGAAAAGGAGCGGAAGCAGGACTACTACCTGGCCGCCGCCGTCTACGCCTACGCATTCCTGGTCCATGGCGAGCGGAGTCCCTCGGCCGTCCCGGCGGCCGATCCGCGCGTGCGGCTGGCCGGCGACCTCTACAACCTCGGCCTGAGCCTCGGGCTCAAGGTGACGCAGCCGGAGTCCGGGGTCGATGAGGTCGTCCTCACGGATCGCACGCTCGCGCTGCCCTTTGGGGAGCTCGAGCTTCGCGGGGACCCCGACACCTTCCGCTGGGGCGCCTATCGCATGAGCCGCTTCATCCCCCTGATCGAGTACAAGGTCCGCGGGCTGCGCAACCGCTATCGTCAGCCGGGCGTCGGGGCCCCGCTCGCGGCGGAGGTGACCCCGCTGGGGAGCGGGCCCGAGGCCGAGGCGGCCCGCAAGCGCATCCCCCCACGCGTCAAGGTCCCCGTCACGGCGTTCGTGCGGCTCGAGAACGTGTTTCAGGGGATTGCCGAGGGGCGGGTAAAGGGGCGGATCGAGGTGTACCCGGCGGACGTGGCGACGGCCGTAGAGACAGAGGGCGGGCAGGTGCCGCTGGAGCTCGAGCCGACGGCCACGCTCGCCTACCAGCTCGAGGGAGCGCCGGTGTGGGACACGGAGCTTGCCGGGTTCCTCAGGGCCGGCACCCCGCTTTTCGGCGACGGGCTCATCATGATGCATCCGTACCGGCCAGGCCGCGTCCCCGTCGTGCTGATCCACGGCACGGCGTCGAGCCCCGCGCGCTGGGCCGAGATGATCAACGAGATCCAGAACGACCCGGCGCTCAAGCAGCGCGTCCAGCTCTGGCTCTTTATATACAACACCAGCAACCCGATCCTGCTCTCGGCGCACCAGCTCCGCGAGGCGCTCCAGCACGTCGTGAAGGATCTCGACCCCGAGGGGCGCGACCCCGCGCTCCGCCGGATGGTCCTGATCGGGCACAGCCAGGGCGGGCTCCTGGCGCGGCTCATGGTCACCGAGAGCGGCACCCGCTTCTGGGACAACGTCAGCCGGGTGCCGTTGTCCGAGCTCAAGGTATCGCCGGAGACGCGAGATCTCCTCCAGCAAACGATGTTTTTCGAGCCGCTGCCCTTCGTCAACGAGGTGGTGTTCATCGCCACGCCGCACCGGGGGAGCTTCCAGGTGACGGCGCTGGTGCTGACCCTCGTGCGGTGGCTCGTCACCCTGCCGCGCACGGTGGTGAAAGACGTGCATGATCTCACCCAGCAGAATCCGGAGGCGGTCCGGGGCCAGCTGCTCGAAGGCGTCCCGACGGCGGTAGACAACATGCGTCCCGGCCACCCCTTCATCCGGACCCTCTCGGCGCGTCCCATCGCCGACGGCGTGACCGTCCACTCGATCATCGCGGTGGAAGGCGACGGGCCACCCGAGGAGGGGAGCGATGGGGTGGTCAAGTACAAGAGCGCTCACCTCGAGGGCGTAGCCTCGGAGAAGATCGTGCACTCGGACCACTCGACCCAGGGCAACCCCGAGACCATCCTCGAGGTCCGCCGAATCCTGCTGGAGCACGTGGAGGCGCGATGAGCCGCATGAGGCGCGCGGAGCCCGGGCGGGGAACAGGACCGGAGAGACGACGGGAGTGTGAAACAATGAAACACCACGCAGGCACCGATCCCAGCACTTCATGTACAATCCCTCATGTGTGCCTTACTGACGGCCAAGCTGATCGGCGGGGCTCGCGGCGCGTAAGTGGTCGCCGGGGAGCCATCGATCGCCGGGGGGCGGTCATTCTTGGGCTGCTCTCCCTGGCCCTGGCGGCGTGCGCCGGGCCGGTGAGAGCGGTCCGGGTCGACCCCAAGGTCGTCCACCGCGATCTCACCCGGAGCGCCGTCACCACGGGAGACCCCAGCTGGCCGACGCGCAACGTACTCTTCGAGCGCGGCCTCTTCGACGCCTTCGACGCGCGCCCGGAGGCCACTCTTGCCGAGCTGCACCGGGCCATGGTCGCGGCGGGAGGTGCTCACGACCTCCTCTTCGCCCTGGCCGAGCTGTCCTTCCTCCACGGGCAGGCAGCGGCGAAGCGCGAATATAACCTGGCTGCGGTCGTCTACGCCTACGCGTTCCTGTTCCCGGAAGGGGCTGGTCAGACCCCGGGGCGTTTCGATCCTCGCCTGCGGATAGCGGCGGACCTGTACAACTCGGGGCTCACGGCGGGCTTCGCCTCGGAGGATGGGTCCGAGGTCATCCCGCGGGGCGGCACGTTCACGCTGCCCTTTGGACAGATCGAGGTGGCCTTCAATCCCGCCGCCCTGCGCGCCGGAGATCGCGAGCTGTACCGGTTCATTCCCAGCGAGGAGCTGGAAGTCCGCGGTCTGGCGATGCGGTATCGATGGCCGGGCCTCGGTGCCCCGCTTGCTGCCTCCACCCGGCCCATCGATGCCTCGAGGCCCGGTCGGGACCTGGTGGCGCCGCGGCTCCAGGTGCCAGTGACCGCCCTCCTCCGGATCCCCAGAGCCCGGCAGGCCCTCGTGCAGGGGCACACGCTCACGGCCACGCTCGAGCTTCACCTGGCCTGGGACGAGGAGTCGGTTTCGATCGGCGGCGAGTGGGTCCCGCTCGAGAACGAGCCGACGGCGGCGCTGGCGCTCACGTTTACCGGCGTGCCGATCATGGAGCTCGAGTTCTTCGGGTTCCTAGGCCGACTCACCGGGGTCATGCGGGAGCGGCCCCCGCTCGTCTCCACCTCGCCGTACCATCCCGGGCTCATCCCCGTGGTCTTCGTGCACGGTACGGCGTCCAGCCCGGTCCGCTGGGCGGAGATGTACAACCGGCTCCAGGCCGACCCCGAGATCCGGAGCCGCTTCCAGTTCTGGTTCTTCCAGTACGACTCCGGTGCTCCCGTCGCGCTGTCCTCGCTCCACCTGCGCGAAGCCCTGACCGGGGCGGTGGCGCGGCTCGATCCCGAGGGGAAGGACCCGGCCCTGCGCCGGATGGTGCTGGTGGGGCACAGCCAGGGAGGCCTGTTGGTCAAAATGCAGGCCATCAATAGCGGGGATCGGCTCTGGAAGGCGGCCAGCCGCAAGCCGCTCGAGGAGCTGGAACTGTCCGACGCGACCCGCGACCTGCTCCGGCGGGGGATGTTCGTCGAGCCGCTGCCCGAAGTCTCTCGCGTGGTGTTCATCTGCACCCCGCATCGCGGTAGCTTCGTGGCGGGGCGCCAGATCATCGCCGACCTCACCAGGCGATTCCTGATCCAACCCTTCGCCCTTGCCGGAGTGGCCGCTGAAATCGACCGGAATCGGGACGCCCTCGTGCCGGGCGTGGTCGTCCCTTCGGCCGTCGACAACATGTCTCCGAAGCACCACTTCATCCTGGCCCTGCAGGAGATCCCCGTCGCGCCCTCCATCACGGCCCACTCGATCATCGCGGTCGAGGGGGACGGGCCGGTCGAGCAGGGGGACGATGGCGTGGTGAAGTATTCCGCCGCCCACATCGACGGGGTGGAGTCCGAGCTGGTCGTGCGGTCGAGCCATTCGACGCAGGGACGCCCCGAGACGATCGAAGAGGTGCGCCGCATCCTCCGGGAGCATGTTGGAGTGCGGTGAGGATGGGGGGGTCCGCAGGGAGCCGGGCGGAAGGTGAGACAATGAAGAGGGCGTGCAGGATCATAGGCGGGCTATTGCTGGGCCTGGTATTGGCGGTAATGACCGGCTGGGGGGTGCTGGCGCTATACTATTCGGACCTCGAAAGCGCCGGCGTGCGCGCAGCATTGGCCGCCGCATTCGGTGTGTTCGGGTTGGCGGCGTTGACTGGGTTTACGTTGCAACGCTGGCGGCGCCGCGCGGTGGCCGGTTTCCTTGTTGGGTTCGTGTTTCTCGTCGCCTGGTGGAGTCGGATCGAACCCTCGAACGACCGCGACTGGAAGCCCGAGGTCGCGGTCCTGCCGTACGCCACCATCGATGGCGACCTCGTCACCGTCCACAACGTCCGGAACTTCGACTATCGGACCGAGGCGGACTTCACGCCTCGGTACTACGACAAGACCTACGACCTCAGGCAGCTCGACTCGGTGGACTTGATCGCCTCGTACTGGGCGGGGCCGGCGATTGCCCACATTTTCCTGAGCTTTGGCTTTGCCGGCAGGGACTATCTCGCCATCTCGATCGAACGGCGTGATGAGCGAGGAGAGGACTATTCTACGATCAAGGGGTTGTTCAAGCAATACGAGCTTTTCTACAACGTGAGTGATGAGCGGGACGTGATCCGCGTGCGGACCAACTACCGCCGGGATCCTCCCGAGGACGTCTACCTCTACCGCTCCCACGGCCCCCTGGAGAATGGGCGTCGCCTGTTCCTCGAGTACATGCACAAGATCAACGCGCTGAAGGAGAGGGCGGAATGGTACAACACGCTGATCGCCAATTGCACCGGCAACATCTGGCTGCATGCGCACGTCAACCCCGGCCGTGTCCCGTTTTCGTGGAAGATCCTGTTGAGTGGCTACGTTCCCGAATATCTCTACGATATGGGCCGGCTCGATACCAGCCTGCCGTTTGCCAAGCTCAAGCAGCAGAGCCGCATCAACGCGCGCGCCCGCGCCGCGGACAAGGCAGAGAACTTTTCCCAGCGGATCCGGGAGGGGTTGCCGATGCCGGGTCCCCTGAGCGGCGCTGCCCGCCGGTGATGGGTTGAGGCGACGACCCGCCATCGACCAGGGAGTCTGACATGGACTACGCACTTTCCGCTTCGTTGTTCACCCTCGGTTTGTTTCTCGGCATGCTGCTTCTTCTGGAAATCGGCCGGCGGATCGGAGTCCGCCGGATGGCAAGGGATGCCGAGGGAGCACGGGTGGGTGTCGGCGCAGTCGACGGTGCGGTCTTCGGCCTGCTGGGACTGCTCATCGCCTTCACCTTTTCCGGAGCCAGCTCGAGATTTGACACGCGACGGCAGTTGATCGTCGAAGAGACCAACGCCATTGGCACCGCCTACCTGCGGCTTGATCTCCTCCCGGCCAGCGCACAACCGGCGCTACGGGAGAGTTTCCGGCGCTACGTGGATTTACGGCTGGAGGTGTATCGGAAGCTGCCCGACATCGCGGCGGCGAAAGAGGAGCTTGCCAAGGCCACCAAGGTACAGGGGGAAATCTGGCGTCAAGCGGTTGCTGCCTGCCGGGCGGAGGGCTCTCAACCCGCAGCAGCGATAGTGCTCCTGCCGGCGCTGAACGCGATGATCGACATCACGACGACCCGGACCATGGCGACCCAGATGCACCCGCCGACGATTATCTTCGTGATGCTCTTCGGATTGGCGCTGGCCAGTGCGCTGCTGGCCGGCTACGGCATGGCCGGCGCCACGTCGCGCAGTTGGCTCCATATGCTTGGCTTCGCGGCGGCCATGGCGGTCTCGGTCTATGTCATTCTCGACCTCGAGTTCCCGCGTCTGGGGTTGATCCGGGTCGACGCCTTTGACCAGGCCTTGGTGGATCTTCGCGAGACCATGAAGTGAGGCGTTGCGACGGAAATAGGTTTTTTGGCCCGTTGCTGATTCTCCATATCTGACTGGGAAAAGGAGGCTCGCCGTGAGAAGGACCAGCAGCAAAGGCATGCTCACCGTGATCGTCGCCGGGTTCGTGGCGTTGGGTCCCTTTCTCGCCCTGGCCCAGGAGAAGCCGGCGGACAATATGCAGATCGTTCGCGACAAGGTCGCCGCCGACAAGAAACTCTTCATCGCTGCGAACATGGGGCTGACAGAATCCGAGGCCAAGTCCTTCTGGCCGGTCTACGAGAGCTACCAGGCCGAGCTGGCCCAGGTCGAGGCCCGCGCAGGAAGGCTGCTCGAGGAGTATGCCAGAACCTACCGGGCCATGTCCGAGGAGGTTGCCAAGAAGCTGTTGGAGGAGTTCCTGCTTATCGAGGCGGACCGGCTGAAGCTGCGGCAGGCCTACGTGCCCAGGTTTCGCAAGGCCCTGCCGGACACGAAGGTGGGGCGCTACTACCAGCTCGAGAACAAGATCCACGCGGTGGTGAGCTACGACCTCGCACGGGTGATCCCGCTGGTCAAGTAGGCACACCCATCGGTGTGAGGGCGTGTCGTTAGCGACAGCAAAAGGGATCGGTTCGGCATGGCTCACCGGGGGTGGTTTATTTTCGGGGGGTTACGAGTGGATGGCACGGTCTCGAAAGCGGCGTGATACAATACTCGATCAACACCCGGTAATCTTACGAGTTGTCAGCGGATTTTTCATTTGAGACGCTAACGTGTCGGGGCATGATCGCTTTCTGATAACGGAGCCTTCCGTAGTGATGAAGATCCTCGCATCGGCGCTTGCGGTCGCGGTAGCTGTCGGCACCGCAGGCCTTCTCGAATCCGCTCAAGCTCGAAAGCTTCTTGTCATTGGGGGAGGCTCCGAGAAAGGCGTCTACTATCAGGTGGCCTTGGGCGTCTGCAAACTAGTCAACGAGAAGCTGGGCGGCCAAGGCTACGACTGCAAGGGCCAACCGGCCTTGGGCTCAGTCGTCAACATCAAAGCCATGAGCCAGGGCTACCTCGACTTCGCCGTCGTACAGTCCGACCACAACTGGCAAGTGTACAATGGCAAGAATGATTGGAAGGACAAGCCGTACCAGGGGCTCCGCAGCATGTTCAGCATCTATCCGGAAACCGTGATGCTGGTGACACGCGCCGATACGGGCATCACCTCGGTGACCGACCTTCGGGGCAAGCGGGTGAACATCGGCAGTCCAGGTTCGGGCTACCGGGAAAACGCCGAGGATACCCTCAGGATCTATGGGATCGACAGGAAGAATGATATCTCCGAGCGAGAGTTGGAGCCACAGGAGACTGCACGGGCCTTATCGAGAGGAAAGATCGACGCCTTCTTCTACACCGTGGGAAATCCCTGGGACGGCGGCATTCAGCTTGCGAAAGATACGAAGATCCGGATGATTCCCATTGATGCGCCCGGCATCAAGAAGTTCGTGGCGGATCATCCATACTACGTCGTGGCGGCCATCCCCGGCGGCATCTACAAAGGCGTGGACAAGGATGTCCCGACTTTCGCCGTCAAGGCGACCTTTGTCACCAGCGATAGGGAGCCAGACGAAGTGGTCTACAACGTCGTCAAGACCGTCTTCGAGAATCTGGATCGCTTCCGCACGATGCACCCCGCCCTTGGATCCCTCCAGCCTCAAGAGATGCTGAAGGGACTCTCCGCTCCTCTCCACCCGGGTGCACGTCGGTACTACAAGGAGAAAGGCTGGAAGTGATCCTGATGTGACCCCTGTGTTTTCTAGACGCGAAGGTGCTGCCCGCGGTTGACAGAGGGCCCCTGGTTGGATATGCTCCCACCCTAACTGCCGATAAATACTGGTTGGGATTCCCGCTCAACGCTGACCATTGATGGCTGAGGGTTTACCATGAGGAAAGCGCTGGACGCCGCGGCGGACGGAAGGGCCGCGCAAGGTCAGATGAGCTTCAGTCGGCCGACGGACGACACGCTGCTCGTCCGGCTCTCCGGGAGCTGGAAAATGCAGGAGGGGCTCCCTTCGGCCACCGAGGTACTGAAACAGGTGGAATCTGGACCTCGGGTCCAACGTGTGGCCTTCGATGGCCAAGGCATCACGGCCTGGGACTCCGGCCTGGTGACCTTCCTGGTGAAGGTTCTTTTCCAGAACAGTCAGAAGCAGATTGAGACGGATCAGGCAGGCCTGCCGGAGGGGGTGAGACGGCTCCTGGCGCTGGCCACCGCTGTTCCGGAGCGCGAGGGGGCGGCCCGAAAGACGAAGCGCATCTCGCTGCTGGCTCGCATCGGCACGGACACGATCGCCGCGGTCCGGGCGGCCAAGGAGATGCTCATCTTCCTGGGCGAGGCTGTGGTGGCGTTCCTCATGCTCCTCCGTGGCAAGGCGCGCTTCCGACGGTCTGACCTGATGCTGATCATTCAGGAGTGTGGTGCCAACGCATTAGGCATTGTTGCCCTCATTACGTTTCTCGTGGGCCTGATCCTGGCGTTTATGGGTGCGATCCAGCTGCGGCAGTTCGGCGCGCAGATCTATGTGGCCGACCTGGTGGGGATAGGCATGACCCGGGAGATGGCGGCACTGATGGCTGGCATCATCATGGCGGGGCGTACCGGCGCGGCGTTTGCCGCCCAGCTCGGCACGATGCAGGTGAACGAGGAGATCGATGCGCTCAAGACCCTGGGCATCTCGCCCATGGAATTCCTGGTCTTGCCGCGCATGCTGGCGCTCGTGTTGATGATGCCGCTGCTCACTTTGTATGGTGACCTCCTGGGCATCCTGGGCGGGGTCGTCGTGGGCACGGGAATTCTCAATCTGTCCCTGACCGAGTACCTCATCGAGACCCAGAAGGCGGTCCACCTGAGCTCTTTCGCTGTAGGGCTCGTTAAGAGTGTAGTTTTTGGCGTCCTCGTCGCTGTTGCCGGGTGCCTCCGCGGCATGCAGTGCGGGCGCAGCGCTCAGGCGGTCGGAGAAGCAGCCACCTCGGCAGTGGTGATGGCCATCGTCTCCATCATCGCTGCGGATGGGATCTTTGCCGTCATCACCGATGCACTTGGTGTGTAGCGGAGGAAGGGTGCGGAGCGATGGCACCAACCGAGGCGCGCATCACGGTCCAGAATGTCACCATGGCCTACGGGGCCTTCGTGATCCAGCGTGACCTCAACTTCTCGGTCAAGCGTGGCGAGATCTTCATCATCATGGGCGGCAGCGGCTGTGGCAAGAGCACGGTCCTTCGGGCCCTGACCGGGCTCAAGGTGCCGGCGACAGGCGACGTGCTGTACGACGGTGTAAACTTCTGGGAAAGCGATCCCCTCCAACGGGATCGCACGATGCGCCGCTTCGGGATCCTGTACCAGAGTGGCGCCTTGTGGAGCTCTATGACGCTCGCTGAAAACGTGGGACTGCCGCTTGGAGAGTATACGGGCCTCAGGCCCAGCGAGATTCGCGAAGTCGCGTCACTGAAGCTGGCGCTGGTGGGTCTCGCCGGCTTCGAAGACTATTATCCTTCCGAGATCAGTGGGGGTATGCGGAAGCGGGCGGGCGTGGCCCGGGCGCTCGCGCTGGATCCCGACATCCTGTACTTCGATGAACCCTCGGCCGGGCTGGATCCGATCAGCTCAAAGCTGCTGGATGACCTGATCCTCGAGCTACGTGACAGTCTCGGCTCCACGGTGGTGGTTGTGACGCACGAACTCGCGAGTATCTTCTCCATTGGAGATAATGCAGTCTTCCTCGATCCCGAGACCAAGACCATGCTCGCCGTTGGCAATCCCAAGAGACTGCGGGACGAATCGGAGGATCCGAAAGTGCGCACCTTTCTCACCCGGGGCGAACCAGTCGCCGCAACGAAATGATCTCGAAACACGGGGCCGGCTCCGTGCCGGAATGGGAGTCGATGAGTCATGGGTAAGAAGGCGAATCCCGCGGTCATCGGTGGGTTTGTCGTCGGCGCTGCCGCTCTGGCCGTGGCCGGCGTGCTGATCTTCGGAAGTGGCCAGTTCCTGAAAGAAAGAATGTCCTGGGTCTCGTACTTTCCCGGTGCCGTGGACGGCCTGCAAGTCGGGGCGCCCGTCACCTTCAAGGGCGTGAGGGTCGGCCAGGTCACCGACATCAAGGTGACGCTCGACACCAGAGACGACGTCGTTCGGATTCCAGTGTCCTGGGACCTCGAGCCGGATAGGATCGCGTTGATGGGGATCCCGGAAGCCAAAAGGACGGAGAAAGAGGAGCGACCGCTCACTCAGATACTGATCAAGCGTGGGTTGCGAGCCCAGTTGCAGTCGCAGAGTTTTGTGACGGGCCAGAAAATCATTCAGCTCGACTTCTTTCCCGATACGCCTATCAATCTCGTGGGCAGGGACGGCGACGTTCCCGAGTTTCCGACGACTCCATCCTCCACGGAAAAGTTGACCAAGACGATCGAGAGCCTTCCCATCGACGAGCTCTTCACGGACGCAAGGAATGCACTCCAGGGCATCGATCGACTCGTGCGGAACATCGATAGCCAGGTCCTCCCGCCGACTCATGCCACGCTGGAGAAAGCGCAAGGGACGCTCGCTTCGATAGACGACATGACCGCGCCAGGGTCACCAGTCCGTTACGAGCTTGTCAACGCCCTGAAGGAGCTGGGGGCGGCCGCGCGTTCCATGCGCGTACTGGCCGATTATCTCGAGCGACACCCCGAAGCCCTGCTCCAGGGGAAGGGTGGGCCTCGAGGGAACCAGAGGTAATGATGCGCCGTCTCGGTCTTCGACTCGCCATCACCCTCGCCCCCTCCGTGATGATTCTGGGCGGGTGCATCGGGGGAAAATCCAGCCCCGCGAAGTTCTACGTCTTGAGTGCTCTGCCGAGTCCGGAAACACCGAAAAAGGTCGTAGCGGCCGAGCACGGCCTCGCCATCGGGGTCGGTCCCGTTTCGCTTCCGCCGTATTTGGATCGGCCGGAAATCGTGACCCGCTCTGGCGGGAATAAGCTCCACCTGTCCGAGTTCGATCGGTGGGCCGAGCCGTTGCGGCAGAACTTCACCCGCGTGCTCGCGGAGAATCTGTCGAGCCTGATCCCGACGGATCGAACGGCGGTCTTCCCCTGGGAGAGGTCGACACCGGTCAATTACCAGGTCGTGGTAGAGGTGACGCGCTTCGAGGGCAGCGCGGACGGGAATAGCTTGCTCATGGCTCGCTGGAGCATTGTCGGCGCGGATGGGAAACAAGAACTCCTGGCGGGGCAGTCAAGCTTCAGCGAGTCTATAGGTCCTCCCCAGGACTATGAGGCGACGGTTTCAGCCATGAGCCGATCGCTCGCGGATTTTAGTCGCGAAATCGCCGCCGCGATTAAGACGCTCTCCCGGCAAACGCCCCAACGCTAGGGCCCCCCGGTATATCCAAAGGAGAGTACCAGATGCTGAGCCAGCGACTGCAGGATGCGATCAATGGCCAGATCCAGCATGAATTCTATTCCGCATACCTGTACCTGTCGATGTCGGCACACTTCGAAACGATGCATCTGCCCGGGTGTGCGCGGTGGATGCGCCTGCAGAGCCAGGAGGAAGCCTCGCACGCGATGAAGCTGTTCGACTTCGTGCTCGAGCGGGAGGGTCGCGTAATGCTCCAGGCCATCGAGCAACCGCCGGCAAAGTTCAAGTCGCCCCTCAATGTCTTTCAGCAGGCCCTGGAGCACGAGCGGAAGGTGACAGGGATGATCCACCGCCTGTACGAACTGGCGGCCAAGGAAAACGACTACGCGACCCAGGTCATGCTCCAGTGGTTCATCCAAGAGCAGGTCGAGGAGGAGCGGACGGCGAACGACATCGTGGAGCAGTTCAAGATGATCGGCGACCAGGCCGCCGCGCTATTCATATTGGATAAGGATTTAGGCGCACGGGGGGCGGGCGAAAAGGCTTGACGGCGGGGCCGCCCTTGGGTACACTCGCTGGGCTATACGTATGGGATTCCCAGGCTTCCCGCCTTCTGCCGGGAGCTGGTCAAGGCGCTGGAGAAGATGAGCTGACGAGAGCACGGAGGGGCGTATGGGCATCGAGCGGGTAATCTTGGCGGCGCCGCGGGGGTTCTGCGCGGGCGTGGACCGGGCGATCGATATCGTGAATATCGCCCTGGAACTCTACGGCACCCCGGTGTATGTCCGGAAGGAGATCGTCCACAACGCCCATGTGGTTCAGGAGCTCCGGGGTCGGGGAGCGGTCTTTGTGGATGAGCTGGACGAGGTGCCTGACGGCGGCCGGGTCATCTTCAGTGCCCACGGGATTGGGCCGGCGGTCCGGGCGCAGGCGGCGGCCAAAGGACTGCGGGTCATCGACGCGACCTGTCCTTTGGTCACGAAGGTCCATCTCGAGGCCCTGAAATTCGCTCGCGAGGGCCGGTGGATCCTCCTCGTGGGACACGCCGGCCACGACGAGGTGATCGGCACCATGGGACACGCGCTGGGACAGATGGAGCTGGTCGGCTCGGTGGAAGAGGCGGAGCAGGTCCAGGTGCCGGATCCGGAGCGGGTGGCCGTCATCACCCAGACTACGCTGAGCATCGACGACACCCTGGAGATCATCGCGGTCCTCAAGCGGCGGTTCCCCAAGGCGGTCTTTCCGCCGAAGGACGACATCTGCTACGCCACGCAGAACCGCCAGATGGCGGTCAAGGAGATGGCCGGATCGGTCGATCTACTCCTGGTCATCGGCTCGCCCAACAGCTCGAATTCGATGCGGCTCGTGGAGGTGGCCCAGGCGGTCGGGGTTCGAGCCTATCTCATCGATGATATCTCCGAGATCGATCCTCGCTGGCTCGAGGGCGTGCGGACCGTCGGGATTACCGCGGGTGCCTCGGCCCCCGAGCATCTCGTCCAGGAGGTCGTCGCATTCTTCCAACCGATGGGGGTCTCGCGCGTGGAGGAGCTGGACGGCATCCGAGAGGATGTGGTCTTTGCTCTACCGCCAGAGATCCAGCGAGACCTGCCGGCAGGGAGCAAGGCGGCGCGATCCCTCAGGGTGTTAGGGCGACCTTGATCGCCTCCCCCCGGGCTATCAGCTCGAAGGCCTCCGGCAGAGAGGAGAGCGCCATCTGGTGCGTCAGGAGAACCTTGGTATTCACCAACCCCTGCCCGAGGAGGCTCAGGGCCTCGCGGATGTGGCGGGGGGTATGGTGGAAGACACCGATCAGCATGAGTTCCTCGTAGTGCATCCGGCGGGTATCCACCCGGAAGCTCGTCCCCGGCTCACACCCCCCGAAGAGGACCACCGTTCCCGCCTTGCGGGTCACCTCGACCGCCTGCTCCCACACCTCGGGTCTTCCCGTCGCCTCGATGGTGACGTCGGCGCCACGGCCCTCGGGGCTTAAACGCCGGACCTCGGCGAGTACCTTTTCCCCCTGCGCCGCATCGAGGATCTCATCCGCGCCCGCTTCAGCGGCCTTGGTCAAGCGGAACTGGCCTTTCCCCACCATGATGACCCTGACCCCCTGTCTCTTTGCGAGCTCTGTAAGGAGAAGTCCCATCGGCCCGGCCCCGAAGATGCACAGGGTCTGCCCGAGCCTCACGCCGGAGCGCTCGATCCCATGAAGGGCACAGGCAAGCGGCTCAACGAAGGCGGCCTCGGCAAAGCTGAGATGCTCCGGGAGCGGGAGGAGGTTCTGCCGAACGATGCGGGCCGGGACCCGGATGTACTCGGCGTAGGCGCCGTTCAAGAATTGTAAGTCCTCACACAGGTTGACCCGTCCCATCCGGCACGGGAAGCACAAATGGCAGGGGGCGGAGTTGGCCCCGACCACCCGGTCTCCACCCCGCACCGAGTCGACCCCCTCGCCCACCGCTTCGACGGTCCCGGCCCATTCGTGGCCAAAGAGGGCGGGAGTCTTTTTGATCATGACCGGGTGGCCCCGGCGGTAGGTCTTGAGGTCCGTGCCGCAGGTCAGCGCTGATCCGATCCGCACCAACACCTCTCCGGGCCCTGGCGCCGGAGTGGCCACCTCCTCAAACCGGATATCGCCGGGACGATAAAACACCACCGCCTTCATAGCTGCTCCACCTCCACAAAGACCTTGAGCGCTTCCTTCTCCCGGACCAGGCGCATCCCATGGTTGAGATCGGCCAACGGGACCCTGTGGGTGACGAGCGCTTTCACCCGGACCGTTCGCTCTGCCAGCAGGGCGAGGGCTTCCTGAAGCTCGACGGTGGAGGGGGAATAGCTGCTCACGAGGCTGAGTTCCCGGTGAAAGAACCGGTGGATATCCAGTTCCCCCATCGGGTGAGCCGGGTCCGAGGCGAACAGCATCACGACGCCGCCATCTCTCAGGAGGTCAATCGCCCCCCCAAGCACCCGCGGCCCCCCCGCTGTCAGTATAGCAGCATCGGCGCCGCGACCCTGAGTCACCTCTTGGACGGCCTGGGCCACCTCCGCCTGACCCGGCATGAGGGTCACGTCCGCCCCGAATGCCTTGGCGCGCTCACAGCGCTCGCCGAGGAGATCAAGACCGATCACCCGGGCTCGATAGAGCTTGAGGACCTGAACGAGCATGAGGCCGATCGAGCCCAATCCATACAGGAGGACCGTATCATGGAGGAGTGGGTTCAGCCGCTTGACGGCCCGGAGACAGCAGGCGAGCGGTTCGGTAAAGGCGGCCTCTTCGTCCTCAAGATGGGGAGGGATCGGGAAGGTGGCGTATCGCGTGTTCAGGGCTGGGACCCGGATATACTCGGCGAAGCCTCCCGGATCGATATTGGAGGCCTTGAAGGTGCGGCACATGGAGAAGTTGCCATGCCGACAGTAGTGGCAGGCGTAGCAGGGGACGTGGTGAGAGACCACCACCCGCTCGCCGACCATCCGCCCCTCCACCCCCTCGCCCAGGGCCGCGACACTACCGACGACCTCGTGCCCGAGGACCGCGGGGGGCCTGACGAGAGCATGATCGACCTTACTCGCATCGGTCGCACAGAGGCCGCAGCCCTTGACCTTCACCAGCAGCTCGCCGGGCCCGATCCTCGGGACGGGGAGGGCCTCCAGGCGGATCTGCCGATTCCCCTGGTAGACCGCCGCCCTCATCGTTTCCGGCAATTTCGTCATCTCTCCATTGCTCGTTCCGCGCTAGTCGACATTTCGAAATTCGAATTTCGAAATTCGAAATTGGTCATACGCGTCGGTCGTCTGTCATCTGTCATCGGTCATCGGATTACATCCATCGATGTCGCGCCCATGTGGTGAGGACGAGGCGAATCTTCCTCGCGCGCGACAGCGCGATCCGATCCTCGAAAACGCGAAACTCCTTCCGCGCGATCGTCTCCAGCGTCTCGCGATAGATCCGGCCCATGATCTCGGCGGCCCCCATGTTCTTCCGATCCTCGGAGGGCAGACTCTCGGCTGCCCGCCGGAAATAATCCCGGGCTCGGTCCGCCTCGAATCGCATGAGGGGAAAGAACCCGGGGGTGTACCGGCCGTGCAGGAGATCATCCTCACGGTACCCGAAGCGCTCCAGATCCTCTTGGGGGAGATAGATGCGCCCGCGCCGGCCATCCGTCTTCAGATCCCGGAGGATATTGGTCAGCTGTAACGCCAGACCCAGGTTGATTGCGTACTCCTTTGTGGCCTCACGCCGATATCCGAAGATCTCGATGCAGATCAGGCCCACCACCGAGGCCACCCGATGGCAGTACCGGGTGAGATCCGCGAAGGTGCGGTATCGGGTGACGGTGAGGTCCATCTCAACCCCTGCAATCAACTCGTCGAAATAGCCCTTGGGGATCGGGTAGCGGCTGAGGCAGTCGCGGAGCGCTCTGGTGATGGGGTGGGTGGGCCGTCCCGCGTAGCAGCGGTCCAGCTCCTCACGCCACCCCTTCAGGCGCTCGCCCTTTGCCTCCACGTCGCCGGGGTCGTCGGCGATGTCGTCCACGGCGCGGCACAACGCGTACACGGAATAGATCGCGTCCCGCTTCGGTCGGGGGAGAAAGAGGAAAGAGTAGTAGAAGCTCGAGCGACTCTTCCTAACCACCGTGGCAAGGGCCTCGGACATTGCTTACGCCTTTCGCGAGACGATGAAGCGGGCGATGGCTCTGAGCGCGTCCGCCTGGTGGGTGAGCGACGTCAGCGCATCCAGCGCCTCCGTCAAAAGTCGCTGTGCCTCCCGTTTGGCCGCATCAAGGCCGACCAGGGCCGGATACGTGGCCTTCCCTCGGCTGGCATCCCCCCCGATCTTCTTCCCCCGCATCGCCTCCTCCCCCTCGATGTCCAGAATGTCGTCGGCGATCTGAAAGGCGAGTCCGACCGCCTTCCCGTACCGCGTGATGGCGTCGAGCTGGGCTGGTGTCGCGCCGCCCAGGTGGGCCCCCGCCCGAAGCGCACAGAGGATCAGGGCCCCCGTCTTGTGGGTGTGGATGTACTGGAGGAGAGACAGCTCAATGGCCTTCCCCTCCGAGAGAATATCCACCGCCTGCCCCCCCACCATCCCCTGCGACCCGGCAGCCAGGGCGATCTCGTGGATCACGGTCCGGAGGAGCCGCGGATCGAGGTGGCCGACGTGCGCGGGGTTCGACAGGAGCGCAAAGGCCTCGGTGAGGAGGGCATCCCCCGCCAGGATGGCCATGGCCGGGCCGAAGACCTTGTGGCAGGTGGGGCGACCGCGCCGTAAATCATCGTCATCCATCGCCGGGAGGTCGTCGTGGACTAACGAATACGTGTGGATACATTCGAAGGCGCAGGCGACGGGGAGCACCGCCTCGGCTCGTGCCCCCACCGCCTCAGCGGCCGCGATGGTCAATGTCGGTCGCAACCGCTTTCCGCCGGCGAAGAGGCTGTAGTGTACCGCGTGGTGAAGCTCCGGAGGCATGGTGCTCTCCTCCGGGACAAAACGCTTCAGGCCCGCCTCCACCAGCGCCCGCCGTTCTTCGAGGTATGCCTCTAGATTCACTCAACCTCCCGGTCTCGCCGAACGGTTGGATTATAGGCGCGTTCTGGTCTCAGACCAAGCCTCTTCTTGATCCCTATGTCTTCGCCTTCCGGCGGGCATATCCGTGAGTGTAGTACCACTCCACCGCGTCTCGCAGGGCCTCTTCAACCGGTGTCTGCGGCAACCCCAGTTCGCGGATGGCCTTGGAGGGGTCGAAGAACATCATCGTGTGCGCCATACGGACCGCGTTGAGCGGAACCCGCGGCTCCTGGCGGCTGATTCGCGCGTAGAGCTCGAAGGCGCAGGCGGCGAGGACGGCCACCGGATAGGGAATCCGAAAGCGGGGTGCAGGGACGCCGGAGATCTGCTCGAGCATCCCGAAGATTGCGCGCAGGGTGAGATTCCGGTTCCCCAGGATATACTTTTCGCCGATCCGTCCTCTCTGGGCCGCCAGGATGTGGCCCCGAGCCACATCCCGGACGTGGACCAGATTGAGACCCGTGTGGAGGTAGCCGAACATCTGCCCGTTGAGATAATCGACAATCATCCGGCCGGTCGGGGTCGGTTTGACATCCCACGGTCCCACAGGGGCGGAGGGATTGACGATGACCACCGGAAGCCCCAGGCCGGCGATCCGCTCTGCCTCCCGCTCGGCCAGAAACTTGGACCGCTTGTAGGGGCCGACCATCTGATCCAGGGTGACCGGAGTCTGCTCAGTTCCAGGAAGGCCATTCTTGGGGATCCCCAGGGCCCCCACCGTGCTCGTGTAGACGACGCGCTCGATCCCCACCTCGAGCGCGACCTCGAGGATATTACGGGTTCCCTCAACATTGGCCCGGAACGTTGCGGCCGCGTCTCGTGAGGAGAGGCTGTACCGGGCGGCGACGTGGTACAAAGCCTGACACCCCTTGAGGGCGCGCCGGAGACCCTCGCGCTCCGCGAGGTCTCCCTGGACCTCCTCGATCTCGAGGCCCTCGATGCCGGCCCTTGGACTCGACGGTCTCACCAGCACTCGGACGGCGACCCCGTCTTGAAGCAGCGCGCGGACCAGATTGGCCCCCACAAAGCCGGTCGCCCCGGTGACGAAGGCTCTCATGATCCCAAGTCCGTCGGGGGCGACACCTGCAATTCGCGCCACCCGAAGGTGGCTTCTTCCCATCCGACATGCTGGAAGATCCAGAGGAAGAGGAGACATCCGAGGGCCAGCGCGAGCCACTGCAGCCGAACCTTCATGCGTGCCTCCGCCCCCAGATCCGGATCGCCAGAAGGCTCATCCAGTACATATTCGCTCCCACAGCGGCCGCCCAGAAGAACCAGGTCAGCCGGTCGAGTAGCGCACAGACGAACAAAATGAGGATCCAGTCGCCATGCCCCAGGGTGTCGGCGAGCCACCGCCCCGCGGGTGGGCCGGACGGGGCGATATAGACCAGGGGAATGGCGATGAGGGCTCCGCCGATGAGGAGGCCTCCCGGGAGAAGAGCGTCCCCCCCGGCAATCCTTGATACCGCCACCGCCAGGGCGAGGAGAATGATGAGGCTGCGGGCGAATCCGAAGGCAAGGTCGACTGTGGCGCCCCGGGGACTTTCGAGGAACTTCAGGCGGGCCAGCATCCCATCAATCCGGTCGGCCAGGAACGCCACAAAACAGAGGGCCGTTCCCCCCACGGCGAGAGGATACGTCCCTGTGGCGAGCAGCAGCGATCCCGCGAAATTCAGGGCGAACCAGGCGAAGGTCACCTGGGTTGGGGTCAGCGGTGTCCGGGCGAGCCGTAAGACCACCGGAGCGACCGGGCGGCGGCACAGCCGCGTGAACCTGGTGTCGTTATCTGCGCCCAGCGTCCGCGCGAGACGGCGCTCGGCCTCGGCCAAGGGGAGAGTGCTGGTGTCGAGGTAGAGGGTGCCTGTGGGGATCGGGCAACGATGGGTGCGACCCCCGCGGCCGCCGGGCATCGCCAGGGAGACACCCGGGCTCTCCTCGGTCGAAGGGCCTTCCGAAAGGGCCGGGACCACGCGCTCCGCGGTGCCGTCCCACGCCGCCCGCAGATGCGTCAGGATGGCCGGAGCGAATATCGTGGACGCGCGGATAAAGAAAACGGGGCCCCGGTCCTCGTCGAGGTCCTCGGTCCAGCGGACCGGGACGCGGAGCGCCAGGTCGGCGAGCAGCGATTGCAGCCGGGATTTCTGCCCTCCCGCGCCGACGATGACGAAGCGGGCCACACCCCCCCGAAGTGCCGCGAGGATAATGCGGCGAAGCACGGGGAGTCCAGCGAGTTCCCGGCTTGCCGTCTCCCAGTCTCCTCCCGCGGGGGGGAGAATCACTGCGACGTTGCCGATGTCCTGCATGCGTTCCATCCTGCGCTTCGCCGTGGACCCGGCGGGCTCCATCAGGTGATCGCCTCCCGGTGGGTCGCCCGCTTGAGCAACAGGAGGAGCGCGAGATACGCGTTTACCCCCACTGCGGCCACCCAGAGGAAGAGGTCCACGCGGTTGAACACCACGGCCGCGAGCAGCGCGAGGGCGAACGGATCGCGGTTGGCCGTTTGCTCGAGGGACGCCCCGAGTCGCCAGAGGCCGAGCCGTCCGATCCACCCCGTTCGAATGTCCGCGAGCCGGAGACCCCTGTCTCGGACGAAGAAATGCGTTACGACGGCACCGGTGATGAGAATGCCGACGGCGCCACCGGCGCCGAGCGCGAGGAACCCCCAGTGTCCGGTGCTGCGCTGCAGGCGAACCCCGAGGAAGAACAGGATGGCGGCTTGCACGACATTATCGGCCATCGAGTCGATCCAGG
>Ga0247727_10001518_pt1 | contig 55016 bp, 55 predicted proteins | sample WisWelCaveWW1625_FD_202498 | JGI IMG/M metagenome (GOLD analysis project Ga0247727, IMG submission 202498) | Biofilm microbial communities from Wishing Well Cave, Virginia, United States - WW16-25 | ecosystem: Environmental > Aquatic > Deep subsurface > Groundwater > Cave microbial mat | place... | reverse complement strand
GCTGACCTGAACCGGGATCTTCGGTTATGAGAAGTCCAGTTGCTGTTGTCTCGATGTTATCCGGCTGGTGGACTTCACTGAGTGTCTTGACAGGACTATCGTCGCCTTCGACGAAAACCGTAAGAGATGTGACTACTTTCGGGTCGCTTGGGTCGAACACCATTTTCCAGACACGGCCATTCGTCGAAGTTCCTGCCGCTGGCGCGCCAGCGGTTCCGCGTCCCGAGTCAACGACATAAACTACATTCTCCATACCAGGGCGTTTATCATAGGCAATATCCTCGACGCGGACAAATCGGAAGACATTATTGATTTGGCTCCAGTATTCGAGCACCCATTGAGGACCATTCAGCCCGGTCGGGACCGTAGTGCGATTGTCGCGTTGCCAGCTGCCATTCGTGGGCGGCAACGGGAAAGGACCGCCTTGAGCCGCGGGAACGTCTGCCGCTTTCATCTCCGAACCGTCAGGGTTTAAACCAGTCGCGATGTTCTTAGGCACCTGAATGAAATGTCCGGTAACCACCTGGGGTGATCCCGGGACGAAATCGTAGTAATCGTCATAACCGGCAGTATTTGAAACGAATGCCCATAGATCGCCTTCATCTGCCAACAAGGTATCGGTGTCAGATGCGATGTAGGAGTAAAGCTGAGATTGTGATCTGGCAAAACCCGCCGGAAACACTCCGGTCAGTGCCCCGTTTGTAAAGGTATCGTCGCCAGACAGCACCACCAGATCGTCATAGCCCGGAACCGGAACGCTGTTCTCGTGGTTGTGCCTGCCCATTCCATAGATCGGGTGGTGTTTGCCTGTCTGCACATCGAGCGCAACGACCAAGCCGATTTGTTTTTCAGCTGGGTCGCCGATGGCTGGGGGCCAGGAGGCTTCCTGTCTCAACACATAGTCAATACCTTCTTCATTTGTGAAGAGGATATCACGGTCAAAGCCTTCTTTGCTCGTGGCAAGGTAGTTGGCGCAGAACCGCTGGTAACCAGAATCGCTCGCAATCGCAAATGAACCATTCAATACACCGGCGGAATGCTGGTTGAGAATCAAATGACTGACTTGTGAGTTATCAAAGTCGTTCTCGCCATTTGTAGCGAGAGGGTTCGCTACATTGTATGGGAATGGAACTTTGCTGGTCTCGTGATTCACAAAGAGATCCACGCGTCCCTGCCCGCGGGGTTTGACGGCAACGCCATCCGGAATGGATTCAAAACGGAACCCGCTCGGAAGCACATCTCCCACTGTGAGAAGTGGCGTAACTGTTACACCGGGCATGACCGCTGTAAGCATCGAGGGTTGCGATGTCTTGAATCCACTGTTACCGCCTGCGGCAAACACGCCTGCCGGGGCAATGATCAGAGACGCGATCAACACGACAGAAAATAAGCGAAGCAGGCGCACATGGGACGTACTGCTTCGTTGTTGAACATTATGGAACATGGTTTATCTCCTCAAACAGAATAAGATGGTACTTCAGACCCACGCACGGGCAATTGCGTAGTCTGCGCTCCTCGAAGGATGTATATCGTTTCGCCCATCACCACCGCCTTTCCAGAAAAGGATGATCGTTCTGTCAAGCAAAGGTCCAGTCAAACTGTTGAAGATTCTTGGGATACCCAGTCATTCTACTCACCCGAATATCTCATGTCAACGATGTATCTCAACGACTGGTCTACGAAAAGGTTACACCGCAGCTGTTTGACAGGCGTTCATTTCGACCTTAAACTATCTCCATTATCATCGAACAACACCGGAGAACCATGCGCCCACTTGAACTCATCACCCCGCTACTGCTCTCGGTCTACCTGCTCTGGGCACACCCCCGCCCAATCTACGTCCGCTGGATTCCAGCCGCCGCGCTCATCGTCATCCTGTTGCATCTCGCCACGGAGGGTTACCGCTGGCAGATGATTCCCATCTACGCGCTAATCGTCATTTTGACGGTCACTGCCTTGATGAAGATTCAATCCCCGGCGGATTGGAAACCGCTCGCTTCAACCCTCACATTCGGCTTGCTCGCCCTCCTCACCGCGATCCCCATCCTTTTACCTGTCCCCGCCATCCCCAACCCCAGCGGGCCCTTCGCCATCGGTACGCGCATCTATGAGCTGACCGACGACTCGCGGCGCGAGTTGTACTCCGGGCGGGAGGAAGCGCGGAGATTCATGATTCAGGTCTGGTACCCGTCTGCAGCGGCTGCCTCCGACCAGCGCGCGCCATGGATGCCCGACGCGAACATTTACGCGCCCGCCATCGCAAGGCACATCCATCTTCCTTCGTTTTTTCTCGATCATCTGGCATTGGTCAAAATGACCGCATTCAAAGAATCAAAAGTTGCATCATCGGAAAATCCATTCCCGGTTATTTTGTTTTCGCACGGCTGGAACGGGTTCAACGCGCAGAACACCGGGCAGGCCCTCGAACTTGCCAGTCACGGGTTCATCGTCATCGGTGTGCAACATACCTACGGCGCGGTGGTCACAGTTTTCCCGGATGGCGACGTTGCACTGAACAATCCAAACGCTTTGCCCGACGGAGCGCCGGATGATGAATACGAAACTGCCGCGCAAGTATTGGCGAATCAATGGGCGGACGATTTGGGATTCACGCTCGATTTTATGAAATCACAGAATGAAAATTCGTCGAGTCCATTTTTTGAGAAACTTGACTTGAATCGAGTCGGCGCTTACGGTCACTCCACCGGCGGAGGCGCGGCGATTCAGTTCTGCGGCACCGACCCGCGTTGTAAAGCCTTACTCGGGCAAGACCCGTTCATGCGCCCAGTCTCCCACGAAGTAATTGACGGCGGCGTCACCCAGCCATCCTTTTTCATGTTCAGCCAAACGTGGGCAGACATTCTGGACAGCCGTAACAACGAATTGTTCAATCGCTTTTACCCGAATGTAAAAGAGCCGTTTGGCGAAATTGCCGTCGCAGGGACAGCCCATTACGATTTTACAGACCTGCCTTTGCTTTCTCCGCTCGCTCCGCAACTCGGGTTGAAAGGCCCGATCAACGGAAAGCGCGTGGTGGCGATAGTGAACGATTATTTGCTGTCATTTTTTGAGCTGACCTTGAACGGGAAAGCGAACGATCTTTTCAATAGCCAAACGCCAAAATACGAGGAAGTCAAATTTATCTACGAGGAGAAATAAATGGACGCAAAACCCCCAATCGAAACAAAACTCGTTCAGGAATTTGTCGCAGTCGCGCACACCGATCTCGACCGCGTCAAGGAATTGCTTGCGCAAGAACCAGGGTTACTGAACGCCACGTGGGATTGGGGCGGCGGAGATTTTGAAACCGCCCTCGGCGCGGCAGGGCATATGGGCAATAAGGAAATCGCCAATTTTCTTTTGGGAAAAGGGGCGCGGCTCGATGTTTTCGTCGCGGCGATGCTTGGAAAATTAGAGATTGCCAAAGCCATGCTTGCCGCTTATCCGAACACACACAAGACTCTCGGACCGCACGGAATCCCGCTGAGCGCCCATGCCAAGGCAGGCGGTGAGGATGCCGCCGAGGTATTGAAGTTACTTGAATCGTTGAGTTAATCACTCACCTTACGCAGATTATGCTCCAGCAGGGTCTGTGACCCTGCCGGGTAACTTGCAAAAAACGGCGGTCGCACATTGTACCCTTCAGGTAGACCGCCTTTGAGCAAGAGTGCGTAAGTTGAGTTCAATAACCGTTTCGTTGAAAATCCCGCAGAATTAGTCTGTGGGATTTTTTGTTTCCTGCGTCCGCATGTTTTGATGTTTGATCGCCGCGTGAAAAATCCGCTCCAAAAATAAATCGTGCCCGCCATGCCACTGGATGGCTAAATCAGAATGACTGCGGTCATCGGGTCCGTAGTACAGCACTCCGCAGTTTGGGTTGATCTCAAGGATGACGATCTTGCCGTTGGGCCGCACACGAAAATCTATCCTTGCATAGCCGCACCCATGCATCGCGGCAAAAAATCTTCGGGCAACTTCCTGAATGCGAGCGGCTAGTTCGTTATCCCGCAAAGGCACAACGAAAATATCCCAGCTATACCATTTGGCGTCTTCGTGCAAAAACGTCTCCCCCGCAGGGAACTGGACCTCGGCAGGCGGATAGACAAACGGAGCAGATGGATCGTCTGCATTTTCCACAACCAGGCAGGACATCTCCCGCCCCTCGATAAATTCCTCGATCCGCGCCGAGCCGTACGCGTCAGACATCCGCTCGAATTGATTCTTCAACCCGTCAAAATTCATCACCCGTGAATCTTTGGTCAAGCCTGCGCTGGCAAAACTGTTCGGATGCTTGACAATGAGCGGGAAGTTTAATTTTTCTGCAACTGCTAAATCTTCGAGCGATTCGGCATGGAATCCCCGTGCGAAGCCAAGCCCGCACGATTCAGCAACAGCCTGCATTTCCTCCCGCGTCGCTTGATAGAATTTAGAATCCGCGCCTGTAAACGGAAGATTGAGAGTTTCCAGCGCCTCGACAAAACGCAAGCCTGAGTTTTCCTCCTCGTCCAGCCCCTCGTAGATATTCAGATACACGTCGTAATGACGGGCGCGTGTTAACTCGGAAATGAACTCAACGACCGGCGCTTTGACTGTTACGTAATCCCAGTCAAATTTTTCAAGGTAGACAGCCGGGTTGAAATCTTCAACAACTTCGTCGGTGAGGAGACAGACTCGCATAAACTCTAACTGGCTGATGCCCGCAGCTGTTGGCGAAGTTTTGCCACTTTGAACATCCGATCAAAGAAAACTTTGTATCCGCCCGGGTCGTACAAAATCATGAAATCGGCGGGTCCAAATTCTTCCGGCTTGAGCATGATCGCAGGGTTGGGGTTGATCTCCAAAATAAACAACTCACCGCGCTCGTTCATACGGACGTCGCATCGTCCATAACTCACTGCGCCGATCGCCGTGTACATCCGAATCGCAATATCGTGCAGGCGGGCGATCAGTTCAGGGTCAGTGACCTGCTTGAAGTTGAACGGAAGCGACACATCCCATTTGACAACCGTATGCCAGAATTCCTCGCCCGGAGGAAAAACAAGTTCAGCTGGAGGGTATGCAATGGGTTTGCTGAAATCATCGGGGTTGTCCACAACCAGAACGTTGAACTCCCTGCCGACGATGAACTCCTCCATGCGCGCCGCGCCGTATTCGGCACACACCCTCTCGACTTGTTGCAGTACTTCATCCAGCGTGTCACAGCGCGACTCTTTGATCATCCCCGTGCTTCCATAACTTTGCGGATGTTTGACCATGATGGGAAATCGCAAAGTTTCAACCAGACGCTTCGCCTCCTCCGTCGAGCCGACTCGGTATCCTTTGGCGAATCCAACCCCGTGCGCGTCCGCGGCGGCTTGCATCTGTTCACGCGTAGGATCAAAGAATGTTGAACTTGCGCCCGTAAACGGAAGATTGAGCTCTTCCAACATCTTGACTACTTCGATACCCTCATAACCGTGTTCGCCGGGGTTGTCTTTTTCATATCCCTCGCACAGATTGACGAACACATCGAATTCATTGCGCGCCGCAAGCGACTTCAAAGTTTCTATGACCGGTTTCTTCATCGTGACGAATTCCCAGTCGTAGCCTTCCATGAACTGGGCGGGGTTGAAATCTTCGATTTTCTCGTCAGACAAAATGCAAACACGCATGACTCACCTCGGAAAATATTTGATTCATTATTACACAACTTGTACCGATGAGATAAATTTATTAAGAAAGAATTTCAAGAACGGACAGTATAATCCCGCACATGAACTGCAAAAGCTCATCCTCCGTTTTCCTCGTTCTCGGGTTAGCCTTCCTCGTCATTGGTATTTCCACAGACCAGACAGCCTTCTCATGGATTGCGATTGCTTTTGTGGTATTGTCTCTTGTGTTGGGCGGCAGGTGGATGAGACCGAGAAAATAATTTTCCAATTCTCCAACCCTCTTGTTCCCAGCCTTTGGTCTCGATATGCCCTCAAAAATCATTCGGGCTACCCGACCAACCCGAATACAAAATCCGCCCTTGACGCGGATTTCTTTTTCGTCTAAAATTTAGGCATTCCTAAATTTTATCTTCAGCAAGGCAACAATTCATGAACACCGCAATTCACATCACAGGTTTACTCGCAATCCTCGGCGCAACTCTCTATGCCGTCGGCGATGTTCTGCTATTGGCAGGCAAAGCGGACTTGAAAGACTATCCGAAGCTACAACCCTTCGCCAAGTTACTGTCCGACGCCGAGAAAATGGTCGCCCTCTCCCACAAGCGGATGATCTGGGGCGCGTTGCTTGGCGTTTTCGCTACACCGTTGGTTTTGCTCGGTTACTGGCAGGTGCACCAAGGCTTGGGCGGAGGAACCAATTGGCTGGCGCTGGCAACTGTCGGGTTGCCTGGAATCGGGTCGGTCATCGGGGCATTCGTCCACGGGACGTTTTATTACATGGGCGAGTACGTCCAGGCGTTGAATCAAGTCGAAGAAAAATCGCAGGCGGTCATCGCGGGAATGATCGAACGCCACAAAAAAGTTTTGATCATCTCGTATGCGCCGTTGTTGATTTTCATCATTATTGCATCGGTCATGTTTTCGATATTGATTGCATCAGGCGACACGCACTTCCCAGTTTGGATGGCTTGGATCAACCCTTTGACAATGACGATTGCGTGGCTCGTCCTCAAACGCATCCTGCCGCAATTCGTGCGGAATTGGACCGAAGGCGCAAGTTTCAACATCGCATTCATGGCGTTTTTCACCTGCACCACCCTCACACTTTGGAATTGACATGGTGAAAAAACTCACGGTATCCAGCCAGGATTACTTGAAGAATATTTACGAACTGACCGAGAACGGCGAGAACGCCAGCACCACCGCGCTTGCCGCAAAACTCAAAGTGAGCCCCCCATCAGTGACCGGCATGATTCAAAAACTTTCCACCGAGAAGCCGCCGCTGGTGGAATATCAAAAACACCAGGGCGTGACGTTGACCAAAGACGGCAAAAAAGCCGCTCTCGAAGTAATTCGTCATCATCGCCTGCTGGAAGCATGGCTCGTACAAACGCTCGGCTATTCGTGGGACGAAGTGCACGAAGAAGCGGAACGACTCGAACACGTGATTTCAGAGGACTTTGAACGCCGCATTGCCGCCGCCATGGGACATCCGCTTCGTGACCCGCATGGAGAGTTGATCCCGACCGCCGATCTAAAAATGCCGCGGGAAAATTCGATCCCTCTTTCAGCCTTGCGTCCAAATCAAAAAGGGACGGTGCAATGCGTCAAAGCCGGCGATGTGGAGTTGCTTCGCCATCTCGAAAGTTTGGGGTTGGTTCCGGGCGTGGAAATTGAAGTCAGCGATTATTCGCAATTCGACCACAACCTGACCGTGAGGGTCGGCAAAAAGACTTCCGTGCTCGGATTGAATGTTACGAACAAGGTTTTTATTGAGGAAAGGTAGTCACACTTTTAGCATGAGCAGGAAACGCATCCATGAGTGATACCGCCATCCTAACGCAAGCCCTGACAAAAAATTACGGGCGCGTACAAGCCCTGCGCGGCGTGGATTTGGAGGTTAACCAGGGCGAGATATTCGGCTTCCTCGGTCCGAACGGCGCGGGCAAGACAACGACCATCCGCTGTATGCTCGATCTGATTCGACCGAATAGCGGGACGCTGCGCCTGCTGGGATTGAATCCGCAAAGCGACCCGGTCACGGTGCGCGCTAAAGTTGGCTACCTGCCTGGCGAGTTGGCATTCGAGGGCAATGTGACGGTTGAAGGCACACTGCGTTATCTTGCCAGTTTGCGCGGCAATACCATGGATTGGAATTTCGTGCGTCAACTTGCCGAACGCCTTGAACTGGACTTAAAGCCGCAATTCAAGAATCTCTCAAAGGGTAACAAGCAGAAAGTGGGCGTGGTGCAGGCGCTCATGCATCGCCCTGAATTGTTACTACTCGATGAGCCAACCTCCGGGCTTGACCCGCTCATTCAGCAGGAAGTATTGAAACTGATACGAGAGGCGCGCACTGCGGGCGCGACGGTCTTTTTCTCATCGCACATTTTGAACGAAGTGGAAGAAATGGCTGAACGTGTCGCGATCATCCGCAAAGGGGTCGTCGTCGAAACAGCCGAAGTGAACAGCCTCATGCGACGTTCGGTTCGGCGGGCGCACATCCACTTTGAGCAGGCGGTGGAAGTCAACGGGCTGAAGAATATTCAAGGTGTCACCATCCTGTCGCGCGCTGCCACATCCATCAACCTGCAAATCGAAGGCGGGATGGATGCGCTCATCAAGTCGCTGGCAAAATATCCCGTCCGTGATTTTGAGACCGAACGCCCGTCGTTGGAAGAAATCTTCATGGCGTATTACGAGGAGAAATAATATGCTGACCGAATTCAGAAACACCCTGCGCCGCTCGCGGGGCGCAATCATCGGATGGGGACTCTCGCTTGGAGCATTGGGTTATTTCATGATGGGCTTCTACGACACACTCGTAGAACAACGCAGTTCGCTGGAACAGTTGCTTGCGAATTACCCGCCTGAGTTTATGGCTTTCTTCGGAAGCACGGAGGACATGTTTTCCCCAGCGGGTTATCTCTCAGTGGAATTTTTCGCGCTCATGCCAGTGGTGTTGGGTATCTTTGCGGTGACAGCAGGCAGCAGCCTAATCACAGGAGACGAGGAAGGCGGCATCCTTGACCTCGTGATGTCGTATCCAGTCAATCGCTCGAGTCTGTTTTTTGGGCGACTGCTTGGGTTTGCAGTGACGCTTGCGGCAATCCTGGGAATCACGTGGCTGGCTTTCATTGGCGGCGTGGCGGCATCCGAAGGCATGGATATTCCTCCCGTAGAACTGATGCGCCCGTTTATAAATCTATACGCGGTGATTTTTCTCTTCGGCACAGCCAGCGTGTTGTTGAGCATGTTAATGCCCTCGCGCAGTATCGCCGCGATGCTGGCGGGAATGTTGATGGTCGCCAGTTATTTCATCCAATCGCTTTCCACCATCAATGATGACCTCAAGAGAATCGCCGATTTCCTGCCATTGAAATATTACCAGAGTGGTTATGCTCTCGAGGGCTTGAACGGTGATTGGCTGGTGGGATTGTTCGGCTTTGGCTTGCTGTTTGCCGTGTTGGCTTGGGCGCTCTTCCTGCGGCGCGATATTCGCGTCAGCGGCGAAGGCAACTGGCGTCTGCCATTCAGGCTGTCGTTCGGAAAGAAGTAAATAATGAACGAAACAATTTTTAGAATCATTCTACCCATCCTGATCGTTGCGTTTATCGCGCATCGCGGCTATTACACCAAAAAACATAGCGCATCCGAAAATAACACGTTGAAAAAACGAGAAGAGGGTGTCGTCTCAAAAATCGCGGGCTTGCTTGGCATGGCTGGATTTGTATCCATGCTCTTGTATGTCATCAACCCAACGTGGCTCGCGTTTGCCGACCTGTCATTTCCCGCATGGTTGAGGTGGGCTGGCGTGGGAATTACCCTCCTCGGATTTGCATTGCTTCAATGGGCGCAGGTCACGCTCGCCAACAGTTGGAGCGACACGCCGCGCATGATGAAGAAACAAACCCTCATTACAAGCGGACCCTATCGCACCATCCGACATCCTATTTACTCGGCGTTTTTGCTCATCCTGGGCTCGACGCTGTTCATTTCATCCAACTGGCTGATCGGACTCGCATGGACAGGAATGACCATGCTTGAAATCGTTTCCCGCATCGAGTTTGAAGAGTCATTGATGGTTGAGTTCTTCGGCGAGCAGTATCGGGACTATATGAAGAGGACGGGACGGCTACTGCCGCGATTGATACGGTGATAATTTGATGAGACCAGCGCCCTCCTCACGCACCTGGAATTTTGCCAAATGGACTATGGAGTTCGAACCCATTGTCCGAATTTACGAGAGTAAATTATGGCGGCGAAGCCCGCTTGTCACAGCCCTTACTCGTATCTCATTCGATCAGGAATATGAGATGATCTCACAGGCGGCAAATCTCAAAGGCAGCGAAATTCTGCTCGACCTTGCCTGTGGAACAGGAATCTATGCGCGTCCTTTCGCAAACCAGCTCGCTCACGGAATGGTTTTTGGTTTGGATCTCTCCCTGCCGATGTTGACGTTTGCCAAATTTCAAGCGCGAAACAAAGGCATGAAGAACATTTTCTTCCTCCACGGCGACGCGATGACTTTACCCTTCTCGAGCGGAAGTTTCGAGGCCGTCAACTGCTGTGGCGCGCTGCACTTATTCACCGATTTGAATCACGTTTTGAGTGAGGTCAGCCGTGTTCTCAAGGCGGGCGGCTCTTTTACCTTCGCAACTTTTCGTCAACGGGAGGGCGCGCTGGCAGAACGAATTGTTCGCCTCCGACAGAATGCAACCGGCATGAATGCGTTCCGTCCGGAGGAATTGGAGTCACGTCTCAATCACGCAGGGTTTGCCGAAGTCAAACGCCACCACGCAAAAGGCATCTGGCTTATCATGAGCGCCCTTAAGCAATGAAAGTTGGACAACGAATAGAGGTAAAAAACATGAACGAAAACATTTTCCGCATATTCGCCGCCGCGATTCTCTTCACGGGCATCGGCATCTCAGGCTACTTCCGCCGCAAAGCGGACAGGGACTCAGGCGAGAAAATCTCCCGTAAAGTGGATGGCACACCAATGATGACCGTTATCAAACTCGGAGGGTTAATTTTATGGTTTAGCCCGCTTGTGTATCTCATCAGCCCTGCGTGGATGGCATGGTCGAAGATCGGGTTGCCCGATTCTGTTCGTTGGTTCGGAGTTGGCATTGGCGTCCTGTGCGCGGCTGGCATTTACTGGCTTTTCAGCAGTATCGGGAGTGGCATCACACCCACCAGCGCCACACGCAAGGAACATAAACTCGTCACGAACGGAATTTACCACTGGGTGAGGCATCCGCTGTACACGATTGGGTCGTCCATGTTCATCTCATTTGGGATGATGGCAGATAACTGGTTCATCGCCGCGCTTGGTGCGTTGGCGTTTATTGCCATGGCAATCCGCACACCGAAAGAGGAAGCGAATCTGATCGAGAAGTTTGGCGATGAGTATCGCGAGTACATGAAGCGGACTGGGCGATACCTGCCAAAATTATTTTAGTTTGCCAAATTACCTTAGGAGCAATAACCCATGAACTCAAAAATATCACGCAGGGATTTTCTCAAACTTGGCGGCGCAGGGCTGGTCACTGCCGCGGGCGCAATTGCCGTTGCAAAAAACATAACGCCCGAAAAATCAAACCACAAAAACCATTTAGTGCAACCGCCGACTCAAATGGATCACGGCGAAGGACTGCCCGGCGTTGGCGATGTTGACTTTGAAAAGAACGGCTTCGACCCCACTGAAACTCTTTACGATTTCGATTACGGCACGGTCTCCACCCTGCCAAACGGGCAAACGCTTCGTGAATACGAGATCCTCGTCTTCAATAAAAATATCGAAGTGGTGCCGGGCATCGAATTCCCGGCGTGGACGTATAACGGACGCATCCCCGGTCCCACCTTGCGAGCCACCGAAGGCGACCGCATCCGCATCACCATGAAAAACGGAAGCAACCATCCGCATTCGATGCACTTTCACGGTTTCCACCCCGGAGAAATGGACGGCGTCCCGGGCACTGGCCCGGGCGGGAACGTGCAACCCGACGATCAATTTGTATACGAGTTCGATGCCGAGCCATTCGGTCTGCATCTGTATCACTGTCATGTCTTCCCGCTGGCGCGCCACATCGCAAAAGGATTGTACGGCACATTCATCGTTGACCCCAAAGAGGGAAGACCGCCTGTTGACAAAGAGATGGTCATGGTCATGCACGGTATTGATATTGACTTCGACGACGGCAACGATTTCTACGCCGTCAACGGCATCCCGTTCTATTATCAAAACCATCCCGTCCAGATCAAAGTCGGCGAAAAAATTCGGATCTATCTGGTGAACATCCTCGAATTCGACCTGCTCAACTCGTTCCATTTGCATGCCAACTTTTTTCACTACTACCCCACTGGCACCAGCCTCACGCCCGCTGAATTTACCGACACCATTATTCAAGGGCAGGCACAGCGCGGCATCCTCGAATTTACTTACAAATATCCCGGCCTGTATATGTTCCATGCGCACGTCACCGAATTTGCTGAACTCGGCTGGAACGGCATGTTCGAAGTCACTGCGTAAGCGAAGGAGAATTCAACCATGACGAATCATTTATCCCCTGAGACGACGAACCGCTTCTCTTTCCGGACCTTCGTCCTGCTTCTGCTCCCCATCCTGCTCCTCGCCGGAGTCATTTTCCTGTTCCTCAACACCGGCGGCGGACTCGACCTCGACTCCCCCGTCCCCATCGAAAACCTGACGATTGAACGCTATCATCTTGAGCGCGGACACATCACCTTGCACGTCCAAAACACCGGACCAGATACGTTGACGGTGGCATCGGTCATCATCAACGAGGCGATCATGCCCTTTGATGTTTCGCCGTCAGCAGACATCCCGCGCCTTGGCAGGGCAACCATTCACATCCAATACGCATGGACCGAGGGCGAGGCTTACGCCGCGCGCGTGTTCACCAGTAACGCCGTCCCGTTTGATGTGGAAATACCTGTTGCGTTCGTCACGCCGCAACCCGAAGCGAAAACGTTTTGGGGCTTTACGCTCATTGGCTTGTATGTTGGCGTCATCCCGATCTTCCTCGGAATTTTCTGGCTCCCCGCGCTTCGGGCGCTCGACAAACGGTGGATGACTTTCCTCCTCGCTGTCACCGCGGGGTTGCTCATCTACCTCGGGTTGGACACCTTCAGCGAAGCGCTTGAACAAGCCGCCGAACTGGCTCCCACCTATCAAGGCATCGGGCTCATCGGCATCGGCGCAGTTGCCACATATTTGTTATTGGATATGATCGGCAGGTCGCAATCATCGGATCGTTCCGAAGCCTCGCAACGCATCTCCATCGCGTGGCGTATTGCGCTCGGTATCGGTATTCATAATCTCGGCGAGGGGCTTGCCATCGGCGCGGCATACAATGTGGGCGAGATCGCGTTGGGAACCTTCCTCGTGGTCGGCTTCATCATTCAAAACATCACCGAGGGACTCGGTATCATCGCTCCGATTTTGAAAGACCGCCCAACCATCGGTCAACTTGCAACTCTGGGGTTGATCGGCGGCGCGCCTGCCATCGTCGGCGCGTGGATCGGCGGATTCACCCCGTCGCCATTCCTCGCGGTTTTGTTTCTCGCCATCGGCACCGGGGCAATCTTTCAGGTTGCCGTCGAGATCGGAAAGATCATCCAAAAAGGCACGGCGCGTCAGTCCATGCCCGCAACCATTTTCAGCGGCGTGCTGACCGGCATGTTGCTCCTTTGGGTGACTGGAATTTTTATCAAGTAAGGAAATAAATTATGAAAAAGATAGTTCACCTCACATTAGTCCTGCTCGCGTTAACGCTCAGCGCCTGCGGGCAAAGCAAACCATCCGACAAGATCAGTGTGGATATGACCGATTTTGCATTCACACCGAACCAATACACAGTAACTGCCGGTCAGGAAATCACCCTGCAAGTAACCCATGACGGCTTGGTCACGCATGATTTCATCATCATGAAACATACTGCGGAAGTGGGTCCCCACTTCAACGACGAGGATATTCCGAATGTGTATTGGCAAATCGAGGTGCAACCGGGCGAATCCAAGACCTTCACCTTCACTGCGCCGACCGAGCCTGGCGCCTACCAAATCGTATGCGGCATGGCAGGGCACGTGGAGGCGGGCATGATCGGCTTGCTGACTGTTGTACAATAAGGGCATGGCACACTCCCACGCACATTCCCACTTCGGGGATATCGCCAACCAGACGACAAAACGGCTCTCCCTTTCACTCATCCTGACTCTCGCCTTCGTCTTCCTCGAAGCCTCGGCGGGGATTCTGGGCAACTCGCTCGCGCTCCTCACCGACGCGGCGCACAACCTCACGGACGTGATCGCGCTGGGACTGAGTTGGTATGCCATCCGTCTCACCTCCCAACCCGCCGACGGGCGCAAAACCTACGGCTATCACCGCGCAGGGATTCTGGTTGCACTCCTCAATTCAACCACCCTCGTGCTGATTTCGTTGGGAATTTTTTACGAAGCCTGGCGTCGTTTTGCAAACCCGCCTGAGGTGCAGTCGGGGATATTGATCTCAGTTGGGATCATCGCCGTCCTCATCAACCTTGTTACAGCCCTGCTCGTCCGCAAAGGGAGCGAACACGATCTCAACATCCGTTCGGCGTTCGTGCATTTGATGGGCGATGTCGTGTCCACGATTGGGGCGGTGATCGCGGGCGTCATCATTTATTTTACGGGCGCAAACTGGCTCGACCCATTCGCCAGTGTGCTGATTGGTTTCCTGATTCTGTACAACGCGCGGAGCATCCTGCGAGACTCAGTCGACATCCTGCTCGAAGCGACTCCCCGCGATGTGAACACGGAAAAGTTAGTCGAGGATGTACTGCAAGTCAAAGGCGTGCTTGGGGTTCACGACCTGCACATCTGGAGTTTGACTCAAAACCTCCGCACGATGTCTGCCCATATTTTGACGGATGACCTGCCCATCAGCGCAGGCGCAGATATTCAACGGCAAATCAACGAGATCGTATTTCACCGCTACAACATCGCCCACGCCACACTCCAACTGGAATGCGTCAACTGCCTCCCTGATTCGCTATTTTGCGAGATTACGGAAGTAAATCATTCGCACTCATAAATACACTGTTGGTTGAGTAGGGCGACTTTCGTTATCGCCCGTATCGAAACCAACAAGTTTCAAGGGTAATCTTGTAACAAGAGTTGCTCTACTGCGTGGTGGTTTCGATACGCCCTTTGCTATCGCTTCGGGTTACTCGACCACCGAGGATTTTATATTGGAGGAGAAACCTTGCCCACCGCCCAATTTCACCCTTTAGTTTTCACTGAATATCCCGTTGATGAGATGAAACAGCGTGCGACAAATTTCCGCGCGCAGATGCAACGACGCCGTACCGTACGTCACTTTTCAGACCGACCTGTGCCGCGGGAGATCATCGAAGAGTGCCTCATCACCGCAGGAACTGCACCGAACGGAGCGAATTTGCAACCCTGGCATTTTGTCGTGGTCAGTGACCCGAAAGTCAAACATGAGATTCGTGTTGCCGCCGAAGAGGAGGAAAAAGAGTTTTATCACCGCCGCGCGCCACAGGAATGGCTGGATGCGCTCGCCCCTCTCGGCACGGATGAACATAAACCGTTTCTTGAAACCGCTCCCTACCTGATCGCCATCTTCGGAAAGAATCACAGCGAACTGCCTGATAGGCGGAAGGTGAAAAATTATTACGTCCATGAATCGGTTGGGGTTGCAACAGGATTCTTGATCGCCGCGCTTCATAACGCGGGGTTGGTCTCGCTGACTCATACACCCAGCCCAATGGGATTCCTCAACGCCATCCTGAACAGACCGTCGGATGAAAAACCATTTCTCTTGCTGGTGACAGGCTTCCCTGCGAAAGAAGCGGAAGTGCCCGTCATCCAGAAAAAACCGTTAAACGAAATTGCGACCTTCATCTAACTAAAGTCAGATTGACGGGCATCTTCCAAAAATCCTATAATCAAGCAACGATTTCAATCCTTTGAAGGAGCCATGTTCAAACGCTTTGCACTCTCGTTCGTCATTCTGCTTTCACTGATCCTCTCTGCCTGCGGAAGCGCCGAACCCACGCCGCCCCCGAACGCCACGCCGCTCGACGTGTTCAAATTTGCGGGGCATTACGAAGGCTCGTGGACAAATTCAAAGACCGGCGCGACGGGACCCGCCACGTTCGATTTCGTGGTGGACGAAGCCAACAAGAAGATCGCCCTCACGCTGGATATGGGCGGAAATTACCTCGGCTTGGGCGACCCGCCGCCCGCCACGATCTATGCTGCCTACGATGACTATTTTGCGCGCATCACTGGGAATGACCCTCATTTCGGCGAAATGAACGTACTGATAGATGGGGACGGCAAGATCACCGGTGAATTCAAAAATGTCGCCGGCGGCATGGTTCCTCTGTTGACCTATTCGGGCATTGTCGGAAACGGGCAGATCAACACCACGTACGTCATCACGTTCCCCGACGGCACCACCGCCGATGCCGTGTTGGTGGCGGAGAAAAAGTAAATACGGCTTACACGGAAAACTTCCAAAGCCTTCCTTTGGCTTTGGAAGTTTTTTTTCTTTAAAAACCCACTTGATTTTCTTTTTGGTTTTCTGTATACTAGTTTCAACGATATTTGGCTGGGAGACTGCAAACCAAACGGAGGATGCCATGTACATGCAGGAACTACTCGAAGTTGCAATCGGCTTGATTTTTGTATGGATGGTACTGAGTATCGCGGCAATGCAAATCCAGGAATGGGTTGCCAACATTCTGGGAAAGCGTTCCAGTGATCTGGAAGAGTCCATTCGCGAGATGCTCGGTGACCCTGAGAAAGTAAAGGAGTTTTACAAACACCCTCTCATCAATAGCTTAATCAAACCCATCAGCGAATCGAACAAATCAAACATCATTAAATTGGAAGCCAAAGCCGACCGCAATGTAATTGAACAAATTAGGCTTTGGTGGATCAAGAGAAAACCATCCTATATACCATCAAAGAATTTCAGCCTGGCGTTATTTGATGTAGTCGCCAATGCAGGTACTGCTCATTCCCCACTTCATTCAAAATTAAATCAACTACGCGATGAGGTCGACTCATTTGACGCTGGAGATCGAGAGACAGTAAAAGCCTTCCTCGAAAGAATCTACGAGGTGGGCCAAAAAGCGGCAAAAACCGAACCGGGAAGCGATATCCGAAATAACATCAAACAGGAATTAAAAGATCAAATCTCGCGGCTTGGCAGGAAATACCAGCCGCTTGAGCAGTATACAAATCAACTCAACACAGAACTTAATAACGCCGAAAGTAATTTGAGCGCGTTTTTCAAGAGCGAACAGGTATTGGATCAAGTGCGGGCAGGTGCAATTGCGTTAGGTACAAACAAATCCCTTACGAAAACCATCAACAGCCTGCTTGCCGGCGTGGAAGAAACAGCCGCCGGTGCCGACAAAGGGCTCGCCATGGGACGCAAGAACGTCGAAGAATGGTTTGACAATTCGATGGAGCGTATGAGTGGGTGGTATAAACGTTGGGCACAAAAGAGAATCTTTGTGATCGGGCTGGCGCTGGCGCTTTTATTAAATGTCGACTCAATCGCCCTCGCGGAACACCTTTGGCGCGAACCTGCCGTGCGCCAGGCTTTGATCGCAACCTCGGAAAAGTTCGTCATCGAAAATAAAGATGGCGCGAATCCTGAAGCCGTCGAGCCGGAGGAGGCTATTAAGCAATTTCAAGAGCGGTTCAAAGGGTTAACTCTGCCAATAGGCTGGGTACTTGAAACGTACGATGGCGATAAAAAGGTTAAGTTGTTCGCCAATGAGGATGAAGTCGTTGGGATCTGCCCACAGATTGACAGAGATAAGTATCGAGCCGGGGTCCAGCCCGTGTTCTGCTACGAAATCAAAGATCCGCCCACGAGCGGCTTTGAAATCTCGACGAAGATGCTGGGCATTCTCTTCACAGCCCTCGCCACTATGCAAGGCGCGCCCTACTGGTTCGACATTCTAAAGAAACTCATCAACGTTCGAAGTAGCGGCGTCAACCCTGCCGAAAAACCGAAAGGTACCACGCCCACCGAAAGGGAAAGGGTGTAAACAGGCAGGCCCTTCCAAAAAAAGACTTCCGAAGTCTTGTAGACTTCGGAAGTCTGCATTCTGCCTCTTGCTTCACTTGCTTACTTCACTCCTCCCCCATCAGCAACTTGATCCGCTCCCACGGCTTTAAACCTTCATCCTCGGCGAGCAAGCTCTTCAAATCATACAATTCGTCGCGCAAAGCGGCGGCGCGCTCGAATTCCAAATTCTTCGCCGCTTCTTTCATCTGCTTTTCCATCTCGTGAATGATCTGCTTCAACTCGTTGCGCGGCAGGGCGCTTTTCTCTTTCACTTTATACTCCCCGCGCATTTCACTCACTGCTTTTTGCGAAAACTCTTCAGTCAGGTCGTGGATCGCTTTGTGGATGCTGATCGGCACAATGCCGTTCTCTTCGTTATATTTCACCTGCTTGGCTCGGCGGCGGTTCGTTTCGTCAATCGCGCGCTTCATCGAGTCGGTCATCTTATCGGCGTACATGATCACCCGTCCGTTGACATGACGCGCGGCGCGCCCGATTGTTTGGATCAGCGCGGTCCCCGAACGCAGGAAGCCTTCCTTATCCGCATCGAGAATCCCAACCAGCGATACTTCGGGCAGATCTAAACCTTCACGCAACAGATTGATTCCCACCAGCACATCGAACACGCCCAACCGCAAATCACGCAGGATGCCCACCCGCTCCAACGTCTCCACCTCCGAGTGCAGGTAATGGACTTTCATCCCCAACTCCTGCAAGTATTCGGATAAATCTTCGGACATCCGCTTCGTCAACGTGGTGACGAGGATGCGCTCGCCTCTTTCGACCCTCTGCCTGATCTCCCCAATCAAATTATCCACCTGCCCGAGGGTGGGACGAACCTCAACCTGCGGATCAACGAGTCCCGTCGGGCGGATGATCTGCTCGACCACTTGATCCGCCTTGCCCATCTCGTACGGCCCCGGGGTTGCGGAGGTATAGATTGTGCTTCCCATCACCTCTTCAAATTCATCGAACTTCAACGGGCGATTGTCCATCGCGCTCGGCAGACGGAAGCCGTATTCCACCAGCGTTTCTTTGCGCGCTTTATCGCCGTTGTACATGCCGCGGATCTGCGGCACGGTCATGTGACTCTCGTCAATCACTAGTAAATAATCGCTTGGAAGGAAATCAATCATCGTCCACGGATGTGTGCCCGCCGCGCGGCGATCCAAATGCCGGGAGTAGTTCTCAACGCCCGAGCAGTAGCCAACTTCTTTGAGCATTTCCAGATCATAGCGGGCGCGCTGTTCGAGACGCTGCGCTTCGAGGTGTTTCCCGGTCTCTTTGAAGAACTTCAATCGTTCATCGAGTTCCGCTTCGATGTCAGCCATCGCTTCCTTCATCTTATCCGCGGCAGTTAAATATTGCTTGGCGGGGTAGATCGAAATCTCATTCGGCTCCTCGAATACTTCCCCAGTTAGAGGGCTGAACTCCATGATTCGTTCCACTTCATCGCCGAAGAAGGTGATGCGGAACCCTTTTTTGTCCTCATAGGCAGGGATGATCTCCAGTGTGTCGCCGCGCACGCGGAAGGCGCCGGTCTTCAGATCCATGTCGTTGCGCTGGTATTGCGATTCGATCAATTGACGGAGCAACGCATTGCGGCGGTACATCTCACCCACTTTGAGGATTACCGTCCCTTTGCCGAACTCTTCCGGGTTGCCCAAGCCATAGATGCAGGATACCGATGCGACGATGATCACATCGCGTCGTGAAATGAGCGCGGCAGTCGCGGCAAGGCGCAGGCGCTCGATCTCCTCGTTGATCTGGGTCTCTTTTTCGATGTACAGGTCGTGCCGCGGGACGTATGCCTCCGGCTGGTAGTAATCGTAGTAGGAGACAAAATACGAAACGGCGTTCTCCGGGAAGAATTCCTTGAATTCGGCATACAACTGCGCGGCAAGCGTCTTGTTGTGCGCCATGATCAAGGCAGGCTTTTGCACCTCCTGGATCACGGACGCGATGGTGAAGGTCTTGCCGGTGCCGGTCGCGCCGAGCAAGACTTGATGTTTCTTGCCGTCGCGGAAGCCATCCACGAGTCCGCGGATGGCTTCGGGCTGGTCGCCCATGGGTTGGAAGGGTGCTTTGAGTTTGAAGTCCATGTGAGTATTGTTGGTAGCGGGATAATCTGAACGTACGTTCTATATTGTACCGCGAAATGCCGGGGCGGCGAGTCCGGTTTAGGAAAGCGGATCAAGCCGCGGCGGGGCATGAGGCGAGGGTATAATCGCGGGGATGATCAAGTCCGCAAAATTTGAAATTGCCATGATTACCCTTTTAGGAATCCTGGCATACGGTATCCAAATTCCATTCCTTGGTTTTTTTCAAGATGATTGGAATTTTGTTTATTATTACAGCCTGAACGGCACGCAGGGTCTATTGGAATTAATGACCATTGACGGTCGTCCCGGCGGAGTGTGGATCTACGCTTTGGGGTTCAGCCTTTTCGGATTCAAGCCGGCGCTCTGGCAATTATTTTCGATTTTTTTTCGCATCCTGACCGCAATTTCGGCTTTCTTAATTCTGAAGCGCCTTTTGCCTGAACGAAGGAACGGCAATCTCATCGCATCCATCTTTTTTCTCGTCTATCCCTTCTTCACCCTGCAACCTCTTTCCGTGTCCTTTGCACAACATTACGTGGGATATTTTCTACTCGGGTGTTCCCTTTTACTGACCATCCAAGCGATTGAACAGCCAAACAAATTTCTACTCTATACTATCCCTGCAGTGGTATTTACTCTCGCACACCTGTTTAACGTGGAGTATTTTGTCGGGCTTGAACTTCTCCGCCCGATACTCATCTGGTACTTCATTTCACGCGGGAACGGAGCACCGTGGACCAAAAGACTCGGAAAGACCGCTCTCATCTGGCTACCTTATTTCCTCGTCCTTGTTTTTTTCGTCCTTTGGCGCAGTTTGTTTCTTGCGAGCCTGGGCATCCGCAATAACCCATTGAACGCCCTCACCGATTCCGGGGAGATTGTCCTCTCTGTTATTCAGTATGCGCCTGCCGACCTGGCGCTCATGCTTGGAAGTTCATGGTCCGCGCTGATCAACCCCGATCTTTTTGTGATCGGTCCAATACGCAATCTTTATATTGCGTTGAGCGCAGCCGTCACGACGATAGGGTTTTATTATTTTTCTCGAGGCAAATACCTAAGCGCTGAAGACAAGTCAACAACGCTCCGAGTTTTTATGGTCGGCGGGCTGATCATCGCCGCGGGCATGATCCCTGCCTATTCGATTGGCTATATTCTCAACAATAAACTCCCGCCGTGGAACAGTCGTTTCTCCTTACCTGCCCTTTTGGGGCTTGCCCTCGTCATTTCGGAATTCATCACGATCATTATTACGTCGCTAAAAGTTAGACACTTTTTTCTTTCGTCTTGCTGGGTCTGACAATTGGGCACCACAATTTCAATACCCTCAATTTCAAATCAGCCTGGGAAAAGCAGGAAAGGCTTTACCAGCAATTGATCTGGCGCGCCCCATCGTTGGAACCGGGCACAGCATTGGTGTCAAGCGAAGAAGTGCTGGGATATATGGGAGATTATCCAACCAGCATGGCAATTAACACGATTTACGAAACCAAATCGAAGGATACCATTGCTTATTGGTTCTTTACCCTCGCAGATCCCAAAGCCGCACAAGCCATTGCCACAGGCGGCGCTTTATCAGGGTCAAAATCAAGCATGGAATTTTTGGGCGATGGCGAACATGCCGTTTACTTCACGTTTGAGCCTGAAAATAACCAATGCCTGTGGGCGCTTCGCCCGGAAGATCGTGAACTCAAACAACTGCCAGCCTCAATGAGTGTCGCTGCCCAAAAGGCCAACTTGGACGCCATTCGTGATGCAAGCGCACAGCACAACCTTTTCAACCAAATCGTGGATGAAGATCGGGCATCCTGGTGTTTTTATTACCAAAAAGCAGACCTCGCCCGGCAATACGGAGATTGGGATTCGGTTGTCGGTTACTGGGAGGAGGCGGAGGAGGGTGGATATCGTCCGCATCATGGATTTGAGTTCATTCCCTTTATCGAGGGATATGCTTACACGGGAGATTGGGGCGGTACATTTGAATTAACAAGGTCTTCCAACAAGACTACCAAGGCGATGTATTTTATTTCATGCCCAACGTGGGAACGTTTAGCCGAGAGCGCTCCGTCAGGCGCTGAAAAGACCGCGTTTGTCGAAAAGGCTTTCGAGTATCTGAGGTGCGCTCCGTAGATCAATCCCCTTCAAGGGAGACAAATTGACCAGAAACAGAATCAACGTTGGTCAAGAAAGCCGCGAGAGTATAATCGGAAAAATTTTTATTTCAAGGAAACACCCATGAATACTGTTCTGAAAGTGGTTGGTGTATTGGTTGCTCTGTCGGGGCTGGTGTGGTTCCTACAAGGGATTAACATCCTGCCCGGCAGTTATATGACCGGGCAAATTCAGTGGGCAATTAACGGAGCCATCGCCATCCTGATCGGCGGCGGAATTTTCTATTGGGCATACCGTAGAAAATAGAACATGAGCGATGAAATCAAGATCGGGGATCGCGTGCAGGTTTTTTTGAAATCTGATATTTGGGGCAAAGAAGGCTGGTTCGATGGGACGGTCATTCGGATTGACCCGTATTCAAAACACCGCAGTTTTTTCTGGGTGAAACTTGACGAGGAGACAGGCAAGGGAGGAGTGATCTCGGTACTCAACCCCAGGAATATTAGGAAAACATAAGGCAGGAACGCCTTGACGAACCAAGCGGAGTACAATGGCGGGAATTGAAATTGGTTATTTGTTGATTGTGAGGTAACCCATGAAAAAGAAATCTTTATTTCTTTATACGATTTTGATCGCCGCCTTCGCACTTTCCGCGTGTGCAGGTTTAGGCGTGGATGACGAACCGATCACCGGAGATTTCGGTCCGCAATACACGGCGCAAGAACATCAAACACGGACCTTCGACGCGCTGTGGGGGCATCTCGCTGAAAATTACGTCTATTACCAAAGCGCGGATACGGACTGGGACAGCCTCCGCAAAAAATACGAAACCCAAATCGCCGGCGGCTTGACCAACGATGAGTTCAATGCGCTCCTGCACGAACTTGAGGGCGACCTGCCGAACGGCACACTCCTTTTTCAATCACGCGAAGAACGCATCGCATCCGACATCGAGGATATATCCACCTACGAAGGGATTGGCGCCTTCGTTGGCTTCAAAGCGGAGGATGTGCCGCATATCGTTGTGCTGGGCGTGATCGAAGGCTCACCCGCCGAGCAGGCAGGCATCCGCGCGCATGACAGCATCTTCTCCATTGACGGCAATCCTGTTTTATTGGAAGAAGGCATAGAGGTGGTGAAGCGCGTGCGCGGGCCCGCCGGAAGTGTCGTCACGTTGAATGTTCAGACGCCCGGCAAACCAGAACGAACCGTGGAAGTGACGCGGGCGCAACTCATCAGCATCGGCAAGGTCGAAGGGCGGCAAATTGACGTGGAGGGCGCGCCGGTTGGATATATCCTGCTCCCTCCAATCAATTACGATGGATTATTAGAAGACATTCTTCGCACTATGCGAGATTTCACAACCAACCAGAAACTTGAAGGCTTGATCCTGGATTTGCGCGTGGCAGGTTCCGGCAGGGGCTGGCCCCTGGAGGAAATGCTGACGCTGTTCCACGATGGAACAGTGGGAACGTTTTATAACAGAGCGGCTTCAGAACAGGGTGTTTCGGTGGACGGCGAGGATTTATATGGATCGCAATCCGTGCCATTGATCCTCCTTGTGGGGCAAAACACGAGCGGCTTTCCTGAAATTCTCGCGGCGGCGTTGCAGGCAAACGAGCGCGCAATCGTCATCGGTGAAGTCACACCGGGCTCCATCGAGACCACGTCTTCGTTTTATTTGCCCGATGGATCGCGCATCTACATCGAGACAACGTCGTTCAAACTGCCGAACGGCGAAGAGATCGGCAATCGCGGGGTCCAACCGCAATTTGTGATCGAAGCGGGGTGGGATGACGTCCTCCCCACCGCAGACCCCGTCCTTGAAAAAGCGCTTGAATTGCTGAGCGCAGGACCAGACCAATGAAGAAAATATTTTTATTCACGTTAATTGCATTACTCACCACATCTTGTTTGCCGCAGGATACGCAGATTCCACAAAGCCCGCTGTTGCCGCTCCTCGAACGCAAATCAGGCTTGATCGCATACATCGGCACGGATGGAAATATTTACGTGACCGACCAAAGCGGCAGAAGCCCGGATGCGGTCACCGACGATGCAGTGATACCGGAAAACCAATCCAGCGACTTTCGCTTTTATCAATACCCAACCTGGTCGGCAGATGGAAAACAGGTCGCGTTTGTCAGCGCGGAAGGCGCCGGCGGTACGCAAACCATCGCGGAGATGTTCGTCTACAGCGTGGATAAAGAAACCGCCGCAAAGATCTTTTCAAGCGAAACGGAATTTCCGTTTTATTTATACTGGTCACCCGATAATGAAAACGTCACTTTCCTCAGCACCAGCGCGTCGGGGCAGTCTCTGCTTTTGCAAAGTGCGCCGGTAAGCGACGGTGAGCGCGCCATTCTCGATGCAGGTTCTCCGTATTACTGGTCGTGGGCGCCGGACGGCAACGCGATGATCGTCCATACGGGGAGCGGGACCTCCTCCACCCCCGAGCATCTCGCCTTCCTTCAAATGGATGCAGACGTGATTGAAGACGCCCTGGATTCAAGCCCCGCTTCCTTCCAAGCCCCGGCCTGGTCGCCCAATGGCGAGCGGATTCTCTACACCCGCGTCAACGCTGAGGCGAATAACGAAATCGTTGTTGCAGATTCGACCGGGGAATTCCAGCAATCGCTCGCAGAATTCGAATTCAACACGGCCTTTGCGTGGTCGCCGGACAGTGAACTGGTCGCCTACATTGAAGGGACGCAAGCCCTCGATGCCGGCGTGATCGGCAAACTGCACGTTGTTGACCTGGCAACTTCGGAGGATTTCTTCCAAGCCGAGGATATCTTCGCCGTATTCTGGTCGCCGAACAGCCGCAAACTTGCCTACTTCAGATCACTGCTGACGGAAGCAACCGATTCCTCCGGTCAGCAACAACTCTTGTTACAACTCAACATGCTGGACACGGTCTCCGGCGAAACCAAGGAATTGTTTACGTTCGCGCCGACCAACCAGTTCTCGTCCATCCTGCCATATTTCGACCAGTATCATCAGTCAGCCACCATCTGGTCGCCGGATAGCAACAACCTGTTGCTCGCCTTTCAAGATCAAGAGGGTAACCCGGGGATTGCACTGGTTGCGGCATCCGGTCAACTTGAACCGAGATTGCTCGCCGAAGGATTCGTCGCCTTTTGGTCCTGGAGATAGTTTTGTTCTGTGGAGGTTTGAGACCCCGATAGATCGGAGTTACAGCAAGCAATCAAACAGGCTGGAGAAATTCTCCAGCCTGTTTGATCTACTTCGATCTCGATTTCAGTTTGGGGTTGGCAACTGCTTTTTTGGTCTTTTCGCCTTTGTGTTTGCCGTTCTTGCTGTTTTTACCGTTGCCGCTCACGATGGTTTCTTCGACCAGCGCTTTGAGCAAGGGACCGCTATCATCGGCTTCGGCGCCGTTTGCCGCGGCGCGAATCACTTCGATACATTCCTTGCCGGTCAGGTCGTTGTTTTCGAGTAAAGATTTTGAAACCGCATGGACTTCGGCTGAGTGTTTGGAAAGGATCGTTTCCGTCTGCTCTTCCAACTTGTTCCAGAATTTTTCGACCACATCGGTCTTTTCCTTGCCGATGCCGGATGTGATTTGCATATCTAGCGGCGGACCAAAATAACCGTAATGCGCCAATTGCCAGAGTCGCGCACGCACGTTTTGGAAATCGCCGGTCGCGCCGGTCCAATATTCGCCGAGGAAGAGTTTTACGGCTACGTGCCCCGCCATCGAAACGAGAATATCTGCCACGAAGGTTCGCAAGGGCAGGGAGTAAATATCATAGTTGGGAACGGGCAGTACATAGCCCAACGCTTCGGAACGACGGACGATACTCACCCGCACAATGCGTTCGTCCGGGCGCAAGTGATATTGCACGACCGCGTGACCGGCTTCGTGATAGGCCACTTGACGACGTTGGTCTTCCTGCATTTCTTCAATCGGGTTTTCCAACCCCATCGCCTGTTCCTGGAACGCCAACTCAATATCCTTTTGCCCGACCCGATCCCGGTTATCGAACAACGCCAGGCGGACAGCATCTTTCGTGATCGCCGACATGATCCTCGCCGGGGTTGCCCAGGCGGTGTCGCTGACGATGGCTTCGATATCAACGGTATCGTCAATTTGAAGTTTGCTCAAATAATATTTTACGATCTCGCGGCGACCGGTGCGATCTGGTTTGTTGACTACAACGGTGCGGTCAAAACGACCGGGGCGCGTCAACGCGGGGTCGAGCACATCGGGGCGGTTGGTCGAACCCATGAAGAGGATGTGCCAATCACGCGGCGGGACGGGTTTCTTGCGCCATTGATACCAGCGCGTCCGAATTTTCTCCCAGCGAGACAACTCGCCAATGCCATCCATTTCATAGAGCAGGCGGGTTAACGCGCCAGAGCCGCTGCCCATACCACCCATGCCCATACCACCCATCATGCCGCCCCCCATCACAGAACCGCGTGAAGCACCCACTGCGTCAATTTCATCAATGTAGGCAATGCACGCGCCGTACTCACGGGCGAGCTTGCGCGCCTGCGAAATAAAGCGGATCATCTTCAACACGTCCACGCCCCAGAACATGCCGCGGAAACCCGAACCTTCCATCGAGATGAAAGCGATCCCCGCTTCTCCTGCCATGGCTTTGGCAAGGAGTGTCTTTCCGGTGCCCGGTTCGCCAGCCAGCAACAAGCCGTTGATGAATTGCCCGCCCATTTTTTGGAATTGTGTGCGGTCTGAAAGCAGGGAAATCCACTGCCGCACCATTTTCAACAAGTTGGGTTGACCTTTGTAATCGTCGAAGGTGATCGTCTTCGGGTCGCCGGGGCGGATGATCTCCACGCGGGAGCGCGCCATGAACCAGAAGATCGCCACAAATTGCATGATGGCAAACCCGATCGCAAACAAAATTTGAAACGCAAACCCCAACACGACAAGGATTACGTTCAACACTTCGGGGTTAATGATCGCCCAGTAGATCAGCCCGTTGAAGGCGGCCCAGCCCAAAATTCCGAAGAAGAAGCGTCCCGCTTTTCCACCCGCCGCCCACAGGAAGACCCGCAATTGAATATATAGAATAAAAAGTCCGAAGAGGGCATATCCAAACAATAACAGACCATTGATGATCATGATCCGCGCGGTCTCATTGATGATTGCCGCAGAGACGAGCGCGTTGACAACCGCCCAGATGAGCAAAGCAAAGATCGTCCAAAACCGCCACGAGCGGACGTTGCTGAAAATATAACCCAGTGCGCCCAACGAAAGCGGGTTGAACCACCATGCAACTGCGATGCCCAGGAGGAGGATATCGTCGCGGGTCGAACGCGTGGCACCCTGTATCAAAAACCAGATCAACGGGACGGCAATGAAAAGCGTAATGAACAGACCGACGATCCAGCCGACGCCGCCGTAAAAATCACTCGAGCCTTGGGCTTTATACGCGGCGCGATTCTTCCTCGCCGTGTCTTCAGCCACCTTCACCATATCATTTTTTGGACTCATCATGGACATACAACACCTCAACGGGATAGACACTCAACCTATAAAAAAGTGTACCCCAAAAGCAAAACAGGCACAACATGAAATGCCAATTCTTATCGAACTCTAAGCGGGTACAAGCCGTATAATTGGACGATCCATGACATTCGAATCAATCCAAGCTCTGCTCGAAAAAGCCACCGCCTCGCGCGCCCATTTATTTGACTCGCCCCATGAGATGGCTTTCCGCCTCTTCAACGGATTCACGGAGGGCTACACCGATCTCGTGCTGGACGTGTACGGGCAGACACTTGTGCTATTCAACCACGCAGATGATCCCACTCAAAATCAATCTGTGATTAATGAAGTCATCCAATTCCTTCGACAGAGGCTTAACTGGCTACGCGCAGGGGTGGTGAAAACCCGAAACGAAAAAACACCCGGAGAAAAAAATGGCGCGTTGATTTTCGGCGACTCGCCTGACACAAAAATCAACGAGTACGGCGTTTGGTACGCGCTCAATCTCGCTATGAATCGTGACGCGAGTTTCTATCTTGACATACGCAACCTGCGTCAATGGCTTATCGAAAACTCGCGTGGAAAATCCGTGCTAAACACGTTTGCCTACACTGGCAGTTTTGGCGTCGCCGCGCTGGCAGGTGGAGCCAGCCGCGTTGTACAAGTGGATCGCAATCGAAAATTCCTCGATGTGGCAAAACAATCGTACGCGCTCAACAATTTTCCGATCCAAAAAAATGATTTCCTCGCACAGGACTTCTTCCCTGCTATCGCCCGTTTCAAAAACTCAAAGCAACTCTTCGACTGCGTCCTCCTCGACCCGCCGTTCTTTTCCTCCACCTCCAGAGGCAAAGTGGATCAAGTGAACGAAAGCGCGCGGCTGATCAACAAAGTCCGCCCATTGGTGAGTGATGGCGGGATACTAATTGCAATTAATAATGCGCTGTATGTCAGCGGCAGAGATTATATGCAAACCCTTGAAGCGTTGTGCAAAGATGGATATTTGAAGATTCTGGAATTAATCCCTGAGCCGGATGACTTCGTCGGCTTCAATCAGACAGGAAAACCCATCACCGATCCCGCGCCGTTCAACCACTCTACCAAGATCGCCATTCTGGAAGTAAAACGAAAGAAAATCGGAAACGAGAGTAACCCATGACAAATACCTTCTTCAAAACCGAACTCGAGGTGCGCGATTACGAATGCGACATCGAGGGCATCGTCAATAACGCGGTCTATTTGAATTACCTCGAACACGCGCGCCATGGCTTCATCCAATGCAAAGGGTACAACTTCACCGAGTTGATCCGAAAAGGAATCCATCTCGTGGTCATCCGCATCGAGGCGGATTATCTCTTTCCCCTCCGAAGCGGCGACCGGTTCGAGGTGACCGCTTCCATCGAGCGCGAATCCAAACTCCGCTTCATTTTTTCACAGGAAATCCTGCGCCTCCCCGACGGCAAACCAATCATGAAAGCGAAAGTATTCGCCACCTCGCTCAACGCAGACGGGCGACCAAAATTTTTTGAAGAGCTTGAAGGGCTGTTTCGTTGAAAACCTTCAAAACAAGCGCCCTTGTTCCATCCCATCGTTTTGAAGATTATCCCACGGCAAACGGTCAATTTGGATTCGGCTCGCAACATGCGAATGAGCTTCACGGCACAATTCAGGCGCGATCAAATTATCGGGTGAGTGGCAAAACATGAACACCTCTGCGCCTGTTTTCATTTCAGACGCAAAATAATTTCCCCACCCATCAAGTAATGGACGATTCACGTCCATGTGCGGATGCCCAATGTAACGGACGAAGACAAAGTCCGCGGTGCGCTTCGGGATCACAGGGACATCGGGTTTGCGCTCCCGAGCCTCGAGCAAACTCTCGTAGGTTGATCCTGCCAGACTTCCGTCTCCAGCCAAACTCCGAATCGGACGCGTATCAATCGTCACGCGCGCCACGTTGTGACTGGCGAGCAAATCGTCCAACGCTTCATCGTGCGGCGACTTGAACCAATCCAAATGGCGGACCTCGACCGCAAGGCGCACGTCTGCGCTCCAGGCGGCGAGAAAAGCCGAAAGGTCTGCGAGCAGACTGGGGCTGTAACGAGGCGGTAGCTGCAGGAACAGCGGTCCGAGGCGAGAGCCGAGTCCACGCATTACGTCTATGAAGGCGTGCGCGCGTTCCACATAATCCATCAACTTGCCTTCGTGACTGATGGCTTTGGGAATCTTCGGACAAAATCGAAACGACTCGGGTGTTTGTTCCGCCCATTGTTCAATCGTCTTTGCCGCAGGAACGGCATAGAAAGTTGTGTTGCCTTCGATGGTGGTCACGCGCTTTGCATACTCGCGCAGAAAATCGGAGGGCTTCGTGCCTTTCGGGTAGAAGTTTCCCACCCAGCCTTTGAACGACCAGACAGGACAACCAAGATAAATAGACATGAAGTGATTATAATCACTCGCAGAAGCACGCTCTGACGAAAGAGGCAAAATGACCCACCCACTTGTTGACCAATTCCGTTTTACGCGCAGTGAATTCCTGCGCGGACTCGAAGGCGTGACCGAGGAAGACGGCGCGCGTCACTTCGGGCAGATGAACTGCATCAGCTGGATCATCGGTCATCTCACGTGGCACGAGCAGCGCACATTTTTGATGCGCCCGCAAAATATCATTCTGATTCCAAATCTGAATGAACTCTTTGCTTATGGCGCCCCCATGAGCACGCCATCCCTCAATGAAATGCTGGAGACGTGGCATACCGTGACGAAAGCGGCAGACTACTATCTCGATTCATTGACCACCGAAATCCTGCTGACCGATCTATTGCTCAACGGCGAAGCGGTGGGACAAACGCGCGGCTCCGCATTGCGCCGCATCACTTACCATTATTGGTTTCACACCGGTGAAATTCTAGCCATCCGTCAGATGATCGGCGGCAAAGACCTGCCTGAATACGTGGGCGATATTGAAGCCGAAGCGCCGTATCGGCCTGAATAAGATCTTGTAATGCATCTCATCGTGTCCGCAATGCCCGAGAGAATTGGAGGTAGAAATGGCTGGTAAACTGACGATAGCAGAAAGTTTCAAGATCTACGAAGATGGAAAACACAGACGCTACGAATTACTCTTCGGTGTCAATGGCGGCGCATTTGCCGTGGCAAAGTTATTCACAGAGAAAGACGCCATGGCTCTGCTCGGAAACTTAACGCTAAGTCAATTGGCGATCGGCATGATTCTCTTCACCATCGTAATGACTGCGGATATATTCATGTTTGGCGAGAAGATGCGCAATAATTATTTGGATAGCTTGTTTGGCAAGGAGGGGAAACGGGTTCTTTTCGCGATTGGGTTCCTCATCTGCGCAGGCTGGTTTTTTGTAATCTGAAAATCACAGTTTCTTTGTCCATGCAAATAACCAAAACACTCTACGTCACAAACCCCAAAGATTGGCGCAGCTGGCTGAAAAAGCACTACAAGACCGCGCCTGAAATCTGGTTGGTCTACCCGCGCAAAGCGACAGGCAAGCCCCGCATCGAGTACAACGCCGCGGTGGAGGAAGCCCTGTGCTTCGGCTGGATAGATAGCCTCATCAAGAAACCGGACGAGGGTCACACTGTCCAGCGGTTTTCGCCGCGCAAGCCGAAGGCGAAATATTCGCAAGCCAACATCGAACGCCTGCGAGATTTGGTGGCGAAGAGAAAAGTTTTGAAAGAAGTGGCTGAGACATTGGGCGAGGTGCTGAACCAGAAATTCGCCATCCCGCCTGATATTTTGAAAGCGATCAAGTCGAACAAGGAAGCTTGGAAGAACTTCCAGAAGTTTTCAGAGTCATACAAGCGGATTCGCATCGCTTTTATTGACGGGGCGCGCAAACACCCCGAAGAATTCAAAAAGCGACTGAGGCATTTTATCGAGATGACAGAGAAGAATAAGATGTTCGGGTTTGGCGGGATCGAGAAGCATTATTAGACTCACCCTGTTACGCTTTGCCTTTTACCTCCACGCGGACAACTTCCACGCGCTGGTTGAATCCATCGGGGTTATACGAATCGCTGAACGCGATGTTGCGTAACAAATCCATCAACTCGGGTGTGTGCTTCATTGGTCTGCCTGAACTTAGGCTGACGTAGGCAAACTCCACCCACAGCATGGACTTCAAGCGCGTGCCTTCGCTATCGAGCATCAAGCCTTCAACAACGATTGAATTCTCCGAGTAGTGCATCACACGCGTGCGAATGCGGACTTTTTCCATTACCTGCACGGGTCGCAGGTAGGAGATCTGCGTCTTTGAAATCACCCAAGCCGCCTTTGCCTGATCTGCATGTTTGTAAATGTTGAGGTTGTAAAAATGGATCAAATGATCTTCACGCGCATTGATGAAGTAGTCCATGTAGCGGGCGTTGTTCAAGTGACCAAAGGGGTCGCAATCTTGAAAACGGGCGATAACTTCGCTTTCCAATTCCTTCGGCAAATTTTCTGCTGTGTTCATCCTATTGATTATCCTTCCACGCTCACGCTATCCACAATCCCCACAATGACCGAGATCACGCATCCATCAGGGATGCCCAACGCCTGGCGCGCGCCGTTGCCTTCGCGGTTAACCAGCACCGTATCGCCGATTCCTGCCTGCGAATTGTCGAGCGCGATGAAATCATCTTCAGGCGTGACGGAGTCGCCATCCATGATTAACGGTTGGACGACCAGCAGTCTGCGGTTTTTGTAGTGTGCATGACTGATGGTGGTGACGATGGTGCCGACGACTTTTCCGAGGATCATAATTTACTCCGACACCCCATCAGGAACATCACGAACGGCGTCAAATTCATCCAGCGGCGGTAAAAAGAATATCGCGACCAGAACAAACCAGTGAAAACTCTCGAATTCCAAAATGTAATCCATGGCAATATTGGCAATCAAAAAGTACGTCAACGTAAGCAGGGGGAAAAAGTGCAGCCACATCCGTCCAGTTCTTGCGCGAGTTAACAGTTTACCAAATCCGTGTACCAGCAGGACGACCAATAGCGCCAATCCGACTGCGCCCAAATACAACAAAATATCAATGTAGCCGTTATGCCCATTGACGACAACGATTTCATCCCCCCAACCGGATGTGACGCTTGCCCATTTCTGAAATTCAGGGAGTTGCCAGAGCGTTTCCAAGCCGTAACCGAACCACGGTTTCTCCGAGATGACGTTTTCCAGCAGGTTGGTCCACAACGGGACGCGCCCCGTCAAGTCAAAGGATTTTCCCGAAAGATTCACGATTGCAAAAATGGAAAGGGCGCCTGCACCGGCGAGTATGCCCGCCCCATAGACTACCCATCTCCGCTGAACCCTGTCCCCCCATTTTATCCATGCGAAGTATGCCGCAGTCAACCCGTTCAACACAAACCACACCACAAGGGCTGTGGTTGAACGGCTCATAATCATCAAAAAAAGCGTCAAGGCGTAAGAAAAGCTCGCCATTACCTTGTTCCGCCTTTCCATGGTCCCCATAAAGAAGAGTAACGACAACCCATTGCCTAAAGCCATCAACGATCCCAAATCGTTCTTATGGACAAAAATTCCGCGCCATGCGCCGCGCCAAACTTGATCGCCATGAATCCCAACCTCGGGCGAGATGACAACTGTGAGCAGGCAGAGAATCGCGGCCAGTATTGTGAAGCCATATAACAGGCGGAAGATCGTCATCGGCGGGCGGATTACGGCAAAAATGGACGCCGTCAATGCCGATGCAATCATCACGAAGAACGTGTGAATGGAACGCACTGGCATGACAGACCACAACACCGAAACCAACGAATAGAGAATAAACAAGGCGATAGCCCAATTTGCCTTCCACGCCTGAACGAACTGTTCGATCTTTCCAGAATGCGCGAGAAGTAAAAACGCCGCCAAAACAATAAATCCCCACAGTGTGTAATCTGCCAGATCGCCCGCTCGCAAACACGCAGGGCTTAACCAACAGGCGATCAGGATGTGATAAGAAGCATAAGCCACAGCAAGCAATATAATTCCATCATAGAGTTGCCGGGGAAACAATCGAAAACTTCGATTCATGATTTGTCAAAGACGAACTACGTAAACTTGTTTTGTCCGTTCTTCAAGGTGTACTCAAATTCGCCGTCGGGCTTCACTTCCAATTCATCCACGATGCCGACCAATGCCAGATCAATCGGCACGAACTTTTCATCTTTCATCGCGAGCGCGGCTTCCCGCGAACGGACCATCACACACAAATCCCCCACACCCGCCTGCACCACGTCCGCGGCAACTTGCAGAATGCCAAGCGGCTCCAATTTTTTATTCAGTGGCTGGACGACGAGCAGTTTCACGCCTTCCAAATCGGGATATTTGATCGTGCAAACTGCGTTGCCCTTCACGCGCCCGAACAGCATAAGTTATTTTGTCCTCACGAGCTTGAGTGTGCGTTTGATAATCGTGTCGAGCAGGGACGCGTCCACTTGACCGCCGAGTTTCGCGGCGACTTTTTCGCGGATACGTTTTTCGAGCGACGACCCCCTCTCCCCTTCGCTCCCTTCGGGAGTGCTTCGCGAGGAGAGGGTTGGGGTGAGCGCGGGCTGAGACAACGCCGAGGAAACTGAATCAACTTTCGGCTTTGAATGAAGCGAGGTCTTTTCCGATAGATATGGTCGCACAGGCGCGGCAGGTGGCGCGTCCGAATCACCCGCAAGCAATCCTAATTGCCGCGCTTTTTCATATGCAAGATCAGTCAACACAACGTCGTCAGTCACTGCAAGTGATTTAACGCCGCTGTGAAAAAGTTCTTCGATATCTTTATCTGTATAAAATTTTTTTGTCATGATTTTCGGAAGACGACTTTTCCATCCACTTCAAGCGAATCGATGACCGCCATGATGACCGCGTCTACGGGCGTGTCTTTTGTGATGTTCGTTTGCCGCGCAGACGAACCCGACGCGGTCAGCACCAGATCGCCGACGCCCGCATCCACCGTGTCCACTGCCACATATGGCTTACCAGACACCGCGCCCGATTCATCGGACTGGCGCAGGATGAGCAATTTTCGCCCGTGCAATTTTTCGTCCTTGATGGTGGATACCGTCGTGCCGATCACTTTTGCGATGAACATAATTGCTCCAAATCTGCCGCTGAGTCACAGAGACACAGAGAAAAATCTTTTCTCAGCGACTCCGCGTCTCTGTGGCTATAATTCTCAATAATTTTTTGCGGATGAAGTGCCCGCGTCTTTCTTCGCTTCAAGCTGATCGCTCGGACCCTGGATGATCTTCACCCCCGCGCTCGCGCCGATACGCGTGGCTCCCGCTTTGATCATGCTCTCTGCGTCTTCAAACGTGCGGACTCCGCCCGACGCCTTGACCCCCATCTGCGGACCGACCGCCTTGCGCACCAACTCCACATCGTGAACCGTCGCGCCGCCGCCTGCGAATCCTGTAGACGTTTTGACAAAATCCGCGCCCGCTTCTTTTGAAATTAGACTGGCGAGTGTTTTTTCTTCATCGGTTAATAAAACTGTTTCAATAATCACTTTGACAATGGCGCCGCGCGAATGCGCCGCCTTGACCACGCCGTGAATATCTTTTGCGACGGTTTCCAAATCGCGCGCTTTCAACGCGCCGACGTTGATCACCATATCAATCTCTGTCGCGCCCTGTTTGATCGCTGTCTCGGTTTCAAATGCTTTTGTTTCAGAGGATGTCGCCCCAAGTGGAAAACCGATCACTGTGCAGACTTTGACATCTGACCCTTTCAACAACTCCGCGCACAGGCTCACCCACGTCGGGTTCACGCACACGGACGCGAAACTGTATTTCCGCGCTTCGAAACAGAGTTGCGCGATTTCCTGTTGTGTGGCATCGGGCTTGAGCAGGGTGTGGTCAATCATCCGCGCAATCGCCAATTCCTGTGGAATCGCTCCCAGCGTGGACGAGACCCGCTCCGCCCCCGCCTTGACCACATTGCCGACATGATCGAAGCATGTGCGCACGCAGAGACCATCCGCGCAATCGAATTTGCATTGATAGGTTTCTGGGTTGCTGGCGCGAGCATCTTCCTCCATCATCGCGCCGATTACTTCGTGCGTGATGATTTCTACGAGTTGTTCAACAAGTTTCGGATCGGGTTTGGTCATATCGTTTCACTGGTGGTCGAGTAGCCCTGAGTGGCGCTTTGGCGCCATTGCGAAGGGCGTATCGAGACTACACCGCTTCATCACATCGAACAAATTGCTTGCATGTTACCTGTTGGTTTCGACACTTGCACCTGGCGCAAGTGCAGGTGTACGCCCCGCGAAGATCATGCGGGGCTACTCAACCAACGGAATTATTTCAAATACATCTTCTCCACCGATTTTATCTTATCCACGCGCTTTGTGTGACGGTCGCCGCCGAAGTCGGTGGTCAGCCACACTTTCACGATCTGCTTCGCCAAATTGACTCCGATCAAGCCTGCGCCGAGGGTTAGCACATTCGTATCGTTATGCTCGCGGCTATTGCTCGCGGACGAAACGTCATACGCCATGCCCGCGCGCACGCCAGGGACTTTGTTCGCCACAATACAACTGCCAATCCCCGCGCCGTCAATCATGATTCCGCGCCAGGCGCGTCCCGTCCCCACCATTTGCGCGACGGAGTGGGCAAAATCGGGGTAATCCACGGGTTCTTTACTGTTCGTGCCAACATCCATGACAACGAAGCCCAGCGACTCGATCTCTGTCTTGAGGATACTCTTCAACTCATATCCGCCATGATCAGCGCCGAGGGCGACGATTCTTTTTCCCACTGGCGAGGCAGGCGTGGGTTCGGTTTGAGGCGAGCCAGCTATATTTTTGATCACATTTTGCACAATCTGGCGGATTTCCTTGTCGTCCATCGGATTGATTATCGTCGTGATGAGAGGATGCGTCAAGTGAGCAAATCAAATATCCAGAACCAAGACGCCGCGTTGGGGTTATGAATGCAAAGGAGATTCACCATGACTTATGTGCTTGTCCGGTTTACCGTTGAGGATCTCGCAAAATGGAAGCCTGTGTTCGAGGAAGCCGCCGCGCTCCGAAAGAGTTTCGGCTCGATGGGAGTCCGCGCATTCAGCAAAGCGGACAGCCCCAATGAGGTGACAATCCTTGCTGAATACGAGGATCGCGCCAAAGCCCAGCAGATGTTTCAGTCTCAGGAGTTCCGCGAGGCGACCCAGCGCGCAGGGGTGAAAGGTCCGCCTGAGGTGAGTTTTATGGATGAAGTCGTCAACTTGCCTGCATGAAGAAAATCCCTCCGGGTTTAGCTCGGAGGGATTTTTAGCATATAATCTGCCTAATGAAAAGAGCAGGAATTATTCTCTCCCTCTTCTTGATTTTTCTCCTCTTCTCGCGTAGTTCCATCAATGCCACTTCGCATGAAGACCCTTCGCTGGTCACGATCGCAACCGATAAGAATAGTTATTCACCCAATGAAGAGGTTACGATCATCATCCGCAACGGGCTTAGCGAGACAATCGAATACTACGGGTCGTGTTCGCTGACTGCGTGCCAGTTCATAGATGAAGATTGGGTGTGCGCGATCAGAGACTGCTTTGCGCCGTTAGATTTATTGGCTTCGGGTTCTTCTACTGAGTTCAGTGAGGTTTTTACAAGCACAACAGAGGATATGTTCAGATATCAATTCGAGTACTTCCTGCCATCCAAAGAGTCGCTTTACACAGTATACTCAAACGAATTTTTCGTAAATCCCTAGAGAGCAAATCAAGGAACAAGACGTGAACAACCTCACTCCCCCAACCTCAGATGAATACGCAGAATTCTACGCAGGTTACATCCAGCGCGCGCAAGCAAGAGGCGATGTGCTTGCCGCGCTCCCTCAACAAATTGACGAAATCAAATCCGCGCTTGGAAGTCTCACCGACGAACAAGCCCTGTTCCGCGACGCGCCGAGGGAGTGGTCCATCAAGGAAATAATGGGACACCTCAACGACGTGGAGCGCGTCTTTTCGTACCGACTCCTGCGCGTCTCACGAAATGATCCCACTCCCCTCCCAGGCTTCGAGCAGGACGATTTCGTCCGCGAGGCGGGGTTTGATGAGTATACAATGAATGATCTCCTTCAAGAGTTTGAGCATCTGCGCCGCGCAAATATTCTCGCGATTCAAAACATGAGCGACAAATCCGCGCTTCGGGTTGGCACAGCAAGCGGATATCCCGTCGGCGCGCGGGCATTGATCTACATGCTTGTCGGTCATGTGGAGCATCATATGGATAGTTTGAACGAAAAATATCTTCCATTTGCAAAATAGACAGAACCATGTTTCAGCCACCTCCACCATCTGCTGATCAGCCGTCCCTGCTCGCGCTTGGACCAATCACATTAATGATCGGCATCACCTTCCTGATGCAGGCAATCGCAATAATGTTCAGTTCTGTTGCCGTGAGGGAATATCGCGGTGTGCGGACGTTTTTTCTCTCCACTCTCTCCATGTCGGCGGGGTATTTTTTTCTCCTGCTTCACCCGCAAGTGGGGTTTGCCATCGGCATCGCGTCCAATATCGCGATCTACACTGGCAACATGCTTTTATATCTTTCGGTTTGCCAATTCACCGAAACCCCGCCGCGCCGTTGGGTAACTTATGGACTCATCCCGCTCGGCTATTTCGCCCTGCTTCTTACATTCATACTCCCCATTCCCATTATCATCATTACTGAACTGGTCAATATTCCATTAAGTCTGGCAAGCGCGTATACCCTGTTGAAATCGAACAACCGCGCCTTTCGCACGGGAGCGTATGTTACAGCAGTCCCATTGATTGCGTATGCCATCGTCTCGTTTGGGCGCATGATCTCTTTCCTCATCTCGCCGCGTGAGATCGCGCCAGGCGAATCTCTCACGAATACAATTTCTGTTTTAGTTATCTTCATTCTGAGCTATTTATGGACGGCGGGTTTTATCCTGATGATCAGCCAGCGATTGCAGACTCATCTCACCGAACTGGCAATGAACGATATGCTCACGCGTGTCCGCAACCGCCGCGCCATGCACGAACTGCTCGATTACGAATTGCGGCGCGCGGAACGCAGGGTAAAGGATTTTTCCGTCATTCTGCTCGATGTGGATCACTTCAAACGCGTCAACGACACTTACGGTCACGATACAGGTGATGAAGTGTTGAAGTGGATGGCGGGCAATCTGCAATTCGCGGCACGCGTCGAGGATACCGTCTCGCGCTGGGGTGGCGAAGAATTTTTGATCCTCCTCCCCGCCACTGCGCTTGCTGAGGCTGTGGAAGTTGCAGATCGCATTCGTACTCATATTGAATCCACGCCATTTAACTTCAAAGATGTGACATTTAACATCACTTTCAGCGCGGGTGTCTCCTGCTCGAAAGAACATCCCGACGTGGATGAATTATGCAAGGTCGCCGACCAAGCCCTTTATCTTGCCAAACGCACGCGCAACCGCGTCGTATCGCAGGAGCAACTCGCACAAGAGGCATGACAATGACCACGCCATATTTCATAGAACCGTTTGTTGACACAGGACTCGGAAACTCTGCGTACCTGATCGGATCCCACGACACCAAAAAGGGGATTCTGATAGACCCGCTTCGTGACGTGGACCAATACCTGTCTGCCGCTAGTCAATTTGGTCTTACGCTGACGCACATCCTCGACACGCACCTACACGCGGACTTTATCTCTGGCAACCGAGAGATCGCACATCAAACGAGCGCGGTCATCGGCGCAAGCGCGGAGGCAAGGCTTGGTTTCGATTATCAGCCGCTGAACGAAAACTCTGTCATTGACCTTGGCGCGTTCCAACTCCGCGTGATGACGACGCCTGGTCATTCGCCTGAACACATTTCATTTCTCGTTACGGAGGCTGATGGTAGTAAAACGCCCTCCGCGTTGTTCAGCGGCGGCGCGTTGATTGTCGGCGGAGCGGCGCGCACAGATTTGATGGGTCACGATCATACACACGCCCTCGCGCACGATCTGTATCACACGATCCAAGACAAGATATTGAAACTACCCGATGAAGTGGACGTTTTTCCCACTCATGGAGCAGGCTCGTTTTGCGTCGCGCCTGTTTCAAACGAGCGCGTCACAACGATTGGGCGCGAACGAAAAACAAATCACCTTGCGCAACCCATGAATGAGGAAGAGTTTATCAGGCGTTCATTGCTAAACCTGCCTGCCTATCCAACCTATTACAAATACATGCGGGAGATCAACCAGCACGGCGCGGAGATTTTGGGTGGTCTTCCTGTTTTGAAACCGTTATCGGCAAGTGAAGTCAAGTCGCTGATGGATGAGGGCGTTGTCGTGTTGGATGTCCGCCATCAAAAGGCGTTCGGAGCGGGACACATCCCCAACTCGTTCGGCATCCGCGTCGACGCGCCGCTCGTCGTCTGGGCGGGATGGGTGATTCCGTTTGGGAGTAGGATCATGCTTCTCGGAGAGTCAACAGATGAAAGGGAATCCGCGACGCGGCAACTCATCCGCATTGGATATGATGATGTAGTCGGTTATCTCGACGGTGGAATCGACGCGTGGGCGCGGGAATATCCCGTTGAGACAGTTCAAAACATGGATGCCAAAGAGTTGCGCGAACGATTGAACGAGGTCACATTGATTGATGTGCGGCGACTCTCGGAATGGGAAAGCGGGCACATCGCAGGCGCGATCCATTTCGAGGGCGGGCGCATCCCATGGGATGAATTGACTTTTCCAAAAGACAAGCCTTTGGCGGTTCAATGCGCGAGCGGCAATCGTTCCATGGTCGCGATCTCCGTGTTGAAGCGACGCGGCTATCACAACCTGATTCAAGTGGACGGCGGAATCAACAAGTGGAAGGTGAATGGGTTTGATGTAGTGCAGGATAATTCGCCGTTGATCAGGATTTGAATCTCGTTGGGGCGGAGCGTTGCTCCGCCCCAACAGAAATCACGCCGAGGCGCCGGAATAACTACGCAAGCCGAGCAACCAGATTCCCCGCGCCAGCAACGTAAAAAATACCGTCAGCCCGACCGCGAATAATACAGATTCGGCGGTCAAGCGATTCGTCACGGCTTCGGCGGGCATCGTGACTGCGAACGCGACGGGCACGAGAAAGGTCATGCCCGTGCGAAGCCAATCGGGGTACACGCTCACGGGCCAGCGTCCCGCGGCGAACAAGCCTTGAAACAACTCGACGATGTCGCCCACGCGGATCACCCAAAACGCAATGGATGTCACCATCAGCCACACGCAATACAACATGATCGAGCCGAGTAAAAGCGCGGCGATAAACAGGATGACTTGCACCGCCTCCACCGCAGTGGATAACTGATTCACCGTCACGACGATAATCACCAACCCGACCACCACGTCAGTCAACTGCCAGAAGCGGAATTCCCGCACGCTGACCAACGCCTGCGCGTCGGCGGGTTTGGTGAGGGCGAAGTCGAGGGTGCCGTTGAGCACGTCATTCATCAGGCGTTCCATGTTGGGTTGAATAGCAGACCGAATGACGCCGCCCATGAGGATGTGCACACCCATCACGGCAAGCAATTCCGGGCGCGACCAGCCGGCGAGGTTCGTCACCTGCCCAAAGACGAGCGACAATCCGATCAAGCCTGTTCCAACGGCAACGACAGACTGAAATAGTTGAATAAAAAAGTTGACGCGATATTGCAGTTCGTTCAAGACTCCGATGCGGAGGTAAGACCAGGCGAGTTTAAATGGATTCATTGAATCACTCCTGGCGACAATGAGATTGCTTTGTCAGGCTGGTTTCGATACGCCCTTCGCAACGAACGCTCAGGGCTACTCAACCAGCGGTTTCTCGCAATGACAGAAAGATTATTAAACGGGTTCATGCTTATCTCCTATCCGCCCACAGCGGAGAATTGCTTGAGGGCGGCGCGCCAAATCACACCGAGAAGAGATGCGCTGAGGGTTATCCATAAAACCTGCATCCCGACGCCGATCCAAAGCTCCTGCGTGGACATGTTCCCGACGAGCGCGTCAATTGGGAAGAAGAACGTCCATTTGAATGGCAGGTAATTGGAAAGGTTTTGCACCCACTGCGGCATGAGCGTCATCGGCACGAGGCGACCCGAGAGAATCAATTCGAGCGCGAAGTACAACTCGAAGATGGCGCTGACGCGGGTCGTCCAGAAGGTGATCATGCCGAGGAGCGAGAGCAGCATCGTGCGGATGAGGAACGCGCCCCAGATGGCGATGAAGAACACGAGCGCTTTCATCGCCGTGAATTCAATGGTCGGCTTGAAAACGATGGCGAGAAAGATCGCCAGCGGAATCCACAACAGGATGATGACAACTTTCCAGCCTGAAAAATACGCGATGTCGTTCATGATCGGGTGGATGGGGCGCATCAACTCCATCGAAAGGTTGCCTTCGCGGATACGCCACTCCCAGCCGAACGGCGTGAACACGATGTTCATGTTTCGGACGAGAGTCCATACGATGTAATACGCGGCAAACGAACCCGCCGTGTAGCCGCCGACCGTCCCGCCCAGTTGATCCGCAATCGTGGACCACACCACGAGATAGATCACCGGCTCCGCGATCATGCCGATCATGTAAAAGTAATTGGCAACGCGGTACTGAATCTGACTCAGAATCGAGATACGCGCGGAGGCAAAGAAGAATTCGATATATCGTCTCATACTACCGCCTCCTTTTGCGAGAAGACCTGGTCTATTACGTCGTCCACGGGCGCGTCTTCCACGGTGAGGTCATCCACTTGAAAATCGGACAAGAGTCTTGCCGTAACTTGCGAGGTCTGCGATTTCGGCACGCGCAACGTGATGCGTCCATCCTCCCTGCTGACGACTTCGCCGTATTTGGCAAGGTCCGTATCGGGATTGGGCAATGACAGGCTGAGGGTTTTGAACGACGAGAATTGATTGACCAGCGCGCTTAAGTCGCCGTCAAAGAGGATGCGCCCGTGATGGATGACGATGACGCGTTTGCACAGGGCTTCCACGTCTGCCATGTAGTGACTCGTCAACAGAACAGTGGCGTTGTAGCGTTTGTTGTATTCCGCGATAAACGTGCGGATGCGCCTCTGCATGGTCACATCGAGACCGAGGGTCGGCTCATCAAGAAAAAGCACCTGGGGCTTGTGGAGCAACGCGGCAACGATTTCCATTTTCATGCGCTCACCCAGCGAAAGGTTACGGACAGGTTTGGTGACCAGTTCTTTGAGATCGAGTAATTCGATGAACTCATCGCGCGTCCGTTTGAAGTCGGAGGGATCAAGCCCGTAGACTGCGCGTTGCAGATCGAACGAATCTAGCGCGGGCAAATCCCACGTCAACTGGTTGCGATTACCCATCACGAGCGTGATCTGGCGCAGGAAGTCATAGCCGCGGTGACGCGGCTCGAATCCCAGCACGCGGACATCGCCTGAGGTGGGATGCAACAGTCCGCTCAGCATTTTGAGCGTGGTGGTCTTGCCTGCGCCGTTGGGACCGAGGAAGCCCACGACTTCACCCGGCTCGATGTTGAACGAGATACCGTCCACGGCTTTGATATTTTTATATTTTCGGTTGAACAAACTGGTGACGGCGGCTTTCAGTCCGCCTTCGCGTTCAGGCACCTGGTAGTGCTTGGCTAATTGCGAAATGGTGATGACAGGGGGCACGAGATTCTCCTCTTACAAAGATGTTGGTGGTCGAGTAGTCCTGAGCAAAGCGTAGCGGAGACGAAGGGCGTATCGAGACCACAGCATTTTCAAGCAATCTTTTGTTTGCAGGTTAGTAGTGGTTTCGATACGGGGCGGGCGCTTCGACTTCGCTCTGCTCCGCTCAGCGCGGAACCCAGCCCCTACTCAACCACCATAAGATTTCCGCCCGGATTAAACACAAAACCGCAGGGCGGGGTGTGCGCGCCTGCGGCTCGAGGATGCAAAATCGAACGGCTAGATTACCGAACCAGACAGAGGCACGCGGACTATAAAGTTGAATTGTGGACACATGGGCACGGACCTCCTTTCGGTTGAGATGGGCAGAGTTTATCACACTCGGGGATGACACGCAAATGATCTTCACCCAAACCGCGCTTCGACTACGTTCCCCTTCGACAGGCTCAGGGTCACTCCGCTCAGCGCGAGGCGAATATTTCTCTGGTATAATCCCGGCTCGTGACTGGTCCTGCAAGCGGTTCGCCTTCGGCGGACTTCACGCATGGAGACCTGCAATATCAAAAAGAAAGGAAGCATACGTCATGCCGTTACAGAAAGAAGCAAAGACCAAGCTCATCACGGACTACCACCGCCATGATACCGATACCGGCTCACCCGAAGTGCAGATCGCGATCATGACCGGGCGCATCCAGCAGTTGACCGATCATTTGCGCGCGAACAAAAACGATCAGTCCTGCCGCCGTGGTTTGCTCAAGTTGGTTGGTCATCGCCGCAAGTTGTTGACCTACCTGCGCCAGGCAGATTACCCGCGTTATCTGGGAATCACCGAGAGTTTGAAACTGCGACATAAATAAGAACGTCCACCCGTAGGGGCGAGTCTCAGACTCGCCCCTACATCATGTAAATCCGCCGTCAGGAATTGAATAGCGCGAATAACGAGAGTTATTCACACTCTTCAGTCCCTGACCCGAGGCGGAAATGTTATCGTAGGGGCAGAGCATGCTCTGCCCCTACGTTCAGGAGAAAATTTTATATGAAACCCGAATCAAAAAAATACTCAACCCAACTAGGGAAGAACCTCGTCACGTTCGAGACCGGCAAACTCGCCGGACAGGCAGGCGGCGCGGTGACCTTTGGCACACCCGAATCCATCGTGTTCGCCGCGGCAACCATGGGCGGCGTGCGCGAAGGCATTGACTTCTTCCCGCTTCAAGTGGAATACGAGGAGCGACTGTACGCCGGCGGACGAATCCCCGGTTCGTTCTTCCGACGGGAGGGCAGGCCCGGCACGGAGGCGATTCTCGTCGCCCGTTTGACGGATCGCCCGCTTCGCCCGCTCTTCAAAGACGGGATGCGAAATGAAGTGCAAGTCATCATGTTCTCGCTTTCGTCGGATGGCATCAACCCGCTCGATGTGCTCGCCATCAACGCCGCGTCCGCCGCGATTATGATCTCAGACATCTCCTGGGGAGGACCCGTCGGCGCGGTGCGTGTGGGACGCGTGAACGGTGAATTCGTCATCAACCCAACCTACCCTGAGATGGACGCGTCCGATCTCGACCTGCGGATCGCCGGCACAAAGGGCGCCATTCTCATGGTCGAATGCGGCGCGAACGAAATCCCCGAAGATGTGATGGTTGCCGCGCTCGAACTCGGTCACAAATCCATCCAGCCGTTGATCGAACTGCAATTGCAGATGCAAGCTGAAGTGGGCAAAGCGAAGCGGGAAGTCAAGTTTTACGTTCCAAATGACGATGTCAAGAAAAAAGTACACAACCGCGTCAGCGGATTGATGAACGACCTGCTCGATAAGCCGCTCTCCAAAGTGGAATTTTATACGGGCATGAACAAAATCAAGGAAGAAGCCGAAGCGGAATTGTGCACGGTGCCGGACCCCCAAACTGCGGGGGCAGGCGGTGGAAACCCGGCGGATTACATCCCGGTCAACGAATTTCGCGAGTCGTTTGAACTGGCTGAAATGGATGTGGTCCGCGAGCGTATTTTGGGCATGGGCAAACGTCCCGATGGACGCACGCCGACTGATATCCGCCCGATCTGGTGTGAAGTTGGCTTATCCCCGCGCGCGCACGGATCAGGCTTGTTCACGCGCGGCGAGACTCAAATTTTGTCTGTTGCCACGCTGGCAACCTTGGGCGAAGCGCAGGAGTTGGATAACCTCAGCCCGAAAAAAGACAAACGCTATTTGCATCACTATAACTTCCCGCCATACTCCACGGGCGAGGCAAAACCCCTCCGAGGGCAGAGCAGGCGCGAAGTCGGGCATGGAGCGTTGGCGGAGCGCGCGCTTGAGCCGGTCCTCCCTGCGGAGGAGTCGTTCCCGTACACCATCCGCGTCGTATCCGAAGCGTTATCGTCCAATGGCTCGACCTCGATGGGATCGGTCTGCGGTTCGACCCTCGCCTTGATGGACGCGGGCGTGCCGATCAAAGCCCCGGTCTCCGGCGTGGCAATGGGACTCATTACGGATGCAAGCGGCCGCTACAAAATTCTCACCGACATTCAAGGCACCGAAGATCACCTCGGCGATATGGATTTCAAAGTGGCTGGCACGCCGGCGGGCATCACAGCCCTGCAAATGGACATCAAGATCAGCGGCTTGAGCACGCAGATGATGAAGGAAGCGCTCGAGCAGGCTCATGCCGCGCGGGCTTCGATTTTGGAAAAGATGCTGGCGGTGTTGCCCGAATCGCGTTCGGAATTGAAACCGCACGCGCCGCGCATCATCACGGTAAAAATTCCTGTGGACAAGATCGGCGCGTTGATCGGACCGGGCGGCAAGAACATCCGCGCGTTGCAGGAAGAGACCGGCGTGACGATTGACGTGCAGGAAGACGGCACGGTGTACATCGCCTCGAGCAATGCCGAAGGCGCGAAGATCGCACAGGAACGCGTGGCGGGACTGGGCGAGAACGCCGTGATCGGTAACATTTACACCGGCAAAGTCGTGCGCATCGCGGACTTCGGCGCGTTCGTCGAAATTCTGCCCGGCCTGGATGGACTCGTGCACATCTCGCAACTCGCATCCGAGCGCGTGAACAAAGTGGAGGACGTGGTGGGCATGGGCGAGGAGATCACCGTGATGGTGACGGACATCGACCCGCAGGGGAAGATTCGACTCTCGCGTCAAGCCGTGTTGGAAGGCTGGACCGCCGAAGAGGCGCGCGAGAAAGACCGTCCGCGCCGGAGCGGCGAAGGACGACCCGGTGGGGATAGAGACGGCCGTGGAGGAGATCGTCGCGGAGGCGGTCCTTCGTCAGGCTCAGGACGCGGTGGGAGAGATCGAAGATAAGTAGAAAGTGGTGAGTGAAAAAAGAGGAGTAGGGGATTGGAGAATTGACGAGAGAACGGACGGAGCCTCCTGCGCTCCATCCGTTTTTTATGCGTGTTGACCTTTGTGAAGTAAGGATTTATATTCTCACTAGATTCTAGCCTATGGCGGTATAATGTCCGAAAACCATTTAGGACGTTATACGGCGACCCTACACCGCCCATAAGCCGTTATCCCGCCGCCGCATAACCCCTAGTTCCAGTAACGCCGACCGGTTGGGCGGCTTCTGTCCATCTCACTTCATCCAATCTAAGGAGCGCAAGAATGAAATCCAAGACGGTCGTATTCATCCACGGAATGTATATGAGTCCATTGTGCTGGGAACAGTGGACTGATACCTATCGGGCCAAAGGCTACAAATGCCTTGCCCCCGCCTGGCCTGGCAGAGATCAGCCGATTGATGTCCTTCGCAAAAACCACCCCGACCCACAACTAGGCCAACTCACGTTGAGCAGAGTTCTTGACCGCTTCGCAGACACCATCAAGACCCTAGATGAAAAGCCGATCCTCATCGGTCACTCCATGGGGGGATTAGTCGTACAGCTATTGCTTCAAAGAGATTTGGCTGCCGCTGGAGTTGCCATTGATTCTGCGCCGCCACTGGGTGTATTCACCACCCAGTGGTCATTTCTCAAATCCAACTGGCCCCATATTACTCCTTTCGTTTCGCAAAGTAGCCCCATCGCCATGACGTTTGAGCGCTTTCAGTACGCGTTTGTCAATGGGTTACCCCTGGCGGAACAACGAGCGGCTTACGAGAGATACGTCGTGCCTGAATCTCGCCGGGTTGCCCGCGAGTCACTCACGGCGCGAGTCGATTTCAAGAAACCACATCCCCCGTTGTTGCTGATTGCGGGTTCGGCTGACAACATCATCCCCGCTTCGCTCAACAAGTCCAACTATGCCAGATACAAGCGCTCACCTTCCGTCACCGACTTCAAAGAGTTTGCAGGACGAACGCATTTCACCATCGGACAGAAGAACTGGGAAGAAGTAGCCGATTACATCCTTGCATGGCTGGATGAAAAGGGCGCGTAATGGCCTGACAGCAATCAAAAGCCGCCCAACAATGGCGTGCCGCACAGAGCACGAGAGACAATCAGGACTTGCATAACAAGAAAAAGGAGCGCACCCCATGAGACTCAACATACAACATCGACTCCTGATCCTGATCATGCTGACGCTGGCCTTCGTCAGCTCCGCTCTATCAGGCTGCGGAAACGTCGGAAATGGTGGAGGCGGCGCCACGATCACACCGCCCGTAGATTCGGAAGATGGAGCCACAGTCACACCACTCGGAGATCTGGGAGGCGGCGCTACGGACAGCGGAAACGCGTGTACGCGCGCCGTCGCCATCGGAGCCGGCAGCACGACGAACAAAACATTCGAGGGTCACACTTGCGCGGTCATGGAGGATGGAACAGTGCGCTGCTGGGGGGCCAACAATGAAGGGCAGCTCGGCGACGGCAATGCGACGCCGCGCACCGAGGCGAACAAGTATGACTTTGATTCCGACGTCCCGGTGGAAGTGCCCGGCATCACCAACGCCGTCGCCATGGCCGGCGGGATCTATCACACCGTCGTGCTCCTCGACGACGGTACAGTGCGGGACTGGGGCAATAACAGGTTCGGCCAACTGGGCAATGGCAGCACGACGCCGTCGTTCACGCCAGTCGAGGTCACGCTTCCGTCGGGCCAATTGCTTTCCAACGTGGTCGAGATCGCCGCGGGCGACTATCACAGCATCGCCCGATTGAACGACGGCACAATATGGAGTTGGGGCTGGAACCAATACGGTCAGCTTGGCGACGGAACCAATGACAATCGCTCCCACCCGGTTCAGGTCGTGGGGTTGCCCGCGGCGGCGACGGCGCTGACCGCCCGCTTCCGCGGCAGCGCCGTCATCCTCGCCGACGGCACGATGCGCTTATGGGGCGATAACGAAGGCGGGCAACTCGGCATCGGCAACGGCGATGGCCGTTACAACACCCCGCAAGATCCAAAAATTACGGACGCCGTGGCGCTCGACGCCGGCGACCACCACAACATGGTCGTGCTGGCCAACGGCCAAATCTGGGCCTGGGGAAGGAACGCCGAGGGCCAGCTCGGCAATGGTTCCCAGGACAACTCATTCGCGCCGGTCCAGGTCCAAGGCATCAATAACGCGATTGCCGTCAGCGGCGGCGACATCCACTCATACGCGTTGCTGGCCGATGGCACGGTCTGGGGTTGGGGGCGGAACGTCGCCGGCGAACTGGGCAACGGACAAAGGGGCATTTACAAGGTGCCGGTCGCCGTGCCCAATCTCACCAACGTCTCGGCGATTGTCGCGGGCGGCCTGAGCACTCACGCCCTGCTAGCCGACGGCACGGTCTGGAGCTGGGGACAAAACGCCCACGGCCAGCTCGGCAATGGAAAGCACGGCCTGAACAACCCGGACGGCTACGCCTCCGATCAGGAGTATTCCACGGTTCCCGTGCAAGTCGTCGGCATCGGATGTGCGCCATGACGTGCCGCGCAGAAAACGAGAAACATTTGGGACTTGTGCAACAAGTAAAAGAGGACCGCCCCATGAGACTCAACGCACAACCTCAACTCCCGATCCTGATCATGCTGACGCTGGCATTCTTCAGCTCCGTTCTCTCAGGTTGCGGAAACGTCGGAGAAGACACAATAACACCGCCCGCAGTTCCGGGAGGCGGCGCCACGCTCATACCGCCCACAATTTCGGGAGGCGACGCCACGGCTACGCAGCCCGCAGACCCGGGCGGCGAAGGCACGGGTAGCGCAGCGGAACCGGCCGGGCCCTATGTGCTGGGCACCGCACGCCAGGGGCCGGATCATCTGCTGGACCAATACAACAAGGGCATCACCGCGGAGACCGACAGTGGCGAGGATCGGTTTAGTGGCTATGTGTTGCGCGTCTCGCTCAATGACCTCATCGCCAATGACGCCGACACCAGCGGCGCGATCCAGTGGGACTTCAGCCCGATCATCAACTCGCTCCAGACCATCCAGCAGGAGACCCGTGGCGTTCGCCCCGCCGGGACCTACGGCGACCCGGTGACGCTCCAGATCCTCACGCGCAATGCGCCGCCGCCCATCGTGATGGCACAGATCCCGGACGCCGAGGAATACACCCGGGATGGCGAGCAGATTCCGGTGCCGTGGAGCCCGGCGGCGGTGACCGTGCTCCAGGGCTTGTACACTGCCCTGGCCAACACCACGATCACCGACTTCTCGCAGCCGGGCAACCCCACGGTCCTGCTGAAGGATCATCCCACGCTGGTCAACATCAATAACACGACCCTCGGCCACAAAGGCTTCCGTGACAATACCAACGGTCCCAACTTCACCCACATTTGGACGATCCCCGGTTACGACCGAGACCTGTATGTGGCCAACCTGCTCGGCACCATCAAGGCGATCATGACGGCGTTTCCCAACGACTTCGGCTTCGTGGAGTACTTCGGGTTCAAGGATGGGAAGGACAGTCAGTATGGGGGCGAGACGCTGGACCAGCGGGTGGATCGGGAATTGGACCCGTTGTTCAACGAGCTAGGCCAGCCGTCGTTCGGCGTGTGGCGCGAGAACCTGGCCGAGTATAGCCGCTCGGCGGCGCCAGGCCAGAACCTGCTGGACTACGAAGGACTGGGTTTCGTGGACGACCCCGAAAGCCATGTGCTCATGCAGTCTCTGCGGAATTGGCTGGGCCCGCAGCCCGAATTCGGTGATACCGGGACCGCCAGTAATTCGATCGCCAACGGCATGTTCTTCGGTTACGTCACTTACGGTACCCGCTATCTGGAGACCTATATTCAAGATGTTACCATCGCGACCAATGATATCAAACTGGCCTTCGAGTCCGTTCTGGGTCACCCGGTCAGCGACGCCGAGGCCGCGGACATCCAGACGACTCTGCGAAAACTGCTGGTGGACTGGAACGCCTACCTGGTCAATGGGCCGGGGGTCGTGGCTGACTCAGGCACGGTGAAGCGGGACAGCGGGCCGAACACGATCAGCGTGCTGGCCAACGACGCGCCGCCGCCCAGTGTTGCCCCGTGGGATAACCCCAACACCGATTTCCCCACCGCAGCCGATCTCTTGAAGTTGACCGTCACGGCCGTGACCCAGGGGGCCAACGGCAGCGTGCAGATCGCCGCCAACGGCGCCGACGTGATCTACACGCCCAACGCCGGCTTCACCGGCACGGACAGCTTTACCTACACCGTCCGCGATCAGTCGGTCGGCACGGCCACCGCCACGGTGACGGTTGTGGTCACCCCCTAACACTGGGATTCAGGAGTCGCCGGTTCTGGGTATGTACATCGATCGACTCGAGCCGAGCCAGCCGAACCCCTTCAACCCGACGACGCGCGTGCAGCGCTCGCTCAGCCGTGGTTCGCACGTGCGGTTGGCCATCTTCAACATCCATGTGTAGCTCGCGCCCATCATCGGAGGAACCTATGACCCACCGCATCCTGACCCCCTGCCTGACCTTGCTCCTTCTGCTCGCCGCCTGCGCCGCAACTGTTTCGCCTACCACGCAGCCAAACGGCTGCCCGCCCTCCGACCAACCGACCACGTCGACGCCAACTCCGCCAGACCTTTAGGGCAATCGCATTAGAGAATTTCGATGCCTAAAATTCAGCTTTTTGTTTGAGAATCCGCTAATCCAGACGAATTTACGCTAATCTGTTAGCAAAAATTCGTGCAGATTGGCGCAGATTAGCGGATAAATAATCCAAATGCGATTACCCTATCCAGACCTTTCCGACCCAGCCCGCACCAACGCCCCGGAAACAGGCGGCCCAATCAGCGCATGCAACCGACTCGCTCCACTGGCGCTCCGCGAGCGGCTGATGCGCCCGTTGGCACGCCCCTTGCAAAACAAAAACCTGCAATAAAAATTGAAGTTGAAGCGAGTAAAATTAGCGGTGGAAAAAAGGAGTAAAAATGACTCTCCAACAAATTACTATCGAAATTCCAGAAAAGGTACTTCTCGCAGAAAAGACAGACGCTGAATCTTTCGGGCGTGAAATTCTTGTTTTAGCGGCAGTCAAGTTATTTGAAATTGGCAGGCTTTCTTCTGGGCGTGCATCTGAACTTGCAGGAATGTCCAGAGTTGAATTCTTGTTCAATTTAAGTCGCTACAAGGTTTTCCCATTTGCCGCTGAACTGGACGATTTAGAAAACGCACATGCCTAAAGCCATCAGCAATACATCACCGCTACTTTACCTTTACAAGATTGGCGCAATAAACTTGCTCCCAAAAATGTTCGATGAAGTTTGGACAGCCGAATCCGTCAAAAATGAATTATTGGCGGGACGCAGTAAAGGTTACGATGTTCCCGATCCAGCAGATTATCCCTGGCTAAATATTGTCAATCCAAAATCCATGCCTTCTGAATGGCTTGCATTAGATTTGGGCGCAGGTGAACTTGGAGCAATGGCTTTAGCATTGGAAAATCCAGAACGCATTGTTTTACTTGACGACATGCTTGCACGTCGAACCGCGCAAGTCGCAGGCTTGCAAGTTTGGGGAACTTTGAAAGTTTTATTGGAAGCCAAATCTCAAGGTTTGATTGAAAAGATTGAACCGTACATAACGAATTTAAGTCAAGCAGGCATGTGGGTTTCCGCTGAAGTAAAACAGCGTATTCTTATTTTAGCGGGCGAGTCTTAAAGTCAAAAGCGTGCCAACAAAGCGTGCAGCGTGCAGCGGATTTTTGGGAGTCTGCGGCTTCGAGCAGCATTTCGCGTAGCGTGGCTTCGAGTTTTTTTCTGCTCTCAAACAGAATCCCAGCCCGCCCACAAACCACTAACGCCAACCGTTCGGCGGCTGTCCTATCCCACAATATTTTTTTCAGGAGAAAAAACATGACTACAAAATCGCTAAAGATTGTCGTGTCACTAAAGAAAGTTGATTACTCTGGAGGCAATATAGGAAATGATTTAACTTTTGGCTTTGAAGTAAATGGAGATTTCACTTTTCTCGAACAAAAAATCGATGTGGGAAAAAGCCAACCTATTGACAGGATTTTGTATAGGCTGCCAGCAGCAGAAGGAGAAAAAATTGACTTTGTCGTTGGCGTTATCGTCACCGAGCAGGATTTGATTTTCGACGACATCGGACAAGGAAACACCGCCTTCACGTTCGATGTAACCCAGTCGGGGGCAAAAGATCATGAATTTCAAGTAGAAGTAAAAGAAGGCAAAAGAAAAGCCGTTTTTGCATTCCAAATCGAAGCGGCTATTAAGGATTTAGACTATTCACGCTTTGACCAAGCACTTGCCTATATGTACCAAGAATTGACCGTGAATGCCCAAAGCAAGGATGTGCAACCAATCAAAAATGCGCTCGGTAGCGGAAACGATCTTTTAGCCCGTACTCTTTGGTTCAATCTTGTAGCTAAAGATCACAAGTGGGATCACAAGCCCCTGTTGGAAAAGAAATTAGGGCTTAAAACACCGCCTGATTATTGGTTTCCTATTAGAGGCGACAACGAACACGAATGGTATTACGATATTTGGTCAAATATCCACTACGGATTTGTGGGAAGGGCGGCGGGATTTGACGCCAAAACGCTTCAAGACTACGCAGCATCTAGATATCCAGGGGCTGGAACAAACGATGAAGGTGATGTTCTAAGTGTGCAAATTGGCGTTGATTTGTGGGATGATTATCAACTGGCACTGACGCAGGAACAATTACATCAAGCCATAGTATCTCACCTGCAAGATTATTTGAATATTCAGCAAACAAATCCCGACGTCAGCGTTATCATTGATTGGGTGGATGGTAATTTACGATGACACGAAAGGCAATCCCTTTTTTGCTTATCGTCCCACTAACCATCTTCTTTATCCACATCACCGCATCTTACCTGCTGTATTTCGATATCGGCATAAACAATTTTGCGCGCTATGGAGAGATTTATTGGATTCGAACTCCTACAGTAGTATTGGCGCAGTTAATAGCCGCATCTCTTGGAAACAGATTTATTGGGAATATGCGATGGCAAATAGTTCTCCATTTCGCGCTACTGTTCGTCGCTATTTGTGTGGTATTTGCTGGATTTGCTATTACTGATGGAGGAGCAGGCATACCAAGGCAAGGCGGCTTTCTTAGATTTTTGGGTTATTACTTCCTAAATCTTGAACCTGGGCAAATGCCAGATGGCACTTGGTAAAAAACGCCTAACATTGTGTGCAGCGGACAGGGCTTTGCCCTGAGGGTACGGGGCGGGCTGGCTGACAATCGCTATGGTTGGCGAAGGAGTCTCGCCCGTCCGCCATGCCGCTAACACTTGCCGTTGGGTGCTTGGTCACTAAAAGAACACAGGAAAAAATTATGATTGTCGAATTGGACAGAGAAAATAGGGCGTCTCTACGGAGGCTGTTTGGTGATTACCCTTGTATGCATGGTTGCATAGCCGCAGTCGTTGAAGATGGCGCAGGTAGAGTGTTTGTAGACTCAATAGAAAACCCAAGTGTTGCTCTCGCCATAGTTGATTTCCAATTCTTAGCGGGCAACCCATTTCACGAAAGTGTCCCATTACTATTCGACTTACTCCACGATAAAGAATGGTTAATTGTACCGACACCAGATTGGGAACACGTAGTATCTACTACCTATCCGCGTAAAATTATGCTGGATGAGAGAGAAGCCTTTCAAGCGGAACAATTCGACATGAACAAACTGAGAAGATTTATCTCAGAACTACCATCTGGTTTTGAATTGCGGAAAGTGAGTTTTGAAGATGTGACGCAATTTACAGAATTATCTCCAGCGCTTATCGCCAGTTATGCATCTCCCAAAGACTTCATAGACAAAGGTGTAGGCATGGGCATACTTCATGAAGGCAGGTTTATTTCTGGTGCATCCTCTTCACCGCTTGGTGGGGGAAAATTGGAGTTTGAGATTCAGACACATAAGCAATTCCGTCGTCGTGGATTTGCAAGAATTGTTGCGGCAGCCCTAATTCTATATTGTCTTGAAAATGGGATAGAGCCGTGCTGGGACGCTGCAAACGAAGAATCTTCTGCCCTCGCGCGGCAATTGGGATTTTGCTCGACTGGAAAGTACAATGCCTTTTGGTTACTACAGCCAGAGGAGCAGATTTCTACCGCGTGAAAGTCGCTATGCCAGAACGCACCCAACAAAGCGTGCACCTGACGTGTGGGATTCTGCGGCTTCGACAAGCATTTTTCTCGCTTCGAGTTTTTTCTGCTCCCAAGCATTGTCCACGCCCGCCCCAGCGCCACACTTCGCGGACGCAAACCGTTGGGCAACCACTTCAGCACCGTAAAAGACATAATTTCTACAAGAGACCTCTTGCATAAGTCATGGTCATAATCTGCGAAAGCGGACGTTAGAGAACGTCCGCTACACAAAATCATTATTTTTGTGTAGAAGTGCGCTCTCTAGCGCACTTTTGCAAGAGGTCTAAGGAGAAATATCGTGCGCAAACTTATTGTCAGCAACTTTGTCACATTAGATGGCTTATACGAAGGGAAGGGCAAAAGTATCAACTCGCTATTTGACTACTATCACGAAGACTATGCAAATGAC
>Ga0247727_10001517_pt1 | contig 55027 bp, 41 predicted proteins | sample WisWelCaveWW1625_FD_202498 | JGI IMG/M metagenome (GOLD analysis project Ga0247727, IMG submission 202498) | Biofilm microbial communities from Wishing Well Cave, Virginia, United States - WW16-25 | ecosystem: Environmental > Aquatic > Deep subsurface > Groundwater > Cave microbial mat | place... | reverse complement strand
CAATACTTCATCAACTCCATCGCCGCGTTGAAAATCTTGCGGTCGTCGAGGAGGGTTTCCGCTTCGAGAATGCGGCTGAAGCCGACCGGCGTGTCAATGGAGCACACCCGCAGCGGCGGCGCATCCAGCAGTTCGAAACAGTCTTCGACCAGACGCGAGAGAATCTCGCCGCCGAAGCCGCCGGTCTTGTGATCTTCGCTGGCCACCATGGCGCGATTGGTTTTCGCAATCGAGGCGCGCACGGTTTCCATATCCATCGGCACCAGCGAGCGCAGATCGATCACCTCGGCGTCGAGGCCTTGCTCGGCAGCAAGTTTGTCCGCGGCTTTCAACGCGAAATGAATCGCGTTGCCGTACGTAACGATGGTCAGATCTTTTCCCGGTCGGCGAATGCGCGCTTTGCCGAACGGCACGAAGTGATCGGCGCCGGTTTGGAGCGCTTGCGCTGAAGGCAAGTTATAAAGATTTTTCGGCTCGAAGAAAATGGTGAGGCCGCGCGAGCGCATCGCCGTGTGCATCAAACCGGCGGCATCATCGGCAAACGCCGGCATGACGAGGCGCAGGCCGGGAAGATTGGAAAAAATGCCTTCGGCGCATTGGGAGTGATAAAGCCCGCCGCCAATGAAACCGCCGCAGGCCATGCGCGCCACGATGTTCGGCGCATATTGGCCGTTGGTGCGCCAATATTCGTGCGTCGTCTCGACGATCTGCTCCATCGCCGGCCAAATATAGTCGGTAAACTGCGCCGCTTCGATCACGACCCAAATGTCTTTATTGAAACGGCAGAAGCCGTTGGCCGTGCCGGCGATAAAATCTTCCGCCAGCGGGGCATTGAAAACGCGCCCGCGACCGAAAGCCTTTTGCATGCCTTCGGTGACATTGAACACGCCGCCTTTATCGCCGGTCGCCACATCCTGGCCCCACAAAAACGTGTGAGGGTTGCGGCGAAATTCTTCGTGCAGCGCGCGATTGATTGCTTCGCGAAGTTTCTCTTTTTTGCCCTCGACCGGCGTCGGCGTTTCTTGCGGTTGATACGGTTCGGGAATGACGAAATTATAAACCGATTTGGGATCGGGCGCCGGCGCGGCTTCGGCCTTTTGCGCGGCGGCATCAACCAGTTTTTTGTTCGCTGCCTCAATCGCGGTCAACTCGTTTTCAGTGACCAAGCCCTCTTTTAAAATATAAGCGCGAAACCTCACCAGCGGGTCTTTGCTGCGCGCCTCTTTCAATTCTTCTTCCGAACGATACGACTCTTGGCGATCGCTGTTGGAGTGCGGGCCGATGCGGACGCATTGCGCATGAATGATGGCCGGGCCGCCGCCGGTTTTGACATACGCCAGCGCCTCGTCCATCGCGTTGCGGCTGTCAATCGGATCGGTGCCGTCGCAGCGCACGATGTGAATGTATTTGAGGCCGACGTAATTATCCGCGACGCACTCGTTGGCGGTCTGCTCGTGCAGCGGCACGCTGATGCCGTATTTATTATTTTGAATCACAAAAATCACCGGCAAGCGCTCGCGGCTCGCGCCGTTGAAGGCTTCGTAAACATAACCCTCCGAAGTCGAGGCTTCCCCGAAGCTGACAAAGGCGATGGCGTCGGATTTGTAGTATTTGATGGCGCGCGCCACCCCGGCCGCGTGCAGGGCATGGTTGGCCACGCAGCTTGAAACGTTTTGAATGCCGATCGCCGGCTTCGCAAAGTGGTTGGACATGTGGCGGCCGCCGCTGGCCACGTCGTCGCGGCGCGTGAGTCCATTCAAAAAAATTTCATCGATGCTGATGCCGCCGGCAAGGCAAGTCAATTGATCGCGATAATAGGGAAAAAGAAAATCCTGATTCGGGCGGAAAGCGAGCCCCAGCGCCAGTTGAATGCCCTCGTGTCCGCCGCAAGTTGCCAAGTAGCTCCAGCCCTTGGCTTGTTTAAAAAGCAACAAAGCTTTGTCATCGATCAGGCGACTGGTGTGTATAAGTTCATACCAATTTCGCGCCGTTTCCGGTGAGAGTTGAAAGGCCTGTTTCTCACGAGAATACGCATGCATAACCGCAGCCACAATATACCTCCTTATGAAATAAACACTTCATCAACCGTTTATCGAAAAAATCTTCGGTTATAATCATCACAAAAAATTAACGATAAATATAAATCTTTCCCCGCCCATTTGCAAAGGCTTTTTTTCAAGGGAAATTTAGCTTGACTTTGAGGCAAAAATTATTATTTTACTACGTGGTTTGACGAAGTAAAAATCAGTCTAAATGTATCAAGGAGAAAATTGCCTGTGAATGACATGAATGAAATGCCCGGAATGGGGGATCAGGGAGGAGCGGGAAACGCCGGCGCGGAGATGGCCTATTGCGTCAAATGCCGCAAGAAGACCGCGATGGTTGAAACCCAAAAGGTGACGATGAAGAATGGGCGCCCGGCGGTCAGCGGCAAATGCGGCGTCTGCGGCACCGGCATGTACAAAATTCTCTCGCAAAAATCGTAAAGCCCATTCAACGCGATAGCCGCCGGGAATCTGTTGCAGCCAAGAGATGAAAAGGCGAACGTTTGAAAACGATTCGCCTTTTTATGTTTAAGCTTAATTTCCCGGCGCAATCACGGTCGCGTTGGCAAACCCCATTCCCCGGAGTTGGTTCTCCATTTTCTTGGCCCGCCCCTCGGAATAATATCGACCGACGCACACGCGCCAGCGACCGCCGACTTGTTGGACAAAATTGTTCACGCGCTGCGCCCGCAGTTCGTAAGCAAGTTGATCCGCTTCTTCCGCCCGATTGAAAATCCCAACCTGCACCGTATACTCGTCGCGCTTCACTTCGCCTTTCGGCGCCCGCGGCGCGCCGGAGCTTGAAGCTTGGTCATCGCCGCGATCGGCGCGATCCTCGCGCCCGGTGCTCGGAGTATCCTCGCGGTTGCTGGGAAGTTCGTTTTCGTTTTTTTGCGTGCAGCCGACTTCGGTGAAGATGGCGAGTGCAAATACGAATAGCGTTGGCTTGGCAAGCCGCATTATTTTGATGATCATAAAAATGGTGAAATGGTCAATTCTTCAGCTCTTGGGCGGCAGGACTACGGCCTCGGTCCATCCACGATTTTTTAAATTCTCCAGCGTGCTATTGGCGCGTTTTGCCGACGAATATTTTCCGACACAAACGTGCCATTTGCCCTGACCTTGAACGATAAAATTATTGATCCGTGCGGTGCGAAGCTGCGAGGCCACGACTTTCGCCTGCTCCGGCGTTTTAAAACTGCCGACCAAAACCGTATATTCCTTTATTCCCAAGTCTCTTCCTGTTAATGGCGATTTTTCCGGAGTAGGAGTAGGGGTTGGTGGACGGATCGCGAATATCAAATAAAAGCAAAAGGAAATCGGAATAACGACTTTAAAAATGATTTCGATCGGTGACGGCGGTGGCGGCGGCTTGGGCTTTTCGCCAAAACTGATTGAGCCTTGCAAATTGAAATTAATCGGCACGCTCGCTGGTTTTTCAGGCTTGTCACTCATGTCTTATTTCCCCATTTGTTGAGCAACAGATTATATTGGTTTTGAAAATGGAATTACGAGATCAATCACACGGCTACTCCCGAAAAGTCCAAAAATATGGAATAAACTGTTTACTTCTTCTTCGGCGGCAGCACCACCGGCTCGCCTACCCCGCGCGCTTTCAAGTCGTTCGCCATGCGGTTGGCGCGATCGGCCGAAACAAATCTCCCGACGCACACGAGCCATTGCCCATTGGCCTGCAAAATAAAGTTGTTGATGTTTTTGCTGCGAAGTTCGCCCGCCAGAATGTTGGCGTCGTTTCTCGTTTTGAAATTGCCCACCTGCACGGTGTATTGTTTGAGATTCGTCGTGACCGGCGGCCCCGGGCGCTCGGGTTCCGGCGTTTGTGTCGGCGGCGGTTGCGCGCAGCCGGTGTTGGGCTCGCTCGGGTTGCACGAACGGACGCTGCCGAGCCCGGCGATGATGATGATCAACAACAAAACAAATATCGGCGTCAAATCCGGTTGATTCGCCGGCGGTGCTTTGTCTGCCATAATTTCCTGTCTCCAACGGTTCACCCATGACGGTTCCTAAGCTGATCCCAACCTCGGAGGCGCATAGTTGTTAGGTCGCAACGATTCCTTTTTTAATCAACGCTCATCTTTTGCCGTCATGGTGTCCTGCCTCCAGCTTTAACAGCCCTGCGACATTTAAATTGTAATAAAAATTTTTCATCGGGGCAAGAATAATTATTTATTTAATGCCGCGGGACAGGCTGCCGTTCTGTCTCGATGAATAGCCGTTGACAAAGGCAAATAGAGTTTTTATATTGCATTATACAAACCATGCGGCCGCCAGCGACGGAGGCGGAGTAAAACGCCGAAACAAACAATGACGGTTTGTGCCCAAGAATTAAAAACACAACGATTTTAAATTTTTTTATGCACCTCATCGAAGGAAACCTCAACGCCCAAGGCAAGCGTTTTGCCCTGATCGTCAGCCGGTTCAACAGTTTCATCTGCGAACAACTCTTGCAAGGCGCAAACGATTGTCTCGTGCGTCACGGCGTCAACGAGAAAGACGTCGACGTTTATCGCGTGCCGGGATCTTATGAAATCCCGCTCGCGGCTTCACGGGCGGCGAGTCTCAAACAGTATCACGCCGTCATTTGCCTCGGCGCGCTGATTCGCGGCGAAACCCCGCATTTCGATCACCTCGCCGGTTTCGTTTCCAAAGCCATCGGCGAGATTTCACTGGCGACCGGTGTGCCGGTGATTTTTGGCGTCATCACCGCCGACAATCTCGAGCAAGCCATCGAGCGCGCCGGCGCCAAAGCCGGCAACAAAGGCTGGGACGCCGCGCTCGCCGGAATCGAGATGGCGAACCTGCTGCCGCAAATCAAAGAATGAAGTGAGGCCCGTCTTGATACGATTGAACCGAAAGCCGATCGGCGACGTTAAAAATAAAATCGGCCACGGATAGAAATGATCCGACGGATGAGCCAATTGAATCATCATATTATGAAAAGCCGTTGGAAATTTTTTGAAAAATTTTGCAATTGACCTTGGCCATTCATCAATCTGATAAAATTGTGAATCCAATGCGGAAATTTCTTGGCGCCATTTCTTGTCTCATTATCACTGCTTTTTTGTTGCCACCTCATCTCTTCGCCCAGGACCTGCTCTGGCAATCCTTCACTAACATGCGCGCGATTCGCGGCTATCATGATCCGGATAACGGCAACTATGTTTTTTCTCGTCTCATGGTCAACTCACCGCAGGGCATTTGGGCGGCGACCACCGGCGGGTTGTTGCTGTGGGAGGCCAATCGCAAAGCCTTTCGCCAATTCACCAACACCGACGGCCTGCGGCAAAATATCACCAAGGCGATTGGCCGCGACAGCCGCGGCCGCATTTGGATTTTTTTGGCAACCGGCACGATCGCGCAGCCGGCCGGTCTCATCGATATTTATGATCCGGCAAGAAATTCTTTCACGCGCATCGACGATTATATCAATCGCAACATTTATGATTTTTCCAGCCGCGGCGATTCGATGTACATCGCGCTGGATCGCGGCATCAGCTTGTATGACATTGGCCGCAACGAGGTGAAAGAAACCTATCAAAATCTCGGCAGAAATTTTCCGCGCGCCACCGCGGTGAATGCGATTTTCATCGACGGCCGCGATTTGTGGGCGGCAACGGGACTCGGCGTCGCCCGCACCTCGTTGAATCTGCCGAATCTTTTGGCGCCGGAGAGTTGGACGAATTATACCGCCGCGGAGGGTTTGCCGTCCTCGGTTGTGCGCGGGTTCGCCAAATTCTCGCAGACCATCGTCGCCGCAACTGCCAACGGCGTGGCCTCTTTTAATGGGCAGCGCTGGTCGGATGTTTCCGGCAACCTCGGCAGCCGCGAAGTTTTGCAATTGCTCACCACGCAAGAGAGCGGCAAAGCGGTATTATATGCCGCCACCCCGTTCGGCGTTTTTCGCTCGGAAACATTGGGCGCGTGGAGTTTGGTCGATCGCAGCATCACCGTGACGACCGGCATGGTGATTGACGAAACCGGCGCGCTGTGGATTTCGACGTACGACAACGGGTTGTATGAATTTGATCGCAGCGCTCAAATCTGGCGTTTGCGCGAGCCGGACGGCCCGGCGACCGCCAGTTTCTCGTCGCTCAGTTTGGATCGCGACGGCAATCTTTGGTGCACGTCGGCGGCGAATGGTTTGCAAATTTATGACGGCGCGCGATGGTACAACTACAAGCGCCCGGCCTTTCCGATTTTTCCGGATGTGCGGCAAGTCGTTCATTTGGCCAATGGTGAGCATTGGGCGTCAACTTTCGGCGCCGGCATTTATGTGTTGACCGGCGGCGTCGAGGCGCTCACCATCAAGCGGCATATCGATGCGGCGAGCGGCATTCTTTCGACGGCGCTCGGCGAAACCAATTTCCCGGTCGTCCCTTTTCTCAAGCTGGATGGCCAGGAGAACATTTGGATTCTCAATTATAATGCGGCGAATACCAACGCGCTGCTGGCGCGCACGCCCGCCGACAATTTTGTTTATTTTTCCACCAGCGATGGGTTGCGAAGCATTACGGTTTCCGTTTTGGAAATCGAGAAAAGAGAAGATTTTCCCGACCGTATCTGGGTCGGCACGGCGAACAGCGGGGTCAGCGTGTTGGACTACAAGGGCACGCTGCAAAATAAATTGGATGACGATTTGACCGGCGAGTTGGATTTGGATGATAATTTGTTGGGTCTCAATGTCACCAGCATCGCGCAAGATCGCGATGGTTATATCTGGATCGGCACCGACAAGGGACTCAATTACTTCTTCGGCAGCGGCGGGGTGAATGATCGCTTCTGTTACAGTTTGATTAGTGACGATGTTAAAGTCGTGAGAGTTGATCCGCGCAACAACAAGTGGGTCGGCACCAGCGCCGGCATCACCGTTCTCTCCGGCGAGGACAATTGCTCGACCACCGAGTACACGGTGGAAAACAGCCCGCTGGTGGGAAGTTTTGTGACGAGTCTGGTTTTTAATTCACAAACCGGCGACGTTTGGATTGGCACCACGACCGGGCTTTCACGTTTTCGCACACCGTTCACCGAGCCGAAGCCGGATTTGAGCCGGCTCACCGGTTATCCGAATCCGTTTATTCTCCACGACGGCGCCGCCAACTGTGAAACGTCGGGCGGTTTTCGCATTACCAATTTGGCCGAAGAAAGCGCCGTGAAAATTTACAGCGTCAACGGCGAGTTGATTCGGAGTTATTCAATAGATCAAGTGCCCGGCGCGCAAGTCTGCTGGGATGGCCGCGACGATTCCGGCCAATTAGTGCCGAGCGGCGTTTATCTTTTCGTCGCCTTTGTCGAATCCACCGGCGCCAGCGCGGTGGGGAAAGTGGCCGTGGTAAGACGGTAAAATTTTGTGGCAAAAGAATTAAAAATTCTGAAAGTAAGTGCGCTGCGCGGACAAAAACCGCTTGCGATGACGCTTGTCAGTCAAGTCGCCTGAATTACATTTTCGTATTTGCTTCGCATCGATTGTTTCACCTTAGAACGCCATCATGAAAGCTGTTCGCCATCAAAAAGATTTTCAAAATTGACTTAAAATTTCATGCGCAATTTTTTTACTCAAAACGATAAAAAAATGCGCAGTATCTCTAATAATTCCAAACTTTCGCGCTTACGCAATCAATACCAATATGGGCTATTTTAAAATAGAATATCGTAAGTCGTGGCCCGGCCTGCTGTGTGGAAGCAAAACTTGAAATAGGCATAAACTTTGCCTATAATCTCAGTTTGGGAAAATGCTGCAAACTTTTTCTCTGCACAATTACGCGCTCGTTGATCGCGTGGAGTTAGCGCTCGGGCCAGGATTGAATGTGTTCACGGGAGAAACCGGCGCCGGCAAGTCGATCTTGATCGGCGCCATGGCGGCTTTATTAGGAGAGAAGGCCGCTTTTCATTATCCCCGCGACCCCGAGAAAAAAGCGATCATCGAAGGGCTCTTTGTCAACTGTTCCTCTCCCCGGCTGAAGCAATTCTTGCGGGAAAGCGCGCTCGAGATCGGTGACAGCGCTGAGTTTCTGCTGCGCCGCGAATTTATGCCGAACGGACGCAGCCGCGCCTTCATCAACGATTCACCAATTTCAACGGCGATGCTGGATGCTTTGAGCGAGCTGCTGGCCGATATGCACGGCCAGCACGAGCATCAATCGTTGCTGCAAGCTCGCACGCATTTGCGTTATCTCGATGCGTATGGCGGGCTTGAAGAGCTTGCCGCGCAAGTCGCCGAGGCTTTTGCCAAAGTTCGCGCCGCGCAAGACAGCTATACGGAATGGCTGTCGCGGCAGAAAGATTTGCAGGAAAAACGTGAGTTCAATCTTTTCCAGTTGCAGGAGATTCAAAGCGTCGATCCGCAGCCGGGGGAAGAGGAAAGTCTGGTTCAGGAAGAACGATTGTTGAGCAGCGCGGAAAGGCGCGTTCAACTGAGTTCGCAAATTTATCATTTGTTATACGAAGCCGAAGGGGCGGTGCAGAGCCAGCTCAAATCCGCCGTGTCCGCACTGGCAGAATTAAGCGACATCGATTCCGGTTTGCAGGCTTTGCGCAAGGATTGTGAAGCCGCCAGCTTGACGCTGCAAGAAACGGCACAAGAGATTCAACGGTACCGGAGCCAGATCGAATTTAATCCGGCGCGGCTCGAGCAGGCGCGGCAGCGATTGGCGAATTTCAACAAGCTCAAGCGCAAATATGGCGGCGCGATGGAAGGAATTTTTGAGCGTCGCACCGCCCTTGAAGCGGCGCTGGCCGACTTGGAAAACTATGAAGAAAAAGTCGCTGCATTAAAAAAGCTGCTCGATGCGGCGCGCGAGCGTTACGCGGAGTTGTGTTTTGAATTGTCCTCGCAGCGCCGTCAGGCTGCCGCGAATTTGCAAGGCGCGGTTCCGCCGGTGCTGGCCGAGTTGGGAATGGCAGGAGCGAAGTTTGAAGTTCCAATCAAAACGCAGCCGGATGACAAGACGTTTGTGAAAATCGACGGCCAACCGGTTAGAGTGAGCGCCACGGGAATCGATCATGTCGAATTTTTTATCTCGGCGAATCCCGGTCAGGCGCCGGCGCCGTTGTCGAAAGTCGCCTCCGGCGGCGAGATCTCGCGCATCATGCTGGCGCTGAAATCGATTCTCGCGGAACGCGACGACATTCCGGTTTTGATTTTTGATGAGATCGACGCCGGCATTTCGGGTCGCGTCGCGCACGCTGCCGGCAGAAAATTGCAACAGTTGTCCCAGTCGCATCAGATCATTTGCATCACGCATCTGCCGCAAATTGCCAGCGCCGGCGCGCAGCATTTTTTGGTTGAAAAAAATATTCTCAACGGCAAATCCGTGACCGCCGTGCGCCGATTGCAAAGCCGGGAACGTCCGGAAGCGATTGCGCGGCTTTTGGTGGGTGAAACGATTTCGGAAACGCATATACGCAGCGCCCGCGAATTGCTGGCAGAGAGCGGGCAAACAATTTAGGCCGCCACAAATTCAATACAACAGGAAAACGGGCTAACCTTCGGGTCAAGCCTTTCTCACTAGGAGTTCGCATCATGACCCCGTTGAAAAAAATTATCGGCACTTCGCTCTTCTCGTTGCTGCTCGCTGTCGCCGGTCTGTTTTTGGTCTGCAGCGGCAGCCGGCAGTTGCAAATCGAAGACGAGCCTCTCGCAGAAGAAGAAAGCGATGAGGCTTATAAAGACGATCTGTTAAAACGACTGGAACTTCTTGAAGGTGAAAGTCAGGCCGGCGGCACGCAGGAAAACGCCGAAGCTGCAAGCAGCGAGGGCGCAACCTTGGCCAGCGCCAACGGCGAAACCAACGACGCTGAAAGCTCATTCTTGACGCCGGAGCTTTTTCAAGGCATGAACGCGGAAGTTCAGCAGCTTGAAACGTTGGCGGTCAATAAGAATCGCGCCATCGACAGCCTGCGCGCCGAGCTGGAAGAAAAAAATTATCAATCCGCCGCGATGCAAACCGCAGCCAGCACGCGCCAACTCACCGGCAAACCTTTGCCGCGCGGCGTTGACAATTCGGCGGTATTGAATTCGGAATACGGCCTGAGCTATCAGGATGCGCTCGATGATTTTTACGTTCGCCGTTTTGACAGCGCGATTCGCAAATTTCGTGAGCTGATTGCCCAAAACGATAATCATCCTCTCGCGGATAATTGCCAATACTGGATCGGTGAAAGCCACTTTGCGATGGGCAAATATTATGAAGCCGTCGCCGAATTTCAAAAAGTCTATGTCTTCGCGAAAAGCAACAAGACCAACGACGCGCAGCTTATGATCGGCCTCGCCTTTTTGAAGAGCGGCGAAAAAGATATGGCGCGCGCCGAGCTGAGCATGCTGACGAGCTTCAACCCCCAAAGCGACTCGGCGAAAAAAGCGCAGCGCTATTTGCGCCAGCTCGACAATGCGTAGCTTCGTCGTCTCGCCGCCTTTTTAAATTTAAACGCCTCTCTTACTTATCAGCCAGGTCGGAACTGCCTGGCTTTTTTATTTTTAAAAGAGCTTTGTTGTTGTGTAGAATTGTTGTTGCTATTCCGCAAAATCTTTTTAAATTTACCATGATGTAAAACAGGTTTCCAGCCTGTCACCGGCGCAGCCATTGTAAATTTTAATACGCGATTTCAACTCTCATCACTTCACTCCCGCAAAATCATGTTGGGTTTCGTCCATCTGCATAATCACTCACACTACAGTCTGCTCGACGGCGCGTGCCGTATCGAGGATCTCGTCGCGGCGGCGAAAAAATGCAATATGGCGTCGTTGGCGCTCACCGATCACGGCAACATGTTCGGCGCGATAGAATTTTATAAAGAGTGCACGAAAGCCGGCATCAAGCCGGTTATCGGCGTGGAAGCCTACATGGCCCCGCGCAGCCGTAAAGAGAAAGCCGCGCAAAAAGGCAACGTGTCGGATGCTTCGTATCACCTCGTTCTGCTCGCCAAAAACCTTGCCGGCTACAAAAACCTGATGCGTCTTGTCTCCATCGGTTTTCTCGAAGGCTTTTATTATCGCCCGCGCATCGACCGCGAAGTGTTGAAGCAATATCACGACGGCATCATTGCGCTTTCCGCGTGTTTGAAAGGTGAAGTGGCATTCAAGATGATTCATGAAGGCTACGAAACCAGCCGCAAAGTGGCGCTCGAATACCGCGAGATTTTTGGCGACGATTATTATCTCGAAATTCACAAGCACGGCATTCCCGAAGAAGATCAGGCGCGCGACGGCGTGCTCAAACTCAGCAAAGAGTTGAGCATTCCGGTGGTGGCGACGAACGACACCCATTATCTCAAGCGCGAGCACGCGATGCCGCACGACGTGCTGATTTGTTTGCAGACCGGCAAGGATCGCGACGATCCGACGCGACTCCGTTATACGACGGATGAAATTTATTTCAAAAGCAGCGAAGAGATGCAATCCACTTTTCCGCAGAACGAAGACGCGCTCAAGCTCACGGCGGACATTGCGGCGAAATGTGATCTCAAACTCGATTTCAAAAAAGTTTATCTGCCCACGTATCAAATTCCCGAACCCGACAACAATCTTTCGCTCGACGATTTTCTCGAAAAACTCGCGTGGGAAGGCGTCAAACAGCGCTACAAAGAAGTCTCGCCGGAGATTGAAAAACGTTTGCAGCACGAGATGGCGGTGATTAAACAAACCGGCTATGCCGGATATTTTCTCATCGTGCAAGATTTCATTCGCGCCGCCCGCGAACGCGGCATTCCGGTCGGCCCCGGTCGCGGTTCCGCTGCCGGCAGTTTGGTGAGTTACTGCATCGGCATCACGAATATCGATCCGATCAAATACAATCTCATCTTCGAGCGCTTTCTCAATCCCGAGCGCGTCACCATGCCGGATATCGACATCGATTTCTGCTACGAGCGTCGGGAAGAAATCATTCAGTACGTACGCGAGAAATACGGCGAAAGTAACGTCACGCAAATCATCACGTTCGGCACGATGGCCGCGCGCGCCGTGATTCGCGACGTGGGCCGCGTGCTCAAGCTGCGCTACACCGAGGTCGACAAAATCGCCAAAATGATTCCGCCGACCATTGGTATCACACTCGAAAGGGCTTTAGGTGAAGTCAACGAGCTGCGCGCGCTCGTGAACGGCGACGCGATGAACCGCCAGCTCATAGATTACTCGCAAGTGCTCGAAGGCTTGGCGCGACACGCTTCGACACATGCCGCCGGCGTTGTGATCACGCCGGATGAGTTGACGAATTACACCCCGCTCTACAAATCCAACACCGGCGATGTGACCACGCAATACGACATGAAGTGCCTTGAAAGCCTCGGCGTGCTCAAGATGGATTTTCTCGGATTGCGCACGCTAACGGTGATGGACAAAACCGTCAAGATGTTGAAGCAAAAAGGCATTGACCTCGACCTCGATAATATTCCATTTGACGATCCGAAGGCTTACGAAATTTTTGGCCACGGTGAAACTATCGGCCTGTTCCAGTTTGAAAGCTCCGGCATGCGCGAGTATCTCAAGAAACTCAAGCCGCAATCGATCGAAGATCTCACCGCCATGAATGCGTTGTATCGCCCCGGCCCGATGGACATGATCGACGACTTTATCGCGCGCAAGCACGGCACGAAACGGATCGAGTATTTGCATCCGCTGCTGGAGCCGATTTTGCGCGAGACCTACGGCGTCATCGTTTATCAGGAGCAAGTCATGCGCATCGCCAGCGAGCTGGCCGGCTTCACGCTCGCCGGCGCCGATTTGCTTCGCCGCGCGATGGGAAAGAAAATCGCCGAGCTGATGGCCGAGCAGCGCAAGAAATTTGTCGACGGCGCCAAGGCAAAAGGCATTGCTGAAAATATTGCCAATCAAATTTTCGCTTTGATGGATAAATTTGCGGCGTATGGTTTCAATAAATCACACGCCGCCGGCTACTCCGTCGTCGCGTTTCAAACCGGTTATTTGAAAGCGCACTACCCGGCGGAATTTATGGCGGCCAACCTCACCAGCGAAATGACGAGCACCGCTCGCATTGTCACGTTGATTGATGACTGCCGGAAAATGGGAATGCCGGTGCTGCCGCCGGATGTGAATGAAAGCTTCGCTGAGTTTACGGTAATTGATGAGGCGTCAATCACCATCGAAACGAAAGCGAGCAAAGCCAACGGTACGGCGGCGAACGTGACAAAAAAAGCTGTTCGCTATGGCCTCGGCGCCATCAAAAATGCCGGCTTGGGCGCGATTGAAAGCCTCGTCAAAACGCGCGAGCAGAAAGGTAAATTCAAATCGATCTACGATTTTTGCAGCCGCGTCGACTTGCGGCTGGTGAATAAAAAAGTTTTGGAGAGCCTGGTGCAGTCCGGCGCGATGGATTCGCTGTCCCTCAAGGGCAACCGCAATCAGCTCTTGCAGGCGCTCGATGTTGCCACGGCGTATTCACAAAGTGTGAACGACCACCACTCGCGCGGTCAGGTTTCGATTTTCGATCAGGGCGGCGCGGAGGCGCTTGCCGAGCCGCCGTTGCCGGACTTTCAAGATTGGCCGGACGCCGAACGCCTGGCGCGCGAAAAAGAATTTCTCGGTCTCTATCTTTCCGGCCATCCGTTGCAGCGCTTCCGTGAAGAAGTCAAGCTCTTTTCGAGCACGCCGCTGCAAGATTTGGAAGGCTTGCCCGACAATGCGCGGGTGATGATCTGCGGCCAGATCACCAACATAAAAACGATTGTCGATCGCAGAGGCAGCAATATGGCGTTTCTCACGCTGGAAGATTTTGTCGGCGGCGTCGAAGTCATCGTTTTCAGCGATACCTACGCCATCCATCGGGAATTGTTGCAACCGGAAGCAATCATCGTTATCATCGGCGCCGCTTCGACTCGTGAAGATGAACCGACAAAAATCCTGGTCGAAAAAGTGATGAACCTGGACGAAGCGTGGAACGAGATTCCCCAAAAATTTGTTCTCGACATTCCGGTGGAACAAGCGAGCGACGCGGCGATTCAACAGCTCATCCAATTGTTGCGCGCCAATCAGGGTTCGTGCAGCTTATTTTTCCGGCTGCGCAACGGCGGGACTTCCAACTATGATTTTCGCTCCAAGACTTTGAAGATTCGCCCCAATTCGAGTCTCTTGCAACGCATGAAAGAAATTTTAGGCGCCAACGCAGTTCGCGTCGACGTCAGCATTCCACCGAGTGCTCGCCAGGCAAGTCGCGAGCGCGGGCGCAGTGATTCACCGGCGCGGGCGTTTGCGGCGAGAGTTTAAATTGATTTTCGTTAGCGATTACGCAAACAACCCCTTGGCCTCGCTCACCACTTCCTGCACGATTTGCTGCATTTTGCCTTCCACCAATGCGCCGGACGCATAAGGATGCCCGCCGCCGCCAAAACGATTGGCCAGACCGTTGATGACGATTTTCCCCTTGGAACGAAAACTGATTTTCACTTTGCCGTTTTCGGTTTCCAAAAACATGAGACAAAGATCGACGCCGTCGATGCTGCGCGGAAAGTCGGCAAAACCCTCGGTGTCGCGCGGCTGCGTGCCGGTGGATTTCATCGTGGCCTGCGTGACCGTGAACCACACCAAGCGGCCGTCTTTGGTAAAATTCAAATTGCTGAGAATTTCTCCGAGCAACCGCAATTTATTGGCGGATTGCCTTTCATAAACTTCCTGATAGATGTGATGCGGCTTGACGCCGCGCGCAATCAGATCGGCGCACACTTCGTGAGCGCGCGGATTCGTGTTGGAAAAACGGAACGCGCCGGTATCCGTGAGAATCGCCGTGTACAAGGCTTCTATCATCTTGCCTTGCAAATTGGCGCCTGATTTTTTCAGCAAATCATACATGATCTCCCCGGTTGATGAAGCTTCCGTCAAGATGACGTCGATCTCGCCGAATTTTTCTTCGAGGGGATGATGATCGATGCAAATCTTTGTCACCTCGATCTGCCGGAGCAGCTTGCCGAGATCGCGCAGGCGCTCCCAATCGCTGATGTCGAGAATGAAAACCGCGTCCATCTCGCGAACCAGGTCGCCGTGCTTCTGCGGATCGAAGATCTGAATATCGCCGCGGCGGTCGAGAAACTCAATGTTCTCCGGCGTCGCGCTGTGATTGAAGATCAGCGCGTCTTTGCCGAGATCGCGCAGATGGCACGCCAAAGCAACCTCCGATCCGATGCCGTCGCCGTCGGCGTTGACGTGCGTCGTCAACAAAAACTTTTTTCCCTTTTGGACAATCGACTGAATGCGTTGTAGCGAAGTCGACTCAATCATGCGAAGCATTCCTTCCTTTAAATTCTTTTGCCCATATTCTTCCTCGTGCGCTTACGCGTCTTTAATTTTTAAGCGCAAGCCCAAATAAAATTTTTGACTATCTTACCAGCGCTTTTCCAAATCCGCTATTCCCGTTTGCATCCACAACTTTGACCGCTAAAACACGCGGCGCATTCGACGTCGAGCCTGCATTCGGAACAATAAACTGATACGTTTCCCGCCGTTGATCCGCGACGTTATCGGCCGGATAAATCAACTGCCAATCATTGGCGTCAACCGCGTGCCAGGCCTCTTTAATGCGAGCAAACTGGTCAACGGCCTCGAAGCTTGCCCGCCACTGCGCGCCGTTTTTTTGGACAACCAGATTTTTAATTTCAGGGGGCGTGTTATCAATCACAAAAATCTCGCTGATCTTCTCGTTTTCGAGCGCCAGATTCGGCGGATTGCTGCGACGATCCGAAGCCGTGAGGCGAATCTGATACTCGCCGTCCGGCAAGGCTTGGCCGTCCCACGTGTAAACCGCGCCGGCGTAATCCTTTTCCAATTCGCGCCAGACATTTTCACCGACAGCGCGAATTTCGATTTTATGAATGAGCCGATCATTGTTATCATCGCGCGCTTGCCAGCCGATGGATTGCGCGCCTTTTTGAAAAGATTTGCGGCCGGCATCGGGCGGCTGAAGGCTTTTGGCGCTCGGCGACCCGCCGTTTTGCGCGTCGCTCCAGTGATTGCCTGCCTGCGCTTTGGCGTCCGGAAAAGCCTCGCCCGGATTATAAATGTTAATGCCGGTGATTTCGGGCGCGACATTTTTTTGCAAATAAGAAATTTGAATCCGCTTGACAGTCGCGGAATTTTTGCCGTTGCTCGTCAGCTCGAGTTTCCATTGCAGGAAGCGCGCCAGCGGGCTGGCAATCGAGCCGCCGGTGGCGGGGCCGGTCACGGCGCTCCAATCACTCCAAGTTTTATCGGGCTTGCCGGTGTTGCCGCTGCGCGTGAAAAGTCGGGACTGTCCCTCGCCGGATTGCAGCCAATTGACGGCGCCCCATTGCGCCGGAATATTGGCATCGATAATATCGGAAAGATATTCGCCCTGGTCGCGCGTCGTCGAGCTTATCATTTGCAGCGTGCCGGCGTTCGCCGTCGTGAGTAAGTAATGGTCGCTGGGTCCGGCCATGATCGAAGTAATTTGCGACGGCTCCAACTGGAAAAGCAAAGCGCGCGTGCCGTCATCGGCGAGTCGATAAACGCGCCCGCGATCACCGGTGCCGATGAGCAGGCTGCCACTGGCTTCGAACAACATGGCATGAATGCGATCCTGCCGCGAGTTCCACAAAGTTTTCGCGATACCATCTTTATTAATGCGATAAACCGCGCCGACACCTTTTCCGGTTGGTGCGGCGCCCGGCGCCAGCGGGGTCGGAGGTTGATCCTCGCTTGCGGCGCTGATGATGATCGCCGGACCATCATCTTCTCCATCCGGCGCATTGCTTTCAACGTTCGCAACCGGAGTTGGAACGAGACCGGGGCGGGTGGTGGCGTCGCCGGCGGCGGCGGCGTAAACGGCGCCATCGCGGCCAATCGCGAGCTGATGAATTTCCGGGAAGGCCGCATCATATAAAACACTCACCGCGCCGGTTGAAGTCAGACGATACAAATAACCGTTGCCGCTCGATCCGGCATAAAGCGTTCCCGAATTTTTGTCCAGCGCCAAGCTGCGAATATGTTTTTCTTCACTCTGAAAAAAAACTTCGGATTTGCCGGAAGGCTGAACCAGATAAATTCGCCCCGGCTCGCCAGTCGCCACATACAACGCGCCATCTTGACGAGCCACGATGCTCCAAATGTATTTGGCTTCCGGCTTGAAAAATGGCTGCGCTTTGTCCCGACTGGTCGGGAGCTGTCGATAAATTTGTCCGTTCGGCGAGGTGGCGATATAAAGATTGTTTTGCGCCAACGCCATGGCAAACACCGCGACTTCCGCGCTCGTAAAAATCGTGTCGGGTTTTGATTTTTCGTTCGCCCGCAGCACCAAAGCCGGATTGCCGCCGCCGACGTAAACATTGCCTGGCGCATCACTCACCGCGCACCAAAGATAAGGCACCGTCGCGCGCAAACGCTCGCGCGCCGCCGGCGCTAAACGCATTTGCCCAAGCGCATCGATGGAAATGCCGAGCGCCTTGCCGTTTTCCAAATCATCTTGCGTAACGAACGTCTTGAATTGCGGCGAGCCGGCAAAAAGCCCGGCGGCAAAAATGCAAGAAAATATCAGCGCAACTTTTTTTGTCTGCATATGGGATCCCGATTTCATGAAACGTTTAACGTGCCGTTGTTGTTACCATGAATCAACGCAGCTTGAGTCGAAGCGTTTTCAAGCCTGACACTGAGAAGGGTTTGTCGTCTTTGGCGTGGGCGAATGAAAGAGCCTGGCGCGTTTCAACTAAAATTTGCTCGCGTGCGAAGGACGAATTGCCTTTCAGATTTTGCGATTGCAGAATGGAATAAATCGACGGCGGCAAAGACGAGAGTTGTTCGCCGTCGATGATCAAGCCTTGATCCGGCTGGCGCAATTGGCAATAGAGAAAATCGTTGCGGCGCCGTTCCTGCAACAACGACAGGAGCTGCGCGAAATTGCGGGCGACAAACCGGCCCGGCGCGCTGCGCAATTCAAACTGCGTCATTTCATCGCCGCCGCCGACATTGATCGTTAAAAAACGGGCCTCGGCATTTTTCGGAATGGCGAGTTTCTGATGCAACAACTTTTCCGGCCCTTGAAACGCTTTGAGGCGCGCAAAAACGGTTGCCGTATCGCCGGGTTCGGCCTCGTTACGATCAATCCAGACTTGCTCAATCGTCGCGCTGCGCCGGCCCGGTATCGAAGTGAAATTCAGCTCGACGCGCGCAAGCTTTGCCGGTTGAAAATTATTCGCCATAATCGCGCCCAGCAGCGCGGCGATTTCGCCGGTCGATTGCAAAATGCCGTTCAGAAATCCGAAGCCGCTGATCGGCGTGAAACCGGGATAAAAATCATTAAGATTGATTTTGTGGCCGTTTTGCAATTGAATGGCGCCAGCGAGCTGCAAGCTGTTTTCTCCGGTCGCCAGCCGTCCCGATTCCAGCGCATTCACCAGCACGAACCGCATGATCAGCGGCATCAGCGTATTGATCGTGCGTTCCTCGGTGAAACGAAATTCGAATTGAGAAATTTTTCCGGCTTCATCCGTATAACGTACGAACATCGGCGTCAGCGCAGGAGGTTCGCCGATCACGCCGTAGATGCCGGTGGTGCGATCTTGGCGCAACGTGCCGACCAAACTCGAGCTCTCGCCCATTTTGAAAGAGGCAAAATCACTCGGAACAATCAGCAGAATTTTCGCCAATGAAATCGGCATCTCAACCGGGCCGCTGTCAAAAAATGGATGGCCGAATGCGAGCACGCGATTGTCTTTTCGATAACTCACGGTGCCGATGGCTTCGATGTCGGCATCTCCGGTCATCAACACCGCGCCGATAGCCGCGCCGGGTTGGAGTAACGCAGCGCCTTCGGCGTCAAAACCTGCGGCGCTTTCTCGCCGCAAAGATGAACTTGCCGCGCTGCCGCTGTTTATAATTTGAAATCCGGCCGGTTGGAGCAAATTCGTCGCGAGATCGACGAGCGGCGGCTGCAAGCCGCCAAACGCGAGCGGCAAATCAATCGGACGAATCGCGCCCATCAACGCGGCGCGGCGTTGCAAAATTTCCTGCGGCACAAAATTTTCCCATGAAACTTCTTTGAGGCCCAGCGCCATTTCGAGAAATTTGTTCGGCGCCGGCGGCACGAACGCCGCCAACTCGCGGTCGCGGCTGTCTTCGCGGTTGAAAATTTCCAACATCTCTTCGATGGGCGTGACGCCCGCCAGCGGCTCGCGGAGAAAAATGCCAATCGAGTATGAGAGCGCCCCGAGCATTTTGCCATTGATATAAATCGGGCTGCCGCTCATGCCGGCGGCAACACCGGTGTGCTCGGCTCTCGCGCTTTTCAAACGAATCAGAATGAGATTGCGTTTCGGATAGAAATTGCGCATGATGTCGACAACTTCAATGGGGAATTCTTCCGGCCGATCGCCGCGAAAAACCGTGCGGCAAACGCCGGCCATTCCCGACCGGACTTCGGAGAGCGGCATGATCTCCTGAGCCGCCAGATTGGATGAAAAAGCGGCAAAAATAAAAAGAAAATGAAAAAAGCGAGGCATTTTTATTTCCGTTAAAGTTAAGTTTACAAAATACGGCATTCGCAGCAAAATTGCAAGCTCCGAATTTTCTTTTTAGGTAAAAATTCGCCCGCGCGCCGGGAATAATTTCATCACTGGCGAGTAAAATAAGTAGTAATTTGACGAAAGCAAATTTAACTCAGGAAAAGGAGACTGAAAAATGAATATAAAGATCACTCTCATTGCGCTCGCGGCTTTGTTCGGATGCTTAAATAATTTACAGGCACAAACGCCCGTTTCTAAAGCAGCATCAAAAAAACCGGAGCGAACCAATATGGCTATCGACAACCGGCTCGTTGCCGCCAACAACCGATTTGGCTTCAAACTCTTCGATCACCTCGCGAAACACGATGCCGGCAAAAATATTTTTGTGTCACCCTCCAGCGTGGCGTTCGCATTAACCATGATTTACAACGGCGCCAGCGGCGAGACACAGCAGGCGATGGCAAAAGCTTTGGAGTTTCAGAACATGAGCTTGCCGGAAATCAATCAGGCAAATGCCGCCTTGCGCTCGGCGCTTGCCGGCGCCGATCCCAAAGTTCAACTCAATATTGCCAATTCGCTGTGGGCGAGAAAAGGCTTTGCGTTCAAGCCGGAGTTTATCAAGAGAAATCAGGATTTCTACGCGGCGGAAGTTTCAACTTTGGATTTCGGTGCGCCGAACGCGCCGGCGGCGATCAACGACTGGGTGAATCAAAAGACAAACGGCAGGATCAATAAAATCGTCGAAACCGTTCCGGGCGACGCCATTTTGTATTTGATCAACGCCATTTATTTTAAAGGCAACTGGGCAGCGCAGTTTGACAAATCAAAAACAAAGGAAGGCCAATTCACTTTGCTGCATGGCGCAAAAAAGAAGCACCCGATGATGTCGCAGGCCGGACGTTATCGGTACTATACGAATGAAAAATTTCAGGCGGTCAGTCTTCCTTACGGCGCCGGGCGCATGAGCCTGTACGTTTTCCTCCCCAACAAAAATTCCTCTCTCAACGAATTTAGCGCGAGCTTGAATGCCGGAAATTGGGAGGACTGGATGTCGCAATTTTTTTTCGCCGAGGGAGACATCATGCTGCCGCGCTTCAAATTGGAATATGAAATCGTGCTCAACCAGGCTCTGCAAGCGCTCGGCATGCAGGCGGCGTTCGATCCGCAGCGCGCGGATTTTAAAGAAATGTCGGCAAGCTCATCGCCGGCCAAAATGTTTATCGACGAAGTCAAGCATAAAACGTTTGTGGAAGTCAATGAAGAAGGCACCGAAGCCGCGGCGGTGACTTCCGGCGGCATGCGAGTGACGTCGTACAAGCCGCCGTTCAAAATGGCGGTTGATCGCCCGTTCTTCTGCGCGATTCGCGATAATCAAACCGGAACGGTTTTGTTTATGGGTTTCATCGTCGAGCCGATGTAAACCAGCCGGCTCGACTGGACTATTAACAGTATTTGATCGAAAGGAGAAAAATTATGCGGCGCCTGCTTTTTATCTCTGCAACAATCCTTTTTGTTGCCAATCAAATTCACGCGCAGGGCATCATCGTCCGACCCGATTTTCAACCGGCAGAACTTGAACTCCGCCAGCATCGCGTCAACGCCGAGATTCAGGAGCAAGTTGCGGTGGTGACAGTTGAACATGAATTTTATAATCCGAGTTCGGTCACTGTCGAGGGCACGTTTCTTTTTCCCTTGCCGCCGAATGCGCAGGTATCGCGCTTCTCGATGAACGTCGACGGCAAGGAAATGATCGGTGAATTGCTCGCCGCCGAGGAAGCGCGACGGATTTACGAAGATATCGTTCGCAAAAGCCTCGATCCGGCTTTGCTGGAGATGGCCGATTATCGCACCTTTCGCGCGCGAATTTTTCCCATTCCGCCTCGCGCGACGCGGCGATTGACGCTGCGCTACGATGCTACTTTGTCCAGCGATGGAAAAACCGTGACGTTTCAATATCCGTTGCAAGGCTCGCTCTCGTATCGCGGTGCCGGCGTGCCGGTTCGCGTGCCGATACCGGAACGATTACCGTCGGAACGCGATCAACGTCGAGAACCGGATCGCATTCGCTCGCAACAGAGCACGATTCGCCTGCAGATCAACACTGCAACCGCCGTGAAGAATATTTATTCACCCTCTCATCGTGTTGAAATTCGGCAGGCAAGAAATCAAAGCGCCACAGTCGAGTTTGAAGCCAACGACGCGCTCGATGGCCGTGATTTTTTGCTTTATTATTCACTCGACCCCAATGAAATCGGCGCGACGCTGTTGACGCATCGCCCGTACAATGACAAGTCCGGTTATTTCATGCTGTTGATCTCGCCGCAAGTGAATCCCGATGCGACGCAGGTGCAAGGCCGTGATTGGGTTTTCGTGCTCGATACTTCGGGCAGCATGGCCGGAGAAAAAATTCAGCAGGCAAAAGCCGCTTTGCGTTATTGCTTGCAGCGGCTTGGCAATCGCGACCGCTTTGGGCTGGTCACGTTCAGCTCGGAGGCCCGTAAGTTTCGCGATGAACTCGCGACGATTGCCGCGCGCGATGAGGCGATTTATCATGTCGATCGTCTCGAAGCCACCGGCGGCACCAATATCAACGAGGCCTTGTTGTCGGCGGCCGATTTATTGTCGGGAAATCAAAACGAAAATGGCATGATTATTTTTCTAACCGACGGCTTGCCCTCGGCGGGCGCTCGCGATGAGGGCGAGATTCGCCGCAATATTAAAAACGCCAATCGCAACGGCGTGCGCCTTTTCTCGTTCGGCGTCGGCTTCGACGTCAACACGCGCCTGCTCGACGGCCTGGCAAAAGAGAGCCATGCGTTTTCGGATTACATTTCGCCGCAGGAAAACATCGAGGAAAAAATCTCGATTTTTTACGAGAAAGTTCGTTATCCCGTCATGAGCAATATCGAATATTCTTTTCGCGGCGTGGAAACGCATGCGCTGTCGCCGAATCGTTTGCCCGATCTTTTCAAGGGCGGACAAATCATTCTCGCGGGACGGTATCGCGAGGGCGGTCGCGCCACGCTCGTTTTGCGCGGGCAAGCCGGCAATGCGCGGCAGGAATTTCAATACGATTTTACTTTCCCGCGCCAGGAACGCGAGCGCGATTTTGTCGCGCGGTTGTGGGCCACGCGCCGCGTCGGCGATCTGCTCGACGAGATTCGCTTGCAAGGCGAAAACAGTGAGTTGAAAAATGAAGTAATTGCTTTGGCGAAGGAATTTGGGCTGGTGACGCCGTACACTTCGTATCTCGTGCAGGAAGACGAGCGGCTGACGTTGCAACAGCCCATGCGAATGGAACGGTCGGCAGGGGGAAGCGCGAATAGGCCCGCCCCGGCTGCGACCTCCGGCCGCGATATGATGTCGCAAGTTTCCGGAGAAGCCGCCGTGCAAATGAGCAAATCGATTCGGGTGATGAAATCGGCGGAGGTTGCGGCGGAAGCCAAACCGCAAAACTCGGGCATCGTCACCTTGCATGGAAGCACGCTGCGTTTGCAATCCGACGGCGCATGGATCGACGTCGAATATAAAACCGGCGCGACGGCGATCAAGCTCGCGTTCGCTTCCGAAGCTTATTTTACTTTCCTGCGAGTTTTTCCGGAAGCGCGCGAATTTTGCAAGCTGGGCAGCAAAGTGATTTTCAAGTTTCGCGGCAAGTTCGTGCAGGTCGGCGACGGCGGCGAGAAACAAATGAGCGAAGTGAAATTGCGGGAGCTTTTCAGGTAAACGGCAGCGGCAAGCATGCAAACGGCAAATTTGCATGCTTGCCTTTTGCGTTTTGCTCAAAATTTTATTTTGAGGACCTCATTCGTCCCCGCCTTCACAACAACTTTTTTAGCCTCACCAGTCTCGCTTTTAATCTTGAAACTGAAAGCGGCGCGGCCGGAGTCGGCAACCGCTTTCCATTGCTGCGTTTCGCCAGGATAGGCTTTTAATGCCGCCTGCTCGGCGGCGTCGCGTTCGGCGAGATCGACCGGCCACAGCGGCGCTTTGCCGGCGGTGGAGTCGGCGCGAAATTTAAGCGTGTTGTCATCGGTTTCGACGACTTTGCCGGTCTGCGCGTCTATCGTCACCTCGCGCACTTTGGCGCCAACTTTGACTTCGATTTCGTAGAGCTTTTTGCCTTCTTCCCATTCCACCTCCGAGCTGATGAGATGACCCTCCGGAGATTTTTTGAGCACCTTCTGTTCGGCTTCGGCAAGTGTGGTTGGCCCAGCGGCTTTATTGGCCCGCGCGGCGCCATTTTTCTCACGTGTCTGATTAGCAGCGCCGGAGTCTTCGTTCTTGGTGCAAGCCGATTGACCCAATACCGCAAGCGCCAACCCGACTATAAGCAGACTGCTTTTGAACGTCTTCATGAATCCTTCTCCTTGAATTTGGTGCGCCGTTCATGATGAATAAACACACGATTCGATGATGACAAATAATTTAGCGACAATAGCGTCGAAAAGCTGAAAAGTTTTATTGAAGTTATCAACTTCTTGGGAGTGCTGTTAATTTAAACAACTGAGATTTCAAAGTCAAATAAAAAAGCCCCGAAACTGATTTCGAGGCTTTTCAATTGCAAGCGAATCTATCGCCGTGACATGGCGTCGATGTTCTGCGGCGCCGGCGAACCTGCGATGTTCAATCGCATTCGATACAAAGCGCTGCGGGCGCAAAGGTAGAGCGTCTTGTTATCGTCATCACCCCACGCCATGTTGTGAATGTGTTTCGGCGCGTAGATCGAGCCGAGATGCTTGCCTTGCGGCGAAATCACCCACAGTCCGCCGGGACCGGAGACGTAAAGATTGCCCTGCTGATCGACTTTGATGCCGTCCAGCGCGTCTTCGCCCTTTGCGCCGGTCATGTCAAAAAACACTTTGCCCTTCGACAATGTCGCATCGGCATTCACTTCGTAGCGCATGACGATCTTCTTTTTCTCATCCCAATTGCCGACGTACAAATATTTTTCATCCGGCGACAATGCGATGCCGTTTGGCCCGCTCAAATCCGTGCTCAGCAATTGCAGCCTGCCTTTGTAAATTGAATAGATGCCGCTGAACGGCAATTCCTTGCGCGGATCATTAAAAAGTTTTGGAAACCCGAACGGCGGATCAGTGAAGAACAAAGTCCCCTCGGAGCGAAACACCAGATCGTTTGGACTGTTGAGGCGTTTGCCTTTGTAACTATTCGCCAGCACCGTCACACGGCCATCTTTTTCTAAACGCGACACGCGGTGATTTCCGTGTTCGTTAATCGTGAGCCGGCCTTGCGCATCGAGCGCCAAGCCGTTCGATCCGGGTTGGCCGTACTCGGCAATGTCCGCGCCGGAGTAACCGCTCGGTGTCCGAAATACCGAGAGCTGTCCGTCTTTCGCATATTTGTAAATGGTGTTGCTGTTCGGATCGCTGAAAAGCAAATAGTCGCCGTCACGCACCCAAATCGGGCCTTCGGTAAATTTAAAGCCTTCAGCGAGTTTGAAAATTTTCGGATTCGGGCCGACAATCACCTCCATCGCCGGATCAAGTCGCACGATTTCGACATTCACTTCGGCGGGCGTCAGCGCGAGTGGAACGGCCGGAACATTATTTTTGTAAAACTCCAATTTCGCGTAACGCATCCAAATAAAATTCGTCGGCGGATTCGACAGCGGGCCATTTCCACCAAACACGGCGAGTTGAATTGGCTGGCCGGGTTTCACGTTACGACCAATGACGAGGCGATTCGCCGCATTCCAACCGCTGACCACCGAGCCGCCCATTTGTCCGAGCGCGCGCGACAATTCGCCATCGACCCAAACTTCGGCGTAATCGTCCAACGCAGTTTCAAAAACCACCGTCGCGCCGGCCGGATCAAAATTGTCGAGGCGATCCGGAATCGTGATCTTGAGGCGATACCAGTTGAAACAAACCCGCCCGGTCGCGCGCCGCGCCGCGAGCGTTGTCGCGTCGAGGGTTTGCCATTTCGAATCATCAAAATCAATTCCGCCGGCATGCGGAACAATGTCATACGTTTTCACCGGCGCGCCCGTCGGTTGATTATCCGGGCCGGGGCCTTTGAAATCAACCTCAATGATTTTGGTGTCGCTGTAGCGCCACTCGCCCTTGACCATTTTCACGCCTTCGGCAGTAGCTAAATTGATCGTCGCTTCGGGTTGGCCTTGGGGCGTATCCGCAGTTGTCTGCGTAAAAACAGACGCCGCGGATAATATCAACCCAACAACACAGGAAATAAAAATACGAATCTTCATTTTTGACCACGCGGTTAGTTAATGGATTTCACAACGTAGTAGTTAAATGGCGCTTTAAGATCTTTGAACCAATGCGGCACGCCTTGGGGAACGATGATCAAATCGCCTTTGACCAGCTTGCGCGTCTCGCCGCCTGCGATGCCGGCGCCGCGAATTTCGCCGGGGGAAATGATTTGGCCATCCACGACTTTGCCGCCGGTGACAAATGTCGCCGTGCCTTCGAGAACATAGATAATATCGGTCTCGTGTTCATGCACTTCCGATTTGCCCGGACCATCGCGGTGGCTTGCATGAATTTTGTACTGATTGTTTTCAAGCAAAGGTTGCCCCTTCACAAAAGCCGCTGCAACCGTTTTACTGTCCATAAAAGTCACAGCGGAAGTTGCAGCCGTGCCGTTGGTGTTCATGCGCAACGCACTCGCGCCGGCTATGGCGAGTTCTTCATCTTGTTGCGCGCTCGCCGCGCCGCTGACGCCCACCGCGCCGACCACTTGGCCATTCATTTCGATGGGAATGCCGCCTTGCAACGGCGTGAAGTCATTCAGCGCGACCATCGGCGTGCGACCTTCTCGAATGATTTTTTCAAACACCGCGGTCGGGCGTTTGAAAATCGCCGCGGTGCGCGCCTTGCCGATGGAAATGAGCGCGCCGGCAGCAAACGTGCCGTCGAGACGTTCGACTGCCATCAAATTGCCGCCATCATCAACAACGGCAATGACGCCGCCCGGCGCATTGAGTTCTTTCGCTTTGGCAACTGCTGCCGCGATAACTTTCTTCGCGCCGGCAAGCGTCAAAGTTTTCTTCTCAGTCACTTGCGCGTGACTCGCGGCAACTGCTGCCGTAAACAGCAGTGCGGTGATAAAAATTTTTGCCGGCTTCATGATTATTTTCTCCTTTGCATTTGAACAAATTGATTGAATGCCTAATTTTCATCATTGCAACAATCCAAAACTCCAACATTCCCTCGATTTCAAAAAAAACGCCGAGTGATCAAGCGAAGGGCTCGATCAGCCGGCGCTCATAGAGGAAGCTGGCTTATTTGACCGGTTTCTCGAACGAGGCCTCGCCCAACAGCACTTCGGCAAATGCGCACCGGATTTGCACTTTAGCGACATCTTTCACATACGCCGGCACCACGAGGGTCTGATTGTATTTGTCGCCTTTGATCTTCAGACGATTCAAGAGATACGCATTACCCTTGGAATCGACTAATTGCCAATGCGGCGCGGGAGCATCGGGAATCACAAAATCATCGGACAGCCTCAGCAGGGTTTTGCCATTTTCTTTCATGGCATCCACGAAACCGGTGTTGGCTTTGACGCCCGCGAACGCGTCGCTTTTCGCCATATGATTTTTGGCGGCAAACGCCAGCGTGGACAACGTCGCAACGACGACAAAAATCGTCGGCACGGGTTTGGAAAAACTACGCATGATAGAACCTCCTTAAAGAATTGTGTTGGGTGTAACAACTTGTGTTTGAGTTGTTGTCATATTTTGTGATTGAGATTTTGCTATCTCATCACGTTCTGTGTTTATGTCGGGCGAGTGTGAAAATCCTTACAAAAAATTTACACAAATAAAAAAACGTCGGCAAAATAAAAATCCCGCCGAAATGAAATACCTATTCAGCGGGATACAAAACTTTGCGGGCGAATAATTGATGATAAAAATATTTTCGCAGCGACTGCTTGTGATCAGCCGATTACCCCTTCCGGCTTGCCGCAAAAAATGCAGCGTTTGCTGTTGCGATGATGCAGCTTCGCGCAGGCCACAGCGCGTTCGCTTTTCATCGCCAGATAAACTTGCGCGGCGGCCATCATGCCGATGAGCGGCGCCGTAAAATAAATCCACAACGCCGTCCAAGTCTGCGCCGAGAAAGCCGAGCCGAACGTGCGCGCCGGATTCATGCTCATGCCCGACAGCGGCGCTTCGAAAGTGATGCAAGCTGCGACCAGCGCGCCAGCGCAAAGTCCGGCCAAGCTTGCGATTCGCGGGTTGCTCGAGACATTTAAAACAACCGTCATGAGAATGAAAGCAATGACGACTTCGGCGATGAATGCCGCCACCGCTCCAGCCGAACCCGGCACGGTGGCGACGTAGTTGACCGACGGATTAGCGAGCAAATTTCCCAAAACGGTTGTTGAAAGGAACACGCCGGCAATTCCTCCGATAAATTGCGCGAGCATATAAAAGATCGCATCGTAGCGCGCCACTTTGCCGAGTCGAAGGAAAGTTAATGTCACCGAGGGGTTGAAGTGCGCGCCGGATTGCTTGCCCCACGGCGAGTAGATAATGCCAATGGCCGTTAATCCCATCGCCGTGCCCATCAAAATGCGCCGCACAAACGGATCGGGAATGGCTTGATGCACGGGTGAATTGGGGTGTTCGAGCAACACGCCAAAACCGCACGCCGAGATCATGAAAATGCCGAGTTCGGCGGCTTCCATCAGATATTCGGGCCAATGTTTCTTTAATGCTTCGATCATTTTTTAAACCGTAAAAATCAGCTTTAGCCGCGTTCCGAATTTTTCATCGTACATTCAACACCGAATTAAATCCGCCATAATTATCCGGAACCTTCAAGCCGTTGCTCGGATCATCCATCCAGCGATCGCCATCGACGACAAATTTATAGTAGTGCCGCCCGGGCGGCGGTGAATCAATTTCAGCGCGCCAAATGCCGTTGGCCGTTTTATTAAATCGTGTTTGATTGGCGTTCCAATCGTTGAAGTCGCCGGCCAGCATCACGCGCTCCGTGGTGTCATTGTGATAAAAGAATAAAATTTTTCCGGATTCAACCCGCGGCGGTTGAAAATGCGCGTGTTCGAGCGGGTGCATTTCTCGACTGGCATAATCGACGGCGCGGCGCGCATTCAACGCGCCATAACCTTGCCGCAGCAGCGGCGCGCCGGGAATTCTATCCGCGGTGGCAATGAGAATCTGCTTGATCGTCGTTGGCGTTAGTTTGGGATTGGCTTCCAGCATTTGCGCCACAACCGAAGCGACAATCGGCGCAGCGAACGAAGTTCCATCGACATGTTGATAATGCGTCGCGACAATTTTGCTTTCGCGCAAACCTGATGCAACGACGCCACGAATTGTCTCCGCTGATTCATGCTGCAACGATTCGGGAAGTTCTGCCGCTTGCCACAATTCACTAACCAGGCGCGATAATTGGAAATCCGGCGCCGCGGCAATCTGTGATAAAGCCTCGGCGCGTTGGTAATTGAAAGTGTCTGGCAAAATCGGCGCTGCCACCCAAATCGCCGGCGCGATGATTTCCGGCTTTACAAAACCGTCCGCCGTGATGCCGTAACTTGAACAATAGAGATCGAGATTGCGATTGTCGAGCTGATTGTTGTCGCTGTATCCGCCGACCGTGATCGCCGACGGTGAATTGGCGGGCGGCACTGGATTCGGGCGATCCGTGCAGCCGGAATTGCCAGCCGCAACAACAACGACAAGCCCACGCTGCACCGCTTCTTCCGCGGCCCGATCAACGATATTCGTTTCATAAGGAACATCTTCATCGCCGCCGAGCGAGATGCTCACGATACGAATGTTGTAGCGTTCTTTGTTCTTGATCGCCCATTCAAAACCGCGCGCGATATTTTCTTCGGTGATTTTGCCGCGATCGCTGGCTTTGATCAAAACCAATTGCGCGTCCGGAGCCAATGAACGATAAACGCCGTCAGAAAGCTTTCCGTTGCCCGCCGCCACGACTGAAGTTTGCGTGCCGTGCCAATCCCACGCATTGACTTTGCCATTCAATTCAAGTCGATCGTCGCGTTGGGTGACATCAACTGCTGCGACGATGCGGTTGGCCGGCTCGGTCAAATCCGGATGCGGATAAAAGCCCGAGTCAATCATGGCGATCGTCACGCCGCGCCCGGTGCGTTCGGTGTCGGCCTGCAAACGCAAAGCGGTGGGTATGACCGCAAAGCGATTCGAGGCGTGCTGATGTTCGTGTCGATTGTTGTTGTTTGACGTATTCGCTTGCATGGAGTAAAAGTTTTTTCGTTCTGTATGCGTTCTGTTCTTGTTGATTGGCTTGGCTGAATCTGATGCTTGGTGAAATAACATAATCGAGAAGAGTTTTTTCTCACACATGGTTTTGTCGTTGGCGGGATGAATTCCTTACAAAGGCATGAGGCGTGGAGAGAATTTTATCAGTTGGGCTAAGCGTGAAGTTCGTTTCAGCCATGAGCAGCACGTCGAAACCAACCAACTCGAATGTTCCGCTTGTCACGCCGGCATCGAAACTTCGGAAAAGCCGAGCGTGGCTTCTGCCATTGATGGCGAACTGCAACACCTGTCATAATGATGTAAAAGTCACAAACGCCTGCGAGTCGCGCCATACACGACCGGAGACGCTGTTGCCACTTTCACATAAACAAATTGCTTGGGCGAAGGAGCATAAACGTTTGGTGCGCATCGAAGGCTTGTCGAATGATTGCGCCGTGTGTCACTCGGATAATTTCTGCCAAGTCTGTCACGCCGAGGCGACCATGCAATTGCCGCGCGGAGAATTGCAACGCGGCGTCGCGGAAAATCGCCCATCGCCGGGCGGCAGACAAGCGCTGGCAAAGCCGCGCGTGCATGATTTGAATTTCGTTTTCATGCATTCACTCGATTTGCGTTCGAAACAATCCGATTGTTATTCGTGCCACAATCAATAAACGTTTTGCACGGATTGCCACGCGCGGAATCAAGACGCCGGATTTGCTTCACCGCTTCCAATGTCGCCTCGCGCCGTAGATTTTGTTCGCCTCGGCAAAGGTAGCGGCGACCAACACGCGATTCTCGCGCGCCGCGACATGGAGTCCTGCGCCTCGTGCCACGACGTCGAAGGCCGCGATCCGGTGTGTGTGACGTGTCATATGGATTTGGCGCCGAAGGGAAAGAAACAATAAGGCAGGTGACAATAATGAGAGCACTTATGAGATCGGTCCTTTTTATCATCGTGGCGTTACCGTTGATTATTTTGATCGCATGTAGTGATCCGCAAAACGCGCCGACCGCCGTCAACGAAAAAGTGAGTGTGCACGGGCCGGAGTGGAACGCACCGGCCTCGGCCAATTTTCACGGCGCGATTCTGGCCTCGAAGAAATTCGATTCCGGCGAATGCCGGCAATGCCACGGCAATCAATTTGATGGCGGCATTGTCGAAGTATCGTGCAAGACCTGCCATGCCAGTTTTCCGCATCCGGCTGCGGGTTGGGTTGCCGGCGGCAATTCGCAGATCGTTTTTCTCAAGCAGAATGCGTACAATATGTCGCTTACAATGCAACGGGCAACACCTGCGCCGGCAGCTATTGTCACGGCAACTGGGGGATTGTTGAAATCGCGATCGCAATATGCCTTCATTTATGCCGGCGACAAAATGGAAGGCATCAATGCCGCGCCCAAATGGACGGACGCCGCAACCGCTGCGTGCGGCACGTGTCATGGGTTGCCGCCGGTTGGACATAATCCCTTTGATATCGGTGCCATGCGCCACTTGCCATCAAGGTGTGATTGACACGTTTGGAAAAATCATTGACACGCGAAACATGTGAATGGCAAAGTGAACGTGTTTATGCAGGAGTATCCGATGTTTTGACATTAAAGTTGTAAACGATTTGCCGCCAAGCATATTGCAGCATCCGGACGGCTTAATAAGTTCGCCGTTCGGACGCTTTTTATTTGCAGAACGTTTTCAAATTAAAATAGCATAAAAGAGGCCATGGATTTGCTTGATTTTCTCTTTGGAGATGCGTAAATTTCAACATTTGAAAATTTGCCCCTATAGCTCAGTAATGGATAGAGCAGAGGTTTCCTAAACCTTGTGCCGCAGGTTCGAGTCCTGCTAGGGGCACTCAATCAGCAAAACTTCTTGCTTCGGGTCTCAAATTTTAATATATTGAATGGCCTGAACCAGGGAAAATGGCGTCAACAAATCTTGGGAAAGTAAGGACATTCGTTTTATGTTAACACCTAAAAAGAAACTCACAAAGCGTGAGATTAAGCAAGACAAACTCGTTACGACGTGGTTTAAGTTTAATGATTGGCTTTCACAGAATACGCGCGAGTTGTTTATCGGCGTTGGCGTTGTGGCCGTTGTCGTCGGTTTGGTCTTTCTCTTCAACTGGATGAAAGCGCGCGACGAGCAGAACGCCGCGGAGAAGTTTGCGCAGGCGCGCACGGAGCACAATAAAAAAAATTACCTCGGCGCCATTCCGGTTTTAGAAAAACTCGTGAGTGAATACGGCGGCACGAAAAGCGCCGGTCTCGCGACGATTTATCTGGCCAATGCCTATCTACAAACAAAGGATTACCTCAACGCGGAAAAACATTATAAGCGGTATCTTGACGACGGCGATGGCGATCCGATTCTCGAGGTGAGTGCGGCATTTGGCGTGGCAGCAACTTATGAAGCGCGCAACGAGTTTGCGAAAGCCGCCAAGATTTACGAAGACGCTGCCAATGAGCACGAAGATTCCTATCGCGCACCCCAGTTGCTCATGAGCGCGGCGCGTAACTATAAAGAAGGCGGGCAGATCGAAGGCGCGCGCCGAAACTTGCAGAAGCTGATCGACAAATATCCCAAATCGAGTTTGGTCGAAGAGGCAAAATTATTCATGGCGGAAACCGGACAGGCCAGCTCATAAGCCCCTCCAGTTGCGAATAGCCCGAAAAAATACTTGCTTTCCTCGCTAAATTTCTGTATTTTTATCAGAATTATCAGACCCGCTTTTTATTTCGTTTTTTTGAAGTCGGGCGGGTTGTTCTTTGACAGGTCGTTACTTCGAATTGGCCTTGAAGATGGCAGAAAACCATCTTGCCGAATTTCCTTAAAATTATTAATCAAGGAAGATCGGGACAAGGTTCTCGTTTTCGCCGAAAACAGAAACGACTATGGATTTCAGTTCATTTAAGGAAGAGATATGAGGAAGGAGATTCTCATCAATTCCTCGGTCGGCGAAACGCGTATTGCCATTCTCGAAGACGGAAGATTGGTGGAGTTGTTTACCGAACGTCCGGAAGCGGAGCGTATGGTGGGCGATATTTACCTCGGCAAAGTAGTAAATGTGGTGCGAGGGATGCGGGCAGCCTTTGTGAATATCGGCCATGAGCAAGACGCCTTTTTGCATTTCAGCGACATCGGCGATTCGCTCAAAGAATACAGCGCTTTCTTGGATTTGGAAAACTCCTCCGAAAATGGTCACCCCGCCGGACGGGACAGACGAGATTTTCGTGAACGGCCGATTCCGAAAGAGGGACAGGAGATTCTGGTGCAGATTATCAAGGAGCCGATCAGCACGAAAGGCTGCCGGATAACCACCGAGCTGTCCATCCCCGGGCGCTACTGTGTGTTAGTGCCCAATAGCGAGATGGTCGGCGTCTCCAAAAAAGTTCAGAGCGTGCGCGAACGCAAGCGTTTGCAAAAAGTCGCTCGCGATCTGCGCCCAAAAGGTTTTGGATTGATCATCCGAACCGTCGCCGTGGGCAAAGACGATGGGGCGTTGCACGCTGATGTGGACAATCTGATCAAAACTTGGCGCAAAACCGAAGAGCGCCTCAAGCGCGAGAAGCCGCCCAGCCTGGTGTACAAGGATCTCGGCATGGCCTCGAGCGTCATCCGCGATCTATTCACGCCCGACATCGATCGGGTGGTGGTGGACACGCGGAAAATGTATCAGCAGATTGCCAATTATTTGAGTGAAGTCACCTCGCAACTGAGCAGCAAAGTCGAACTATTTCGCGGCAAGAAGCCGCTGTTCGACGCCTACGGAATCGAGCAGGAAATTGAACGCAGCCTCTCGCGCAAGATTTGGACGCGCAGCGGGGGCTACATTCTCTTTGACCATACCGAAGCGCTCACCGCGATCGACGTGAACAGCGGCAAATATATGGGCCGCGCCCATCACGATGAAAATGCGCTGAAGATCAATCTTGAAGCCGCGCATGAAATTGCCCGGCAGCTTCGCTTGCGGGACATCGGCGGGATCATCGTCGTTGATTATATCGACATGACCGATCCGAAATGCAAACGCCGCCTGCAGGATGAATTCCGTCGCGAATTACGCAAAGACCGCGCCCAGTCCAACATCAGCCCCATTAGCGAATTTGGGTTGATCGAGATGACGCGCGAACGCGTCCGACCGAGCCTGCTGTTTTCATACAGCGAACCCTGTCCGACCTGTGACGGCTCCGGCAGGGTCATTTCCAAAGCCACCGTGCTCACCCGTATGGAGCGGTGGTTGATGCGGTACAAATTAGTCGGCAATGAGCGGAATTTACGCTTAAAGTTGCATCCGGAAGTTGTCAATTTTCTCAGCACCGGTTTTTTCAGTCGCATTCGCCGGTTGATGTGGAAGTATTGGATGAAAATCGAATTGTTGCCGGACGAGACGCTGCGGTTGGATGAATTTAAAATTTACTCCAAGCGCGACGGCCGCGAAATCGTGATGTAGGGCGGGCGGCCTTGCCCGTCAAAAAAGTGAGCGGGGTTTCTGTGAGGGGGGAATAAGTTTCGCAGTTTTTTCGGCCCACGAAATACGCGAAAGAAAAAGCATTAAGGTAGAACAATTTAATGGCAAAACCATTAAAAGCTATTTAATAGTTTTGTCCCTAATTGTTTTGCCTGTTAGTTTTGTGCGAGTGGCGTGTTTCGTGGGCTTGGTTTATGTGTGTGGGAATTTAAAGTTTGCTGAATCGGGAAATTTGCCAAAATAAACATAAGCAGGAGAGAAGTTTCATGTACGCTTTGGTCGAAATCGGCGGCCAGCAATTCAAAGTCGCGCAAGGCGACGAAATTTTGACGCAGAAATTACCCGCCGAAGTTGGAAGCAAAGTCAGTTTTGACCGGGTCTTGATGGTCGTGGATGGCGAAGCCGTGAAAGTCGGCCGACCCGTTGTCTCCGGCGCGCGCGTCGAAGGCACGGTGGCCGGCGAGCAGCGCGCTCCGAAAATCATCGTATTCAAGAAAAAACGCCGCAAAGGTTACGCCCGCACGCGCGGCCATCGCCAGCAGCACTCGCGGGTTCGCATCGAGCAAATTGTGATGTGAAGGCAAAAAAGAAAAAAGGACAAAATGATTTTTTAGAGCTTCTAATTATTTTGCCCTATTGTTTTTTTTAACGGAGAAATAAAAATGGCCCATAAAAAAGGCGGCAGCAGCACTCACAATGGCCGCGACAGCAACCCGCAATATCTCGGCGTCAAACGCTATGACGGACAATTCGTGCTCGCCGGCAGCATCATCGTGCGCCAGCGCGGCACGAGAATTCACCCCGGCGACAACGTCGGCCGCGGCGGCGATGATACGCTGTTCGCATTGATCGACGGCACGGTGAAATTTCAGCGCGTCGGTAAAACTAAAAAGAAGGTTGATATTCTGCCGTCGGCGACGGCTTGAACGAGTGCAGTGTAATAATAAAAAAGGCCGCGAGATATTTTCTCGCGGCCTTTTTATTTTAGCGCCATTGCGCGAGAATCCCATACCCGCCTAATTCCTCCCTTAAAAAACTCTTGCAAAAAAGTTTTGTTTTGTAATGAGGTGACATTATATTTGTCCGGTACGTTAGTTTGCTTTCACCTCGAACGGAGAATCGGGCCATCATGAAATTCATTTGCTGGAACGTCAACGGCATTCGCGCCGCAATCAAAAAAGGCTTTCTCGAATTTATCGCGCGGACCGATCCCGACGTGCTCTGCATTCAAGAGACCAAGGCGCGCCCCGAACAGGTTGATTTTCTTTTGCCGGACTATTTGCAATATTGGAACTCAGCCCAAAAACCCGGCTATTCCGGCACGGCGATTTTTGCTAAAACCAAACCGCTGAGCGTGAAAAACGATATGGGCATTGCCGGGCATGATCGCGAAGGCCGCGTCATCACGATGGAATTCCCAAATTACTTTCTGGTTAATGTGTACACGCCCAACGCCAAACGCGATTTGTCGCGGTTGGATTATCGCTTGAAATGGGATGCGGATTTTTTGAAGCATCTGAAAAAATTGGAAAAGAAAAAGCCGGTCATTTTCTGCGGCGATTTCAACGTCGCGCATCGGGAAATCGATCTCACCAACCCCAAAGCGAATATCGGCAATCACGGCTTTACGCCGGAAGAGCGCGCTGGATTCGACAACTTCATCAAAGCCGGTTTCGTCGACACGTTTCGCGAATTTTATCGAGACGGCGGGCACTACACGTGGTGGAGTCTCATGAACAACGCGCGCAAGAGAAACGTCGGCTGGCGTATTGATTATTTCTGTATTTCGGCGGCGCTGCGACCGCGTTTGCAGGAAGCGTTTATTTTGCCCAACGTCATGGGCTCCGATCATTGTCCGGTTGGCATCGTGTTGATTTAACTTTCTCCCAAAACATGAAACCGCGCCGGCTTTTTCATTCATCAGAGGAAATGCAACTTTTTTGAATTTCCCGTCAACTTTTTCATTTTTCAATTGTAATTCGAGTGGACAATGACAGAGCGAGATGACCGCATACTCGTCCGGCAATGCCTCGAAGGCCGTCGCGAGGCCTTCGGCGATTTGATGGCGCGGCATCAGAAAGCCGTGTTCAATGTGGCGTTGCGCATGACCAAAGATTTTCAACAGGCGCAAGACCTCACGCAAACGGTTTTCATCAAAGCCTACGAGCATCTCGACACGTTCGACGCCAGGCACAAATTTTTCAGTTGGATTTACCGCATGGCCGTGAATGAGTCGCTCAACTTTCTCAAGCGCAGCCGGCGCTTTGAAGCGTTTGACGAGAGCGCCGAATATGCGGCCGGCGGCGAGAAACCTGCTGAAGATTACGAGGAGAGTGAAATGAGCCGAAATATCCAAAATGCCCTGATGGATTTGCAGATCGATCATCGCGCCGTGATCGTTCTCAAACATTTTGAAAATCTCTCATATGATGAGATCGGCTACATTCTCGATATTCCCGAAAAAACCGTGAAATCGCGCTTATTTACCGCGCGACAAATGCTCAAAGACGTTATGCTCAAAAAAGGATACATGCAGCATGATCGCCGACAAATACATTGAATTGATCCATCGCGAGATCGATGGCCTCAATTCGCCCCGCGAATCCACCCAGCTCAAAGACCATCTTGCCGCCAATCCCGAAGCGCAGCAGTTTTACGGCGAGATGATGGCAACGTCGAGCCTGTTGCAAGCAGTCAAAGCGGTCGAACCGCCGGCGCATTTGCCGTATGTGATCATGAACCGGCTGCCGGCGAATCGCTGTGGCGCCTCTTCGCCAATCGGTTGGTGGGCCGAGTTGCGCGAGTGGTTGGAAGTTAAATTCAATTTCAATTACGTGTACGCGTTTGCCGGCGGCCTGGCCGTGGGCGTGGCGCTGTTCGTTTTGGTTTCACAAACGACGATGCCGCCGCTGGATTCTGACAAACTTTCCGGCACGATGATTCAGCGCGACCGGCAAAGCGAGTTCAAGACTTTCAAAAGCTTGGAAATTAACCGCGACGGCGTCACCGGCAAAATCGAGGTGCAACGATCTGCCGAGGCCGTGCGGGCGGAACTGGCGCTGGCTTCAACACAACCGCTCGAGTTGACGATTTCATTCGATGAGCAGCAGCTTGGCTTCACCAGTTTGACCATGCTTGAAAACGCGGCATTGGGGGAAGCGATTCTCATTTCCAGCGCCGTGCAATTGACGCACGTGGGCCAAAAGCGTTATGCCGTCGTTTTAACGAAAAAGGGCCAGACGGCGAGCAAGCTGGAGTTCAAGCTCGTTCGCGCCGGCGGCTTGCTGGATGAATGGGCGGTATCTGTCGAATAGGATTCCCATTTTGCCGTTTAAAAAAAAGTTGCAACCAGCGCCAACTTTTCTTCTGTTCGGCTGTAATGCGAACAGAACGAGCAAATCACGCGGTAAAAATTTTAAAACGAAGCTCCAACGAAGAAAGTTATGAGCAACTTGTCCAATCGCGAAGGCCTGTGGCTGTTGGCCGGTGCTGTCGTTGCGGCGATCATTTATTTTTCCTACGGCAGTTTTCCGCCGTCGAGTGAAGACGTGGCCGGCACCATCGGCGGCGTGAAAAGGCGGAAAAATATCAATCCCCGCAATTGAGCGACAAGGATGTCGTTCTTGGCGACACCGAAATCCAAAACCTGCTGCAAAGCGACAAGATTCAGAATCTGCTGCACGATGGCGCCTTCCGCGAGACGATGAAGAGCGAAGCGTTCCGGCAGGCAATGAGCAACGAAGTTTTTCGGCAAGCCTTGAACACCGAAGCCTTTCGGCAAGCGTTGAACATCGAAGCGTTCCGGCAGGCGCTGAATACGGAAGCGTTCCGGCAAGCCTTGAACACCGAGGCATTCCGCCAGGCGCTGAATACGGAAGCTTTTCGCCAAGCGCTGAATACCGAGGCGTTCCGGCAAGCCCTAAACACCGAGGCGTTTCGCCAAGTGTTGAATAGCGAAGCCTTTCGCCAAGCTTTGAATACTGAAGCGCTTCGCCAAGCTGAAAGAACCGCCTATTAGATCGTCTCGTTTAAGCCGAAATTTCGTCGGCGCTGCAAGTAGTTGGGGAAAAGGAGATGCTGCAAAGGGAATAGCAGCATCTCCTTTTGTCGTTTAGGCGCGTGCGGTAAAATTTTTCTCGACGCATCATTAAATCAACAAGGCTATCCAATGACCGCCAAATCCAAGATTGGGATAATACTTTTTTTTATCCCTTGCCTTTTTGCTGCCGATCTCTACGCGCAACTCTATTCGCTGCAAACGAAAAATCTGCGGCTGGTGTATTACGATAAGGCCAACGAGTATCTCGTTCCCCATTCCGCGCGTTGTTTTGAGAACGCCTGGCGCTTCAATCGCCAATTATTCAACTATACTTCATCGGAAAACATCACGATTTTTCTGCAAGATCTGCGCGATTATGGCAACGCCGCCGCGTTAACCATCCCGCGCAACCTCATCAGCCTGAGTATCGCCCCCAACAATTACATCTATGAAACCTCGCCGGCCAACGAGCGCATCAACTCGACGATGGGTCATGAAATCGTCCACCTCATCACGATGGACAAAGCCTCGGCCTCCGACCATTTTTTTGTGCACGACGGCCTTTTGATTTTTTCCCTCCGTCCAAATCTTTAATTGTCCGCCTTTCGGCATGGCTTCCATGGCGTTGCGGATGATGTTGAGAAAAACGCGGTAAATTTGCGTGCGATCGAAACGCGCCGCGGAAATTTTTTTTCCAATCTGAAATTCCACAACGATTTTTTTCTGGCTGAGATCGCGGCGCAAAAACTCCACCACTTCGAACAGAACTTCTTCGAGACTCCCTTGCGTCGGATTGACTTGCGGCAGCCGCGAGAACTGCAAATATTCTTCCGTCAACGCCGTGACGCGATCGACTTCCGAAATGATCGATTTGAGCAACGTTCGCGCTTCCGCGATATTGTGGACTTTATAGCCGGCAATTTCGTCTTCCAACAACTCGGCGTTCAAGCTGATGGAGGAGAGCGGATTTCTGATTTCATGCGCGACTTTTGCCGCCATTTTGCCGGTGGTCGCCCACCACTCGGCTTGCAGCACTTGCTTCTCCAGGCTCTTCAACGCCGAATATCTCGCTTTTGTTATACCCCGTTACTTCCTCGCATTTTTTGTTGAAAAAAATGATTTGACCTTGCAAATCGAGGCTGACGATCAGGCTGTTCGCCGTGTCAATGATCGAATCGGAAAATTCTTTTTCTTTCAGAAGCTGGTTTTCGATTCGCTTCTTTTCGGAGATGTCGATTTCCACGCCCATGTGCCAACGGCTTCTTCACGCGTCCAGCCAAACAAATCGGTGAACGCCTGATTCGCTTCGGTGATGGCGCCGTGCAAGTCAATTAAAATAATGGCATCGGTCGAATGTTGAAAAGTTTTGTGAAATAAATTCAACCGCTCCAGCAAGCGCGATTTTTCTTCTTCGTTCTGAGACATAGGGTAAGCATAAATAAGTCGGCGTTGGCGAAATATCAAGTGCAAAATAAAATAGCCCCGCCTTTTTGCAAAGCGGGGCTTTGATTCTTTTCTGTACGGCGCAGTAATGCAATGTCGAGGCGCGCGTGCCTCGACAAAATTTATTTCACCAACAGGAAATGCCGCACGCGGCGCACGTCGCCAGCTTGCAACACATAGAAGTAAGTGCCGCTCGGGAGATTGCGCGCGTGGAAATTTACCGCGTGCGTGCCGGCGGGATAATAGCCATTGATCAGCGTTCTCACTTCCGTGCCGTTGATGGTGTAGACTTTGAGGGTGACATGCGAGGCTTGCGGCAGGCCGAAACGGAATTGCGTGCCCGGATTGAACGGGTTCGGATAATTTTGCTGCAGCGTAAATTCGCTCGGAATCGCCGCCGCGAAATTTTCATCCGCCGCCGTCGGGTTGGCGAGCTTTGCAGCCGCGCCCGAACCGGCCGCGATCTGGACAACCATTTGCGGATCGTTTGTCGTATTGTATTCTTTTGAACGATAATAAACTGCGTCAGAATTGTTGTTCAACAACCCAAAGCTGTAGGTGCCATCACCCACGATTGCGGCGGTGACATCGAAGTCAACCCATTGCCCGACGCTCACCGCGCCCACCGTGCTTAACGGCGTGCCGGAGATGCCCGGCGCATTGTCCCAAATCAAGCCGGTTTCAATCCACGGCGTCACGGTGCCCAAGTAGTCATTTGAAACGGCGTAGATCGAGCCGCCATCCGGGCCGGCATCCGACACGAACATGCGCAACTTGACGCTGAGCATCGTTCCGCTCAAGCCGGTGACGTCGAACTTCAAGTAACTCTGATAAATATCGGACGTGCCGAGTTTCGCCCGCAGCGTGCTGGAGGTGCCGCTGTTACTTGTCGGACTGGAGGACTTGACGTATGCATCGTGCTGCGGAAAAAACGTCAATTGAAGATTGACGATAAAATCATCCGCGCTGGTGGCGCTGCCGGCGGAATTGGTGACGAAGATTTTTCCCGGCCCGACGGGTGCGCCGGTTGGAACGTTGGCTCGAATTTGCGCGTCGGAATCCACGAAGAATGTTGTGGCCGCAACGCCGTTAAAAGTCACGCCGGTGGTTCCGGTAAAATGGCTGCCGGTGATCGTCACTTGATCGCCCGCCGCGCCGGTGGTTGGCGTAAACGAGAAAATCTCCGGCGGGGCGGTGATGGTGAAATCCTGCGCGTGCGATATGCTGCCCTCGGCGTTCGTGACGACGATCTTTCCGGTGGTCGCGCCGTTCGGCACGGTGGCGCGAATTTGCGTATTCGAATCGACGATGAAACTCGCCGAGATGCCGTTGAACGTGACTGCCGCAGCGCTGCTAAAGTTGATTCCCGTGATCGTCACTTCCAAGCCGCTCATGCCATCGGTCGGCGAGAAAGAAGTGATGCTGGGCGCGCCGGAGGTAATGCTTTGGATCACCAACTCCGGCGAAGTCGCGGCGCCGTTTTCTTTGGAACGATAATAAACCTTATCGGAAGCGTTGTTCTTCAGGCCGAAACTGTACGTGCCGTTGCCAATGATCGCCGCGGTCACGTCCAATTCCACCCATTGATCGATAGTGACAGCGCCGAGCGAACTCAGCGCCGTTCCGGCAATGGCCGGGGCGTTGTTCCAAATCAGGCCATTCTCTATCCACGGCGTTGTGGAGTTCAGATAGTTGTTCGAGACTAAATACAAGCTGCCGCCATCGGTTCCGCCATCCGACACATAAAGACGAAACTTGGCGCTCGACAAAGTCCCGGTCAAACCGGCCACCTCGAACTTCAAGTACGTATTGTAAGTTTCGCTGCTGCTCTTCTGCAGCCGCAACGTGCTGGCAGTGCCGTTGTTACCCGTCGGGCTGGAGAGCTTGACGTAGGCGTCGTGTAGCGGCGCAAAGGTGAATGAGAGCGGCGCGAGGGTGATCGTAAAATCGTCGGCGCTGGTGGCGCTGCCAGCCGCGTTGGTGACCACAATTTTTCCGGTTCCCAGCGTAGCGCCGATTGGAACGGTGGCCCGAACTTGAGCGTCAGAATCCACAATAATTGCAGTGGCGACGTTGCCGTTAATCGTCACGCCGATCGTGCCGGTAAAATTGCTGCCGATGATGGTCACTTGCGTGCCTTCCGGCCCGAGGTTGGGCGTGAAAGCAATAATGGTTGGCGGCGAGATCACGCTAAAATCCGTCGCACTCAGCCCGATGCCATGCGCATTGGTCACGCTGAGCTTTCCCGTCGTCGCAGTAGCGGGAACAGTGGTTTGTATCTCCGTATCCGAGTTGACGGTAAAAACCGCCGCAGCGCCGTTGAAAGCCACTGCGGTTGTGCCGGTAAATTTGCTGCCGGTAATCGTCACCGCGGTCGCCGCGAGTCCGCCCGACGGCGTGAAAGAAGTGATGACCGGCGCCAATGAAATCACGGTAAAATCCGTGGCGCTGAGCCCGCTGCCGTCAGCGTTGGTCACGCTGATCTTTCCAGTCGTGGCGCCGGCGGGCACGGTGGTTTGAATCTGCGTGTCCGAATCGATAGTAAAACCGGCCGGCGTGCCGTTGAAGGCCACGATCGTGGCGCCGGTAAAATGGGTGCCGGTAATGGTCACCGCGGTTGCCACTAATCCGCTGGCCGGGGTGAATGAAGTGATGGTGGGCGGATTTCCCGGCGGCGCCGGCGCCGCATCGATAATCAGTTCCGGAATGGGGCTGTTTTCTTTCGAACTGTACATCGCGGCGTTTGAAGAGGTGTTGTTGATGGCAAAACTATAAACGCCATTTCCGGTTACCGCAGCGGTCACATCGAGATCATACATTTGCCCGGAACTGACGGAGCCAAGCGTGCTCAAAGCCGTGCCGGTGATCGCCGGGGCATTGTCCCAAACCAGGCCGCCTTCGATCCACGGCGTGCTGGTGCCGAGATAATCATTTGCAACGGAAAAAATCGAACCGCCGGCCGAACTGCCGTCCGTGCATTGAAGACGAAGTTTGGCGCTTATCACCGGGCCGCCGATTCCCGACACATTGAACTTAAAATAAATGTTAGACACATCCGTTGAGCTATTCATCTCCACGCGTAAATTGGTCACGGAACCGTAGTTGGTCGTCGGCCCCAGCGACCAAACATATGAATCATCGGTCGGATGAAAAGTCAGCGAGCCGCCGCCACCGCCGCCGCCCGTGCTGACGACAAAATCATCCACGCTGACGCCGGTGCCAAAAGAATTGGTGATTGCAATTTTTCCCGTTGTCGCGCCGGCGGGCGCCGTTGCCGTAATTTGCGTGCTGGAATTTATTATAAAGCTCGTCGCGGTCGTGCCGTTAAAGGCCACGCCGGTGACGTCAGTGAAATTGCTTCCCGAAATCGTTACCACCGTTCCCGTGTTGCCGCTGGTGGGCGTGAATGAACTAATGATCGGCAGATTATTGAGAGAAGTATTCACGCCGATGAGCACGTCATCGGTTTTTTGCAACTGGCCGTCGCTCGCCGTCAAGCGCAACGTGTAAATGCCATTGACACTGAAAGTGGCGGTCGGCGCGAGCGCATTGGCATTGCTAAACGTCACCGTTCCGGGACCGCTGACTGTGCTCCAGGTTGTAGTTAAAGAACTGCCGGAATCAAGGTCATCCGTGGCGCTGCCCTGCAAGGTCGTCGACATACCGGAAATGGTTTCGTCCGGCCCGGCATTGGCGCACGGCGGCATATTGAAATTCGATGGACTGTTCGACCACGGTTTGCGTTTGACCGTAAACGTGGTTGAAGGCGATGAAGTGCTGGTCGTGACGGTTATTTGCACCGGGTCTTCCGCGCCGCCATTATCAACCTCGATGCGCATGGTGTTCGGCTGCGACCAGGGATTATCCTGAATCCACGAGTGACCGTCGCCATGCAGAAAGAGCACGGGCTTGGCAAAAGTCCCGGCCGACTGTTCAAAAGCATTAAAGAACGTATTGCGTTTGCTGTCCGGCCCGGCCTGCGCAAAGACGGCGGCGGCGCGAACCAGCGAAACTTTGGCGGTAAATTGCTGCTCCACCCAGTCCGCGTCCTTTTGTTGATCGCTTGAGGAGGTGCCCGTCGAGCCGACCAAATCGATGCCGATGAACAGCACGCCGTCCATCACAAAGGCCCAATTTTGCGGGCGCACGCTTTGGTGCTCGGTGTAAGGCGCGCCGCAGAAATTTATTTCGAAATTCTGAAAATATTGCATCCACCAGTTGAATCCCTGCGTGGCATTGCTGCAATCGGTGGTTTCGTTGTCGCCGGGAACGATATAAGCCGGCGCCGCGGAACTTTTAAGAATATTCGCCACGTCCGAATAGCGGGTTTGATTGCAAGACTCGCTGCCGCTCAGAATGTCGCCGACGTGAACGATAAATTTCGACGGACTGTATTTGTCGTGATTGTTGATTTGTGTCTGCAGCTTCGAAACCTCGCTCGTGCCGTAGGGAATATCCCCGGTGGCGGAGAAGATAATTTGTTGTCCTTGCGCCCAAGCTTCCTGGCACATGCTCACCAGAGCCGAGAGGCAAATTAAACTTCCAAGTCCGAATAATTCGCGTCGCAAATTTTTCATAGAAAGTCCTTTAATTTGAATATCTGACACCACGCTCACGCGCAGCCCTCACAACCAAACCGTTGTCAAATTCACCGGGCCGCCATCGTCAAGCGTCGGTGCTCCGAAAAATCCATGAAATGTATCGCGAGGTGGTCAGAAAAATGCGGTGGGAAATGCTGCCGAATGGGCCACGCGCATTTTGTGGACGCTATTCGCCCAAAAACCGCTTTCGCCCAATCCTTGGCGGAAGGTAAAGGTGTGTGATTCAACGATTGGATTTACCCGCAAACAACCGGCGTTGCGGAAAATGAATATTTTGTCTAATAAGAAAATTTACTCGCGGCAACGCCATTCGCGCCATCATCAAAACTCTTCCGTTTATCCCACGAGGCAAAGAGATGGGCCAATGCTGCCACATTAATTTTCATATTAAATTCTTGCAACACTTTTTCCCGGCCGGCTTGCCCCATACTTAGGCGCAGCGCCGGATTCTCATAAAGTTTTTGCAACGCGAGCGCCAGCGCTTCAACGTCACCCGGAGCAACGAGAATGCCCGTGCGACCATCATCCACCAACTCCGGAATGCCCGAAAGCTGGGTCGAGATCACCGGCAAGCCCGAAGCCATTGCCTCCATGATCACCACCGGAATGCCTTCGCGCTTGCCCTCTGCGGTCGGCACGCTCGCCAACACTTTCACATCCGCCGCGCGCACCATCTCCGCCACCTCCTGTCGCTTGCGGCTGCCATGTATAATTACTTTGTCTTTCAAATTAGCGCCGGCGATCTGTTTGGCAACTCGCTCGCGCACCGGCCCGTCGCCGATCAAATCACAAACAAAATCGATTCCGGCCTCGCGCAGCCGGCGGCAAGCCTCGACGAGATATTTGTGGCCTTTCACTTCTTCATACGAGGCCACACAAATAATGCGAAACGGGCCTTTGCCCTCTTTTTTCGTTGCCGGCAAAAAAACTTCCGAATCGATGCCGCAGCGGATGATATGGATTTTATCGCGACTGTTCTCGCCGCCGGCCTTGATCATTTCATCTTTGTTGAAATTGGAAATCGTCACCGCAAAAGCCGACGCCGCCACTTTCTTGTCGAGCATGCGTTTCTCTTTATGCAAATCCGAGCCGTGCGCCGTGAAGCTGAACGGAATGCCGGTCAAACGATGAATGATCAGCGCCGCCAGCGCCGGATGATTGCAAAAATGCGCATGCACGTGTTCGATACCTTGCTGCTGCATTTCATAAGCAAAGCGCACCGACTTAGGCCAATACATAATAGCGCCCAAAAAGAAATTGGCGCTGCCCAAAGTTCCGCCGAGAATTTCGAATATCGTTTTGAAATACTTAATTGGACTTCGCAGAATGAAATACAAAGTGGCGAAGATAATCGGCAGCGAGATGAACGGATGAAAATGCGCCCGCTCCGTCATTTTCACCGCTTCGGGATGCGAAACCGGTTGGCGCTCGCGCCGCAGCGGATAAACTTCCACCGAATTGCCCAGCCGCTCCTGCTCCAAAATTTCAAAAAGAATAAAGGTCTCAGAGATTTTGGGAAAGCGTGACATGATATATGCGATCTTCATCGGACGTCGGACCTTCGACTCCATCTGCTTTGCAGCAGGCTGGCGCTCTTGACGAGACTGCACATCAGTTTCGATTATGGAATTCATTTTGATCTGAGATTCTACCTCTTCCGTTTTAAATTTTACGCTTTTGCCGCCGCTTCTGCCGCCAGCGGTCGACGTAAGCGCTCCACCGCCACAGCTTGGCGCGAAAAATCGGCAGCGACGTTCGCCGCGTCATATTCGTCCGGCGCAAACGCAACAGATCAGCCGTGCGCAAATCGTTTTGTCCTTTCAAAGTCGTAAAGGCAACCGCAAAGCCCTCTTCCCGCAAAACACTCACCACCGCCTCGTCGTGGCTGCCGCCCGGATAGCAAAAGATCGGCAGCGCTGCGCCGATCTCGCGCTGCAAATCATTTTGCGAGCCGACAACTTCCTGGCGCACTTCGTCGTTCGACAATTGTGTCATGATCGGATGCGTTTGTGTGTGCGCGCACAACGTCACGCCTTCTTTTGCCAACTGCCGCAGTTCCTTCCAACTCAGAACACTCTTTTGTAAAATCGGCTTCGAATCAAGCTGGCCACAAACTTCGTCGACAAGCGCCAGCGCTTGCGCGTGCGGAATTATTTTGATGTGGTTCTGCAATCTCTTCAAACTTTGCTGGCGCTGCTGAGATGTTGTCAACGGCAATGTGCCAAGCGCAGTTGCGCGCAGCGCGGTTTGTTTCGTGGAAGAAAAAGCGCGATACAGCCGATCCCACCAAAACGCGCGCTCCGGCTGATCCGGATAAGCCGTCGGCACAAACAGCGTCGCCGGCAATTTGAGCGATTGGAGAATCGACCACGCGACGCCGAAATCAAAATAGGCGTCATCAAACGTAACGAGCACGGCGCGCTGCGGCAGCCGTTCTTTTTTTGCAACGGCATCGAGCACTTGCGGCATTGAAACAACCTGATACTTCTCGGCCACGAAGCGCATCTGTTTTTCAAAATTCGCCGGTGTTGCGCTAATGATCTGCGGATGCAGCATCGGCGCATCTTGCAAATTGGCAACGCGGTGATAAGTCAATACGCGAAGCATAAAATAATTGGATTATTGGATTGTTGGAAGATTGGAGCAATGGAATGAAGCAACTCAGCAATCCAATAATCCATTACTCCAACAATCCATAACTCCATCACGTCGTCGAGTCACTCGTCGCTCATTTTGCCGCGAAACTTTTTAAGAATGCGCGGCAGTTCGGCCAAGCCCGGCAGCGGATCGTTCAGCGTCAGCAAATCGAATTTGCGCCTCGGATTAAAAATACCGAGCATCGCCACGATTGCCCGGCCGCGGCTCGGCATGTCAAGACACTCATAGCGCCGCCGCTGCAACAACACGTTGGTGATCCAAATCAAATCGCGCTGCAAATCGCGGCAGCGCAAGCCAATTTTGTATTCAGAATTCAATTGCGGTTTGATCGTCGCCGGCCCGCGCAAATGCAGCTCAGCCAGCAGCGCCGGAAAATCCACGCCGCTTGCAACTGCCAAAGGCAACGAACCCCACACTCTGCCGTTAATCTCCATCAACCTCGGCCCGCGTTTGCCGACTTTGAACTCCACCATCGCGAGTCCCGTCCATCGCAGCTCGTGCAACAACCGCAGAGAATAATCATACAAATCCGGATCGAGTTTCACGCTTTCACGATACGCGCTCGCCCCGCCGGTCACAGGAATTTCCCGTAATCGTTTGTGTTGAAAAGCGGCGAGCGGTTTGCCTTCGTGCATCAGCAACTCCACGCCATGCCCAACGCCGGCGCAATAACTTTGCAACAGCACCGCGCATTGCCCTTCCAACTCTTGCATCTGCTTTTTCAAATCAGCGGCATCCGCAGCATAAGTCACTTTGAATTTGTCAATGCCCTTGCCTTCGCGCAGCTTGCGCGACGCCCGTGGCTTGAGCACGATTGGCCAACCCAATTGCTCCGCTTGCGCTAACGCTTCTTTTGCCGTCTCAACAATACAAGTTTCCGGCACCGGCACGCCGACTTTATCGGCGAGCTGCAAAGTTTGATCTTTGTCTCGCACCACTTTCAGCAAATCATCTTCAGGCACTGCGAGCTTGGTGAACTTGGCAAATTCACTGCGCCGCCAAGCCAGAGGATGGCCGGTCAAATCCGTCGCCGGAATAATCAAGTTCACGCCTTTGGCCTTGACGGTTTCCAAAAGGCAATCACAAAATTCGGTCGGCGAAGTTTCCGGCGCCGGATAAACCAAATGCTCGTGCGTAAAACGCGAACGGAATCCGAGACTCTTCGCCTCGGCATCCGCCGCAATGACGCGATAGTCTTTGCGTCCCAGCGACCGGATAATCGCAATCGCGCTGCCGCGTCCGGCGTCGGTGACCAGCACCGTTGGAGATTTTCCGTTGAGGTTGGACATAGTCGTTAATTTGTTAGCCCTTTCGCCGGTTGGCCTGTTGACCCGGCTAAATGGCTAGCTTCAAATCCTTCACATTTTCTATTGCGTACTTCCACAAAAGATAATAACGATTCGACCTGAGCCACTTCACCGTTTCATCGCCAACCATGTTGCCTGTTTCGTTGGATTCTTGCAGTCGCATCACCAGACCCGCCGCATATCGGCCCCAAGTCTGAACGAACAGCGGCGCGAGCATTTCGTGTGAAAGATTGAATCGTTCACAATAGCGCTTCACGTAAGGCCACGCCCATGCTTTTGGCCGGAAAAAGGCTTGTTGAAATGCTTTCAAATAATCCGCGTTTTTCCGCGCGTTTTGTCGGGCGAATGCGATATAGGTCAAAAAGAAAAACAAATCAGCTGCCGGCAAGCCTGCTGGTTCTGCCAACTCCCAGTCTACGACGCCGACGCGGCCTTTTTCATCCTGCAAAATATTCGGCGAACTGAAATCGCCGTGTTCCATCACCAAAAGCAATTCCTGATGACGGAACGGCTGCACCAACGCCGTCGTTTGTTCGATCAAATTTTCATCCGCAGCAGCCGGCGGCAGAATATTTCTGAATTGCTTGAAAGGCTGCTCCACCAAACCCTCGTACCAATGTAGCGCAGGCTTCCGGTCCGCTGCGCGTTGAAGATCGAACAGCCACGTGAGCGCCGCTTCAATGCACGCTTCCGGATGGCGGCGCACCACGGCCGGAGTCATCGGCAGACCGGGAACCGCCGTCTCAATCAACAGGCGATGCTCATGAAAGTTCTCGTAGGCCACAACGCGCGGAATAGAAAAATCGTTTTCGTTACGCGCCCGATTCGCGACATGAAGATTCGACACTTCACGATCCAAACGCTCGTTGTCCCCGGGCAAACGCGGCAATTTAGCGACAAAGATCGGCTCGGTTTTGCCCTCGGTTAAAACGAAACAGATAACATGACTCGAAGCGCGAAAGCGTGGCGTCATCATTACGCCGGAAAGCCGCGAAGGATCGCCGAAGCGTTGCAACAATAATCGTTGCCAATTTTTGGTCAAAAAATTTAGAACCAGATTCATCCGGAGCTAATTGATGCCGGCAACCTAAGTGAATAATCCAATACGGCTGTCATTCTGGAAGAATTTTTTTGGTTGCCAGCAATTTTCTTGACTTGAAAAAGGATTCCTACGGAATGACATGATGAGTATACAATTAACTTTTTCGCGCAATCAAACTAAAACACGGCGCCAAATGCGCCAGCAAGCCCGTTTGCATCATCACCCGCCCCGCGGCGAATTTAACTCGACTCGCCAAATCGCTGCGCGGCCGCGAGAACGCGTAATCCAGCGTCGTTTCGTTCACCGGAATGATCTCAAGACACGCCGCGAAATTCGGGCGCTGCCAGTGGAGTTGAATATCGCCAAATCCCAAACGCTCCAGCGCAGCAATGCGATCATGAAACAGACACAAAGTTCGACGCCATTTGTTTTGTGGTTGTAGTCCTGTCCCCTTGAGGGGCACTGTTGAAACACCGGACTCATTGGCTTCGACAGCCGCCCACCAGGGGTGGGGGCCACTTATAATGCCGCGAAAAAAGGCTTGCCAGGTGATCGGCTTCATTTCCCAATACAAAAAACCGCCCGATACAAGCAGCCTGTTTGCTTTCGTCAAATTTGGAACATCTCGCAAGCGCAACACCACGAGATCGAAATTTGCCGGCGCGGTTTCGGCAGACGGAGAAAAAATCGTGAATGATTCGCTAAAATGTTTTAGCGCGGCGGGAAGAGTCCCCGTTTCAAGGCCGAGATAAGCAACGCGGCGCAAATAAGGCTCCGGCAACAGAAAACGCCAATCGATTCGCCGCGCCAATTGCAGATCGTGGTCGGAACGCCGGGTCATTGACTCCATCGAGGCTTTTGGCTCCTTGGCGACTCGCGAAGCTGACGTCAGAATTTCGGTTTGCGTTGACAAACTTGGGACGATTCTCCCTATACTCAAAAAATTTTCCACCGGTTAAAAAGCCGCCAACGGATTTAAATTCGCTATCATCCGCAGGCCGCTTCTATCCGTTGGACATTCATTTTGTCAAAATCTATTTGGCAGCGGCTTTTCCGCCGGGCGGAACAAAATTCAACGCCATGCATCTCGACCCGGTGAATTGATACAGCACCGTTTTTGCGCCGGTGGAAACGAGAAGTCCGTTGCCCTCCGGTGAATCGACGCCAAAATCGTTGTCGTTGATCACGATGATGGTATTGTCATTCACGAGAGTCAGGCCTTCCGGCTTTTTATGCGCGGGATCCCAGCCGTGCGCCATCAAATCGATGTACAATTTTTTTTCAACGGGAACGACGCCGTTGGCCTTGCAATTCTCGGCGTTCTCCAACTGTTCGAGTGTTTTGCCGTTGAAATCTTCCCGGGTTATCGGAGTGGCTTGCGAAAGATCGATCCTAAAAATCTTTTTGACGTTTTCACCATTCTTGTGCGCGTGCTCGATCACCAAAAATTCAGTATCGTTGACCGCCGTCATATCGCCGACACTCCAATCTTTGTTCTTAATATTGGCGGTCGGGTCTTCATGCACGTAAACAAACATCCGCGTAGCGTTCGTTTGCGGATCAATTTCCAAAATCCGATGCAAGCGGCTCGCTTCACCGGCAGTTTTGTCAGGATTATTAATCGGCGCTTGCAAGATCGCGTAAATTTTGCCGCTCGGCGTGGACGCAATTCCCTCGAAGCCGCGATTCGGCCTTCTTTTGGCGAACACACTGTCGATAGCAACTTCATACTCAGCGGCGCCAAACGGCGTGTATCGTTTGATCATTTGACCGGTCTTGCCATCGACGCGCCAGATGGAGGGGCCATACTCATCGCCGATCCAAAAATCGCCGTTCGCGTCAACCGCGATACTTTCGCTGTCAATTCCCCATTGATCCGCTGCCGCCGGAGTTTTATTCGTATCGACCCAAGCCACTTCGCCGCTATTGCCAAAGCCGAGCGGATTCGGAATGCCGTTGGCTGGTGTTCCGTCAATTTTTTTCAGCGGCAACGTTTTTGAAATTTGCAGCGAATTGCCTTTGGCGCGCGCGCGAAATATCTTGGGGGCATAATTCGGAAACGGATACAAAATCGTTTCTTTGCCGGCATTGGCGTTGTTGGCGCCGGCGTTCGGCCCGCGATCGCTGATCAAATAAAACTCGTTGGGGGAGCCGGGAATATACTGCATCCCCGAAATTCCGCCTTCGCGTATCGTGACGCCGTTATGCTTGCCGATTACCGGCGGGTTTTTGAGCTCGTACTTAACAAGCTCGATATTCGGCTTGGTCTCGTCTTCTTGCGCTTGCGCGCACAGAGGAAAAAATAAAACAAAAAAAACGGGGGCGATATTTTTTCTCATTGTCTCTGATCCTAATCTACAAGCTTGAGAAAGCGGGTGTGCAACGGATACGAATAACGTTATCGTGAAATCCGTTGGGTTCATTTATTGATGATTTGTACTTTCAGATTTCTTTCCGGAGTTTGCGCCAATAAACACTGAATGATCATCCAGCAGATTTATCGGATTGGTCAAAATGCCCGGTAACTTCGGCGCATGGCCATTGCCATTCAACTTCATCCATTCCGGCGCCACCACTTCAAAGCCGTTGCTCGCCAAGGCGTTTGGCTCCAGAAGGTAATTGTTTTGATCCGGCGAAACAAATTGCAGCTCCGCGGTTTTGCACGTCGGCCAATCCGTCGGCGCATCGACGAGTGAGTGGCGCACCGTGACGCCACCGTCGGAGAAATAATCTTCGTCGAGCAATTCTTTATTGCCGGAAAAAACGCAGCTCACGAAATTGCCGGTCGCGCCGCCGAAGAACGGCTTTTTCCGCTTCGCTTCGACGGCGAGATTGTTGTTGATGAACGTGCAAAACGCGATTTTCGGACTCGATAAATCTTTGCACGACACGCCGATGTTGCAGCCGATATACACATTATTCAGCAAAATCGGATGCGAATTTTCGCCGACGCTGGTGCCTTTGTCGCCGATGTTCTCGAAGCGGCAATTGCGCACGGTGACGTAGCTGCCGGAAAAATCCACGCCGTCGCCGCCGGTGTTGCTGAAATGGCTGTCGGTAATTTCGCCGGTGCAAAAATCCAGATCAAACGCGTCGCTGTCGGTGCCGGAGATGAGGCAATTTTTCATGAAGACGCGACCGTTCTTCACATTCAAGCCATCCTCGCTTTTCATCTCCGTAATGCGGCAGTTGATCAATTCCGCGTCGCCGTTGTGAATTGCAAAGCCGCCGGTGAATAACATGCCGTTGACCTGCGCCTGTCCAGCGTGTTGAATGTCGGTGTAATGCACGACGACTTTTTTAGGTGGACGCACGATGGCGAAAGTATCCCATACTTTATCAATGCCTTCGCCGTGAATGCGAATGCGATTCTCCGGCGTGCCGATCGAAGTCAGCCCGCCGTAACACAACACAATCGCGCGCGGCTTCATCGTAATGTCGGCGCCGGGCTTGAGAATGAGCGGCACCGACTTGGGAACGACAACCAAACCGGAAATCGTGATCTTGCCGACGACTTCCGCGGCGCCGGGATGCTCTTGGCTCGCGACAAACTGCGGATGGCGCTGCAAAAATTCCGTCAACGTCAAATCTTCCGCATCGATGTCCCACGGATCGGAAGCATCGTAGGCGGTAATGCCGATCGAATTATCCGCCGGTGCTTTGTCGGTGCCCGCGAGCCCCGAAGGAATATCCCAACCGGTAACTGCATTCGCGGCCGCCACGCGGATCGCCGGCGCTTTCCATTCGAGCGGATCGCGTTTCTCAAAAGGCGGCGCCACTTTGCCGGAGAGAAAATAGCGCCGGCGGCCCGTCAATGTTTCAAAAAACTCCCAATATCTTCCATCAATAAAATCGCCGCGATATTTCAGTTCCGGCAAAATATTTTGCGTGAATGCGAAAGTGATCTGGCCGTCTTTCGCCTCGGTCTCGGCGACAAGCGAATCATTGCTCGTGAGTTTTCCGTCGCGATTCGTATCTTCATACAACCGATAATTTCCGGCGAACGTCGCCGAGTCGGTAAGCTGAATCTTCTGCAATTGAATGCCGCTGAAATTCAGCGACGCCACTTCAATTGCGGCGCGGTCACTGGTTTCGAGTTTATAAACAAAATTGCCCGAAGACATTTTCAACACGGTGTACACGCGGCGAACGTTGTAATCAAACTCTTTTTTGATCCCGTCCATTTTGTAGCCTTGAATCGGCGTCGTCAAAACGTCCGCCCAAATATAGGGCCGGATCTTTTTGTGCACGGCGTTGAATTTCGCCATCAAGCTGTCGCCGCCGTCGCCGACCCATTCCCACAGCATTTTGTTGCGCTGCAAGCGCAGCATCGGATCGAGCAGCGTGGCGCGCTGCAATTCATCGGGGCCGTGATTGTTCCAGAAATCAATCGTGCCGGGCTCTTTCGGCAATTTGACCAGAAGAATATCCCACGGAATCGGCTCCAGCAGGCCGCGGCTAGGATCGTAATACAGTTTCAAATTATCCGAGCCGAAACGCACGTGATTGGTGTTGCACAGCGTCGTCATGTTGCGAAACCGCAAATATTTTTCCCAATCCAGCACGTTGCGGGCGCGGCGAAAATTTTCCGGCGTCGGATTTTTCGCGTGCGCGTTGAGCGTTTCAATGGCGCGCATGCCGATGTCGTTTTCCGGATCGACCGCGCGCTCAATCGAACCCATGTCATACTTCGCGTCGGAGGCCGCGGGCGTGCCGTACTTGGTGTATTGCTCGAAGTGCATGCCGCGACCGTTTTGGCCGAACAGTGGCGTCTCCGGGCGGTTATCCGCAGCGAACATGGCTTTGTCAAACTGCTCGACTTCGTAATAGACGCCCTGCACGATGCCGTTGATGCGCAAAATGACGAAGCGATCATCCATCGTCACCAGCTTATAGTTGCGCAACAGCGAATTGATAAAAGTCGCCATCCCGTAAAGCTTGTCGCTGGGAATGACGAGATTGATCTGGCGCTTGCCGCGAAAATAAAGCGTCTGTTCGACTTCCTTGCCGCCGTCATTGACTTTCTCTTTGCCGAATTTAATGCGCCATGATTTTTTCGGATTTTTCCAATGCGGCGATAAAGCGCCACGCACGCGAATATCCACGCTGCGCTTTTCGCCTTCGTAAATGAATTGCGCTTTCGACCAAGTTTTGGCGTCGTCGTTCATCCAGCCGTGCTTGAGATTTTGCGCGACGACCTGTTCGACTTTGTCGTACTCTTCCGGCGAAATTTTCAAATCGTAAATCGGCATGCCGGAATTTAACAACAAATGGCGGTTGCGAAAAGGATTGAAAAAACCGTCGATCAGCGCGAGATATTTGTTGCCGGTGACCAGCTCGCTGGCGCGCCGTGCGAGAGAAGTGGAGTACGTCAAGCAGCATAGCGTGATCACGCCGAGCGCCACGATACCGATCATCGCATCCGATAAACGCGGCCAGATCCAACGCACCGGGCTGCTGATGCGCTCCAAAGCGGCGGTGATTTTTTGTCTGGATGGCGACATGGTAAATGTTAGCCAGTTAGACAGTTCGCCAGTTCGCCTGTTAAACTGGTAAACAGGCCAACCGGTAAACGTTTTAAACTAATTCACATACTCTTCCGGCCTGCCGGACGCGGACATCTTTGCTTCGCTGCGCACGCCGTAGCAATACTTGCTGATCGCCTGGCTTTGCAAATTGTATTTGGCGATGAGCTGGTGCATCCAATACGG
>Ga0247727_10001516_pt1 | contig 55033 bp, 53 predicted proteins | sample WisWelCaveWW1625_FD_202498 | JGI IMG/M metagenome (GOLD analysis project Ga0247727, IMG submission 202498) | Biofilm microbial communities from Wishing Well Cave, Virginia, United States - WW16-25 | ecosystem: Environmental > Aquatic > Deep subsurface > Groundwater > Cave microbial mat | place... | reverse complement strand
TTCGTACTGCCCCTGAAGTAGCAATGCCATCCTTGGCCCTCCTGACAAGGTCTTGAAACTCCGCTCTCGACCACGCAAACTCTAGCAGAGTCACGCCGATTCTCCGACACTTGTTGATTCGTCGGTCTTAAGTCGATCGCGGAGCGGGAGGCGAATTGATCGGAGACTTCCTGAAGGCGAGCCATGGTGGTCTGGAGTAGCGAGCGTTGCAGGTCGCCCGCGCCGGGGACGTTGTCGAGCTTCCGCTGGATGTCGAAGATGACGCTGGCGAGCGACTTGAGCGCGAGCTGGGTCTGTTCGTGTGCGACGGTTGCGGCGCCTTCGGCCTCGGCCTGCTTCTGCCGCGCCTGCTCCGCTGCACGGCGCTCGCTTTTGGCCAGGGCACTCAGGCGAATGGCCGATGCGCTGGCCACTGCCGCTACGACCAACACGAGCGCGCCCACGGCCCCAGTCAGTCCGGACACCACAGGATTGCGTCGGGACCACAGCCACAAGCGCTTGGCCAGCCCGATGCGCTGGCCCACGATCGGTTCACCGCGCAGGTACCGACCCAGATCCTCGGCCAGATGCGTGGCCGACGGATATCGCCCGGCGGGGTCTTTTTCCAGGCACTTGAGACAGATGGTCTCCAGGTCAGCGGGCACGCTGGCGTCAAGCGATCGCGGCGGCGGTATGGGCGTCACTTGAAGCCGTGCGCAGGCGTCCTCATGTTCCTCGTCGGGCTGGCGCTGGAACGGTGGCCGACCCGTGAGTAGTTCAAAGAGAATCGCGCCCAGCGAATATACGTCACTGGCAATGCTCACCAGGTCTTTGTGCCCGGCGGCCTGTTCCGGGGCCATGTATTCGGGGGTGCCCACGCCGAATCCCGCTGCGGTCATGTGTACGTCCGTGCCGAGACGCTTGGCCAGCCCGAAGTCGGCCACGTGCGGCTGGCCGTCGTGATCGAGCAGCACGTTGCCCGGCTTCAAGTCGCGGTGCAAGATGCCGCGGCTGTGGGCGTAGTACACGGCCCGGCTAATCGTTTGAACCGTGCGTGCAGCAGGTTCGGGGCCGCGCATCTCGCCATCGTGCATCGCTTGGGCCAGGCTTTTGCCCTTTCCGTTGTCCTTCTCGACGTGCTTCATCGTGAAGAACAGCGATCCATCCGACTCGCCCACGTGGTAGATGGGCACAATGTTGGGATGGTCCAGACTCGCGGCACGTTCGGCCTCGGTCTGGAAACGGCGGATGGCATTCGGGGAGTCCAGGTATCTGTCTCGGATCATCTTCAGGGCAAGGATCCGATTGGTTCGCGCCTCCCTGGCCTTGTAAACCACGCCCATGCCCCCATGTCCGATTTCTTCGAGAAGCTCGTAGTCACCAAGGACTCGGATGGGGGGCTGGCGATCGAGAGCCGGCTGGTCGCCCAAATCATGGTGTGATGCGGTGCTCTGCAGCCCCGGCGAACTCTCTGTGTCAATAACTGTTTTCGTGGGCTGCCCTGCGCCGTCGTTGGCCTCCGGCTGGGGCGCAGCACCGGAGTCCCGGGCCGGGGTGTCAGCGAAAACCGCCCGGATGATCTCGAAGTCGTTGGGGAACCGCGAGTGGTACTCCTCCGGCGTGGGCGACTCGCCACTTTCGCTGCGCAGTTCCAGCTCCAGCGCCAGCAACTCGCGCAGGTACGCAGACCGTTCCTGGTCAGCCGTACCAGCAAGGAAATCCTCGATGCGTGGCCGCTGCCCGGCTTTCCAGGCGTTGCGGAATCGGTCGCACGCCTCGTTGACTCGCTGAAACACGGACAACGACCAGGAATCGAACGACGCGGGGTTGCTTGTCATGGCTGGTACTCTTTCCAAGTCTTGCGAATCTCGGCCACCCACCGATCAATGGTGCGCGGGGCGGTGTCAAACTTCGCGGCGAGCTGACGGTGCATGAAGCCTTCAGCCTTCAGGAGGGCAACCTCGCGAAGCTGGTCGCTCCGCAACATCCCCAGCAGGTGTTCGCATTGGTCGGCAAACTCGGCCACCTGTGCCGGTGTCGGGTCTCGATCCAGCACATTGCCTTCTCGATGCTGAGTTCGCGGCCCGATGAGTCCCGACGAGTCGGGATGAACGCGGAACCGCCTTGCCCTGCGCCCCCGCCGCGTTTCTTCGCCTTCTCGCGGTGGATGTAGTCCGCCACCTTGCCCACGGTGATTCTGGCCAGCAAGGACCATAGATTGTCGCGGTCAAGGAGATTGGGGAACTGACCTCGTTTGGCACGCTCACAGAAGCTGTTCAAGGCACTCAGGGCCGCATCCTCGCCGTCCGTGACCCGCCGCCACTTGCCCCGGAGCTCCTTGCTCGCGAGCTGAACCAGCCGCTGGAAGTAGCCCTCACAGAGCCGCTGGACTGCAGCTTCATCTCCCGCCTTTAGGCCCGGAATCAACTCTGAGATCGACCCGCCCGATGGCATCGCCGTGTCCCTCGCGCCGTCGCCCGCGATTGGTGCCCGGCCCATGATTGTACCCGTAGGAAGTGACGTCGCAAGCACGTGGCGTGGCCGGAATCCTGGGTTCCAAGCTCCCTAGCGAAAAACTTCTTCGATTGCGTGTTGTGGTTCCACCTCGGTTGCGGATTACCAAGTTAGGAGACAAAAGTGCCCGGCAGATCCAAGAAACGATTTCGAATGGAGGGTTGATCCACGAGTACTCGAAGAACGAAACAGCGTCGTTCTCAAGACCCACGAAGACGGATGTTTTGCCTCGAAAACTTGGAGCGACGAGAGCTGCTCTCAATCTTGTTCTCGGACGACTTCAATGACATCACAATCGATCCTGCCAAGTGGACCTACGGTGGGGACACCGTCGAGGAATCGGACCAGATTATGTAGGTCGAGACCAACGTCACCGATCGCAGCGGTGTACGTGCGGGTCGATCTCGTGAATGACGAGCCAGTGGCGACAGGCACCACACCCGAGAATACGACGTTGCTAGTCGATGCGGATGAAACGATCACGATCAACCTGTGCCAGTACGTCACGGACGTCGAAACGCCGTGCGAGGAGTTGATCTTCGGAATCGTCAGTGAGTGGGGCGGGACGGTGGAAATCGGCGAGGACGGGCACACGATCACGTTCACGTCCGATGACAGCGAGGACCAGTTCGCTGGGTTCACCTACTCCGTCACCGACACGGGGGACGGGTGCAATCCCAACTTCGTCGATTGCGACGGCACCGAGCAATTCAGCGAACCGCTCAGCGCCGAAGACACGATTACGATCATGGTCAACCGAGAGCATGCGCCAGAGGCCCATGATTCATCGGAGTTCGTCGAAGAAGACGGAATCGTGGAGTTCTACCTGCCGGCCACCGACGTCGATGGCGACCCGTTGACGTTTGGGCTTGTGGCCGAGCCGGAAAACGGCTGCATCATGGAATTATACGAGACGACGGGACTAGTGCGATATCGCCCGCCAGCCGGGTTCACGAGCTTGGTCAGCTTGTCGTTCGTGGCCCGTGACGGTGAGTTGGAGTCGAACGAAGCAACGGTCACGATCGACGTGCGACCGCTCGAGCCAGGCTTCCGGTTCGAGGACGGCTTCCTGCGAGTGATTGGCACTGAGGGCGACGACTTTATTCGCCTGGTGGTGCAGCGACCTCGGTCGAGCCAGACGCTGGCGACGCCGGCCGGACCGGTCGTCGTTCCACCGGGTTCCGGCGTCGTCGTGTTGCTAAATGACGAGATCCATACGATCCCGAACAAATCGGACTTGAAGGGGATCGTGGTGCGCGGGCGGGGTGGGAACGACACGATCAACGTGGCGGCGCTAACGGCCTCGCAGACGGCTGAAGTGTACGGCGAGGGCGGAAATGATCGGATCACGGGCGGGCGTGGCCACGACCTGCTGCTAGGCGGCGACGGCAACGACGCGATTAACGGAGGCAGCGGTGACGACCTCTTGATCGGCGGCGCCGGCAGGGATCGGCAGGTGGGTGGGACCGGCAACGACCTGCTGCTTGGCGGGATTCTGGATGATCCTTGTTTTGAAATGGACCTGCGTGGCACACTCGAAGACTGGCGTTCAGCCGGAACTAGCGAAGATAGACTCGCCGCTGCGATGCCGCTCATCGGCCTGATACTCGACGACGGCCAGACCGACTGGCAGACCAGCGGATTCGGCACCGACCTGTTCCTGCGGGATGTGGTCGATCGACTGATTGATTACAAAGAACTTGAGGACATTCTGATCGATCGGTCCTGATTGCCAAAAACAAGAAACCAGGCGAGCGAGGCCAAGCCACCCGGCCTGGGGTTTGATCGTAACCCGCTGGCTCTTTCCTTGATTTGCCGGGCTCGGCCTTTTTGGTTTTGGGTGTTTCGGCCAGACAGCAGACGCAGGTGGGGCCTGGGTTGCGAGCGGGTGGTTCGACGCCCAACGCCGAACATCAACTATCACTTGCTTGCCATGCAGATCTATTCCCAGGTACAACATGGCCGGTTCCGAGCGGAGTCGGCCGGTTGTCAAACCGAAGATTGCGGCCTCTCAACGCGGCGACAGCCGCTCCGTGACGTGGGACCTGCGTTCCTGCCCAATCTCATGGATTCAGGAGAGTCACGATTGACGTCAGAACGGAAGCTGCTGGTCGGAGTGGATGAGGCGGGCTACGGTCCGAATCTCGGCCCGCTTGTCGTTGCTGCTGTGTGGCTCGAAGTGGCTTCCGACACGCGGAGCGAACGGCTTTGGGAACTTCTCGCCCCCGCCGTGAGTCGATTTCCCGCTTCGCAATCGCGCGCACTTGTTCTCGACGACTCGAAGAAGGTCTATGCATCCGGCAACGGCCTGCACTTGCTGGAACGGGCGGCACTCACCTGGCTCGGGCTTGATTGCGCCCCGCCGCTGAGCCTCCGCGAACTTTGGAAATCGAATTGCCTGACACCAAGCCAAGATATTGCGGAGAATCAATGGTCGGCGGAGCGAGACATTGAATTGCCGACGAGCCTCACCCGTGCTGAACTAGAAAGCAGTCAACAGAAACTTATCGATTCGTTCCGGCATGCGAATTTTGGTCGAGCCGGATTGGCATGCCAGATCATCATGCCGCCGCGCTTCAACCGTATGTTGGGTCGGGCTGATTCCAAAGGTGTGGTCTTGTTCCAAACGAACGCCGAACTCCTGCGGCACGTCTGGCAAACTAGCCTGGCCAGCCGAATCGAGGTGACGCTCGACAAACACGGTGGCCGAAACTTTTACCGACCCTTGCTGCAGCAGGAATTCCACGAATCCCTGGTGCTCACGGCTCGCGAAGGCACCGCGCTCAGCCAATACTCCCTCACAACAGATGGTCGATCACTTCAAGCGACATTCGTCCCCAAGGCTGACTCGCACCACATGCTCGTGGCTACAGCATCGATGGTGGCCAAGTACATTCGCGAGCTGTGCATGAAGCTGTTCAACAACTTCTGGTCGACCAAGCTGCCGGGGCTGCGGCCGACCGCCGGGTACCCGGTAGACGCGAAACGGTACTGGATGGAGATCGGGCCGGTCGCCAATCAACTTGGAATTCCCCGCGAACATTTGTGGCGTGAACGATGAGAAACTCTGCCGATGCCCGACAATAGATTCGTTCGCAGTAGCGTTTCCTCATCGCAACATTCGCGTGGCGCGGCGACTATCTGCCTCAACGCCTTTGCGGTTACTGCCCCTGAAATCCGTCTCGCACAGCCAACTTTCAGGCATATTTGAGAGATGGCTCAACCAACAATTACACGGCATTGCCTTTGCTGTGAATCGGATCAGCGCCCGTGGAGACGGGCGGAAGATGCGGGAAGTCCTGTTTCGCGGAGGATGGCATCTGTCCCGCGACATGGCTGTCACGTAGGAGGAGTGCCGAGCGGAGAAGTTGGGAATCATCACGCGAAACCGTGCGATCGACCCAGCCGCACGGACTCCTCCCCCAAAAAACCAACCGTGCAATTGAGCCCCGTGGAACCGCTGGTGGATCCATGGGGCTCGGGCTTTGAATGGGGGCTGGGGGCAGTCCTTTGAAGGTGCGTTCAGGGGCTGGCTCTGGTGATCAACCGTTGGCCTCTTTCGCGCGACTACTAACCGAGAGAAACGTCACACCCATCACATTCAGAAAGTACGCCCGGCAGGACTCGAACCTGCAACCGGCGGATTAGAAATCCGCTGCTCTATCCAGTTGAGCTACGGGCGCAAATGCTGAAATTCATGGGCTTTATTGACTTACCGTCGCGGCCGGTTACGATGCATGTGACACCTGATTTGACACCCTGCAACCCAGATTGACACCTGCACCGGGAGGGCATCGCAATGGTGATCGAAAAACGCGCCGGTAGCAAGCCCCAAAAGCCGTATCCGGACTTTCCGCTCTTTCCACACGCCACAAAGCGGTGGGCGAAGAAGATCCGGGGCAAGTTGCGCTACTTTGGGCCATGGGATGACTCGGATGGAGCATTGAACCGCTATCTTGCCGAGCGTGACGACTTGTACGCGGGTTGGAAGCCGCGCGTCAAGACAGAGGGAACGACGATCCGCGACCTCTGCAATCGGTTCCTGACGAGCAAGACCCACCTTCGTGACACTGGTGAAATTACACCGCGCACCTTCAGCGATTATCAACGAACCTGCGAGCGGATCGTCCGCGTGGTCGGCAAAGACAGAGCAGTGGATGATCTGGGGCCCGACGACTTTGAATCACTGCGAGCGGACATCGCAAAGAGGCTTGGTCTCGTATCGCTTGCCAACGAGATCAACCGGTGTCGCGTAGTCTTCAAGTTCGCTTACGACGCTGACTTGATCGAACGTCCACTCAAGTACGGTGCGACGTTCAAACGCCCAAGCAAACGGGCACTTCGGATCGAACGGACCAAGAGAGGCACACGAATGTTCGAATCAAGCCAGTTGCGGAAGCTACTGGATGCCTCTCCCGCTCAATTGAAAGCGATGATTTTGCTGGGTGTCAACTGCGGATTCGGCAACGCGGATGTCTCACGAATGCCGCTGTCCAGCCTCGACCTGGATGGCGGATGGGTCAACTACCCACGCCCGAAGACAGGTGTTGAGCGGCGGTGCCCTCTGTGGCCTGAAACCGTTAATGCGCTGCGCGGAGCGGTGGCGGCACGTCCGACGCCGAAGAGCCCGAAAGATCTCTCACTCGTGTTTGTCACCAAGTACGGTGGAAGCTGGCACAAGGACACGCACGATAACCCGATCGCAAACGAATTCCGGAAGCTGCTCGACGATCTGAAACTGTACCGGCCCGGTCTGAGCTTCTATGCGTTGCGACACACTTTTGAAACGATTGGTGGCGAGTCGCGGGATCAGGTCGCGGTGGATTACATCATGGGCCACGCGCGCGATGACATGGCAAGCGTCTACCGTGAACGAATGACCGACGAGCGGCTCCTCGCTGTCACATCGCATGTCCACGAATGGCTTTTCCCGGCTGCAAATGCCAAGCAGCCGTCGCCAGCTTCGGGCCGGCCGAAGCAACGGAAGCTACGCCGCGACAGTCGGCGGAAATCTGAAGGCGAAAGAGGCACCGTAGCTCCGCGAAGTTCCTCCGACTCGCCTGGCGAACCCGTGCCGAGCCGGGGTGGGCCAGAAAACCGCCGTTCGATCGGTGCTGACTCGTGCGAGCAACAAGAGAGGTCAACCGCGGTCGGGATCTCGGTGGGCCATGAGTCCTCAGAAGAACTCAATCACTTCGGAGTTCTTGTGTTTAGTGCCGCGACGCACTGTGGTTCGTGTTACCACTGAGCGTCTTGCCTCGAACGATCGGATGTCGTCGATGTCGATGAGATACCGCGGTCGCCCGTTCCGGGTCGTCGCGACGTTGATGGCGCGGAGTTCCCCCCGACGAATCCACGTGAGCACTTTGTCTGGACTGATACCCCAGAGACGGGCAAGCTCGGGCGGGGTGAGTTTGGTCTTGTCGCCATTTCGGTGCGCGAGCACGCGGCTGCCGATGTGCCGATGAATGTCGCGACGGAGGGCCTCGGTTTCTTCGGAGTTGAGGGCACGGCCGAGGAGCTGGCGTGCGGTGGAGTCCACGACTACATCAATGATGGAGTCAGAATGTGAGTTCGCTGATGCCATCGTGATCTCATTCGCGAGCGTTTCAGGGTATATCAGCGTTTGCAGAGCACTCAAGAACTGAGTGCCCTGCATGCGAATGAGATCCATCGTGGATCAATGATGCAGCCAGTGCTCATCCGCTGGTGCTTCGACAGGCTCAGCACACCGCGGATGTTCGCCTGGCCTCGGAACAGGGGCTGCCAGGTCAGCCGCCTGTTCCATCGAAAGTCTCACACCTCTGTACCCTCCTCGATGCTCTCCGCTGCGTCGGCTGCCTTTTCGAGTATGCGTGCGATGCTTCGCGTGTGACAGCTACAGAGCGTGAGCATCTTGTCGGGCACTCCTTCGTCATCCTTGACGGTGATCGTGATGAGATAATCGTGGTCGTCATGCCGATCACGTTCCGGGCATTTGTGGACGGTGACTTCGATCGGTTCGAATGTGAACCGCCTCAAAACCGGCGTCTCTTCAAGCGTTTGTGCGTCCAAGGTTGCATAGGGGAACGAAATAAAGCGCTTCGCACGGCGAAGCCGAGTCTCACACCGAACGTGCGTCCGCAGCGCTTACCTGGCAGCGCCACGAATCGCGAGCTTGCGGTGAGTGGGGAGCCGTCAGGGGTCGGCTCCGGCGGCAGAAATGTTGTTCTTGGTTTTCCGTCAGTCCTTGGTCTGGCACGAGCAGTCAGAGTTGTACTTGAGCTTCATCTCGGGTATTTCGATGAAGTCGTTCCAGACTTCGACGAGGTTCTTACTGATGTTGCGATAGCTCTTGGTCTCTGACTTATCGAAAAGGCCGGACGAGTCATAGTCGCCAACAAGCACGACTCGATCACCAGCCCAGCGACCCACAATGGGGTGCTCGCCCGGACGGAGCGGACTTCCTTCGTCAAAGCCCTCGCGGTACCCGAAGAAGTCGCCGCCTCCGGAACCATCGCTCTTTCGCAGGAGTAGCGTGAACACCGCGCCCCATGGGTTCACGGCCCACTCCCAGAGCTTCGCGACACCGCCCATGCACCAAGGGCAAATCACCTCCTTTCGATCGAGGTTCACGGCTTTGAAGTATTGGCCCATAGCAAAAGTGGTTAGAGAATAGATACGGGTTCCACCCTGAAGACTTTTTCTCAGGGCTACACTGGTCGTCCTTCGGCCTCTGCTATCGTTTTCTGGAAGAGGCGAATCATGGCGCCTTCCCCGGTGTCTTCGCCACTGCAATCCAGTTGCACCTCGATGTATTCGACTGCATCCTTGAGTGCAGCAAGAAGATCGGGTGCAGCGGCGATGAGCCGGGCATTGGGCTCGGCTTCCTCGCGTTCGCCATCAACCTCTGCGATATAGAGGCCATCGGCATAGATCCATTTGTTCGGTCCATCACCCAGTGGGTCTTGGACATCCCACGGACCGGGGGTGTGGACCTTTTTGTCATGCGGGTTCCTTTCTTCGTTCATGGTGAAAATGGGTTAGGAAGTAGGAATGCTCCTCGCGGAGCACGAATATCCACACCGAAGCAGGCGGGCCTGTCCCCTGAAGCCAGGTCGAGCCCGCTTCGAACGTGTGGCTGTTTGGATTCATCGAAGTACACGCCGGAACGCGTCTGTCGACTTGTGGTGGAGTTCCTTTTCACTCCACGCGGGAATGGCACACTTTTCGTTCCAAGATCGAAAGAGCGTCATCGCTTCGTCGAAACCGACGCCGGCTTCGGCAATAGTGCATGCGCAGCGAAAACACGCGTCATGGCCGCGTTTGCCGGCGATGCTCTCGATCTTGCGGATTTGACGCTCAAGCTGGTCGATGGTTCGAGGCTGCAAACGCCCTCGGTTGCCGCAAGGCCGGCCGCCTTCCTGAGCAATCCATGCAGGATCGAATTGTGGCACTTCGACGAGTTGCCACGTGCCAATCTTTTCGTATCGAACGCCGCACGGATGCCGACTGGGCGGCAACACGACGTAGCCGCCGTAGCCACGGAAGTCGATCTTGCGGCCGAGCAGTCCGGATCGGTTCCGGATCGTCTGGTTTCTCGCAGCGGACTGGTAGCCAAATTGAACGCCTCGCGCCGTTTTGTTCATCATGGCCGTCGCGGGACGACTGCGCGACCACCAGTCAGCATCTTGTCTGGTGTCACAATCAACGAAGACGACTCCGCTCACAACGGTGAGCGCCCCGATATTGATGCCTTCGCGGCCGAACCAGCGGCGAATTTCTTCGCGGGTGTTCGGTCGCTCAAGGTACGGCTTCCAACTTGGAATGCCGTCAACGAGGGGCAAGAGGTTGCCGGCCGGAACCTTGCCATTCAGTGGAATCAGGTGGAAGCCCTGATCCAGGTATGTCCAGGCGGCATCAAGCGTCTCGATGGTTTCTCGTGCGTGACTCATCGGGAGTCCTCGCAGAAGTTGCTCGTTAAGTACCAGGCTGTGGCACGCGACGTGTTCGGATTTCTGCCTCTTGTCGAGCGCGAACTTTCACAGCCTTCTGCAAACACTTCCAGCACATTGCAGCGTTTCGAATGAAGCCGTCGCCTAAGTCGGCGGTCACGCACTCCTTCGTGCGTTCGCACCACGTGCATGTGTCGGTTTCGTTCCACGAAGTCAGTTTCACGTCCATCTCCAAGCTCCCTTCAGTTTGGATTATTGAGACACCGTGCTCCGGTCGCTCGCGGTGCGCAAACCGGTCACAGCACGGTTTACGAACACCTGGAGGTGACCGCGTGCGAGAATTGCACGCGTCACCATTGACGAAATGATCCTGGAGCGGATCGTGTTACCGGCCAGTGATACGTCGCTGGTCGCTCGATTTCACTCGGGACACTGCGAGGTTCCCCTGGCCTCCCTTGTTCAGCCTTCATGCGCGGGAGCGTGTCGGGGGTCACGCTCCCGGCGCCTTTTATGCGGCGATCAAGCCGGCGGAGCGTTCCAGCCGCCTGATGCGTCGCTCGTGGTCATGATGCGTGTCCTTGAGCAGTTCGATCTCATCACTCTTTGCGCCGAGCAAATCATGACGGATGTTTTCGGCAACGACATCAAAATGGCGCATGATCTCGTCCTTGTACTTATCGAGCTTATGCTCCAGTAGCTTGATGTCGGCCCTGGTCGCTGGACTCATGTCATCGTTCATAGGAACAAGGGGTAACGAATACAAAACGTTCCTGCGTGGGCAAGCTGGCCTTCCCACGAGAACCCACACAGTAGCAGAGGCCGCAATACCGGGCGCCCGAGCACGGCTTGACGGTCTCCGAAAAGTGTGGCTGCTTGAGAACAAAAACATAGTGATGTCCAATGCATCCGCACGGAGTAGCGGAGTCGTGCGGAGCGTCGAGATTGGACGCTCCACACGAGAACCAATCCGCAGGAAGCGGATCTCTGTCCAGCCAGTGTTTCGTGCATGGTGAGCGGTTCGCGCCCGCGCCTGTACGATGCCGACCTGGCCGCCTTCCGCAGCGAAGGCAATAGGGGAGTGTCACGGCACTCCCCTTCAGTGCCTAATCTTCGTCCGAACTTTCGTCGTCCTTGGCGTTCTGCTGCCGGCTCGCTGTTTCGGCGTATGCGATGTAGTGCCAGCTTCGGGTCGCAAGCTCTGCAACACCGAGCAGATCATCGCGGCCGAGCGCGATCCGCTTCGTCTCGAACTCCGAGCCCTTCTTGTAGGTGCGCTGCAAGCTCACCTTGAAGTACTCGCTGGATTTGCCGTCGTTCTTGAAGATCGATGCGGCAAGTCCATGCGGAGCGCGAAACGTCGCAACCGGCTTTACACTTTTCGAGTCCATGATAGTGGGGGGTAAAAGATACAAAACGTCGCACCGAGTTCGGCACGACAAAAACCCACACCGAGACGCGCAAGCATCCCGTCCGTGACCGTGATGCGCGCATCCCAAACGGCGTGGCTGCTTGAGAACAGACCTTGAACGATTGCGTTTTGCCATCGTAAACGTTGAACCCTTTGTTTGGGGGCCGCCTTGCCGTGTGGTTGGGCGGTGCTACGCGACCGGGCGTCCGTAAAACACACTCGTGAAACGGCCTAGAGAACCCGTCCATCATCGTGACTGAAATCCAACATCGAAATCGCGATCCGAATCGTGTGCGTGACGCGATGCGAGCATCGGTAACGCTGTCTCTACTCAAAAACAAACTCTGGCAAGTCGCGCGGTGAATTCGTCGGCGCACCACCGTGTCTGGGGGGGACGCCTTCGGGAACCGCTGCCCGTTGGAACGATCCTTGATCGTTCGTCGAAGCGATTCGTTGAGCGGCAGCGGTGCGAATCTTCGCCGTCGGATGTCCATTGATCGAACAATGCGGTAAACGATCGGCCAATCAGTCTCGCCAACGATCGGAAGCGAAGATTCGGTGCCAGGTGGCGTGCACCTGGCTGGCCCCACGACGACGGCCTTTCTATCGAGTGCAGTCGAGGGCCGGAGACGGGGGGCCAGCCAGGGGCCGCGACGCATTGCGGAGCGAGCCCCTGGCACCCCGAAGGCGGGGAGGGGAAGAGAGTTACGACAATCCATAGGGGAGGTCAAAGTTGTCCTCCGGGTGTCCGGGGCGGACAACCCCCGGTCAGTTTTGGCCTCCCCTGGTCGACGGTGATTAGTGCGGCCGCTGGCCGCTATCGAGGTGGGGCATACCGGACCTCGCACCCCCAAGCTGGCCCCCCCGAAAGTGCGTATCGTGACAGAACGCATGTGATGGTTTGGCGATTTCATGTCGTTGATTCGTCTCGTGATTGTCGTCTGACCAAAGGTTCTGCACCGCCTTCGCAACGGTAGAAGATTGCCCCCTCAAAGAAAGTTTCTGGTTTCAGTTCCGACGCGACTGTGAATTTCCAGAGATCGGCGCTGGGTTTATTCGCGATCGCCTTTCGGAGTGCGTCACGACGCAGCGCGTCGGTTGTGATGACGAGCACGAAAAACTTGTCTGAAGTCGCTTCGGGAAAGATTGTGCGAACGAGATTGCGCTCAGCCATCGCGGCGTAGCCGGGCGCCTTGCTGGCCGCGACTTGGTTCGGCCACGAAGATCCCATGTCTTGTTCCAGGAAGAACGCACGTTTGTGATCGGCAAGGGAAAGAAGAAAGCCAGCGTCCGGCTGGCAGCTCAGGCGATCCGGCTTCTCGGCGATCAACGTGTACAACACGAATTTCTGCTCGGGCTTCGTCGCCCTGGGATCGGCGAGATCGTACTCGTTGATCCATCGCTCCAAGTGGATTGCCTCGCCGGGCCGGCTCGTCGCCTGGTCCAGCTTGATGTGCGTCTCGGAAATCGCAAGCCAATGAAGCAGCCAGTCGGACCGCGGCACGTGCTTGTTCGTGATGAGATACGCCTCGTCGCTGAGCGTTTTGGCGAGGAACTCGCGGCCGGTCTGCGTGAGGTAGTAGATCGGCGACGTTGATCCGTCGTCTTCGGTGAAGGGGCCGAGTGTATGCCGCGTGATGAGGCCGGCAAACTTGAGTCCTTGCAGGCGGCGACGGGTGTTTCGTGCGGCGACTTTGCCGAGGCCAAAGAAAAGCCGCTGAATCTGCCGCCGGTTCAGCACGTGGTACCGGTGCAGGGCAAGCAGAATCTCGATGTCGCGGCTGGTTGTTGGCATCCTCGACCTCGCGGGTGAATCCTTCGATTCGCCCTTTGTCTTCGCTCAGGGCTCACTCAGGATATTTTGGCGTTCGCCAAAATAAAGCGTGCCGAGGCACTCCAAAAGTTCGGTTGCGTGCTGTCAAGGCCGCATGGCACAATCGGAATGTCCGCTAACACTCGCTAACCCCTGTCTCGATGCCCGTCGAATCTGCCGGTCCGTTCCAGTGGTACGACGCCAAGCTGCTGCTCCTCAAAATGAAGCAGTTCGAACACGTCGCGAAAAAAGTCGAGCAGCTTGTAGGCGAGTCCGGGTCTCGTGCCGCGTTCTGGCGAGACAAGTTTCGAGCGTCGTACCGCGAGATCATCGGTGTCGATCCTGACCGCCGTTGCGAGCTTCGGACAGGACTTGAGGAAATCGTCGATCGCACGAACGGACTTCAGAGCGTCGCCGACATCATCGAGCAGATCAATCAATCAAACCCGCCGTCGAATGGATCAGGGTCTTCGGAAACGGCCTCGGCCTTGGGCGGCGTCTGCTGGGTCTCAAGCGATTGAGCCACTGTTTGCGGCTGAGGTGGCGGGATGGATGTGGGGCCGCTCAGCACTTGTTGAATGCGTCGCTCGGCTTGAGCGTCAATGACGTGGGCGGGCAGGAAGAGACCGGATGAAAAACTGTGCTCGATGAGTTGCTGCCGGGCCTCGATGAGCTGCGGAAAGTGCTTGGCGAGCGTCGGGAAATCGTACTTGAGGTACGCCGGCTTGTCTTCGTGGATATGCAGGTGATGGACTTCAGGATCACCCTCGGCCTGGAGCATGGCGTGCCCGGTCGAGGCTCGACGAAGCTCCCGGCCCCAAATGCGCCGCCACTCCTCGAACGTCTGGAACGTAATCCGTGGCTCCTGGAACGTGAGGTACTGAGGCACCATCGCCTCGTGCCAGCCGCTCTGGGTGCCACTTTGCTCCGATCCGCCGGTCGAGTGATTCCGAGAGTCGGAAGCTCCCGTGCCTCGCGAAATGATCGGGGGACCGAACATGTCCGGCGGGAAGGTGAGGGTCTCTTGGCGAGAGTCTGCGTGAGCCTGACCTTCGCTCCACTGATCGCCGAAGCTTCGGCTTTTCCCGCCACTCTTCAAGATTTCCTTGTCAAAGCCGGCGAGCAGTTGTCGCCAACTCCACTGGATGTGCTTGATCTTGTTCTCGTCGAACGTGCACGCGGCGAGTTCCTGGGCCATCAGGTCGGCATCATCCGGCCCCTGCAACCCGAAGGTCAGTCGGTTCTGGCATTGGAAGATGATTGCCGATAGATCCGCCTCGCCTTTCTTGAGCTGCGAGAATGACTGGTGCGACAGGATGAGGCGGAGCCCGAGTTGCCTCACGGCCGGCAGCATGTCGCCGAGGTCCGGTGCCACGAAGTTCTGAAACTCGTCGAGAAAGACGTACGTCGGATACGGCTCGCGCCGGTGCGCGTGGGCGGAGCGGAAAAGCTCGTTGATAAATACGGAGCCGATGGTGTCGGCAAGCTGTTGATCGAGCACGTCGCCGAATCGCTCGGAGGAAGGGTTGAGGACGACGATCTTTGCCTCGCGCCGCAGAGCGTGAATGTCGAGGGTCGTTTCTGTCGATCCGAAAATGCGACGGAGTACGGGACTCGCAAAGAACGGTTCCATGCGGTTGCGTGTCGAGTCCAGCACTTCCAGGACTCTGCCCTTAGGCCCTGTGTGGATTTCGTTCCATTTGCTTTGAAGCCTGGGAGAAAGCCGCTTGATGAGTGCCCCGTGGTAGTTTGATTCGTGCGGCTCCAGGAAGTGCCAGCAGTCGGAGAGTGCCAGTCGCAGGTACGCCGCGGACATGAAGGCGTAGTACGTCCAACGGGCCAGCCGCGGCATTTCCTGGAGCTGCTGGCTGGTCCACGAGCGAAGGATCAACTCGGTCGCTCGCTTCACGCGGTAGTACGCGTTGGCTTCCGACGTGTAGCTCAATGGGTGCAACGGGCAGACCGTGTCTTCTCTCGCAGGCTCGATGTACACGAGTCGCTCGCGCACGTAGCTGGGGCAGAAGCGAGACGCCATCCAGAGCAGCAGCTCGTCGGAGAGATTGCCCATGCGGTCGATGATGAAGAAACACGCCTTGTGATTCGGGTGCTCAAGCAGGCCGTGCAGCAGCGTGTGGATCGCCGTGGTCTTGCCCTTGCCGGTCCCACCGATCAGGTGCAGATGCTGCTTGAGCTTCTCGGACGGCAAGTGGCATTTCTTGCCCGTCTTGAGGTCCGTCCCGAGATAGACCGGAATCTCCGTCCACATCGTCAGGCTCCCATGTTTTTGATCACCGCCGCGAGATGCTGAGCCTTGATCTTATCGAGTTCGAGCTTGAGGTACTGCTGGAATTCGGGATCTTCGAAGTGTTCCTGGGCGATCCGCTCCTTTGCTCGGTCGAAGCCGGCAATGGCTTCCTCGATGCTTTTGTACTTCTTGGTGGGTTCCGCTGACGTATAGAGCGTTGTCAGGGTCGTCTTGAGTGCGCCAGCTCGCTCCTCGACGAATTCCGCGGGCTGGCTATCGGCCATGTATTTGGCGAGGAACGCTTGGAGGTCGGGCTTCCCAAACTGCTGCTGGATCGCCGGTGCGTACGCGATCCACAAAAGCTCACAGTCCATGCGGGCGAGTTCGCGCCGCTTTTGGGCTTGAGACCGTTGATTCTCCTGAGCGCTGCTACGAACTTCAGCTTCGCGCTGCGCCCGCTCGCGTTCAGGCCGGGTACGTTCCGATTCCAGTTGTTCTCGGCGGCGTTTCTCTTCCTCCTCCCGCTCGGCGCGGCGTTTTGCACGCTTCTGCTTCGCCGAGTGTCTAAACTCTCGAATCTTGGTGAATGGCCCTGCCAGCGTGTAGCGGAATACAAACGCAACGACGGCTAGGAGGATCAGAGAAAAGCCCCAGGCAATACCGGCAGTCAGAAGGCCTCGCAACACAGCGTCTAACCAATCTTGGGCGTCGCGGGGAGTGCTTTGGAAGGCTTCGTAGAGGACGTACAAAACGAACACGACTCCCGAGAGACGCGTGCCCCATCGAGAGAGTGTAGGCTGTCCCTGCACCATCTTCTGTCCGATAGCGGCGAGAGCAAGAGCAAGAAGTAGCGTGGCACAGGGGTCAGTCTGGTGGATCATCGTAGACCCCGTGGGCAGAAGCCATGGCCGGTCTTTTGTGCGTGCGATACGAGTGCCTGACGAAGCAGCAGCGTCGCCGCACGGCTACGAAGTGACGGATGCTTGTCGGACGATTCAACAAGGCTATTTGCGGCGGACTTTGAAGCCCGGTGGCGGCGACTTGACGATCTTCATTGTTGGCACAACCTCCAGCTTCGTCATTTTTCGCGTGTCTCCTACGGGCCAAAAATCGACGCTATATGGCTGACGGACTGGTCCTTCACCTAGTAGCTTGTCGAGTAGCTTGCGCGGCTTGCCACGCTTGATAGTTTCCTCGCCCTTACTATCGACGTAGTAGGCGCGAGTGGGAGTCATGACGATCTCTCCAGAAGGCACGGAGTCGCCGTCGAGAGGGATTTCGACGTCGATACCAGTCGGCTCGAAGTCCGTATCGAGGTCCCAGGAAATACGGCCGCCCTCATCACGACCGACGTACCTCTTCGTGAAACCGAGGCTCAGCAGGATCGCTTCCTCGTCATCGGGGTGATTGTATACGGTGTAAACGCCCTTCCAGGCACTGTAGCGATCACTCGGCGAATTGGTCCCTGACGATGAGGATGTGTACTTGCCCGCCTCCTCGGTGCTGATGATCCAGGCCGTGCCCTTACTCCACTTCTCTGCCTCGCGCATCGAGAGGATGTCGGCGCGATTGGTCGTGTACTCGACGTTCTTTCCATTTTGGTAGGTTGTTTTTTTGACTTGCCCGAGCTCGGCCCAGTCACGGTCGATGAGTGTGCGGGCGTTGCCGATGGATCGCGTTTTTCCTTGTTCTTCTTGCATCGGCAGCAACAAAACAGCGAGAAGCAACAGGTTCATGAATATCTCCTTCAGGTTGGTCATCAAGGGCGTGGTACTGAAGTCAAACGAGACCGATCCGTCGTAACTCTGCCCGTTAAGGCGCTCGCAGCCAGTTCATGCTCCTGAGACGAGTCGCGATATGGCAGCCAACCAAGGTAAGGCTGATTTCGTACCAACACGATGGGATCGCCCACGCTTAGTCGCTCACTCGTGCGAGCATCGAGGCAGCGCGCGATCGCGGACGACTCACGCACACGCGTGACCTTGACCCGGCCGTATCCCCTATCGACGGCCAGGAGATAGTTCTCGTGCAAACCGTGACGTCTGCCGATGTTGAACTCGATCAGATTTTGTTCGTGATCGACACTGGTTATAGTGCCCACGAGCCGGCCAGAGGACTCTGTGGGTTCGGCCTCGGGGGAATGCCGCCGGGCGGAATCGGGCGGGCGAGGTGGAGACAGGGCAGGGACAACCAAATGGGTATTCCTGCCTACAGCGATGTGTCCGCCGTCGAGAGTGTAGAGGACGACTTGGGCCTCGCCGTAAGTTTCAATTCGCACCGTCCCCGTTGGCGACGCCTGCGAGTCTTTGGCCTGGCCAATGGTTAGGTCGTGAGCAGGGGCGAGTCGGATCGAATTGGCGACTGTTGACGCGACGGACACACGGCTTCGAGGACCGATAGTGAGGTGGCCACCGTCCCGTGTGTACAGCAGGACGCTCGCATTTCCTTCCACCGTGATCACCACACGGCCTGTCTCAGGCACCGTCTCTTGGGCGAATGTCTCGACACACCAAGTGGCGAACACGCCCACGAGCCAGAAGCGAATGTTGGGTTGTACCCTCATAGCCATGCTCCCAAAAAGAGAATGGGGTGCGGGCTGTGATCGCCCGCACCCCCAACTGAGCCAGTTAGCGTCGGTAGGCAGCCGATTGGATGGTCGGTGATGGGGCGACCGGCCGCGGAGACGATGCCCCGTTGCCAGCGCCAACATCGATGAATCCGCCACCTTCGAGATTCACGCGTATGCGTGAATGCCCGTAGGTGCGCCAGTCAATCCGGCCGGACAACGGGCTGTCGTCAAAAACAGGTGGGTTGTCGTCCGTGAATCTCGTCATGCTGACGTTCTTCACCGAAGGGCCGGTTGGGCGATTTTGATTCCCACCCCACACAAAGCCGTTACCGCCCTCCTGGACCGCCATCATTCCCGCACTACGGACGAAGTCCATTCGCATGCGGGCGGTCTCGCCGTTAGTGGAGTACGTTGGAGTCACGTCCTCGATCACTTGACGTGTCTCCTGCGGTGAGTAGGACGCGAAGCGGACCGGGGCACCTTGCTGCTGATTGCGCAAGGCGTATGCGGTCTCACGCAACAAAGGCGTGATCTCCTGCAACACTCCTCGAACCTCCTCAACTTGGCCCCGGAGTTGATTGAACTCGGCCCGGCTGACATTGTCTTGGGCCGAGACCTGCGACGGCAGGGCTAAGGCCATTGCGACTGCCGTCCAAAGCAGAATTTGACGTGCCATGGTGGCACCTCCTTTTGGAAAAACTGTCACGAAACCGCCGGGAAACGCTCCCGGGCGGGCTTCTCTGCGCCGTCTGTACAGCGCCATTCCAGTTCCGAGTGACTGATTCGTGTTTTGCGTTGTGCCTCTGCCTTCCCTGTACCGTCGGTGCTTCGGTTCCCTTTCTTTTTGTGGGTGCTTCCGCCTGAGTTGATCCTTGTTCCCCTCCGAAGGAGTTAAATGCGCCAAACGGCGGTTTTTTTCGCGGCAAGTTGACTTTGTCTTAACTTGCGTGCTATCATGCTGTTGTGATAAATATGGATTCCGTATGCGGGCCTTCAGACGAAGAACTGGGGGCGGTGGGGCCTCAAGAAATCCTTCGGGCCGCTGGAATTCCGGAAGGTCTTTTGGATACATTTGCACCGGACGAGTTGGCTCCGCCGGTCGATACAGGGACAATTCGGGCTTTGTTAGCTGGCAAACTGAGCGAGGAAAGACAGCGGATCACATGGCATCGAATCGTTTCTTTCCGCTCTTGGCGAGAGGCGTATCGAGCTGTCCTGAGGAGCGGAACCTCAACCGAGAACGACCCACTTGATGCGAACGACTCAAGGTAAGGAGAGACGGCTCACGCTGAAGCAGATTCAGTGGTGGACTCCGTCTAGATCAGTAAGAGAATCGTTTGGAAAACTGAAGTCGATTGCGATGGCGCGCGGTGACCAAAGCGGAGCCGGCGTGGCGACCAGTCTTCTAGAATGCGACGACTTTCGAAGCGTGGCGAAGTGGGTCGTGGAAAAGCTTGAGTTCGATCTGCAGACGAGGTGGGACTCAAGTCTGAAAGACGACCTAGTCTCCGAAATGCAGTTGGGCTTCTGGAGGGTGTTCCAGAAACGAGAGAGATTCTTGGCGGACTACGGCGGTTTCGACAAGTACATCTGGACTGGTCTGGCCTGGACCGTTCTTGCCTTGCTGCGACCAAAGGGGAGCCGGATCAGGCCGCTGCTGACGGTTGATGAAGAGGTTTCTAAGGAGATGATCGATGAGCACTACGACTTGGAGTTCTTTGAGATCGTTGAGGCGATTCGAACGACTTCAGAATTGATGCCGCCGGACCGCTCTCGTATCGTTCATTTGTTTCTGTTCGATAAATTGAGTGTGGCCGACATTGCCAGACACCTGAATCGCCCATATCAGCAAGTGTGGCGGGAACTCAAAGTAGGTCTTGAAACCATCCGTCATGCGTTTTGCTGAACGCTGGCGACATTGTTGGGGCGGGTGAGTATGGGACCAACAAACGAGCCATCTCGAGAAGAGCTTCTTGCCCGCGCAGGCATCGGGGGCCAGATTATCGATGACTTTGCACCGGATGCGCTCGCTCCTCCGGTCGATGAGCCACGGATTCTGGCCCTGCTCGCTGGCAGTTTGGATGAGGTGTCAGCGCGAATAACCTGGCATCGCATCGTCTCGTTTCGTCCGTGGCGCGATGCCTATCTTCAACTACTGCGCGCGCAGTCAGCCTCACAGTTGAAGCCTACTCAAACTGACGGTCAGAGTACAAGCGATGAGGCCGCAGTGCGCAAGCTGGAGGTGCGGATTCTGCGGCCAAAGTGGCGGCACTACGGGCCGTTGATTGCACTTGCTGCAGCGGCTCTGGTTGCAGTTGGTGTCTTTTTGTGGGGTAGCCGGAACGGAAGTGGCCTGGACCTCGTTGCTAGGCTCAATGATGCTGGTGGGGTTGTTGCGATTGATCAAGAGGGGAACTTGTCCGGTTTGGAGTCGGTCCCGCAAGAGTGGCGCGAAGAGGCGAAAGAAGTGCTGCTTGCCCAGGCAGTTGTAATACCTGGAGAGGTTCAGGAGTTCATTGGTCGCGACGAGAGGATAAGAAGTGGTCCGACGATCGAACTCGTCTACCCGGTTGCGACGGCCATTCAAAATGATCAGCCGACCGTTCGCTGGCGCCCTGTAAACGGGGTGGAGTCATACACGGTCGCTGTGCTCAACTTGGAGTGGGAACCCATCGCCGAGAGTGCGACGATAACCCAATTGGAGTGGACATTGCCGGATCCACTGCAAAGAGGTCGTGTTTACATTTGGCGGGTAACGCCTGTTCGAAACAGCAACACAACAATCCCGCTATTACCGTCTCCAGGTGAAGCGAAGTTCAAAGTATTGGAGACGGAGAAGATCGAAGAGCTGCGGCAGTTTCGAACTCAGTTTCCAGGCGCGCATCTTGTGCTCGGAATCATGTACGCCCGCGCTGGGCTTCTAGATGAAGCAGAACGTGAACTGCAGTTGCTTGTCGGTGCGAATCCAGAATCGACGCTCGCAAATAAATTGTTGGACAGCCTTCGACAGGTGCGGGAGCCTCAAGAATGAGACGACGCCGTGGCTTAGTTGTGAGTATCTTCCTTGTAATGGGGGCTAGTTCCCTCCCTGCGGTCCCACAAGAGGGTAATCCGAAGCGAAGTTCTCATGCGCTGCTGGTTGGTTGCACGAGGTATCCAGAGCTTGAAAAGTTGGACAAGCGGTGGCGGCTGTACGGCCCAGCGAATGATGTGGTTCTGCTGCGAGAGTTGTTGGTTACGCGGTTCTCGTTCCGTACCGAGAACATTGTGACATTGGCTGAGGAGGCAGGGGCGGAGCATCGCCCGACCCGTTCACATATTGAACGTGAGTTCCGGCGCCTAACGGCTGTCGCCAAGCAAGGCGACGAGATTGTGGTGTTCTTCGCTGGCCATGGCAGTCAGCAACCCGCCGACACGACTGTTCCAGATAATTATGAACCGGACGGACTTGACGAGATCTTCTTACCTACGGATGTTCGACCCTGTCGGGAGGGTGACGTGTCGGTGCCGAATGCGATCACTGACAATGACCTGCGCAATTGGTTGAGCGAAATCCGTGCGCGGGGAGCCAAAGTTTGGGTAATCGTTGACGCTTGTCATTCGGGGACGATGATCCGTGGTGCTGACGTGGAATCGCCGCGCCGCGTGCCGCCTGAAACTCTTATGCCTGGAGATTTGATTGAAAGCGCTGTGCGTCGAGCTGCTGAAGCCGGAGAGCGCAACCGAAATCTCGCGAGTGAAAAAGGTTGGGAGGCCTGCGGGACTTTGAAGTTGTCCGAACAGGTGTCTGGTCTCGTAGCGGTCTATGCGGCACAGCCAGGTGAATTAGCGGTTGAGCGACCCTTGCCGTTTGGTGCTGCCGATCGGAAACCGTACGGGCTACTTACGTACACTATTTGCCAAATCCTCAGTCGATCGGTTTCCCCAATGACTTATAGCGAGCTAGTGCAACGGGTACATTGCCAGTACATGCAGACAGGCCGGTCATTCCCCATGCCGCTCGTCGAGGGTAGGGAACGCAACCGGGAAGTGCTTGGAATGCGCGAGTGGCCCCGACGTTCAGTCATACTCCTCTCCAGGGGTCGTGATGGCAGTCTCAAGATCAACGCCGGGGGCATTCAGGGCGTTACCAGTAGCAGCATCCTGAGCGTTTACCCGCCCGCCGGTTCGAAGGACGCTGACAAGTTGGTGGGGCACGTTCGGGTGGTGAAGCAGCGAACGCTCGATGCGGTCGTGGAACCGTGCCGGTATGGCGAGTTCCCCGGACGCTCAGACTTGCCCATTGGAGGCCGTTGTGAACTCGTCTACGTGGACTACGGCCTGGAAAAACTAAGGGTTGCCTTCGATTCACAGCCCTCGACGGGTCAATCAAAGCTGGCGCCACAAGTCATACATGCGGTGGGTCGACTAACGGAACAGGCGGCCAGCGACGATTCGTTGATACATGTCGTTGGAGATCCAAACGAAGCTGACTGGCTCGTCCGGCTGGATCAAGAGAATGTCTATCTTGTTCCGGCCGAGGGCTGGGCCAAGAGCGACGTGACTGAGCAAACAGACGAACGAATATCAGGACCAGGGCAGCCTCTCTTCGGTCCGTTGCCTGTTGACGATGATTTGACCGCACAGCTTTCCGTTCGTTTGCGCGGCATCGCACGCGCGCGCAACCTCCTGGCTATTGCTAACAAACAATCCGAGCGCACCGAATCCAACCTAGATGTCCAACTGGAGCTGGTTCGGTTTCGTGACCATACCGACGCTATTGGGACGGTCGTCACCGAGCAAGGCAGGCTCACGCTTTGCGCCGGGGACATCGTCGCGTTCCGCGTGCACAACCGCAGCCGGTTCGCCTTGGATGCAAACCTGCTGCTTGTAGATAATGGGTACGGTATCCATGCGTTCTATCCAGAGCCGGATACTGTAGCCGACAATCGTGTGCCACCAAACGACCAGCGTCGTACGCGGCGATTCAAGGTGAGGCCCGCCACGGTTGGCCAAGAGCATGTCATCCTGATTGCCATCAAGGCTCAGGGTCCGCCCGCGGACTTTAGTTGGATCGCGCAGCCGACCATCGAGCGAGCGCGTGGCAATAACCTCGGCACCCGCGACATCATCACCTTCGAGTCCCCCCTAGGTCGCCTTTTTCAGCACGCCATCTACTCACAAGGCACCGCCCGCGGCCTTCCCAACGGCGAGCTCGACAACTACGTGATTCGGATACTATCATGGAGGACTTCACCCCAAAGATGACGGATCGGGATGGGCTAGAAGAAAGTCCAATGCATACGATGTTGTGGACGAAGCGGAGGGCAGCCCATGTCGCAGTGTACGACGTTTAGCCTAGGCTGGACTGTTCTGACCTTGTGCTCGGTTACCTGTTTTTCTCGCAATGTCCTACCGGCGCACGCGCAGGAGCGAGCCACACTCAAGCATGACCAGCCGATCAGCAGCCTGGCCTTCTCTCCCGACGGGAAACTCCTGGCCGTGGGCATCGGCGCGATAACCGAGCCGGGTCAAGTCAAGGTGTGGGACATGGCAACCAGTCGTGAACAAGCCACGCTCGAAGGGTATTCGAGCGGAATCACCGCACTGGGGTTTTCACCGGATGGAAAGGTATTGGCTGCGGCATCCGTGGAATGGCCAGCCCGTAAAGAGGGAATCGCAGCGCTGGTGTCGCATCCGCGCGTCATCGTCAAGCTGTACGACGCAACAACCCAAAGAGAACAACGCACCCTCAGTTGGCAAGGTGGCATCGTCTCCTGTGTTGCCTTCGCCCCTACCGGTGAGGCGTTGGCCACGGGTGGCCAGATTTGGTCGGGAACGGGGAAGGATGTGGGGCAATTGAAAGTCTGGATGACCCGCACAGGGCAAGAGCGTGCAAGCGTTCGCACCGGCGAGGGCATGGTGACGTCGCTGGCCTTTGCGCCAGACGATCGAACCTTGGCCGTCGGAAGTTCCTCCTCGTGGAAACTCATCAACACTGATAACTGGCTTGACCGATTCAGTTTCACGGAACCGACTTGGGCGCTTGCTTTTAGCCCCGACAGCCAAATGTTAGCCATAGCGGGCGGAAACTTGGCCATAGCGCGTGGCAACTCATCAGAACCGGTGGGAACTTTGAAAATAGTCGACCTGGTGGCGAACGGGCTGATGCCAGGTCAGACGCCTGAGGATGCGAAACGAATAATTGAGGAGACGGGCCGACAACCAACCTTGCGCTTTGGAACACGTGTCAACGAATTTTTCACGTCCGTGACGTTTGCACCAGACGGAACAATCATAGCGGCTGGAAGCATAGATGGCACTTTATGCATATGGAACTTCGTCACCGGGCAGGTACAGCGTCTGCGTGCCCACTCCCAGGCTGTCTCATCCGTTGCGTTCGCACCAATTGGGCGGGTGCTCGCGAGCGGAAGTGCTGATCGCACCGTCAAGCTCTGGGATGTCGATGTCGGCTCCCCACGAATTCCAGCGGCCCGCGCGCCGGACACATCCCCCGCACCAGCCGGAACCCCTCGAAAAATGACGTACAAAGATGGAGTCGAATCCTGGAACCGCTGTAAGGAACTCTGGGAGAAGGCACACGCTCTGCGACAGGAAGGTAACCTCTCCGAAGCCATTTCACTCTACGAGCAAGGGGTTGCGGAAGCCTCCAAGTGGTTTGGCAAAGAGCGCGCTGAAACGGCGGCGATGTTCACAACGCTGGGCACAGCTTACCGTGAAATCGGCGACTATTGGAAGAGCGAACCACTGCTGAAGGCCGCTGCTGGAGTGTGGGACAGCCTGGCGAAAGCGGATTGGAAGGAATCGCAACCACGGATCACTATCACCAACCAGCGACTTTTCGATTACCGGCTGTGGCAGATTCTCAGCGAAGACTTTGTGATTCGTCACTCGCTATCGGCAGCGCAAGATAAGTACGACCGCTTCCAGCACATGCGGGAAGTTCGGGGAGGACAGGCTCGTGTGCTGTATGAATTGGGCATGCTCTATACATCGATGGGAGACTTGCACAAAGCGGAGTCGTCGCTCAAAGAAAGCGCAAACTTCGGAACAGCTTTGGAGCACAGTCATGCACTTGCAGAGCTGTACTTGCTGATGGGAGACGGCGAGGCGGCGTTGGCGGAACTAAAGCGGCGCAGCTACCTTATTCCAGTCGGTACAAAGAAAAAGGGCCTATTGCCGCCCCAACGTCTTGGCATCGAAGGGCGGGCCCACGCCCAACTGGGACGTTACGAGCAGGCTGCCGCCCTATTGGAGGAAAGCACGAGAAGTGCGATGGTCGATCGGGGTTCGAAAGTCGATCTCTCTTCACTTTTGGCAGAGTACGAGTTGCTGACCAACACATACGCGCTGAGCGAGGTGTATGTGGCACTGGAAGAGTACGGGAAGGCCGAGGAGTGCTGCCGCCTAGCTCTCGACGCCGTGAAGACCAAGTTCGGCGCCGAACATCCAATGGCTGCTGTGGGTCTGACGGTGCTCGGGACCGTTCATGCGGCCTCCAAGCGATGGTCCGAGGCGCTCGAGGCCATGGATGAGAGCCGCCACATCATGCGGTCCTACGCCGATCGTCTGCTGTCCGCCATGTCCCAGCAGGACCAGCTATCTTATCTGTATGCATACCACAAGCCGTCGCTGGAGCGGGCATTGTCATTGGCTCTGGTGCGCCGCAGCGACGAGGATGCGGTTGCTCTTTCCTCGGCTTGGGTGCTCAACGGCAAGGCTATCGCCCTGCAGGTGTTGACGGAGCGTACTCAGCTTGCGCGGGAGAGCCAAGATCCGAAGGTTGCCGAGTTGGTGGAAATCCGCAAGAATCTGGCGCACCTGAGCCTGAAAGGGTCCGCTTCGGCTCAGGCAGAGCTGTCGAGACTGGCTGCGAATGAGCAGGAACTCTCCAAGCAACTGGGTGTGGCGCTCGGGCGACCGAGTCGCGATGACCCTTGGGTTCAACTCGCCGAAGTTCGCGAGGCGCTTCCTGCTGATTCGATCCTAATCGAAATTGCCAAGTTGAAAACGTTCGACTTTCCCAAGGCACGGAGCGAGAAACCGGATGCTCAGGAACGATATTTGGCCTGGCTGATCCCACCGAAGAACCAGGGGCAGGTCGAGCTGATCGATCTTGGCGCCGCGGCTGACATCGAGGCTGCTGTGGCGGCCTTTCGCACAGCTATGAAGACAGCCGAGTCATCAATCAAGCTCCGGGGTGAGGCTGCCGCTACCACTAGTCTGCAGCCATACCTGGATACGGTCGCTCGCCTAGTCTTGCGGCCGCTCGAATCGCGCGTCGCTGGTTGCCATCAGTGGCTCCTCAGCCCTGATGGTGCCCTGTGGCTCGTCCCGTGGGAAGCTTTGCCCTTGGCAGACGGCAGGTATGCAGTTGAAAAGCAAAGGATTAGCTACCTAGTGAGCGGGCGCGAACTGGCCACTGGCGGCTACGAGGGGCGCACCGGGCCCTCTCTTGTGATGGCAAACCCCGACTTTAATCTCAGTTGGACGGAGGCTGTTGCCGAAACAAAACGGTTCCTCGACCAGCAACGGCTGGCTCAGCGCGGATCGTCCGAGCGGTCTCACGACCTACGCGAGATGAAGTGGCTTAAGCTGCTGGGTACGGAAACGGAAGCGAAAGCGATTGCACCAAACTTAACGAGGTTCGCCGGCTTACCGCCGTCGATCTACACAGGGCGGCAGGCGTTGGAAGGCATTTTCAAAGCCGTCTCCCGACCCAAAGTAGTTGTGCTTAGCACTCACGGATTCTTTTTGGAAGATCAGCCCCACGCTCAAGCGCCCTATGTCGGTGTACCACTCGGCAGCCTCATACCGTTGGCCGAACCGAGCGAGCCGCGCACCCCCGGTCGGACTACAATCGTCTCAAAGGCCATTGACAATCCGCTGCTCCGTTGTGGGTTGGTCCTGGCCGGTGCCAACGATCTGGCTAATGCTCAGCCAGGTTCCGATGATGGTATTCTGACCGGCCTGGAAATCGTCGGCACTGATTTGCGAGGCACCGATCTGGTAGTGCTCAGCGCGTGTGAAACCGCAGTCGGACAGATACAGAATGGCGAAGGCGTAGCCGGACTTCGGCAGGCGTTTCAGCTCGCTGGAGCGAAAACGATCGTCGCCACGCTGTGGAAAATCCCGGACGCCGAAACCGCCACGTTGATGAGCACCTTCTTCGAGGGTCTTGCTGCTGGACAAGACAAGCTTGAGGCTCTTCGCCGCGCCCAACTAACCATGATCCAAGATAGGCGGCGACAACATAATGCGGCCCACCCTTATTACTGGGCTGCGTTCACGTTGACGGGCGAGTGGACACGCCAGTGAGAGACAAGCCCCCGAAAGGCTTCACCTTGGCAGGAGAGTGCTATCACCGAATCTGAATATGTCTCGCCGCGTCCTCGGCGTCCCGGTCCTTAGGGCAGTAGTAGAGCTGGGTCGTTCGAATGTCACAGTGCCCGGCAAGCTGCTGGACTTGCTCGATTTTCGCACCGTTTTCCAGGGCGTTCGTGATCGCGGTCTTGCGAAGTGAATGCACGCCTACTCCCCTGCCCCCGAGCCGGTCCACGTCGATGCCGACCTGCCATGCGTACTTCTTCACGATCGCCCAAATGGTCGTCCGCGGCAGGTGCTTCCTTATTAATGTTCGCCGATTCTTCGCGACTGGCCGGAACAGCGGGCTCTCCGCGTCGTCGCGGATGCCAGCGACATCGAGGTAGGCGAGCACGGCAGGTGCTGCTTCCAGTAGGGCCTTCCTCTGCTTCTTCCCTCCCTTCTCGCGGACCATCAGGTAGTAGTCGGTGTCGGTCCGTTCGACGTGTCCGACGCAGGCGTTCGCGATCGCGGAGCAGCGAGCGGCCGTCTTGAAGAAGACGAAGAGCATCGCGTGGTCGCGAAGCCCGACGAGCGTGCCGGTGTCCGGTGCATGCAGAAGCCTGCACGCCTCCTGCTGCGAGATCGCCGGGGTCGTGTTCTTCTGAACGCGTGGCGACTCGACTGCCTGGATGTCGCGGACACGGTCCCACTCGACGAGCCCGTGCTTACCGAACTGCTGGTAGGTGCCGCGAATCACGCTGAGAACCCGCGCGATTGTGGTCGGCGTCTTGCCTGCAGCGAGCATCGCCGCTTTGTACATCCGCACGTGGTCACCTGTGACCTTCAGCGGATCAATCCCCTGCTCCCGCATGTGCGTGACGAAGGCTGCGAGGTCGCGGGCGTATGCCGCGCGACTGTGACCCGACGGCAGTCGGTCGCACACCCACGGCAGGAGTGCTGCGACCGGATCTCCTCTCGTCTGCTTCGATCGCCGAAGCAAGTGACCGAGGAACGCCGCCACTTTCTGCTCACTCGTCAACTTTCCTTTGACGAGCGGCTGCCTCTGTTGCCGGACAATCGCTCGATCCACGTCCCGGATCTACTCCCTCTCGCGTTCGACATAAAGCACATTATGTCGAATCATTTCGTGCGACGTTCTGTTCGGCTGGACGATGTGGTGAAAACATGTTGATTTTGAAAACGCCCCATGCCTTATGAGCATGGGGCCACCGTCTGAGAGTTCGGTCAACGAATCAAGCTGCCAGGGCCAGCAATGATGAGGCCCTCTGGTCTGCTTCGACGCGGGTAGCAGCGTACTTGGAATCCCGCGAGAGCTGCGTCAGTGCATCCACCATCGACCAGATTGTGAATCGCTTTCCGCGCGATTCGGCGAGTTCGACCGCCTTCTTCGCGAGCTGCCGGTTCACGCCTTGATCGGTCAGAAGATGCAGTGTCTCTTCCTTGTCGCCGGTCGCCTCCTGCATCGCCTTGCGAATGACTGCGGTGAACTGATCACGCGTGGCGTCGCGTCTGTCCACGAGTTGAGTGATCGCCATGCGGATTTCCGTCAGGGCATCCCCCACGTTTCGGGTGTGCTTGCGCGTCACCGACGTGACATCGTGGCAATTCCACACGATATGGTTGCCACAAATCTGCTCGTACCAGAACGTGGTGATGCCGACGGAACGCCTGCCGACCTCAGAGTTCCACCCGAAAAATCCGGGTGCGAAATTTTCGCCTTCAATCTCGATCCATCCGGTCGGGTCGATCAGAAACACGAAGAAATCCTGTTCACCAGCGTAGAGGCCGGTCGCTCCGTTGAATCCTTTCGGCGGCGGCTGAAAATCGGTGGCAGACTCTCTGATCATCCGCAGCAGTTCCTCGTTCCAGAGCCTGGTGTAACTTACACCGTGGATGGACCGGATGATCTGCTCGGTGGTCAAAAGCTGCACCGGTTTGTCCGCCGTCGGGAGCGTCTCCTGCAGGGCACGGCACGCGGTGTCTGGCGACAGGCGGTTGATCGTGTCCTTCGAGATGCCTGCCATTGTGCAGAGCTGTGTAGCCGACCAGTCGTTCATCAGGAACGCTCCGTCGTCTCCGAGTGCGAGACCGAGCCGGTCCCCGTGAACATGGGGCCGGAAGGTCTGCGGCAACTGCCAGCGGTCTCGTGAGAGTTCCCGCTGGCTTCGACAGTGCTCAGTGAGAGCATCGAGCGACTCGAATCGCTCGTCGGGCGGGCGCGAGAAGAGTTCTCGGCTCGCTTGGGTGAGGTTCGCCATGGCGAATCCCTCCTTTCTGAAGCTAGAAGTTCTTACGGTGCTGTAAAGGAACCGAACGTCTCAGGCGGTTCCTTGCCCGTGAAGGCAAGGAAGAGAGGCTCGCACAGAACCGCAGAAGGCGCAAGGGTGTACATGTGACGAATTGACCCTCATCGCAGCGATTGAATCACACTACAAAACAGGCCCTGTACGATGACGTACAGGGCCTCGTCTGAGATTCGACCAGAGAACTTTTCAAAACGGAATGTCGCCCTGCGGTTCGGGCGGTGTCGAGGTGTCCTCGACATCAACGGGTTCGTCACCGGGCAATCGCGTGGACAGCATGTACTCCTGAGCTTTTTCGAGCCCAAGGATGAGGGCTGTCAAATCCGCGAGCCGGTAACTTCCGGCGTTCCGCCACTCGCCGGTCTTCGGGTCTCGGTAACGTCTGGGCGAGATGGTTACGCTTCGAACACGACGTGGCCCATCGGCGGTCTCGATCGTGTTGAGCCAGATTGCGACGCCGACGCCGCCGGCAAACGGACCGATCTTCTTCTCCGGCTGCTGCGTCGCCGTTCGCGTCTTGACTTGCTCGGGCATGGGAATGCTCCTTTCCTTTCAAGCGGTGATGCGAAGGGTCGATCTCAGGCTCCTTGCCGGCGACGTGCAGGCAAGGGCGGGATAATGACACGATTTGCGGCGCGGCGCAATCGGTTGTACGTGACCTATTTGGCAGAACAGGCAAAAAGAGTCGTGACGGGAGCGAAAAGCTAGTCGTCGGAAAAGTGGAGGTCCAGTTGAATCTCGCGACGTGGCAGACGGATCAGGATGCGTCCTCGCGCTGCTCTCCAAAAATCTCCGGGGCTGATGCCGAGAATACGCCGGATGGCCTGGACTTGGTCGTCACGAAGGTCGGCAAGGAACATGCCCTTGGTTGTGTGTTTGTATTTCGCGGCAGTCACAAGCGAGCGATAGCCCTTGCCGAGCAGTTCTTTCATGCGGCGACGTTGCTCGAAGCGCCGGTTGTACACACTCCCCTCTTTGTACCGGTAGACGATGCGAAAGGGGTCAACCGGGTCGTCGAGTCCCAGCGGCGTGACTTGCGGTCCGTCGCCTCAGTGTTTTGAACGCGTGGACTGCAGGCACTCTCCGAGTCCTCCGATCGCAATCGCCTGTTCGTACTCGACGCGCACGGTGGGATTGCATCGCTCGGATTCCTCTGTGTGCGGCAAACTCGGATCGCCGATGAATTGCCGCACGAAGCGATTGGCCAGTGCCGCGTCTACCAAGATTCGGGCGTAGCGGGCGGTCCGTTCCGCGCGCCGACGAAAGTCCTGGTCGGATTCGTGTGGAAAGCGATGCTCAAGCATGGCTGTCGTTGGAAAGGTCCTGCAAGCAGCGGTCACGAAGCGCACGCCAGACGAAATCCGCGAAGTAGGCTGCTTCGGCAGGAATCGAGCTGCGATTCCACGCCGCGATGATCTCGCTGCGGACTGCAGGCGCGGCCGCCGTGAGCAGCCGGCGTCCTCGCCGCCACTGCCTGGCCGCAAGGTCACGGTGCCGGTCTTCCTGTGCGATCGCTTGTTTGTCAAAGCGACAAACGCGTTCTTCCGGCGTTTGCTGGTCGTCGAGTACCTGGCTCGCGAATAAGGCGAATCGCATTCGCTCGCGCTCCAGTGCATGCTTGGCGGCTGCAATCCGGCGTGTGTTCGGTCCGCGAATCGAGAGAGGTGGACGAATGGAGTGTCGCATTGGAATTTGGAAATGATGGCTTTGCAAACGTGTGGGAATTACAGCTCTACCAGTTGATCCACAGCGATTCCGTGCGACGTTGCTTGCGACGGCTCTGGCCGGCGTTGTTCGGCATCTCGAAATCGAAGCGCCGCCAATCGCGGAGCCACCGGTCGTACTCGTTACAGCGATAACCGCTGATGGCGGCGGGGCCGGAGTGAGCGCGCAGGGCTGCGACAAGCCAGAAGTGCTGGAGCAGCGTCATTTCATACGGGCCGTAGGCGGTCTTCGCAGTGCGAGTGCTCGCCACATACACCGGATCGGCGTAAATCAAGCGGTGGACTTTCTCTCGGCTTTCCCAGACCGTCCACCAACATGGCTCGGACGTGACTTCAACACCGCGGGCGCGGGCAATGATGCGGGGAAGCTCGTCACTGCGAAATGTGTCCCAAGCGTTTTCGTCGCCGGGGCGACCGCCACGACTTCGTTCGCTCCACGCGAAGTTTTTTCTCAGGCCGCCTCTCGAAAATCTGCTGGTGACGAGAAACCGCAGGGCACGATCAAGCAACGTGCCGTCGCTCGGTGAACGTGCTCCATCGAATACCGCCTCCTTGTACGGAAGCCTGGAGAGTCGATCGGTAAGAGCGGCGGCCAAGCAATCGTTCGCCAGAACGGTCCAGAGCGAGCATACGTCGGGATTGATGTCGCCAAGAATCTCTCGCTCAAGTCGCGGCATCGCGAGAAACACGGAAGCGCCGAAGGCACAGGGTTCCAGATACTCGGTGATGCGTTCACGCACGCCGAGCAGAATCGGAACGATCTCCCTCGCGAGATAGTATTTGCCGCCGTGTGCCTTGACCGGTGGGCGCAATCGTTGGATCGAACGTCGGGTTTGTTCAGAGATGTTCGCAATCGCCGGTGGTGAGTCGTCGGTGAACGCGAGCGACTCCTGAATCGGTCGGCGGGTTGAACTCGGCGGGGTTGTTCGGTGTGTAGCGTCGATCCCCGGCTCGGCCATTCGCACCGTTGGTGCCAAAAGTGAATCCGGGAACTGCGGCGGTGATGATTCACGGTCCATCGGGTGGCGGGGAATCCGGGTTTGCCTCCGCGGCCCCGTCCAGGAACTCGAACATGGCGTCCACCGCACGCTGATGCTCCTGCGTTCGTCGGTGAATCACTGCGCTATCGCTCGGTTGAAGCTCCGGCGGTGTGGGGTGCTGCTTCTGGAGAAATGATTGCGCCGTACTGGCGAGTGCGACGTACGTCACGTCACGCTCGCGGTCAATGATGAGCCAGTGAGTGGCGTCCAGATCGGAGCCGCCGAGGTTAATATCCTCCAAGTGGCTCGCGACAGCGGCGTGCCCCCGCCAGCGATCGAAGGCATAGGACTCGCCGGTGCCGACGCTGCGGCCATCGTCGTACTCCGCCTCGTCGCGGACGGATTCGTGGTAGAAGCCCACAAATCGCGACTGGCCGGGGTAGCCAAGGACCTCCGCGAGCTTGGGGGGAATGGGTGCGGTGAGTGGTGACAGGCCGGGTGGCACGTACTTGTCGTCGTCGGATTTCTGATTCTGAACCTGCAGTTGGTCACAATAGGCCCGAATGCGCTGCTCGCGTTCGTGGTGCTGTGACTTCAGCGCGTCAATCGTTGAAGCCGCTGCCGTCTGGATTTCTTTGACGCGCCCGTCGGCTCGGTCCTGTGCCGCCTCGTTGATCTGCCGAAGCTCACTCTTTGGACTTCTGTGCGTCTGCTCGTAGGCCCAGAGCGATTCTTCGCGGAGGGCACGATCGATATCACTGCTGGCTTCCGCACGCAGATTCGCAACCGCCTCGTCGAAGATGCGGCGGTTCACGATGAGCAAGTCGCGGAGAAGCTCACTAGGCATGTACCTCTTGGGAAAGTTCACGTTCCCAAGCGATCTGCTCGGGGTCGTGCCAGTCGGCAAGCTGGCCGTCGTCGCAAAGGAAAAATCCGCACGATGCGCAATCGATGGAGCAGTTCTCGATGGGACCGTTCCATGCCAATCGTGGATTGTCACAGCAAGACCGGGGTTGTGATAACAACCAGTGATATGCGACGACGGCCTCGTGGATCAGTCGGGTGATGGGCTGTTTCGTGATCTTCCGCAGCTCGGTGAGTCGGATCATGTCCGCACGGGTGATTTGACTGGCGGGCCAGCGGTAAAACTTCAGTTCCTGTTCTGGGTCGGGTGGCTCTTGTAGTTGCTGGCGCTCACGGACGATTTCTTGATCAAGACGACTTCGCAGACGCCGCAAGTGCTCCTCGGTCTGCTCGATCTGCCGATGGGTTTCGAGGATGCTCATTTGCCCTTGGGAAGTTCCACAACGCAGGGGTCGAAAAGCGTCCCCTGCTTTTCGCGACGGACCGCTTCGTGAATCTGGATCACGGCGTCATGCATCTCAGACATGAACTGCTCAACCGAACCTCGAAGTTCGACGATTTCGCCCTGCAGCGTTTCCCGTAGCTCGTTCAGCTCCTCCGTGGGCTTCTCCCGAATCTTGCGTGCCGCCCAAGTTGCATCGGTCGAGAATTGATCAAGCGAATCGTGAAGTTCCTTCAGCTCCTCGCGCAGGCCCTCGCGGACTGCATCGGACACTTCGCCGCTCATCTCCGAGCATGCATCTCGGAACGTAGCGTCGATTTGCTCATGGTCGATTTCGACCGGCTCAATCGTCGGATTCTCCGGGCTGCGGAACTTGTCGTTCTGCAAGCCCCACTTGAGGGCCGACCTCAGCTCGTCAATCGCTTCCCTTAGGACTTGCACGTGCTCGGTGAGGCCGATGATTGCATCGAGAAGTTCTGCGGCATTGCCATCCGGCGTGCGTTCGCGCGACGACATAGGGGGGAGATTGTCGCTGAACAAAGCCGCCGGCGCAAGGGGACGATCCTGAGCAAATTACGGGATTCCAAGGGACACTTTGAGGCAGTCCTCTACCTGTTTCATCGTCGCGGCGGGCAAGCTCCCGATCTTTCGCAGGATGAATTGGCAATCAATAGTCAGGACGTTCTCGCACTGGACGGCTGAAGTGAAAAGCAAGCCGGACTGCTGGCCGGCTGGGGTGTTGAGGTCGATGAGCAACCGCGTTGGCTCGCGCTGCGCGCGCAGCGTTGTGCGTGTGATGGTCACGACGATCGTGTCGTCGAGACGCTGGTTGTTCCGATCGTTCTGAACGACAAGACAGGGCCGCACCTTGGAGCCGGTACGGTCGCTGTAGGGGTAATCCACCAGCACGACATCGCCACGTTGTACCCTCATGATTTGGGGCGGTGCTCGTCGTAGTGATCGTACGCGTCCATCGTCGGATCATCCCACCCGGCCCGCTTGCCTGCCTGCTGGAGAAGGAAGCGTTGTTCCTGCTCAGTCATCGGATCGTGCTCGAACAGCGGCTTGAGCCGGTCATACTGATCGGCGGCGATGAGGAGGTAGACCTGGTTGGTCACCGGATGAACGACCTTCACCGGGGCACCGCCCTGGTCTTCCAGAGCCTGTTGCAGTTCTTCGCTCAGCTTCGCAGTCATGCTCAAAGTATACCACGACCAGCCGTTCAGGTGCAGCCGAACTTCAGAGGGCGAACGCGCATGCCTCGCGGATTTCGGCTTCGACTTGCGAAGCCTTGCGAGCGTAGCGTTGCCGCGAATACCGGCGAATGATCTCGGAGCGGCGTTGATCTCCCTTGTCAGTCCCCGGCCGCAACGTCCGCATGGAGAATGGGCGGCTCGGCATGCCGTTCGTGAGAAGACGGACGTACGCTTGGTAGCGGGGAAGGCGCATGAGGTCGGCGGGCGTCAGGTCCCCGCCGAGTTGTTCCGCGAGAATCTCTGCGTCCTTCGCCCCGACCTGGAAGCAGAGCAGCGTTCCGACATTCCCGAAGACGGCGTGCATTGTCGGCTCTTCCATCTGAGCCAGGTACTGGTTCGCGATCGTGAGGTTGAGACGGTACTTGCGAGCCTCGGAAAGAATCGTCGCGAATGAGTCAGTCGCAAAGTTCTGGAATTCGTCCACGTACAGGTAGTAGTCGCGGCGGTCTCGTTCCGGTACGCTCGACCGACTCATGGCCGCGATTTGGATGCTTGTCACGAGTAGCGCCCCGAGCAGCGTCGAGGCGTCGTCTCCGATCCGCCCCTTGCTCAAGTTCACGATGAGCACTTTGCCGTCGTCCATCAGCTTTCGCAGATTGATCGTGCTGCGGGTCTGGCCCACGATGTTTCGCAGCAGCGGAGAACTGACGAAGTGACCGACTTTGTTCTGAATCGGGGCGATGGCTTCTGCCTGGAGCTTTGCTGGCATCCCGACGAATTCCCGCTGCCAGAAGGCACGGACCACAGGATCGGTGACCTTTCGTAGAAGCGCCTCTCGGTACCGTGCGTCACTGAGCAGCCGGAGCAGCGACAGGAGCGATGATCCCGGAACCTCAAGCAGTGCGAGCAACGCGTTGCGCAGAATGTGTTCAAGCCTCGGGCCCCAGGATTCGCCGTACAACTTCTTGAATGCGGAAACGATGCCGGAAGCGACGAGTGGACGTTGCTCGCGGGTGTCGCACGAGAGAAGATTGAACGACAACGGAAAGTTCGTGTCCCCAGCATCAAACAGCACCACGTCATTCGTGCGGTGCTTCGGAATGCAATCCAGGAGCCCCTCGGCGAGGTCCCCGTGTGGATCAATGACGCCAACACCGCGGCCCGCTTGAATGTCGGAGACGATGAGATTACTGAGCAGCGTCGATTTCCCCATGCCGGTCTTCCCGAGGATCGCGATGTGACGCCTCCGGTCGTCGGGCAGGATGCCGAATCTTCGGCTTGCCGATCGGAAAGCGGTCACGCCCAGTACCGAAATACCGGGATGCTCCTCCGCCGCCGGCAGGTCCACGGGTGGTTCCATCTCCCGGCTTTCGACCAGTGCCATCGTTGGAGCACGTACGGTGAGCGTCGGCGGGTGCCACAAGGTTGCGACTTCCTCGGTCGAAAGTAAGAACGCAGGGGAGCGGGAGCGAATCGGAAATCGTCTGCGACGACGAAGGCGGCCGAGGTGAAAGGAACTGAGGCGCGGCGAGCTGAACTGTCCGAACGTGCCGGCCATCTCGCGGAGCTTCTGCTTTGCCTCAAACGCTACTTCCTCCGGCCCCGCCACGATGAGGAGAATCCGTGTCTCGAAGAGGAGCCGCCCCAGCTTGTCGCTCGCGGCCTGGAGGTCGGCTTCGCGGTCATGAAGCCTCGTCGATGTGACGGTCAACTCGTTCCCTGGCGGCGGCGCGTCTGCTCTTCCACCGAGAAGACCAAACAACCAGCCCAAGAAACGAATGGCCGGCTTTCGCGACATTGCCATCACCGCGTACATGTGAGCAAGCCGATGGTGAGAGCGGAAAAACTCCGTTGTGAGTCGGCGAAGACACTTCCTGGCTCGGTGTCTCAGCCTTGATCGCGCTGGTCGGATGGAGATTTCGATTCGACAGCCCAACTCATGGCGCCCAGCAGCCAGGGTCGTCATGATTGCGGTGATCGGGTCAGCGATCGTGCGATTCATGGTATCCTCGAATTGTGGATGCCGCTTGATCGGGAAGAGGTCTGGTACAAGACGGAGGTCGGCTGTCCAAACCATCTGCCCGTCGCGCGGGCTGAGCGCGTCGTCAGGAACCCGCTCGATTTTGCAGTCGGGGTACTGTGCAAACAACTGCCCCTCGACGACTGCACGAAGCTGATGGGAAAAGCGGCAATAGAGGCCGACGCTCTCACGATGACGACCGAACTCAAGGCTCACCGGCAGGCGGCTTGGATTTGCTTGGTGAATCGCAGCAAGCGCCTGGTCCATGTACTGCGGACCGCGGTCGTTCGTTGGTGGTAGACTGATCGCAACGAGCACACAAGTCAGAGTAGCACGTGGAGCCCTATACGTTCTAGGGGTCGGAGTGTGATGTGGGTTGAGTGAAGTGTGCGCTCATCAACTGTCCCATCGTCCTCAGGGTGCCAGCATCGATCAGCACAGCCCCGCAGGGAAACTCCGGCATCCGATGCGAAAGGCACGACAACATCGAACACGTTTGCAGCCGTGATCAGCGGCTGACCCCAGAAGAAGTCACTAAAAGTTCTCCTTGATCTCCTCGGAACCAGATCGCGTGCTGAGGGCACGGAGAACGGTCTGGTCAAGCGTATAAGTCAGAAAGCGCACCGAGCCGTCCGCAAACGCGAAGTTAGCCCCGCCAGGATGGTAACTCCACCAGTGAAACGAATCGTCGAATCCACCCGACCGAGCGCGCAGGCCCGACAACCCAAGGTTGTCATGGCTGGTTAGTACAACATCAGTCCAACCAGCGGGGCACGCGTCGGCCAACCCTGGTCCAGTCCACCATCCGTGCTCAAGGTCCTTTGGCAGACCACGTTCCCCAAAACTAAGGGTCGTCGCCGTACCATCGACGATGTCCTTAGTCCGGATGGCACTATCTCCGAAGAGCACTCCGCTCTGGGTGCTGAGTCCGTATGTGGCGTCCAATTCCGCACATTGCCGCCGTAAAAGAACGCTACCACTGCCTGCAGTCTGCACACCGTCTGCCCCTGACACACCGAGATAACTAGTCAGCGACCAGCGACCCGAAAAGAGTGCTGTCGTTTCTTCATGTATGTGCTCGGACTTCGGGTCAGATGAGCAGTGTAAGATCGGGATTCTCTCGCCAAGAAATGGACGATTCTTCTCTCCCGTGATCCCAGCGCCGCGATCGATTTGCGTGTACCAGCCGACGTCGAAGTAGGGCAATAACTTCATCTGCCAACTCCAGAGCGTTGGTGGTCCAGGTGGTTCGCCAACCTCGGTCCCGGCCGGGAACACGTTGTAATCACTGTGGTAGTTGTGCAAAGCCATACCGATCTGCTTCAAGTTGTTTGCGCACTGCGTCCGTCGCGCAGCCTCACGAGCCGCCTGGACCGCCGGCAGTAGCAATGCAACCAGGATGCCGATTATCGCAATGACCACCAGCAACTCGACCAGCGTAAAGCCACACGAGAATGTTCGACGACTAGTCACGTACTGCTCCTGCTCGGTTGGACGCAGCTTGGCAGATCTACTTTGATATCCGATGCTCATAGGTGTAAGCCACGAGAATGGGGTCTTTACCGACCTTTACATCAACAGGTCTCGAGTAGGCCTCTGGGAGCTGTGGTAGCTCGCCAGTGTATGCGAGCTCTCTTGGTCGTCCGAGTTTCAGGCCAATCCAGCATTGAACGTCGTATTTCCCTGCGTAGGGCAGCTCAACGTACTTCCCCGGTTTCAAACCGTCCGGGAAGGCAAGCTTGGACCCTGCTTTTTTTGCGGGGGGACCGAGGAACGTGAAAATTGTAAGGCCGAGATCCTTAGGTTGCGTTCCGTTGAGAGTAATGAGGAAGTGAGCAATTAATCCCTCGCTGGTCCAGATTCGCGCAGGCCAAAAGCACCAAACGAGAAGGGCGAGCAGAACTAGGATTGCGATCCATTTGAGTTGAATGACAGTCAGGAGAGACCACCAGTATTTGGTTGCTGTTGGTGTAGTCCCTTGCGAGCGCTGTCCATTCTGGAACCATGGCAGCCAATAATCCGAAACGAAGCTGTTATTGAAGAACCCGGAGTGACCGAAATTGTGGAAACGATCGCGGACTTCGGGTGTCCCAAAGCCAAATGATCCAGACGCGCCATATCCGAACGTGCTCGATTGGGCGAGAACCGGCCAAATGTCTTTGATGGCACAGTCATTTATAATCTCGGTCGCCACTCGATCTCGCATTTGATCCCATCGGAAGTTACGCGGCAGGATTGACCCACAAAGGACGAGGCGATGCAATCGAATGTCCGGGTTTTCTGTGAGTATCGTTCCTATTGCGTACGTACCGTAACTGTGAGCGATCACCGACAACCTTGCATCAGGAAAACGCTGTTTTCCAGCGCGGATTCGCCAGAGAAGCTCGTTTATCGGCGCTCGGCGTGTCAGAATTGGACACAAGAAACGAAGGGCATCGAAGTATTGGTATTTTAGTGGATAGACCGTCGTGCCAGGCACGGCTTCCAGGATTCTAGCCACCATATCTTGCCATTCTGCCTGTGTCCGGATTCCGTGTATCAGCAGGATCACTTCTTCCGCAGTCTCGGCCGCCGCAGGCTCGCGAGGTGGTGCTGGTGGTGAGGAAACTGCTGGCGCCTCTTGCGGCGCTGTTGGAGCAGGCGGCTGAACTGGAGCATGCTGAATTGCCAACTTCCCACTGGACCCAACTTCTGCCGATTGCAACCCGGCGTGATTCGGAAAGTCCTTCCGAGCCACAGCAAGGATTGCCGGCACCATGCCGCGTAGGTCGGCCTCCTTCAGAATGTTGTGCCAGTTTGTTCGAGAATCGATCTTGAACTTGATACGGCCAGCCGGAATAGCGGCCTCGTCCACGACAACACGAGAGCTATCCTCGTCTGGGTAAAGTTCTGCGAGCAGATCACGGATTTGGGTTAGAAGTGGGTCCCAGGCCATTCGGCATTCCCGTTGACATGGTCACAATTGCCAACGCACTAACGCATGAAGCGTAGTCGACTGCGAGAGTCAATTCAAGAGGATCTCGTGGTCCGTGTTTGGCTGCCGTCAGGCTCATGGCTCAGTTGCATGAGGGCGGGACTCGGATAGGTCGGGGGCTTCGAGGACTGGCGCAACCTGCCGAAGGAATTCTGCCGTCCGCATCCCGCGAAAAAACACCCGCCCCCGGATGTGTGTGGATTCCGAGGGCGGGGCCTGCGGTAGCCTCTGGACTTTCCAATGCCCAATCCGCGTAGGCGAGGCCGTGACGACCTGTTTGCTCGGCAGCAAGTCGAGGCTCGTCACAAATCCCGGCTGCTGGTGTTCCGAGTGCCTGTGACGGCAGAGAGGGGATGCCGCTTGGTAGCGGGCATCGCAACACTACTGGGCTTCCAGCAGGGGGTAATCCTAGCACACGGGAGCGGCCTCCCGCGAGCGACCGAGCATCGCCGGTGTTCCCAGCGGCAACGCGGTCCCCGGCTCTGCAGTAGGTTTCGGAGCCTTGCGGCTTTGGACAAGCGACACCGCCTCGCTGCGGTGGTCCAGAAAGCACGGAGCCGCAACGCAACTGCCGACCTGGAGGTAATCCGAAAGTCGAACGCCGTAGAAGAGTCGCCGATGCGGATTCGACGCGAGTGCGCAAGCTGTAGCCAGAATATGCCTGAGCCGTTCGGCACTGCCCGTCGTCGCAACCAGCACGCGAAACCGGCTTGCGCAGTGATCCTGCAGCATGTTGTACAGACGAATCTTCCGCAGCCAACTGTCCGTGTCCTTGTGCGAATAGACCCGCTCCGTTCGGTTGTCGAGTTCGACGAGAAAGCCAAACTCCATCCCGTCGCCTGTCCGCAGCAGAAACGCACAGTCTGGATAGAGGAATTCGTCCCCCACCTGCAAACGAAGAGAGTTCTCGCGATAGAAGTTGGTGAACGTGACAGCCGATCGGTAGGCACCAACGATCGTGTGCACGATGAAATCCGCGAGCGAGCGGGTGTGCTGCTGATGCGCAATTGCGACCGGCTCAAAGTATCGCTTCGTCGGCGGCTGCGCCTCGGGACCGTTCAGGATACGGTACCCGAGCGGACTCAGCGTGTAGTAGTTCAGTGCTCCGCGGCCGGCGGTCGCGTACGCGAACCGACGCACCCGGCCGGCGTCGCACAAGATCTGCATCCGCTCTCGCACTCGCTTCTCGTCGGTGAAGGGCCTCTGAAACGTCTCGCCCACCTTCAGGAGCTGCTGCACGGTCAGCGGGCAATGGTCGAGCACCAGCAGAATATCGAGGTCACGGGCTGTCAGCAGGCGGTTGGGTGAGTCACTTGCCATGGTCTGGATTGTGCCATACCATACGCCCCTTTCCATTTTCCCGTCCACTTGCCATGCCGCCCGAAAAGAAGTCCTTCGTCAATGTCGATGAACTGATGCCACAAGTGAGCGTCGAACAAGTCGCCGCGTACTACAGCGTCCCACTTCCCGAGCTGCACCGTATCGGCAAAGAGACTCGAAGCCGGTGCTTTCTGAACTGCGGTCGGACCTGTGAAACGGGCGACCGAGTTCTTGCGATCCAGGCGGACCATCCTGCGAAACAGTGGAAGTGCCACCAGTACGAGTGCGGCAAGGGCGGCAACCTGATTTCGCTCTGTGATCTCCTTAAACCGGGAGCGAACGCAGGCGGGCGCCCGCGTGGGGATCGGTTCAAAGAAATCGCGGCGGACCTCAAGGCGATGGTTGCCGGCGTCACCCGTCCGGAGAGTGCTGCCGCGTCTTCTGCTCCCAAGCCCGAAGCGACCGAGATCCCGAAGGTCAACGTGCCACTCGCAAAATGCGACAACGAACGGGCTCGGGCGTTAGTGAACCTCGACGAGAAATTCGTCCTCGATGTCGCGGCCATGCCGCCAAAGGCGTCGGCGTACTTCCGGCGTCGTCCCTTCCTCTCTCCTGAGGTGTGTAAAAAGTGGCGTGTGGGTTACCTATCGCGTGACACGGGCGGCGATCACGCGGGCGGCACGATGCGGGGGAAGATCGTGTACGGCTACCGTTCCGACAACGGCGACATGCTGGCCTGGTTCGGACGCGACCCGGAGTTTGAAGAAAAGCACCAGCAGTGGATCGCTGGTGGGAAGGTGGAGAAAGAGCCGGAGAAATTCCACTTCGTGAAGGGGTTCCATCGTGGGATCGAACTGTTTGGGCAACAGGCCGTCCGCACCCCCGAAGCAGCCGAAAAACTCAAGGGCTTCGGGTTGGTGTTGGTCGAAGGTCCGAACGACATTATCCGTCTCGACACGCTCGGCGTGCCTGCGGTCGCTCTTTGCTCGAACCGGATTACTCGCGAGCAGGCGGCGAAGGCAGCGAAGATGGCCCGCGAACTGGCCGGTGGCGTGGTCACAGTCTTGCTCGATTGCGACACCGAGGGCGAAGAGGGTATGAAGCAATGTCTCGGTTACCTGGCTCAACTGTGCCCCGTCCGCCTTGCCTGGACAAGTAAGATGTACGGCGGAAAGTTCAAGGGCAGGCAGCCGGAGTCGTTGGCCTCTGAAGAGTGGGCGATGATTGGGGAGTATGTCATGACGGGCAAGGCCAACGGGTGGTCATTAGAGTAAGAACAGGAGAAGCGAATCTGCCGTGATGTTTGAGGGGACCGCCGCTTGATTGGCGAGGCTCTTTAACAGACGATATGTGAATTGATGCTCGGCGTTTGCTGCCAATCGGCAGCGGCGGCGTCCCCCTCTGGGGGTGTTACCGCCGTGGGCGGGAGGAGTGCGGGACACCGCTCGCGGCGAACGAGAGAAGAGGCTCGGTTGCGAGAACCGCCCGGACCCTTCTCGACACGTGCGGATACGGGTCGAGGCCGCGAGGCCCCCCGGCGAGCCGCCAACGTCCCTGAGCGTGGTCGAAGGGCGGGCGTGTCGAGAACGGGGGGCCTCGCGGGCGAAGCTCCGCGAGCGGTGTCCCCTGTTAGGGGGGGTGCACGCGGCTAGCGTGAGCCGTCGCCGAGCTGGTCTCCGACCGCCGGCGGATGAGGTCTACAATCAGGTCTTGAAACCTGATCGGTAACCGAGTGAAAACCGCCCGTGTTTCTTCCAATTCCTGAGGTGTGATTGGCGTGAGCGTCGCCGCTCCGTTGGCGACGGATTAAGGGTGTTCTTCTCCGAAACACACAAGCGATCACAAGTTCGTGGGGTGTCAACTACTCGATTGACTGTGTGAATAGATCATAGAAGATCATAAGAGATTGTCCGCCGTGGGAACGTTGGTTCGTTGGCTCTGGCAAGCCAAAGTCGTCGTCGGAGGCTTGGTTCCAAACACACGGATAGTTGGTTTGAAACACACAACTTCTTGGTTCCAAGCACACGGCGTCTTGGTTCGAAACACACACCCTCTTGGTTGCAAACACACGGCGTGGGGGAGGTTTCGCATGCGAAACCTGGGTTACGCAGCATCCGCTGGCGGGCCAGTGGTCGCTCCGCGGCTGCGGGCGAACTCGGAGAGTGCAAATCGCTCGATGAGTTTTGGGAATCGAACCATGTGAGGGTTTTTGGCAGAGACCGCCTGCCGGAAGCGGTCGCGCTCCGACTCCGGGAGCATGTGCCAGTCGGGCTTCCACTTAAGGATCTCGATCTCGCGACGCTGCTGCTCCGCGAGCTCTCGCGCCTCAGCCTCGGCGTGCCTCAGGTCGTGGCTCCGGCGGTGCTCCTCTATCTCGACTTGGCGGATCGCCTCGTCGAGGTATTTGGTGATCGCTCCGAACGATTTCGCACCAAGCCAGTGGGCTTTTAGCACTACAGCGCACCTTGTAGCCGCGTTCGCCAGAACGCGGGGCGCTCGATGCCCGCGTTCTGGCGAACGCGGCTACAAGGTGCGCTGTCGGATTAGGAGCTTCACTACTTCGTGGATGATGACCTTGGCCCTTGCCTGACCGTGTTCGTCAATCAATTGCTTTGCCAGGGAGAATTCTTTTGCGGTGGGTTTCTGCTCGCTGCCGGTCCAGGCCCTGTAGAACTCAGTGACGAGTTGGTGCTCCGCTCGTGTCGTGTGCCTGAGTTCTCGAACTTGGATGTCGTCGGTGAATCGGCCGTGGCTCATTTCGAGCGCGAGCGGTGGTCGCTTGAACGGCGGTGTCAGATTCTTCCCGCGTTCAATGAGGACGGCCGCAATGCCGCTCTTGCTTGGTACAAAGGTCGCGGTTGTCACTGCGTCCACGGTTGCAAGCAACTGCAGGGCTGGGTCGAGCTGTTTCTTCGCGAGCGACAGATACGGCTCAGGGCGCACGGGTAGGAATTGTGCGAGCGACTCGTAGTTGATGCGAAGTTGGGGCGTACCGCTGTAGAAGTTGAGGAGCAGCCACTCGTAGAGCCGGCTCGCGATGGGGCTTCGCTTGTCGAGGAATCGCCATAGATCGTAGTCGAGCGGGGCGGTGAACATGGCGTTGAGGTTCTGGAGATACCACTGCGAAAGCCACAGGTAGTTTGCGTCGGCGATCGTGCCGTCTGGGAGTGGGCTCCCAACGAACGTCACGCGGTCGTACAGGTGCAAGGCATCCTCGCTCGTGCGGATGGGCTGCCGGTCGGCCTTTGAGTAAAGGGCGAAGTGACTGCGGATCAGGAGCCCGGCCGTTGCCGTAATCGCGGCCTTGATCTGGCGGACTTCTCTCCCGGATGGCGGAACTGCCATGCGTCGGCAAAGGTCGCGCCACGACCACGCAATCGGGTTCTCGATGGGGAAACCACGGTCAGTTGCGATGCTGAGAAACGCTTGGTGAGCAGCTCGCGAGAGTGGACCGGGGTACTGTGTCTTCGCGTTACGAGCAGCTTGGAATGTGAACTGGTGCGTCTCGCCATTGCGTCGGATCATGCCTCGGCACTCAATGGCATCGAGGGTTCGCAAGCCCTTCGTGCCAAGTGCGAAGAGCGGAAGCCGGAGAAGATTTGCCTCAGCCTTGATGAAGCGGGGCAGGAGATTGGCGGCGTGCTGGAGATCGCTCGTGCAGTTTGCCGCGGCGGTCGGTCGCGTTTCTGTGTGCTGTTCCGGCAAAGTAAGCGGCGTTGCCATTTCACGCCGAAGGCTACGCCTGCTTTCGGGGGTGGTCAAAGCGATTGAAAGCCGGGGCTACGCGGCGACCGTCTTCAACGCTTCCCTCAACGCGGCGGTGATTTCCTTGGTCGTGACTCTGGATTTGCGGAATTGGATGGTGATGCGTCCGCCGTTCTTCGTCGTGATGGTCTTGTGATATGGCTTGGCACTTGTTGGGCGGCCGCCGCGTGCTTTCCGTTCGGCATGGCGCTGCTGCTTGACCTGGGCAGCGAGGGCGCGGATTTCCTTCCGGCCAAGCCGCTCCTTCGCAATCTGGCGCAGGAGCGGTTGCTGTTTGTCAGTGGGCACTTGGGCAACTTCGTAGACGGTTTCGAGGTTTCGGAGTTGAGGATGGTCATTGAGTTCAGCCTTGGCACTTTCGGAAAGACCCCTGGCGGTCGTGAGGGCCTTTTGCACCCAAGTCTTGCTCTTGCAGAGTTTGGCTGCGACTTCGTCGATGGTCATGCCCTGATCCATCACGCGGTGGATGGCGTTGGCGAGATCAACGGGGTCGAGGTTCTTGCGATGGATGTTCTCATGAAGTTGAAGCCAGACGATCTGTTCGTCGGTAGCTTCCAGGACTCGGACGGGAACTTCGGTGCAACCGAGGATCTGGGTTAGGGCGATGAAACGCCGCTCTCCGGCGGCGATTTCGTAGATGTCATCGGCTTCGATCCAGCGTACTTCGATCGGGTGAAACAGACCGTGTTCGCGGATCGACTCCGCGAGCTGCTCGGTTTCCTCGTCGTCCGCACGCTTACCGTGCTGGCGAACCTGGTCGTGATCAACACGGATGCGGGTTGCTGACAGGATGAAGGAAGTCCTGTCTGGCTTCCGCTTCGCAAGTGGCCCTTGATCGGCGGTTGTGAGCGTGGCAGCCAGTGGCGCGGAGCGGCGTTTCAGGGCGTCGCGAAGCGTGGCTTCGTACTCAAGCTGCTGCGGGAGCATCGCACGTAGGGTACACGCCGAGAAGCTCCAGGGCAAAGTCACGGAAGACCTGGGCGGCCTTGGACTGCTTCTCATGGAAGACGATTGGCCTTCGGAGATTGATCGCCATGTCGAGGATCGGCATAAACGGCACGGCGGATCGGAAGACTTTGGACTCGCCAAGCGCCTCCGTTAGGATTTGCCGGCACGTCTGCTGCGGTTTCGAGCGGCTCGCGACCATCGACAGGAAGTAGCCGCGGATGGCGAGCTGCGGATTGAGCCTCGCCTTCACGGCTGCGATTTCGTCTTCGAGCGTAGCCATGCTTCGCACGCTGAAGTGAGATGGCTGACACGGAACGATCACGTCCGTCGCTGCGACCAATGCCGCAAAGCCGCTCAAGTGCGGCCGGGGCGGGCAGTCAAAGAGGATGAAGTCGAAGTCAGTCGCGACTTCCGATACAGCGTCGGCGAGGCAGGCAACGACAGGATCGTTCTCGAAACCATGTGTCTTGTCGGCCGGGTTCAGGCGGGTGTCGGCTGGGACGACGAAGATGTTCTCGAAGGCTGTGGGTTGGATCAGCTTCGCCGTCTCAATGCCACTTTCCGCGAAGATGTCGGCGATCGTGTGCGGGAGCGACTCGTGCTCGCGGAGAAAGACGGCGGACAGGTCCCCCTGGCTATCGCAGTCGAAGACGAGAACGCGGTATCCCATCTCGGCGAGTGCACCGGCAAGGTGGACGGTCGTCGAAGTTTTCCCGACGCCGCCTTTGTGATTCACGATCGCAATTTTCTTGAGCGGTCGAATCGTCACCTCGACGGGTCGCTGCGGAATGAGCGGGGCTTCGGTTGGGCGCGGCTTTGGTGCGGTGTGGGCGGGTAGTGCCTGAGCTGGCTCGGCCTTGTGGTGAGGCCACCGCAGCCGGCGCAGGAGGTCTGCGACGATAGGTCGAATCCACCACTTCGGCAGTCGCATGGGGGCGGGCCTACTGGGCTTGGTGGGCGTACTCTGTGAGCGTGGGTCAGGAATCTGCGTGATGAGCATGCGCTGGGCGGGGAGGTTTCGCGTGCGAAACCAGTGTACGTGAGGCACGACTAAAGGGGAATCGAGCGAGGTTGCGCATGCGAAACCTGGTCGAGGTTGGCTTGTGGACGCAGTATCCGAGACGAAGATTGGAGGGAAAAAGTGACACCCGTTGACACCCATTTTGGTGAGAAGAAACCAAGTGTCGCGTGAACAGAGAACGCTGCTCTAACGGGTGGTGTCAGTGACACCCGCAAGGGCGGTTTTTCGAAGTCTTGTAAGGCTTTCCGGTCGAGAGATTTCTTGCGGTAACTTCTTGAATCGCAACGGATTCCACGAAGATTCGAGTGATCGCGGATTCGGACTTTCTTGTTTTAGAAATCCGCTGCTCTATCCGGTTGAGCTACGGGCGCTTGCGGTCACAAATTTACCAGCGGCACTTGGTTGCAGCAATTCGTGGGCAATCCACTTTTCGGTTGGCTGTGCCGAAATTTGCGGGAAAGAATTTGTGATGGCCGCTCCGAAGACGCTGGAACAAACTGAACTTTGTGAACGACCCCAGAGCATGATTTTGATGATGCGCGAATGTGGAATCTCATTGACCGTTTCGCGGTCGTGACGCAAAGGCGAATCGAGGCGGGGAGACATCGCAACTCGCCAAACGCGGAGATTTCAGGACCTCCAAAATTATCAGGTCGCCGGCATTGGGTCGGCAATCAGTGTAGTGGCGGCGTCTTCGAAGTATTGGGCGTAGCCGCTGGTGGGGTAGAGGGTCATGATCTTGGCGACGTACTGCTTGGCAACGGAGAGATTGCGGTATTCCGGCGGGCAGCCCCATTCGCCAGCGGTTAGGTTGGCGAGTTGCCAGAGGGCGTGCTTGTTCGTCGGCTGCTTTTCCAGGATCTGGCCGTAAGTGCGAATGGCGGCGCCGTAATCCTTGCCGACGAGGTATGCGTGCCGTGCCTCGATCGCCAGCCGAACGGGGTCATCGGTCGGGGTCTGTGGCGAACCGGCGTGTTGAACGGCGGCGGCGAGCACGCGGGCCACATCGGCGGGCCGATTCAGACTTTCGAGCAGGCCGACCTTGAGCAAGTATGCTTCGAGATACTCGGAATCGTGTTCGATCGCACGATCGGCGTAGTTCAAGGCCTTTTCCTTGAGCGGGTTGGCGATCGTTTCTCGCGCGTGGTAACGCATCGCTTGTTCGCCCAGCTCCTGGGCCTTTTTCAAGTAACTCTTGGCGGTTGGCGATCGATCGACGGAGGCAATCGTGCCGGCGGAATCGGCCGGCTCGATCGAGATGCCGGCTTTGACCAACAGGTCGCGGGCAAGCGACATCGGGACATCGAACATGTTCGCGCCCGAATCGACCACGTGCTCGACCTTGACCAGTGTTTCACCCGTGGCCGTTTCGATCGCCTGGCCGCTCAGGTGCAGTTTGTCTTGGAAGCTGAAGTAAAAACCGGTGACGAGCATGTCGGCGCCGAGACGTTTGCCGAGTGCCTGGGCCACGGGCAAGTCCGAAATCGGCTTGTCGCGGAAATCGCGCGAACGAAGCGCACTGACGACAGCGCTCGACGAGCTGACGGCCAATTGAGGCTGCTTCTTGATGGCCACGTAGACCCCGTCCAGCAGCAACTCGCTCATGAAGCTCAGCTTCTTGTCGTCGTTCATGTTCTTGAACGGCAGCACGGCGACTCGCCGCACGCCGCGCGGGAGCGAGTTTTGGATGGCGGCGAGTTCTTGCGGCGTGATCGGCTGCTGATAGAGTTTGTGCCGGCGCCTCAGTTCTTCACGCAGGCGCGACATCGCGGCGAGGTCTTCAAATGTGCCGCCCGATCCCTCGGCCAGGGCACGGAACCAGTTCAGGCCCGCGGCGTCCATGCCGCTGCAAGCGACCGTGTGGATTTGCATGCTGTTGGACGTGGCGGTCTTCAAGAGCCAATCGATCGTAGTCGGATATGCCCATTCCCCGTGCTTGATGCTGATCGGAGCCGCCTGGGCCGCGGCGTCACCGCACAAGATGACGACTCGGGCACGGTCTGGGCGGGCCGCACGCCAATTCAGCTTGATCATGCTTTCGAACAGGGCCTGATCACCGCGTTCGGGTATGTCGCCGCCGCCCGCGGCATGCAAGTTTTCCAAAATCTCGCGATACTTTTCGACATCATCGGTCAGCGGGTACAGCCGCGTGACATACTCGTCGCCTTGATCGCGAAACGCGACCAGGCCGAACTGCACGTCCACATCGTCGCTCGGGCCGCGGAAATCGTTCACGATCGTATCGAGCGATTGCTGCAACTCGCGAATTTCGTCGGCCATGCTGCCCGTCGTATCCACGACGAAAACGACGTCAATCGATCGCGGGCCGTCGAGCGGTAATGGCGGCGGGCTGGCGCCGGGTTTTTGTGGCACAGGGGCTGCGTCTTGCATTCCAATCAATTCGGTCACCATTCGCGGCAGGATGCCCGCCGCTTCGCCGCCCTGCGGTTTGAAATAGACACCATGCCGGACGCCGATGCCGATTCGAGAGATGGCTCGTCCGAGATAACCGGGTGGTGTATCCACGTTTGGTCCACCGCCCTGACCGGGGCCGGGCGGAACCTGGGACACCGGCGGAGGCGTTGTCATGCGAGGAACATCGGGTGGTGCCGACGGGCGGCCCGGTGTGATCACAATCGGCGGAACTGAGAAACCAGGCGGACGGTATGTGCCAGGATCTAGACCGGGAATGTAGATTCCGCCCGGCGACTTTGATCCCCCGTGGTGATCTTCACCCTTTGAGCCGCTTGGCTTCGGCGGTTTCGACATGCTGCCGCCACTTGGTTTCGGAGGCTTGGATGAAGAACCACCGCCACCGCCCTTTGGCTTTTTCTTGTCGTCCGAGGCATAGAGCAGGCTCCAGAATCCAAACGAGATCAACAGAGCCCCCGTGACCACCAGCAAGTTTCTAGGCCTCATGGTTCACCTGCCTTTCCTGAATCGGACAACTCAACAACGCAACGGAATCCATAGCCGCTGGATCGCTTGTTCGGAGCATCTCCCATGCGATGGGTTGCAAACAAAAACTCGTCCTCATCGCGCCAACTGCCGCCGCGCTGCACGCGCGATGTGCCGGTTGCCGGCCCGCCGGGGTCGATCGCCGAGCCGGTCGAGTACGGTGCGTGCCAGTTGCGACACCATTCCGCGGCGTTCCCCGCCATGTCCAGACAACCAAACGCACTCGCACCCTTGGGAAATTTTCCCACCGGTGCCGTCGTCTCAAATCCGTCCGAATCGCCGAAAGCATTGCACCGGCCCAACGGCAGCGTGTCGCCCCACGGGAACGGGCCTTCGGTGTTGCCACGTGCCGCGCGCTCCCATTGGGCTTCCGTCGGCAGCTTTTTCCCGGCCCAGACGATGTATGCCTGAGCGTCTTCCCAACTCACCCACACGACGGGATGGTCCATCTTGTCCGCGATCCCCTTGCGGTCGGGCCCTTGCAGCCATTGAGGGTTGGCAGTGTAGCGAGCCGCCTCGACAAAATTCTTGAATCGCGCATTGGTGACTTCGAACTTGTCGATGTAGAACGCCCGCAGCTTCACCTCGTGCGCCGGCGACTCGTTGGGGCGGTTGCTACCCATGATGAAGGACCCGGCCGGCACCAGCACCATCTCGGCACCGTCTTTTTCCCAAATCACATCGAGCGGCCAGCCCGACGCGTCCGCTGCGGTTCCACTTTTTGGCTTGAGGCCACCCGGCGGCTTGCGATGGACTTTTGGATCGTACGGGATATTCCGCCCAGGAGTGAACTCGCGAAGCACCCACACGCCGCTGAATTCGCCACGCTGCTGTGGGTTCTGGTCGACCTTGAAATCCAGCCGAGCAAGGTTTTGCGTCTCAAGCTTGGCGAAGCTGGTCAACTCGTCCAAGGTAAGCCTGCCGTCGCGGTCCGTATCGGCCGTTCCTTTCCAGCCTTCAAGTATGCTATGAAAAAACAGCCCGTGCTTGAGTTCGGGGTGCTCAAAACTCTTCTGCCGCTCGCGACAACTGAACAGCGCGACTATCCCCTCCGGCACCGCCTCGACATTCGGTCGCGTGACGCTCTCCAACTTCACCGTTTGCCGGCTCCGCGAAAGTTCACTCTGAGGATCATTGCGGCAGGCATCGACGAGCAGCAGCTTTCGCGTGGCAGGACAGGATTTCAACAGTTCGAAAATCTTGTCCAACTCGATCAGCGTCGTGCGATCACCTAGCTTGGCGTCTGTGGGGCAAAAATAGTTTGTCTTTTCTCCCTCAAATTGCACGCCGTGCCCGGCCAGGGCCACGATAATCGAATCGTCCTCTTCTACCTGACCGAGCAATAGGCCAAATTCCTCGTTGATCTTTTTGGCCTCGGGCAGATATCGCGGTTCGAGTCTCGGTTCGCCGTCGTGCATCAATACGATGTGCTCGCGTTTGAATCCCGCCTGAAGCAGGGAATCGCGAAAAGCGATCACGTCGGCACAGGAATATTTCAGAGGATTCAGTTCCTTCTTGTCGTAGTTTCCGGCGGCGACCAGAAATGCATAGTTTTCTCCGGCCCGAGTAACGGGCGAAACGGTTGCCACCACAAGAATGGCGATGATCAGCGACAGTGAATTGAACCTCATGCCGATTGTCCGATGAGTCGTTTCAGCGATTGCTCGGGGGATCACGTGATTCATTGGCCACAAATATGCACAGCAAGTATCCGTCGGTGGCGCCGCAGATAGCTCCACCAAACGAATTGGGAATTGATGCCCTGCAAACCATGGCACATAGCTTACCAACTCGTCGTGGGGATTTCTTTACCTCTCGATTGATTGGATTGGAAAAGTCGGGTCAACCAGCAGGGTCAATAGTTCAGTTAGCGAGCTGATCGAGCCATTGTCGCCTGGTCCCGATCGGTCCAGTAGCACGGTCGTCATGCCCACGGCCCTGGCACCATCGACATCGTTGTGTGGATCGTCACCGACATAGATTGCCTCCTGGTGCTTGACGCCCAGTGCGGCGGCAGTTGCCTCAAAAAACCTGCGATGAGGCTTCCGGTTTCCGATTTCGGATGAAACAAGCACGGTGCGACAGTGGAGCAGGGACTCAGTTTTCGCGGCGATCTCCAGCAGTCGCCGGTCGAAATTCGATGCGATGGCCAGTCTGAATCCTCGCTGCGCCAGATCAGCCAGCACGCCGGGCACTTCCGGAAAGACCTGCCAGGAACTTGGCTGCGCGAAATGCCGCCAGACGTCGGCGAAGCAACCTTCATAGTCGGTCACGTCGTCGAGAACTTGCCGCACGATCTCTTGCCACCGCGCGAATTCGAACGATTCGCTCGTTTGCAAATCGCCCAAGCGGTCGCGCGATTCCAATTGGGTATACGCGGCTCGGAACCGGAGCGCCACCTCCGATTCCGTGAGCTTCGAACCGTAGCGGCGGCCCGCTGATGCGTAAACGGTCGACACCCCTGTGCTCGGATAAATCAACGTCCCCACAGCATCGAAGATCACGCTCGTTATGGTTCTGGTCAACATCAACGAAAGTATAGCCAATCACCCAGTTCACCTTTAAGCTATGAGTGCAAAAAGGGTCCAGATCGTTCCTGACACCTTTTTGGCCGCACTGGCTCAATCAATTGAACCAAACGACGATCCCGTGACGTGGTGGATCGTGTCGCATGACCGAAAATTCTCAGAGTTCGAGCCACGAAGGTGGCGGGCATTTCAACACAACCGCTTGGACGTTGGTTCGGGCGGCGGGTGTGGACACATCAGTGGGTCGGCAGTCGTTGGAGACGTTGTGTCGGAATTACTGGAGTCCGCTTTATGTTTGGTTGAGGCGATCGGGGACTCAGGCGAGTGATGCTGAGGATCAGCTTCAGGGGTTCTTCACGCATCTGATCGAGCATGGAGTTTTGAGTTATGCCGATCCGGCTCGCGGGCGGTTTCGCAGCTTTTTGATTGCCTCGCTGAAGCAGTTCTTGGCGAAGGAGCATCATTTTCAGAATGCCGAGAAGCGGCGGCCGGCGGCGGGGATTGTGTCGCTGGATACCGAGCGAGTCGAAGCGGCGTTTCGCTTACGCGGATCGGCGGAGGAAACGGCGGAGCAGGCGTTTGATCGGGCTTGGGCGATGACGGTGATTGAGCAGGTCAACTCGCGGTTGCGTGACGAGTTCGTCAGCAACGGGAAGGGAGACTTGTTCGACGCTCTGTCCGGGACTCTGACGGGGCAGAAGGAACTCTCCGGCCGCGAACTGGCCGAGAGGCTGCACATGACCGAGTCGGCGGTGCGGGTCGCCGCTCATCGGCTGAGGCAGCGGTTCGGAGCGATGCTGCGGCAAGAGATCGCTGAGACCGTCGATCGGCCCGACGAAGTCGAGGATGAACTGCTCAATCTGATCCGCGCGCTGAAATCGTGATTTTGGCGGTAACAAATCGAAGGCGGTCGGATTAGTGATGGCAGCGAGCTTGGGATTGATCGGTTTTTGGACACCACACGATGAACCTCACGCAGAAGGCTGCTCCGCAGCCTTTTCACTTCGAGCCGATCACAAAGACCGACGTCCGAAGGTGCCACCGATGTGGGACGACTTTTGACGAATCGCTCGCTCATGGCGAGTGTCCCAGTTGTCTCATTCAACTTTGCCTTGCGGACAGGAATGCCGCAGAAAGGAAGCGCCGCCATGACCTCACAATCCGCGACGCGAACCGCCGTTCCCTTCGGATCGATCATTCCGCCGAGCATTGTTTATGCTCAAGGATACGGCCCAGCTCCAGAGGTTCCACATTGGCCGAAGACCCCAGATGCTGCCGACGCATTGTTCCAAAAACTGCATAACGACGGATACACCGACGTCCTGGCGGATCCGTATGTCTCAAGCCTCAATCGGCAAGATCCGTGCAATCCACCTAACCTTGGAGTACTCTTCAAACAAAACCAGTTGCGATGGCTTGTTGATCTCACGGGGTACTCAGCGCATGAAGGCAACCCAGCATTCCAGAATGCCATTGACGCCGCCAAATTTGCCCTAGCCTCAACCGCTTCCATTTCGGGCTTTCATCTCCACACGGAAATCACAACAGTCTTGATGGCACAAACCGTCGATCAATGCGCCGGTGTGCTCCGCGAGTTCATCATCTGCCCTTTGGGGACTGATTTCCGTTTCTCGACTTGGCATCATCCACCGGCGAGTGCGAGTTGTGTCGCCGCATGTGCAAACCTGGATGTACTCGGTTATTGGTTGGACACAGAACACGAGCCAAATCGAGTCCAGAACAACTGCAAAGACCTGATGGCATTGCTAAACGGCATCACCACCAGCAATCCGACGAACTATGGTGGCCAACCAGCGCTCTCCGCCGGATTCTGGTTAAGGAAAGGGAGCATCCACCCGGGCAACATCGGTGCTGATCTGAATGAGGCAATCGCGTTTGGGATTTCGCGCGTCATCTGGTGGATGAGCGGTGGAATTGACAATGACGCGGCGGCCACGGCTTGGAACATCCAAACTCGATCAATTTGGTCGGTATTGATGGGAACCTGTCTGCAAGTGGGGCCGCCGGTTGAATCAATCGAAACCAGCCAGTATGTATTTTTCAAGTTTTCTGGGAGACTATCGCATCGTTACCGGGCTGAAAAGGGCTGCTAAGCCGCTCTGGCGTGGTGCAACGTGCGGGTTGTGTCGTGGCGCGACTGGGCACGGGCGTCGCGCAGCATGTCCATCGCAATGCGGGCA